>ERZ1292625.667-Hain-H41-01um-R1-667-length-48649-cov-12_pt1 | contig 48649 bp, 30 predicted proteins | sample MGYA00564400_ERZ1292625 | MGnify/ENA primary metagenome ERZ1292625 (study PRJEB36523, sample SAMEA6512639) | groundwater metagenome | collected 2019-01-08 | study: AquaDiva: Metagenomics assemblies of 32 groundwater samples
TCAATACACATCTCATTACCAAATACTTAAAACTTAGCCTGACGGCTATGGCCTGCCGGTAGGCAGGGATATGGTGTCTTTTCATATAGACAAAGTGATGTTGATTCTATTTTTAAGTACATTCAGAATCAGGAAGAGCATCACAAAACAAAAACCTTTCGGGATGAGTACATGGATTTACTCAAAAAATTTAGAGTGGAATATGATGAGCAGTATATTTTTGACGGACTGATTTAGATACTATATGTACCGTGCCTACGGCACTCTGCTTTGTGTTTGGGCTTTAAACCACCGACTAAAGTCCGTGGTTACAGAATGAATCGAGCCTACGGCTCTTCGCAGTGGAGTGGATCGAGCAAAGCAGACTAAAATGAGAGCCGTAGGCTCGGCCTGTCTTATAACACCGGACTTTAGTCCGGTGTGAAGAGCAAAAAAATAAAATGAGTGCCGTAGGCACGGAACATATAAAATTAAAGTAGACGTAAGCATCGAAGTATGAAAAAGAAAAAATTGCCTATGCCAGCCAAAAAGAAATTGCCTGCAAAACCTAAGGCAACGGCTGCATCGCAAAAAAATAAACTGACAGCGATAAAGTCAAAAATAAAACTGACAAAGCAACAGGAAGTCGAAGCCCGTAAAGCACATGACTTGTACTGGAATAGTTATATCGTTGGGGATATCGAAACTTTGGCTTCTCTGCTCGATGATCGTTATACCCAAATAGGCAGTGTAGAAAGTGAAGTCTTCTTTAATAAAAAAGACGCTGTGAAATTTGTATCGAATACCATCGATCAGGTAGCCGGAAATGTGGAGATGCGTCACCGGATAACAAAGGCCGACTCCGTTGATGGGTTTATTCTATTCAATGAGCAATGTGATTTGTATGTTCTGATTGAAGGTGTCTGGACCTTCTATTCGAAATTTAGAGCCTCATCGCTGATGCAAAAAATCGGGGAAAGCTGGCAAATGATTCATCAACATTCTTCCATACCTGATTCAAAGGCGCAAGACGGAGAGAATATTGCGACTGAAAAAATCGCTGCTGAAAATCTACAACTCCGCGATGCAATAAAAAGGCGCACCGTTGAACTGGAGCAAAAGAACCGCGAACTTGAAATAGAAGCGGCCATGGAAAAAGTGCGTGTGCGTTCGTTGGCGATGCAAAAACCAGAGGAACTGGCAGACGTGGCGGAAGTGTTGCGCAAAGAAATGGGCTCGCTGGGTGTAGAGGAACTTGAGACCAGTTCCATTTATATTGTTGATGATGCAACCGGAACAAGTGAATGCTGGTACGCCATCAAGGACATACGTGGTAAAAACAAAAAATTAGTCACCGACCACATGACTCTGCGCCTGGATGAAACCTGGGTCGGTCGGCAGATGAAGAAGTTTTACGGCTCTAAAGAGACGCGCGCATCCATTGAGATGAAAGGTGAAAACCGTAAAGAGTGGATCAACCATTGTGCAGGTAAATCTTCTGTACTTAAAGGGTATTATGGCGGAGAAATTCCCGACCGAACATATCACTTACTTAAATTCTCAAATGGGTTTATGGGTGCAGCCTCACCCGGGGAAATATCGACTGAAAGTTGGGATTTGTTGCAACGGGCCACAGCCGTGTTTTCATTTGCTTACAAACGGTTCAGCGACCTCCAAAAAGCCGAAGCACAGGCAAGAGAAGCACAGATCGAAGCGGCTTTGGAGAGGGTTAGATCTCGTTCTTTGGCCATGCATAAAAGCGAAGAACTGGTTGAGGTAGCTACAGTCCTTTATAAAGAGTTGAGAAATTTGGATGTCCGGGAGTTTTCCGTTGCTGATATTGTCATCTTCGATGAGAGCAAAAATGAGCAAATAGTATGGGGAGCTCGAACTGAATCTGACTACCTGGAAAAGGCGGTATTTCCGCTTCTTGGGGATCAAATACTCCAAAAACTTTATGATTTGTGGAGCCAGAAGGAAACATTCTTCACTGTGAAGGTTGGGGGATCAGCACTAAAAAAACATTGTGACTTCGTTTTCCCCATAGCAAATAGAACTGAATTAGAAGCCAAGGTCATTGAAAATATGCCAGACCCCACATTCTTTCATTGCGCTTACTTTGCGATGGGATACCTGGAGCTGGTGGCTGATAAAGAACTGAGTGAGGGTTCATCCATAATATTAACTCGCTTCGCGAAAGTATTTGAACAAACCTATACTCGCTTCCTCGATCTGCAAAAAGCCGAAGCACAGGCAAGAGAAGCAAAGATTGAAGCAGCATTGGAAAGAGTACGATCACGCTCCATGACCATGCACCAGACGAGTGAATTGCATGAAGTCTCGATGGTTTTGTATGACGAACTTCGCAAACTTGGTTTTCAGTTTGTTTCATGCGGGTTCACTATTGTTCTTGAAGAAGAGCAGGTACACGATGTCTGGAATTATGATTTCAACCGCGTTCAGTTAACGCATTTCCAAATGCTGTTGCAAGGTGATAATACGCTCAAAGAACGCTATCAAGCCTGGAAGAGTAAAAAGACAATATTTCTACAGGAACTGAAGGGTAAAGCCCTTGAAAAGCATCTAAGGATTACTTCACCTGAAGAATTAAAGCGTGAAAAGAATCTTGTTTCGCTCTTCAATTTTCCAGATCCGGCCTATTTCTGTTTTGCGAATTTTTCAAAAGGTTATCTCCATGTTATTGGAAATAGCCAAATGCAAATTGATCACCAGAATATTCTACCTCGCTTCGCCAAAGTCTTTGAACAAACCTATACGCGCTTCCTCGATCTTCAAAAAGCAGAAGCCCAAGCAAGAGAAGCGCAAATAGAAGCGGCTTTGGAAAGAGTAAGAGCCAGAACAATGGCCATGCAAAAACCTGATGAATTGCTTGAAGTTGGAGGGCTTTTATACAAGGAGCTTTCCAAGCTGGGTGTTTCCAGTTTAACCAGCGGATATACCTTAGTAGATAAAGATGGAAAAATAGACTGGAACTATGTCGCAAGTCCTGAAGATGGTTCCATTGCCTCAAAACCTTTAGGCGCTCCCCGAGACGAAACGAAGGTAATGCGTTCCATGACTGTAAGCTGGGAAAAGCAGGAGCCGTTTCATGTCATCGAATTGAATCCGCAGGAAACGATCAAGCATCAAACCTACATCGCGAAGAATCTCATCAATTTTCCGATTACAGCAGAACAACTCATTTCCGTAACACCTGAAAGATTGGTGTTGCAGACTTTTAATTTTGAACAGGGTTATTTATTGATTGTTGGCGCGGAAAAACTATCGGATGAAAATGTAAAAATGATTGTCCGATTCGCCAGGGTTTTTGAAATGACCTATAAACGGTTCCTCGATCTCCAAAAAGCAGAAGCGCAAGCACGGGAAGCACAAATAGAAACTTCATTGGAAAGAGTGCGAAGTCGCTCGCTAGCGATGCAGAAATCAGAAGAATTGAATATTGTGCTCGCCACTATTTTTAAAGAAGTATCATCACTGGGATTAAGACTTGCACGAGGTATTATCTGGATTTTCCATCCGCAAGATAAATCCGTTACCTGGTGGGCCTCCAACCCGGAAGCAGAAAGTGGTGCAGCAAGTTATCATATCCCTTATCTGGACCACACTGTATATCGTGATATATGGCAAGCCTGGGAGGAACGAACGAAAAAGTATGTGTACGATCTTTCCGGAGAGACAAAACGTAGTTGGGATGAAATTTTATTCACATCCACCGAACTGGCACAGCTTCCTAAAGAAGCAAAAGCAGGGATGAAGGCTAGAAAAAAAGTTTACCTGCACATCTCGTTCAATGAATTCGGGTTACTCATGCTTAGTGCCCCTGAGCCACTCGATGAAGACAGTATCTCAATAATCGACCGCTTCGGGCGAGTGTTCGAACAATCTTACACACGCTTTAATGATATAAAACAGGCCGAAGCCCAGGTACGGGAAGCCGAAATTCAATTAGCCCTTGAAAGAGTGCGTGCCCGAACAATGGCCATGCACAAAAGTGAAGAATTGCCAGAAGTAGTTTTCGGTCTGTTTGAACAAATGCATCAATTGGGCTTTGCACAATGGGGTGGTGCAATTGCTCTAGCGGATGAAACCAAAGGCGGGTTTGACATTTGGTTCTCAACACCTGCCAATCGTGTTTCAGCCGATCACTATTTTTTTCCAAACCATGGGCATGCTGTATCAGAGAAAATCTGGGACATCTATCAAAAACAAATTGAATTATTCATAATAGAATTAAAGGATGATGAAAAGGCAGGATATACAAAATGGCTATTCAACGCTACACCGCTGGGCAACATGCCTGAGAATGACAAAGCAGAAATTCTTTCAGAACGTTATGTAATGTTTTCGTTTTCAGCCATGAAATATGGATTAATTGAAGCGATCAGTCATGTACCCATGCCAACGGAACTAGCCAAAATCTTACCACGCTTCGCCAAAGTATTTGAACAAACCTACACCCGCTTCCTCGATTTACAAAAAGCAGAAGCCCAGGCACGGGAAGCACAGATTCAACTGGCGTTGGAAAGAGTACGCGCGCGCACAATGGCCATGCATAAAAGTGAGGAACTCCAGGATGTGGTGGTAGTTCTATATGATCAGTTGGAACCACTGGGTTTAGCCGACTCGGGTTGTGAATTGATCTTAATTGATGAGGAAAACCAACTATTGGAATACTGGCATACGAATCCTGTTCAACCAATGCAACCAACTCGCTATCGCATACCTAAAACAACTCACCCTTTCTTTGAAAAGCAATGGAGTGCCTGGGCAGCCGGAACCGATGGGTTAATAATAAAGCAAGAAGGTGAAGCAAAACGTGAATTTGAACGTGTTCTTTTTGAAAGGACTGCTTTTGATAAGACTCCTGAAGAAACAAAGGAATGGATAATGAGTGAGGATCTGGCGGTTTTCTCCCATGTGACAATGAAATATGGACTATTGGAGGCGGTAGGCCATGAGGAAGTATCCAATGAAAACTTTCAAATCCTCAAACGCTTTGCCAAAGTTTTCGAACAAACCTACACCCGTTTTCTTGATCTCCAAAAAGCAGAAGCTCAGGCGCGTGAATCACAGATTGAAGCAGCGTTGGAGCGAGTACGCAGCCGTTCCATGGGCATGCAAAAAAGTGAGGAGCTCCGCGATGTTATCCAGGTGATCTATGAACAATTCTTGCAATTGAATATCCCGATTGATGGCGCAGGTTTTGCCATGGATTATGTGGAAAATGATGACTTTAACTTCTGGCTTGCCGATGCTACCTCCGCATTCCCCTACAGAGTACATATTCCATACTCTGATCATCCCCAATTCAATCGTTATAAGGAAGCAAAAGAAAAAGGTCTCGATTTTTATACTTCGAGCCTGACACCCGAAGAGAGGAATAGATTTTTTGATCATATTTCAAAATATATACCTATTCCACAGGAACTGAAAGAGGTGGTTTACAGTGCTCCGGGTTATGAAACGTCCCATGTTGTTTTGAAGAATGTAATTCTCTATATCCTGAATTTTTCAGGTCATCCTTTCTCTGATGCAAACAATGCCACACTCAAGCGTTTTGGCAAAGTGTTCGAACAAACCTACACCCGTTTCAATGATTTGAAACAGGCCGAAGCGCAGGCAATTGAAACCACCAAGCGGGCATCGGTAGACAGAATCAGGGCAGAGATAGCTTCCATGCGAACTACCAAAGACCTGGAAAGAATCACACCTTTAATATGGAGTGAATTAACAACGCTGGGTGTGCCCTTCATACGCTGCGGAGTTTTTATTATGGATGAAGAGAGCCAACTCATTCATAATTACCTTTCCACACCTCAAGGAAAATCAATCGCTGCCTTTCATTTGCCTTATAACACACCCGGTTTTTTTGCAAAGGCGCTCAAACATTGGCAGGAAAAGAAGATTTACATTGACCATTTGGATAAGGCAGCCTTTGCCGAAATTGCCAACACACTGGTGCAGCAGGGCGCTTTCACTTCGCAGGAGCAATACCTGAACACCTTACCGCATAGCGACCTCCATGCACATTTTCTTCCCTTCTTACAGGGGATGCTATACGTTGCCAACACGTCTCCGCTGGCTGAGCAAGAAATAAATTTGGTTCAGTCCCTGGCCGATGCCTTCTCCACCGCCTATGCCCGCTATGAAGACTTTAACAAACTGGAGGCGGCCAAGCAACAGGTGGATAAAACGCTGGTCGATCTGAAGCAAACCCAGGCGCAGTTGGTGCAATCCGAGAAGATGGCGTCTCTCGGAGAACTCACAGCCGGCATCGCGCACGAAATTCAGAACCCGCTCAATTTTGTCAATAATTTCAGTGAAGTGAATACGGAATTGATTGATGAACTAAAGAATGAGTTGGCAGTCGGCAATAGGCAGTCGGCAGAAGAGCTGGTTAATGACATAAAGTCCAACTCTGAAAAAATAAACCACCACGGCAAACGTGCCGGTGATATTGTAAAAGGAATGCTGCAACACAGTCGCAGCAGCAGTGGTGTGAAAGAACCAACCGATATTAATGCATTAGCAGATGAGTATTTGCGCCTGGCTTATCATGGTCTTCGTGCAAAAGATAAAAGTTTCAACGCCACCATGAAAACAGATTTTGATGAAAGTATTGGTCACATCAATATCATTCCTCAGGATATTGGCAGGGTGATTTTGAATTTAATTACCAATGCATTCTACACAGTAACCGAAAGGAAGAAACAGCAACCTGATGCCCGCCCGGATGACCAGGTCGGACGGGGATACGAACCTGAAGTTATTGTTTCAACAAAGAAGTTGGAAGACAAAGTTTTGGTGAGCGTTAAAGACAACGGCAACGGCATTCCTCAAAAAGTATTGGATAAAATCTTCCAACCTTTTTTTACCACCAAACCAACCGGGCAAGGAACCGGGCTGGGCTTAAGCTTGAGTTATGATATTGTGAAAGCGCATGGAGGGGAGTTGAGGGTGGAGACGAAGGAGGGTGAAGGCAGTGAGTTTTTGATTGTATTGTCAGTATGATGGGCAAAGATGTACCGTGCCTACGGCACTCTTTGATTAGTAGATTTTTTTTTACCACGGATTGAAATCCGTGGTTACAAAATATTTCGAGCCTACGGCTCTCAGGAGAGTGATTAATAGTGCATGATTTTTCGATTCAAGTAGTAATGACAAAAGTTGAGAGGTGTAGCCTAGACTAATATGACAACAGTGGACTTCCCGAAATATGCCTTTGGCACAGTCCGTTGCTTAGAAGTAACAAATTAAGAATGAGAGCCGTAGGCTCGGACTGTATTGTACCAACGGACTTTAGTCCGTTGGTAAATGTAGAAAAAATAAAAAAGAGCCGTAGGCTCGGTACATATAAACGAGTAAGAGCAAGAGTAAAAGACACGCAACATGGCCAACACCTATCATCAAATCTATCTTCAATCCGTTTTCGCGGTGAAGTATCGCAACGCTGTACTAGACAAAGCTTGGAGAAGCCACCTCTTTGGTGTGATTGGCAGCTTAATTAATGAAGCCAATTGTAAAACTATCATCGTTAATGGTGTAGAAGATCATGTGCATTGTTTCTTGGGATTAAAGCCAGTTGTATCAGTCTCTGAACTGATGAAAACGGTAAAAGCCAAATCCTCTAAGTACATCAATGATCATAAACTAACTCCCGAAAGATTTGAATGGCAAGAAGGTTATGGAGTGTTTTCATATCACCAATCATTAGTGGATACAGTTTTTAAGTATATCCAGAGCCAGGAAGCACATCACAGGGTTCAAACATTTGGCGATGAGTACCTGGGTTTATTAAAAGAATTTAAAATTGAATATGATGAACAATATATTTTCCAGAATCTGGTATAATATCAATTTTACCAACACCATCTAAAGTATGAAAAAACATTTAGCGATAGCACTTCTTCTCATTTGTTATTGGAATATCTCGCAAGCGCAAATCGAAAAGTTTAGAGATAGTCTTTATCAAGAGGCACAAAGGAGAAATGTCAGAAGGCTGTTTCTGGATTATACGGACAGCCTGTATAATGTTGTGAAGACCACCCCAAGCGATTCTGTTCGAGCTTGGGCAATGGTTGAATTGAGTAACAATTACAAATACAGAAAACCAGACTCTGCAGTATATTTCGCCAGAAGAGCCATTGATTTGGCGCGTAACATAAAATTGATACAGACAGAATTAGTTGCAATGAGGTATTACTTGCTCACCGAATCAGCCATCGGAAATCATTCTAAAGCACTTCAATTGTCTCTGGAGAGTATAAAACTTTCTGAAAAATACAATCTTCCTTATGATAGAGCTTTAGGGGTATTGTTATTGGGTTGGACCCACAGCAGAATAAAACAATACGAAAAAGCCATAAGCTTATATAAGGAAGCTTTAAACTATTTCAAAAAAAACAACGATGATACTTTTTGTTCCATGACATCAGCCTACATTGGAGATGCGTATTCCAACCTCAATGAGAAGGATTCAGCTTTACTCTATTGCGATTTGGCGGAAAGTTATACAGGAAGGGCTATATGGGTTATACCTTTTGCCTCACTCCATTTAGGCAAAGTGCATCAGAATATTGGAAATCAAAGTAAGGCATTGGAGTTTTTCCACCAGGCGCGAATTGCAGGTGGGTATGTTGAAAGCTACTGGGTTTTCGAAGCAACGAAAGAAATAGCCAATATATATTTGGCCGATCATCAGACCGACTCAGCTTTATTATATGGATACAAAGCCTTGTCGATTGCACAGGAGACTGGGTTCTATTCCAGCATTATAGAAGCCAACCAAATTTTGTCCCAACTCTATAAATCAATCGATACTAAAAAAGCATTGATTTACGGTGAAAATGCTTCTCAATATAAAGACAGCCTGGCGCGATTGGAAAGGTTAATAGCCATCGAAGATTTTGTAAACATTGATGAATCGGAACGTCAAAGAGAACTGGAGTCTGCCCAAAAAGAATTTCAAGGACGCTTAAAAATGAATGCGTTGTTAGGTAGCTCATTTACGCTATTGATTGTGGCTATGATTTTATATTGGAGTAGAAGGCAAAAGCAAAACGCCAAACAGAAAATCGAGAAAGCCTATAAAGAACTCAAATCCACCCAAGCCCAGCTTATCCAATCAGAAAAAATGGCAAGCCTTGGAGAACTTACGGCAGGCATCGCACATGAAATACAAAACCCATTGAACTTTGTCAATAATTTTTCGGAAGTGAACACAGAGTTAGTTGATGAACTCAAGAAAGAGTTGGCAGTAGGCAATAGGCAGTCGGCAGAAGAACTGGCGAATGATATAAAATCCAACTCTGAAAAAATAAATCATCACGGCAAGCGCGCTGATGGAATTGTAAAAGGCATGCTGCAACACAGCCGCAGCAGCAGTGGTGTAAAAGAACCAACGGACATCAATGCTTTAGCGGATGAATATTTAAGGTTGGCCTACCATGGATTGAGAGCCAAAGACAAATCATTCAACGCCAAATTTGAAGCGGATTTTGACCCTTCGCTTGAAAAGCTAAATGTTGTTCCTCAGGATATAGGAAGAGTGATTTTGAATTTAATCAACAATGCCTTCTATGCTGTGACTGAAAAACGAAAGGCTAACCTTCCGGGATATGAGCCAACCGTTACAGTTAGCACAAAGAAACTATATGATAAGGTTGAGATTAAAGTAAAAGACAACGGCAACGGCATTCCTCAAAAAATACTCGATAAAATCTTTCAACCCTTTTTCACCACCAAACCAACAGGGCAGGGAACGGGATTAGGATTGAGTTTGAGTTATGATATTGTAAAAGCACATGGCGGGGAGATTAAGATAGTGTCAGAAAATAATGTGGGGACAACATTCACCATCAATCTTCCATCTCATAGTTGAAGCTTATGAAAACACTTTTATTGGCAATAATTATTGGTTTGCTCAGCATTAAGGGATATTGTCAATCCAACACTTTTCAACAATATCAAGATAGCTTAAAACTCATATTTGAGTCCCACCCAGATATGGCAACAAGAGTAAAGGCGGGTAATGAACACGCTGGGCGCTATTTATATTCATATCCAGACTCGGCCATATTTTATGCCCGGAAGACTATAGATCTGGCCACTAGTAACAAGGACCTGGGCTGGCAAGTGGGAATGGCTATCCTTGGTGAAGCGTATATGAATAAAGCCAACTTGCCTAAAACGTTGGAATTAAGTTTGGAAGTATTGGAATTAACAAAAGGGATGAAAGATGAAGATGTTCACCTGGGACCTACATTTTATAATTTATCTGATTTATACTTTCAAATTGGTGATTTTGAAAAAGCCCGAATTTACGCTCAAGCTGCTATAGATGACATTACGAAGGTGAAGGACGAATTGAATAAGGCATATGGATATTTTCTAATGTCTCAGGTATATGAAAAACTGAACAAGGCAGATTCAGCTATGCTTCTTCTCAACCGTTCTATTCATCACTTCAATAGATCAAAAGATTCCTTTTTTGCAATAGTGTATGGTGGAACAGTCTGGCCAGGTGTTTATAACCTTCGCGCTAAAATCAATTTGCAGTTAAATAAACCGGAAGAAGCACTTCAAGACTTAAATAAAATTCTTACCATCACTCGGTTCAGCGATGAAGCCTTTCATATCACTAATGCCTATAATGATATGGCGCTTTTTTATCAGAAGTATAATCAGCATGATTCCAGTATTCATTTTGCTCGTAAAGCTTTGGAGGAGTCAAGTAAAATATCTTACGACAGAGGTAAAGTGGTATCATTAGATATTTTGTCAAAGGAGTACGAATCAAAAGATCCGGCAAAAGCACTAGCCTATTTCAAACAAGCGAATGAAAGCAGAAATAGTTTATATGGATCCGGGAATATGCAAGTTTTAAGAGAAATGGTGGCCAACCAGGAAAAAAGAATGGAAGAATTAGAGTTGGCTAAAAAAGAATCTAAGAACAACTTGAGGCAGTATCTGTTACTTTTTGGATTAATTTCTTTACTGATTATCGCCTTTATTTTATATCGGAATAATAAAGCTAAAATTCGGGCAAATGAAGTCCTTCAAAATCAAAAAGCAGAAATAGAAAATACACTTGCTCAATTAAAATCCACCCAATCCCAACTCATTCAATCTGAAAAAATGGCATCGTTAGGTGAGCTCACCGCAGGCATTGCACATGAAATTCAGAACCCATTGAACTTTGTCAATAATTTTTCGGAAGTGAGTAACGAACTGATCAAAGAGATTCAAGACATAAGACATAAGACACAAGATCAAAGAGCGAAGTCAGAGGAAGATGAAATTCTTAACGACATTGCCCAAAACCTTGAAAAGATAGGTCACCACGGGAAGCGCGCAGCCGATATCGTTAAAGGAATGTTGCAACACAGTCGCACGAGTAGCGGCCAAAAGGAATTAACGGACATCAATGCACTGTGCGATGAATATTTGCGACTTTCCTATCATGGCCTTCGTGCAAAAGACAAAAGCTTTAATGCCAGGTTTGAAACAGATTTTGATTCGTCTCTTCCAAAACTCAATGTGGTGCCTCAGGATATTGGTCGAGTGGTGCTGAATTTGATCAACAATGCTTTTTATGCAGTGAATGAAAAAGCGAAACTCCAGCCGCAAACATCCAGCTTCCAGCCTCTAGTTTCAATTTCCACTAAAAATCTTCAAAATAAGGTTGAAATCACGGTTTCTGACAACGGCAACGGCATCCCTGAAAACATCAAAGAAAAAATCTTTCAACCCTTCTTCACCACTAAGCCTACGGGGCAAGGAACGGGTTTGGGCTTATCACTAAGTTATGATATTGTGAAGTCGCATGGCGGGGAGTTGAGTGTGAAAACAAAAGAAGGTGAAGGAAGTGAGTTTATAATTCAGGTGCATACGGTCTGAAGTACGGATGGGGGGGAGTTGAAGGTAAGAGACTAGGGGGGTGAAGGAACCAGGTTTAGTATTCAATTACCAAAAAAATGAAAAAAGCCATTGTAAGTCTTTGCCTGTCCCTATTCAGTCATTTACTGTTTGCTCAGAACTTTAAAGAGAATCTCCTGAAGGTTCGGGATAGTCTGAAAAGCGAATTAAATAAATTACAAAATGAACCCTCATCAGTAGAGATACAGCGTCAAATCACTTTAAGTTATGTACTCATCGATACAGATTCCACCATTTATTATGGTCAGAAGTTTATTGATGCAGCTGAAAAATTTCAAGACAACAATAGACTTTTAGATGCTTTAGGCATTGTCAGTGAAGCATACATTTACAAAGGCGACCTTCCAAAAGCACTGGAATTGTCTTTGAAGGCAGTTCAGATTTATGATGAGAATCCGGGACTAATTTCTTCAATATATACGCCAGGTATAGGTCCGGCTTATGGTTGTTTATCAGAAATTTATTTCCAGATCGGAGATATTGGTAAAGCTCAAGAATATGCTCATAAAGAAATTGACTTGAATCTTGAAGGCAACATAACAGCGGCAGGCTTTGGCCATATTCAACTGGCAAGGATTTATGAAAAAATTAATCAACTGGACTCAGCCCTAAAACATATCAATCTTTCAAATCAAGATTTTAAAGACGTCAAAAATGCAACAGGTATCTTTACTGATCAATATGATGCCAATGCCGATAACTATAATTTATTGGCTAAAGTGTATTTAAAGCAAGGCAAGACAGCACAGGCCTTGGCGGAATTAAAAAACATATTAGCCATAAATGTTTCTAAAGGCGAGACCTTGAGCACCGCCCAAACCTACCTTGATTTGGCTTATTTCTACTCCTCGCAAAACTCCGGGGATTCCAGTATTTATTATGCCAATAAAGCCGCGACTGAGTCCGAAAAGAATGATTTTGTAAAGGTTAAACTTGAAGCCTATTCGCTATTGTCTCAAAAATACGAATCAATAGACCCAGTAATTGCTTTAGCCTATTTTAAGCAGGCCACTGCACTTCAAAACAGCCTCTATGGTGCGGGCAACATACAAGTGCTAAAAGATATGATTGCACAAAACGAAAAAAAACGAGAGGAAATTGAAGCTGCGAAAGTGAAATTTGACCAAAAACTTCGAACCTACTCTTTTTTAGGAGTCACTTTAATTCTTTTAACTATAGCTGGCTTCTTGTATAGAAATAATAAGCAAGCAAAAAAAGCAAAACTTAAGATTGAAAGTGCATTTCATCAACTTAAATCCACCCAGGCCCAACTCATCCAATCAGAAAAAATGGCAAGCCTTGGCGAACTCACCGCTGGTATAGCTCATGAAATACAGAACCCGTTAAACTTTGTGAATAATTTTTCTGAGGTAAGTAATGAGTTGATTGATGAAATGAATGTCGAATTAAACAAAGGAGATATTAATGAAGCGAAAGCCATATCGAATGATATCAAGCAAAACTTAGAAAAGATAAATCATCATGGCAAACGTGCTGGTGATATTGTAAAGGGAATGTTGCAACACAGCCGCACGAGCAGTGGTCAAAAAGAATTAACAGACATCAATGCTTTGTGCGATGAGTATTTAAGATTGAGTTATCATGGCCTCCGCGCCAAAGACAAATCTTTCAATGCAACGATGAAAACTGATTTTGATGAAAGTATTGGCAACATCAACATCATTTCGCAGGATATTGGAAGAGTCATTCTCAATCTGATCAACAATGCATTTTATGTCGTTGCTGAAAAAAAGAACGCTTCGACAAACTCAACGGGACAGCTATACGAACCGACTGTTTCGGTAAGGACTAAGAAGACTGGCGATAAGGTTTTAATTTCTGTAAAAGATAACGGCAACGGCATTCCTCAAAAAATACTGGATAAAATCTTTCAACCTTTCTTTACTACCAAACCAACAGGACAGGGAACGGGCTTAGGTTTGAGCTTAAGTTATGATATTGTAAAGGCACATGGTGGGGAAATAAAAGTAGAAACTGAAGAAAGTCAGGGTACGTCATTTACTATACTATTGCCGGCAAACACATGAGCAAATGAAAAACGAAGTAAAGCTGTTTGAGCAGCAAAAGGTAAGAACGCATTGGGATGATAAAGAAGAGAAATGGTATTTCTCAGTTATTGATGTGATTTTAATTTTGACGGGAAGTACAGACCCCAGAGACTATTGGTTTAAAATGAAAACCAGAGTAAAAACAGGAAGACGGACTTGAACTGTTGACAGTTTGTCGACAGTTGAAATGTCATTAAATTGAAAAAAATAGCGAATGGATAACATGAAACTGATAGTAGCAATACTAATTATCACTCCTTTTATAGTTTATGCATTGTGGTATAATCGCTTGCGACAAAAGGCAAAAAATAAGGCTCTGAAGAGTATGTTTGAAGGGCAAAATAATTGGACAGATGAATTTCTTGAGTCTAAAAGAAATATTGCAGATCCCCTGGCTGATAAGGTTATTGAAGCAGTTTTGGCTGCTGAAAGTACAGAGCAGCTCAATAATTTATTTCAAATCATCCGTGGAAACCATCAGGAACTACCAAAGGGTTTGTTGCCAGAGTTAGATTCATATTTTAAATCAACGGCAGTTCTTCCAGATTGGGCAGATAATGATATGCTTAAATTTGGGCAACGGGTGTATATTCAACACGGGTTGTTTGTTGGGATGTTACTTTTTTATAAGTCACTGCCCGAGTGTTACACAGGTGCAAAAGGGGCAGAAGTATTAATTAAATCTGCACGCTTAAATGAAAAGTCGGGGTCACAAGATCATTTTTCCCGTAGGTTAGCAGAAACAGGACTTTTCATTTATCAGGCTATGATGCCTGGTGGGTTCGATGCAAGTGGTAAGGGGATACGGGCTGCTCAAAAGGTAAGATTAATTCATGCTGTCATTAGGTACTATATCAAAAAGCAAGGCTGGGACAGTGAAAAGCTGGGGGCGCCTATTAATCAGGAAGACATGGCCGGAACACTCATGTCTTTTTCAGCTTTGGTGTTAGAAGGGTTGGAGATGATTGGCGTAAAATTCGATGAGATTGAAAGAGAATCTTATATTCATTGTTGGCGGGTAATTGGACATATTATGGGAGTGGATCCGGAATTAATTCCAGTAAATTCAAAAGATGCCCTGGCATTGGGTCATGCTATTATTGACCACCAAAAGGGCGAAAGTGAGGCTGCAAAATCATTAACCGTTGCTTTACTTGAGTTTTGTGACAGAAAAGCTCCATTCTTTATCAAAAAGGATTTCCATAGAAAAATGATGCTTGATTTAATGGGCGAGGAATTTGGACGAATACTTGGTTTGCCAAATATTTCAACACAAAAGATTAAAGCCTTTAGAAATACCATTCGGTTTTATATCCGAGTTCGTGAATTAATTGAAAAGGTATTTTTATTTGGATTGCCTCTAGCTATTATTGATAGACTTTTACTTAAACTAAGTATTGTGTATCTCAGTAAAAACAATATTGTAAGTTTTTATGTACCTAAGAATTTAAATTCTGATTTTGAGAATAAAAAATAAAATTTCTTATGAATCAACCACTTATCAACTTTGAGGATTATTCAGTTACCGGATTGATTTTTAATGGCATCGGTTGTTTGCTTTGGGTAATTACGTATGCCATACTTATCTATGAAATCAATAAGAAAAAATTTGTTGAAATGCCAGCCTATGTAGCAGGGGCAAATCTTGGGTGGGAATTTGTGTGGAGTTTCTTTTATCACCCTAATACAGGGTTACTGTATTCCCTCAGCTATCAGGCTGCCTTTTTCATGGATTGCTATATATTTTATGCTGTTTTAAAATTTGGCACCAAACAACCATTAAACGACAATGCAAAAAAACATTTCGCACTGTTTTGTATTATAAATTTTATTTTTTGGATTTTGTTTTGCTACACGTATCGCGATGAAGGGTACGATACATTGAATGGGGCAAATTCAGGTTATATTATCAATGTCATACTTTCTCTTCAGTGTGTGTTTCTTCTTTTGCAAACAAAAGAAACAAATAAATTTTCTTTGTTATTGGGCTGGACAAAGATGCTGGGAACTGCTTTTATTTCTATTTCCCTTTTCTATTTTTTTCCGGATAACCAATTTGTTCAGTTGTTAGGAATAGCTTGTTTTGTGCTGGATAGCACATATATCTATGTGCTTTGGAAAAGACATGGAAAGCTCATATAATAATATATAGGCATGGATAAATTGCTCTATAAATTTTTTATTCCCACGTCTTATTTTGAACACCCGGAGGCATTGCGTCAGGCCAAAATCAATGTTTTATTTTACCTGATAAATGCAATTATGCTTTTTTTATATGGCCATAAAGGCTTTGATCTTGGATTTCCACCTTTTTCATATGCTACGATTGCATTTGGCCTAATTTCAGTTTCATTGGTATTTCTAATTAAATGGGAGGTATCCATTTCTATCTGTGCCAGTATTTTTACTTTTTTTGGTGCTTGTTATTCTTCCTTTTTGACTTATTATTCTGGAGGTATAGATTCCGCTCCAATTCTTAGCCTTGCATTGGCTCCTCTTTTCTATCTTTTTCTTTCTAACAATGAAAGGCGAACTGTATTTTGGATGATTTTGACGATTCTTATAACGTTGGGATTTTACTTTTATGAAAAAGAGATTAAAGTCCTCCCGATTGCTATTGATAAGACTAAAGTCTTTGAATACTATCTTACTTCAATTGTGGGAGAGTTTATTTCCATCTTTATACTGATTATGATTTTTCACAACTTTAAAAATCGTGCAGTTAATAGTTTGATTGAAATCAATGAAAATCTTAAAAAGACCCAGGCTCAACTCATCCAATCTGAAAAACTCGCTTCATTGGGCGAACTCACCGCAGGCATTGCCCATGAAATTCAAAACCCATTAAACTTCGTCAATAATTTTTCAGAGGTGAGCAATGAACTTATTCAGGAGTTAAAAGTTGAAAAGTTAAAAGTTAATAGTGAGCGAGATGAAAAATTAGAGGATGAACTGCTCAATGACATTTCTTCCAACCTTGAAAAAATTAATCACCACGGCAAACGTGCCGGTGATATAGTAAAAGGAATGCTTCAACACAGCCGCACCAGCAGCGGTGTAAAAGAACCAACCGACATCAATGCGCTATGCGATGAATACCTGCGGCTTTCCTATCACGGCTATCGCGCCAAAGACAAAAGTTTTAACGCAAAGTTTGAAACAGAGTTTGATGCTTCACTTCCAAAAGTGAATGTAGTTCCTCATGATATTGGGCGTGTGGTTTTGAATTTAATCAATAATGCCTTCTATGCCGTAAGCGAAAAGCAGAAAGAGGAAAGCAGAAAGACAGATTCAAACTATGAACCAACCGTATTGGTAACGACAAAGAGTCTTGGGAATAAAATAGAGATATGTGTAAAGGACAACGGCAACGGCATTCCTGAAAATATCAAAGAAAAAATCTTTCAACCTTTCTTTACTACCAAACCAACGGGGCAGGGTACAGGCTTAGGGTTGTCCTTGAGTTATGATATTGTGAAAGCGCATGGGGGGGAAATAAAAGTAGAAACGAAAGAGAATGAGGGTACAGCATTTACTATTCAAATACCACTATCATGAAAATGAAATCAGTGCAATCCGTGCAAATCCGTGATTCAGACTTTTTATGATATAGTAAAGGCACGTGGTGGTGAGTTGAAAGTGGAGACGTAGCATATCGAGGGCTTGCCAGCCGAAGCCCTGTCTGCCGAACAGGCAGGTTCAGCGGAGACTAGAAGTGTATTTTGTATTCAGTTGCCAATTGTTTGAATTCTATGCCCTAGATGGGTTTTTAAACAAATTATACTGATATTATTACTTTAAATTTAAATAATATCGGATATTTATTAAATGACTACACGCGCACTATACCCCGACCTGCTTAATCATGTTAGTGAAAAGGAATGCACCATATTGATTGGCGCGCGGCAAACGGGCAAGTCCACCCTATTAAAACAACTGCAAGAGGCACTCCTGAAAAATGGAGAAACCGTTGTTCTGCTCAACCTCGAGCGAAAAGATATTCTGCTGGAGCTCAACCAAAGTCCCGAAAATATCTTTCGATACTTTCCTGCCAACGGAACAAAAAACTATCTGTTGCTAGATGAAGTGCAGTATTTGCAAGACCCGACCAATTTTTTAAAACTGCTGTACGATGAGCATGCCCAGAAGCTCAAAATAATTGCCACTGGAAGCAGCGCTTTTTATATCGATCGGCAGTTCAAAGATTCGCTGGCCGGCAGAAAGAAAATATTCGAACTACCCACACTCGATTTCGAAGAATTTCTATTGTTTAAAAATCAAGAAACATTGCTTGCAGAATATCAATCGTTAAAAAAAGGAACAAAACAAAAATCGACAGCCGAACCACAACTGTGGACGGCTCTGGATGAATACATCAACTACGGTGGCTATCCGGCCATTGTGTTGGAACCGAAAATCAATAATAAAATTGAACGCCTGCAGGAAATACGAGATTCGTTTGTAAAGCGAGACATCTTGGAAGCCGGCATTACCGATGAAACAAAATTTTTCAGGCTGATGATTTTGTTAGCATCGCAAATCGGGAGCCTGGTAAATACCAATGAGCTGGCCAACACATTAAAAATCACACACCCAGCCACCGAAAACTATTTATATGTATTGCGCAAGTGTTTTCACATTGAAATGGTAAAACCCTTTTTCTCGAATGTGAGAAAAGAGCTGGTGAAAATGCCAAAGGTTTATTTTAACGACCTTGGCTTGCGCAATGTACTGGTAAACTATTTTTCGCCAATTGAGCAGCGGGCAGATAAAGGAGCGCTGCTCAAAAACTATATATATAGAAGCTTGTCGGATGGACTAAACAGAGATAAAATAAAATTCTGGCGTACAGCAGATGGTAACGAGGTTGATTTTGTATTGGAAGAAAGTAATAAGAAAGGGAAAGCCATTGAAGTAAAGTTTAACGAAGCAGAAGCTAACGCCAAAAAGTATAAAAAATTCACAGAACTTTATCCTAACTATCCGGTTCATTTTTTTAGCTGGCGAGGAAACAAATTTTCGATTTGATGACGAGTACCACGATAAATAAATTATCTCAATGAAACTAACACTCAAAATACTCGACAAAATCTTTCAACCCTTCTTCACCACCAAACCAACCGGACAGGGAACTGGATTAGGATTGAGCTTGAGTTATGATATTGTTAAGGCACATGGTGGAGAGTTAAGAGTGGAGACGAAGGAGGGAGAGGGGAGTGAGTTTGTGATATCACTCCCTGTGTAGCAGGATGTGTCGTGCCAACGGCACTCACTCAATGTATTGTTGGTTAAAGCTGCGGATTGGAATCCGCGGTTACAATATGGATCGAGCCTAACGGCTCTGTGGGTGAGACTGATAAAAGTTGGAGGTGTTTGAAATAAAGAGGCGTAGCCTCGGCCAAATATTGTAACAACGGACTTCAGTCCGTTGAAAGAGTGAACTAATAAGAATGAGAGCCGTAGGCTCGATACATATAATGAACGTCTAAAAAAACTGAAATGGCAAACACCAACCACCAACTCTATCTGCAAACAGTTTTTGCGGTAAAATACGGTAATGCCGTGCTAGCCAAAACCTGGAGAAGCCAACTCTTTGGTGTAATCGGCAATCTGATCAATGAAGCCAATTGCAAAACCATCATCGTAAATGGTGTGGAGGATCATGTGCATTGTTTCTTAGGATTAAAGCCAGTTGTATCCATTTCGGAGCTAATGAAAACAGTGAAAGCCAAGTCTTCTAAATACATCAACGATCATAAACTAACTCCCGAAAGGTTTGAATGGCAGGAGGGTTATAGTGTATTTTCTTACCATCATTCGCAGGTGGACACTGTTTATAAGTATATTCAAAATCAGGAAGTCACATCGGAGGCAGACTTTCAGGGATGAATATTTAGGTTTATTGAAAGAATTTGGAATTGAGTATGATGAACAACATATTTTCCGGAACCTTATATAAAATCAACTTTGGAAGCAAGAGTTTAACCTCCAAAAGACTCGTGTTATGAAATAGAAATCCGTGAAATCCAATAATCAGTGTAAATCAGTGGCTGACAGGCAGCGAGTTTATTAATCAGCTGCCCATCGTATGATCATCCTTGCCACAGACGGAGATTAAAATGACTAAAGGATTGCTTATTGATCAGGAAGGTGAATACCCCTGTTTTTTTATTACCTTACCTTCAAAATTTAATCTACCATTTGAGACAATTCGCTTCGATGACCATGATGATGAAAAGAGGGAAGAACAAACATGACAGCATGATGAAAAGGTCACTGATTTTTATACTGCTGGCACTTCCATTCTTACAGGCTTTTGGCCAACAGGTTACGCCACAGGCCGAACTGGATTATACCATAGAAGAATTCACCCTGCCTGGAGGGCAGTTGGGCAATAATGTCAATTGCATTGTACAAGGACCCTACGGTTTCTTATGGTTCGGTTCACATGGTGGCCTCCACCGTTATGACGGCTATGAGTTCGTCACCTATAAACACGTGCCGGGGGATACTATTGGTGAGACCACTTCACTCACTTTCCCTTACATAGAAAATCTTTATTGGGATCAATTCAATATGTTATGGGTGAGTACATATGGTGGTGGCCTTTACCAATTTGATCCCGCTAATGAAACTTTCAAACACTTCGCACACAACCCCAAGGACAGTACTTCCATCAGCAGTCTAGCCGTCACATCCGCTATTGAAGATGCCAGTGGACAATTATGGTTCGGTACCACGCATGGTTTAAACCGCTTTGACCGCAAGACAGGAAAATTCATACATTATTTTGCAGATCCAAAGGATCCTGAATCACTGTATGACGATGATATCAGGTCGCTATATGTGGACAAGCAAGGAACACTTTGGGCAGGCACAGGCTTCGTGTTTTATGGAAGTAGTCCGGGCGCACTTAGCCGTTATAACCCCGATACGGATTCATTTACCAATTATCGGTATAATCCTGACGGAAAATCATCGGTGCGTGGTTTACTGGAAGACAGCAAGGGTAATTTTTGGGTAGGCACTGATAATGGGCTGTTTAAAATGAACAGGGAAGCAGGAACATTCCAACGAATGACGAATGACCCTACTCAGCCATTTGCTCCGGGCACAAATACCAATACGTATCCTGCAACGTACTCCATTCATGAGGATCACAAAGGAGGCTTGTGGATTGGCACCATCGGAGACCCCAACTATCATACTCATCTGCTGCGCTATGATACGGCTACAAAAAAATCGCAGGTATTTCCCATTCAGTCAGTTGCCTGGCAGGTGTTTGAAAGTAATGATGGCACCTTTTGGGTAGCCGGTGCGGGCGAAAGCGGAAAAATTTTGAAAATCAAACCTAAACCGAAGCCTTACACCCTGTTTACCGTTTCTCCATTTCAGGCAGCCTTTAATCAATCTGCTCTTTCAAAGGAGCTGACGGCCGGTATTGTTGATAGTCCAATTAATATGGTCATTGACCCTGATACCAAAAACTACTGGTTCCAATTGACTATTTTCTCCGCTAATTCCAATGATGATTTCTCAGGTGTGTTAGCCAATTATGATCCAAAAAATCGCAAAACATCTTTTCATCATTTACCAGAGGTAAAATTGGATTCAACGTTCTGGTCAGGGCCGAACATTAGAGGATTGCTTGTCGACAAAGCCGGCACACTATGGGGAAGCTACGGTATATCAGGTGAGGGCATTTTCAATTATGACCCGGTGAGTCGAAGTGTAAAACAATACCTTCGGGATCCTGATGATTCAACTTCTTACGAAGTGTTAACGCTGATGATGGACTCCCGGGAAGACATCTGGGTTGCCACATTATTGAATGGCCTTTACCGGATAAATCCTACTACTGGAAATATTATACCATATCATTTTAATGGTAATGGCTTTGGTGAAATTGACACACCTGTCGCTTTGATGGAGGATAAGGAAGGTATGATATGGGTGGCGGGACAATTCATGTATGAAGGATTACCCTTTATCGTGATCATCGACCCTCGCACCAATACCATGAAGAAGCTGAGTATGAAAGTTCAGCAAATCCCGGGTTTTTTTGTTGCTACCATGGCACAATCGCCCTTAACAGGAAAAGTTGTTTTTACATTCCCGCCTCCGACAAGTGGTATAGCTTTGTATGATCCTGAGAAGGATCACTTTGAGTTTGTCAATACAGATAGTGGGTTTCCCTTTCAGACTCCGGCAGGAGTAGTTTGCGATAAGGAGGGAGTATTTTGGATAGCCGATTCGCAATCACAGACCTTTGTGCGGTTTAGCGATTTTGAGAATGATTTTGTTTTTCAGGAATCAGGCTCCACTTATGCCGGGTGGCGAAGTGGCCTGCTTGGCTCCAATGGCCATGTTTATTTCACTGCCGACAATGGGTGGATTGATATAGACCCTTCGAAAATCAAGCCGGAGATTTCTTCCCAGGTATCAGGTGTTCATTTGGTAGATCTTTACGTGCTCGGTGAAAAACAAAAACCGATGTCGAGTTCAACCTTACCCAAACCCCTCTGGATATTGAATGAACTGTTTTTGCCATCCAGCGCTGAAACATTTGGATTCCGATTTTCTGATTTTGACTTTCAAAACACAAATCCTCAATTTCAATACAGGCTTTTTCCCTATGAAACGCTTTGGAAAAACAGTGGTAATACACCCATAGCCAATTATTATAAAGTACCTTCCGGTGAATACCGTTTTGAGGTACGGCCGGTCAATCTTGGAGCATTTGATGAAAAACTAGTTACCAGCATTAAAGTTGTCATTCTTCCGCCATGGTGGAAAACCTGGTGGGCGTATAGCGCATATGCATTACTCTTTTTAGGTGGAGTATTTTCAGTGGATCGCTTTCAACGAAGGCGATTGCTAGCAAAAGCAACTGCTGAGGCCCGGGAAAAAGAACTGAAGCAGGCCCGCGAAATAGAAAAAGCGTACACAGAATTAAAAGCAACACAATCCCAACTCATCCAATCTGAGAAGATGGCTTCGCTGGGCGAACTCACCGCAGGCATTGCCCACGAAATTCAAAATCCGATGAACTTTGTCAATAACTTTTCAGAAGTGAATTCTGAATTGATTGCAGAAATGAAGGAGGAATTAACGAAAGGAAATATTGAAGAGGCGAAAAACATTGCAGATGATATCGATGAAAACGAGAAGAAGATCATCTTCCACGGCAAACGTGCTGATGGTATTGTGAAAGGCATGCTGCAGCACAGTCGCAGCAGCAGTGGAGTTAAAGAACTGACTGATATTAATGTTTTAGCTGATGAATATTTGCGGTTAGCTTATCATGGATTGAGAGCTAAAGACAAATCGTTCAACGCTACCATGAAAACTGATTTTGATGAGACGATTGGCAACATCAATGTAGTGCCTCAAGATATTGGAAGAGTGATATTGAATTTGATTACCAATGCTTTTTACGCAGTGACAGAGCGTAAGAAGCTTACAGACCTGGAAGGTTTCAAAAACCTTCCAGGTTTTACGCCCTACGAACCAACGGTTTCAGTTAGCACCAAGAAAGAAGGCAACAAAGTTTTGATAAGCGTAAAAGACAACGGTAATGGCATCCCTCAAAAAATATTGGACAAAATCTTTCAACCCTTCTTTACCACTAAACCTACGGGACAGGGTACCGGCTTAGGCTTAAGTATGAGTTATGACATCGTGACCAAAGCGCATCATGGGGAGATAAAAGTGAAGACCCTGTCTGCCGAAGCGGCAGCGCAGGCAGGGAAAGAAGGCGAGGGCACCGAGTTTATTGTAGTTTTACCATTGTAAATTATAGATATGAAAATTTTAGTAGTAGATGACGAAAAAGATATTCAGATACTTTTCGAACAGCGTTTCAGAAAAGAAATTAAAAACGACCAGGTAGAATTTGTTTTTGTGTTTTCGGGTGAAGATGCGATGCTACAACTCAACAGATGGGAGCATGAGGCCATGCTGATCTTGTCGGATATTAACATGCCCGGTATGAGTGGCCTACAGCTGCTGGAAAACGTGAAGAAAAAATACATGAAACCGCCTCCGGTGGTCATGATGATTACCGCCTATGGCGATGCTGAGAATCATAAAATAGCAAAAGAACTAGGTGCAGATGATTTTTTAACCAAACCCATTGACTTTATCAAGCTTAAAGAAAAATTAAACCTGACCAGCGCATGACAAAAATACTGGTGGCTGATGATGAGATTGATTTGGAAATGCTCATCAAACAAAAGTTTCGTCAAAAAATTCGTGAGCAACACTACGAATTTATTTTTGCTGTGAATGGAAATGATGCGTTGGAAAAGATCCGGCTGAACCCTGATGTGGATATTGTATTGAGCGATATCAACATGCCGGAAATGGATGGATTGACTTTGCTCAGCCGGTTAAACGAATCCAGTCCACTCATTAAGGCGGTTATTGTTTCCGCCTATGGCGATATGGATAACATTCGCACGGCCATGAACCGCGGTGCTTTTGATTTTATTACCAAGCCCGTCAATTTTGAAGACCTGGCCCTCACGGTGGAAAAGACAATCAAACATGTCATCCAAATCCGCGAAACATTGAAAGCCATAAAGGAAAACAACATCTTAAAGATGTATGTCGACCAAACCGTTTTGAACTTTATGAGCGGCCGCGAATTTGAAGCAAGCATCATGGCCAACGAAACGGTGCAGGCGACTGTCGCCTTCATTGATATCTGCGGATTTACCGCCATCAGTGAAAAAGAGAAAGCGGATACCGTAGTGACCATACTTAATGATTATTTCGATATCATCGTAAAAGAAATTATTGCTCAAGGTGGCTATGTCGATAAATTTATTGGCGATGCTATCATGGCTGTCTTTCGGGGCGATTATCATTTGGACAAGGCTGTCGATGCCTGCCTGGCTGTGAGAATGAAACTAAAGGGCTTACCAGAATTGAAAGAACACAATGATTACGCACCCAACGTATCCATTGGTATCAACAGCGGTGAAATGGTTTCTGGCAACATAGGTTCAGCAACCCTCCGCAGGCTGGATTATACTGTAATCGGTGACGTGGTGAATACAGCACAAAGACTACAGGCTGCAGCTGGCCCAGGACAAATCATTATTAGCACAGAATCCTATGAAAAAATCAAGCAGTCATTTAACTGCAGTAAATTGAGTGAGGTAACACTGAAGAATAAGGCAAATCCGGTCACTATTTATAATGTACTGGATTGACAATACAAAGAAGTGCGTTGTTCCATTGGGTTTATCATAAACCTCCCGACAATCAGCTGATACCCCTCACACCAGATAAGAAGAATTGTTCTACCCAGGTTACGCATAAGAAAATCCTTTTGCAATTTTGTTTAATCGAGTCTTTTCGAGTGTACCATCTTTAGGCAGGGCATTCATGAAATTGCCTGCCTGACCGGAAGGCAGGCGAGAAATCTTCTCTTGGTTGACAAGTTGTTTCCATTAGATAAGATTTCTCCCTACGGTCGAAAGGACATAAGACTAAATTGATAGAATAATCAAAATATAAGTTTCACGCCAACAGCATATTATTCATTCGAAAATCCTAATGCGTTATTTGGGTTCAAATAATAGTCTCTATGATGGTTAGCAAATCAGAGTAACTAAAGTTATTAAACTCTTTACTGATTTTGGTAGGAGATAATCATGATTTTAGTCATTCCCAACCTGAACTATTATGGCTAACTAGTAAAAGGGTACAGAGTAATTTCCTTCGACCGCCCCCTTGAAATGACTGAAAGGGTAAACCAAATAATCCAACATCTGGATACTAACTCTGAGGAGTCGGTCTCACAAGCGCTCAATAAGGTGAAAGCGATAAGCGACCTGAGCGTGGACGAAAAAACAGATTTAGCTAAAGCACTTTCAGACGTATTTTACCACGCGCATCACACAGGGTCAACTCATATTCCTAAATTGGCGGTGAACATTGAAAAGCGCATTGCCAAATTCGGACCCGACCTTATCCCTTATCTTTTCAACGAGATCCTTGAAGCGGATAGCGAATCGGCAGTTTACTTTGGATTAACACTGGCACGAAACGGGAATGTTGGCTTGGAATACGTACTTAAAAAGTTGGGGGACTACAAAAATGGGGACCAGGAGCTCATCAACCTAATGCAAGTGCTTTCTTATTTCAAGATCCCAGAAGCTGCGAAAGCTATCCCTGTTATTCTTACCACTGCGCTAACCAGCAATTTCCAAATCACGGCAATGGCATTGTATAGTGTAGGGCGATTAGTACAAAAACTTCAGGCCTCTGCTTTTAGCGAGGAACTCAGAGCGAATATGTTTGTTTCTGTTTTTCGGTTTTTATCCAATACGCAAGGGCTGGTGCGTAAGAATGCCGCGCGGGCGTTGGGCAAAATGATGCGGAAAGGATTATTGTCAGTTGAAAACGAAAAAAAACTGTTCAAGGCATTTCTATCCATTGCAGGCCGGGATGAACACCACAATTGGGACCGGGCTTTTATCGTAAGAAGAGAAGCCGAGGAATTTCTCCCCTATTTTCACCAACATTCCTATCCACTTCAGAAGTATGCGCAGCGTTATAAAATTCTCGCAAAAAAACTGCTCTGCGCGAATACGTACCACTTCACCATCGATGTTCCCCTTATCGCTCGAAAAATTGAAGCCGGCCAGTTCATCATCGTTCGCCCTCATATTTTTAGTGAGCGAATCCCATTATCTGTCTGCGGATGGGATCGGGAAAAAGGCACACTCCAAATTATCATTTCAGCTGTTGGAAAAACAACAACAGAGCTCAATGCGATGAAGCCAGGCGATATTCTTCAAGATGTGGTCGGTCCATTGGGTGAGCGTTCTTTCCTTCCAAAAGATACTGGTACGTGTGTGGTTATTGGAGGTGGTTACGGAACAGGTGCGATCATTCCTACGGCAACAGATTTAAAAGAGTTGGACAACAAGGTAATTGGAATTGTAGGCGCCCGTAATCAGGATAGTCTGATCATGTTGAGTGAACTGAACCAGGTCTGCGATGAAGTACTCGTCACTACAAACGATGGTTCTATGGGAATTCCTGGTTTGGTAACAAATGCTTTACAAAAGGTATTGGATCGTGAGAACGTGATATATGTCCTGGCAGTCGGTCCGGTACCTATGATGCAAGCCGTGAGTGAGATGACCCGCGAGAAAAATATTATGACCTATGTATCGCTCAATGCGATCATGGTGGACGGAACTGGAATGTGTGGAGCTTGCAGGGTGACGGTGGGAGGGGAAACAAAATTCGCCTGCTTCCATGGACCCGATTTTGATGGACATAAAGTGGATTTTGATAACCTTATGAAGCGGCAGAAAATGTTTGCCCAGCAGGAAAAGCTGGCATTCACTAACATGAAAGTTTGAGAAACCTAGTTATGACGACCGAGCGACCGAACTTAAGCAACAAAGAAAGAATTAAGCTTCCTTATCAGGAAATGCAACTGCGTTCTCCACAATCCAGAATTAAGAATTTTAATGAAGTGCCCGTAGGGTATTCAATGGAGGAAGCAAGAAATGAGGCCCTGCGTTGTCTTAACTGTAAAAAGCCGCCATGCGTAGGAGCCTGCCCGGTAGGCATTAATATTCCTGCCTTCATCAGGCTGATTGAAGAAGGGCACCCGGCCGCAGCTGCAAAAAAAATCAGAGAAACGAATTTTCTTCCAGCCGTCTGCGGACGAGTTTGCCCTCAGGACAAACAGTGTCAGGCAGTCTGTGTGGTGGGCCGAAGAAATCATCCTGTTGGAATTGGTAACCTTGAACGTTACGCAGCTGACTATGAACGGACAAATGGTCTGCTCGAAATCCCAACGATAGAAGAGCCAACGGGAAAAAGAGTAGCCATCATAGGCTCTGGTCCGGCTGGACTTTCTGCAGCCTATGAGCTAGTCACCCGAGGACATGAAGTAGTTGTGTTTGAAGCTTCACACCGGGCAGGAGGTGTAATGGTGTATGGAATACCCCGCTTTCGTCTTCCTCTAAAGATTGTTGACGAAGACATTCGCTTTCTTTCCAAATTAGGAGTTCACTTTGTTTACAATATGGTGATTGGTAAAGTACTGACGCTGGACGATTTACTTCACAGTGAAGGATTTGACGCAGTCATGATAGGCACAGGAGCGGGACTTCCCCGCATGCTTACTGTTCCTGGTTCAAATGCGAATGGGGTGTATTCCGCAAACGAATACCTTACCCGCATTTACCTTATGGATGCTAACCGGTTTCCACAGTATAGCACACCCGTTTCATCAGGTAAGAAAGTGGCCGTCATAGGAGCTGGGAATACAGCCATGGATGTGTTGCGGACCGCCAAACGTTTGGGTGCAGAAGCAACTTGTTACTACCGCAGGTCGCACGATGAAGCACCTGCCCGGTCGGAAGAGTTAGAGCATGCCGAACAGGAAGGGATTGTGTGGCATTGGCTTTCCAACCCCGCTGAATTCATTGTGGATGAAGATAATTTCGTGCGACAAATTAAGTGTGAGCGCATGAAACTTTCTGAACCTGACGAAACAGGCCGGAGGAAACCTCTTCCAACAGGAACGTTCTTTGTTGAAGATTGCGACACAGTCGTAATGGCGCTGGGTTGCAGTGTTAACCCCATCATTCCATCTACTGACCATGAAATTCGCACCAACAAATGGGGAGTAATAATAGTAGACATTGAAACTTTTCAAACCAGCAAGAATGGAGTGTTTGCTGCTGGCGATGCTATCACGGGAGGATCAACAGTTATTCTTGCTATGGGCCAGGCTAAAAAAGCAGCCGCAGCTATTCATGAATACCTCGTAGAAAAAGTAAAAAACGAACCAATTGCTGCTAACAATCCTGATGATGATCTACAGGAGTTGAGGCCCGCCTATGAAAAAGTGATTCTTTAAAGGACACTAGTCAGCCTATGCCTGCGGTGATGAAAAAGAAAACGTATTAACCTGGCTGGAAAAATCCTATTCGAATAAAGAAAAAGGCCTTAGTCTTCTAGAACCGGAGGTACAATTGCCGCCATCGAACTGGAGGTTACCACTACTATAAGTTCTGATGGCTCAGGACTAGCGACATTCAAGGCCGGTGCAGAGAATTCCACCAACTTCAAGAATTAGTGTCCCCCTTTCACATACGCCCAACCTTCCTCCTGCTTTAAAGCAAGTTCAATCATGGCGGAAGGAACAACTTGTACGGAAGTCAGCAGCTCTTCTTTCTTTATATTTCTTCTTTTCATTGTATTGTTGCAGGCTGAGAAGGTAACACCTTGCGCTGCCCATTCCGCCACAGCCTTACTGGCTTTTGATTTTGTTGTGATGAGTAAATCCAGGCCAGGGCCATGGCACACTACTTCAATTTCAGCATTGGGCCAGGCTGTACGAATATTTTTTACCTGGCCGGTTACAGAAGCTTGCGACATAGAATCGGCATCGCTAAACTGTATGACGATTTTATGTTTTTTTTGATCTAGTACTTCTGAATCTGGTTGTGCTTGAACATGTATGGCAATCATGCAAAGCAGCGCAAGGAGTAATTTTTTCATGTTGGTTGTTGGTTGGGGGGAAAGATAGGACAAAAACGTAAGGAGATTAGAATTCATGAATAGAGCATTTGTATTTTTGGAGGGACCATATTAATAAGATCAGAAATTGGGATGATATAATTAAGGTATCGTTACATGATGAATGGGGAACGATCGAAACTAACCTCCTACTTGGCGTTTATCGGGCGTTGTGTGAATCAATCTAATTAGATATGCAAAATTTGACAAAGATTTGAAAGTCAAATATACATTTTTAGACTTTGGATATGTAAATCACGCTTTTACAACCAATTATGGCTATAAAAATATTCTTTTGACTATTTTTTTTGCAGATTTGACTATTCTAAAATTATATCTTTCTAAGGCTAAAACCTGATCGCACTTTATTTAAAATACACAATTGCATGAGAAAATTTTACGCATTATTACTATCCCTGCTAGTGATGTCAGTTGTTTACGCGCAGGATGCCAAAGTTACTGTCAAAGGTAAGGTAATTGATCCAGCCGATGGCAGTGTACTACAGAACAGAAGCGCCTTCAATTCAATTACCTACAGTCGTGGAGACGCTCTCCGCACAGAAGTTCTTTTTCTGGCAAATGAAAAGCTCAATGAATTTTTTGCTAACCGTCCTGGAGATGTGCGCGCCAACCTGGTCGATTTTGTAAACAATGACAGTGGCATTTCCCCTGATGGAAGAACTCAAAAATATCGTGGCGAAGAAACAAGGGATAATCCTGCCTATATGATTCGTATCTCTGAAGTGTACCTCATCCGCGCAGAAGCGTTTGGACTGGTTCAAGCTGGAATTGACGATCTCAATATGATTAGAACAAACAGAGGCCTCTCGCAAGTAAATAGTGCTGACTTTGTGACTCCGGAAGATTTTTTGACTATCGTGCTGGATGAAAGAAAGGCGGAGCTCAATTTCGAAGGTCATCGAATGTTTGACTTGGCCCGCACCGGTAAAGTGAATGAAGTGCTTGGCATTGAAGATTTCAGGTCGATATTTCCGATACCCTTTCGGGAAACCATAGCAACTAAAGGAGTGATTGAACAAAATCCAGGGTACGAGTAGCAGACGGAAGGGAGAGTTATCAGGTGTTGGTTATTGGTTGAAGAAATTTGAATAGCCGGTACCTAGCAGTAAGATAACGAAGAATTTTATGCGCACCAGATTAGCAAGATTTGTACGACAAGCATATTCGAAAACAGGAGTCGAGCGATACGATTCAGGTCGTAGGGATTTTATTCGCAAGAGTGCCTTTGCTACTGCTGCGTTAACAGTTCAATTAGGAAGTTGCATAGGTTCATACAAACCAGTAGTCGCAGTTGTGGGTGCGGGTATCTCTGGGCTCACAGTGGCCTATCAACTCAAGAAGCACGGAATAGATTGTTCCATTTTTGAAGCTTCCGGCCGAACGGGTGGCAGAGTATTAACGGTTCCGGATGGAGTGATACAAGGAGCGCACATTGACTTAGGTGCCGAGTTTGTTGATTCTATACACGATGACATCCTGACGTTATCCAGAGAGTTGAATGTAGAGTTGTTAGATATGCGTCCGGATAAGCTGATTCCTAAAGTCTATTACTTTGACGGTAAAATGATGACGGAGAAAGATGTTGTGGAGGCCCTTCAACCTTTTGCTAACCAGTTAGCTGAAGATGTCAACTCACTTCCTGAGATTCATTATGATAATGCGGATTCCTTCCGGGTATTTGATGAGCATAGCGTTACTTCCTATTTGAAAAGCATTGGCATGAGCGGTTGGCTACTTACTTTTTTGGAGATGGCCATGGTGGGCGAATATGCCATGGAGGCCAACGAGCAATCTGCAATTAATTTACTGCACATGCTTGCCATACCGATAACCTACTCAGAGCATTATCATACATTGGGTGATTATCACGAAGTCTTCAAGTTTAAAGGAGGGAGCCATTCCTTTACCAAGGCATTGAGTGCCCAAGTGGAAGAGCAGGTAAAGTTTGGACATCAATTGAAAACGTTGAACAAAAAAGCAGAAGGCTATGAGCTTATTTTTGATGTTAATGGAAAGAAAGAAATTCTAAAGGCTGATTATGTAGTGTTGGCTATTTCTGTAGGTGTGCTCCGAAAACTGGAAATGAATTTTGAATTTCCGGAAAGGAAAAAACAATGGATTGAACAAGCGGGAATGGGAAATGCCGTAAAAGTGGCAATGGGCTTTAACCATCGTGTGTGGCGCGAACAAGGTTTTCAGGGTTACACCTTTACAGATGTGAATGTCACAGAGTTCTGGGATAGCTCACTCCTTGTAGATACGGTACCAGGGTCCTTAACATTTGCAGGTGGTGGTATAGTGGGAAATGAATTTGCGGTATTATCAGATTCAGCCATACGCGAAAAATGGCTTGCGGGTGCAGACAAAATTTTCCCGGGATTGGCAGCTCAACACAATGGAAAAATTGCCAAGTTCATCTGGATGACCTATCCTTTCACTAACGGCAGTTACACCTCCTACAAACCCGGTCAATGGTCAGCCTTCGCTGGAGTAGAGGCCGAACCATTCGAAAATATTTTATTTGCCGGTGAGTGTTGCAGTGTAGAGCACCAAGGCTATATGAATGGAGCCGCTGAGACTGGAAGAAAGGCAGCAGAGGAAATAAAGAAAAGAATATCCGCAATTGGTTAATAAAATATAAAATTGACGATTTAACACAAAGGAATTCAAGATTAACTGTATAAAGAGATGACGAAATCAGAAAAGCTTCTCGCCAGGAGAAATGCTATTGTGCCAGAGGGCATGGGTATGTTCAGTCCTGCGACAATTGAGTCTGCAAAAGGTGCGATAATAAAGGACATTGATGGGAAAGAATATATTGACTTTGCAGGAGGTATAGGTGTTCTTAATGCAGGGCATTGTCCGAAACCAGTTGTCGATGCGATTGTGAAGCAGGCACGACAATTAATCCACGCCTGTTTTCCTGTGGCGATGTATGAACAGTATGTGGAATTGTGTGAGCAGCTTGCAAAACTTTTTCCTCATGCGCGCCTTCCGGATAGGCAGGGAAAGTTTACAAAAGTCATGTTAACTAACTCAGGTGTAGAGGCAGTGGAGAATGCTATCAAAATAGCGCGACAAGCAACTGGAAAACAGGGAATCATTTGTTTCACGGGGGGCTTTCATGGTCGCACATTATTAGGGATGACCCTTACCTCTAAGACTGGTTATAAGATTGGTTGTGGTCCGTTCGCACCTGAAGTATATCGCATTCCATTCCCCGATTACTACAAACACAATGATGGATTGAAAATGAGCGAATTTGTTCAGCGCGAATTAAATGCCTTTGAAAGTTATTTGCACAATATCGTGGATGTATCCAATGTTGCGGCTATCATCATGGAACTGGTACAAGGTGAGGGAGGATTTGTTGTTGCTCCAAAAGAATATGTTCAAGGCCTTTATAATATCTGCAAGGCCAAAGGCATTCTTTTTATTGTAGATGAAGTTCAGACGGGCTTTGGACGCACAGGTAAGTGGTCGGCATATGAGCACTATGATATTGTGCCCGATATTTCTACCTGGGCTAAGTCGATGGGCAGTGGTATGCCGATTGGCGCAGTTATTGGACGTGCGGAGGTGATGGATAAAACGACAAAAGGAACGTTAGGGGGAACCTATCCTGGAAATCCAGTTGCCTGTGCAGCATCGATTGCTACTCTTGAGTACATGAAGAAAATTGACATCAACAACAAAGGTGAGAAGGTAGGTAAGATTGTGATGAATTTCTTTAAGAAGCTTCAGCGTGAGTGCTCCTCAATTGGAGATGTACGCGGCCTTGGTGCGATGGTGGCCTTTGAATTGGTGAAAGATAAAAGCCCAAACAAACCGGATTCTGATTTGTGCAAAGCATTGATTAATGCTTGTGCAGCGAAAGGCTTGCTCATCATTAGCGCTGGGACTTCCGGAAATGTTGTTCGGGTCTTGAGTCCGTTAGTAATATCCCATTCACTGCTAATAAAAGGATTGAATATCCTACGTGAAGAATTGCTGATCTTAACTGATATCCCCATAGGTAATGAAGAAAAAAACAAAGGAAAAGTATTGACAAAAGCATGAAAGCAACAGCTGACATGATGTACCGAAAAGTTGTTGGTGATGGCATTGTTATCATAAGCACGCAGCCTGAGCACACGACTCAATTGGAGGAATTGCAAAAAATTGTATTTCCTACGCTAGCTAAAGAATCCCTCATGTGCAGAGAGCATTACCTCAATCATATCCGCATTTTTCCAGACGGACAATTTGTTGCCGTGAAAGATGCCCGCCTGCCGGACAGGCAGGGAAAAGTAATTGGGATGACTACCGCCATCCGATATCATCTTGATTTGCACGATAAACATACATTTAATGATGTACTGGATGGAGGTTTTTTAAATACACATCAACCCAATGGCGACTGGCTTTATGGTATGGACATGGGCACGCATCCGGATTTTCGCGGTAAGGGCATTGCGAGATATTTGTATAATGCCCGACAAGAAACAGTTATAAAACTTGGATTAAAGGGACAATACACTTACGGAATGATGAGTGGTTATGGAGCCGTCAAGGGTAAAATGAGTGCAAATGAGTACTATACGTTTTTGCTCGAGGGCAAAATTAAAGACCCGACTGTGTCACGTCAGATTAAGAACGGCTTCAAACCTTACGGTCTCGTGCCCGATTATGTTGATGATCCGGTATGCGAAGGCTATTGCGTTTTATTGATTCGCTTAAATGAACAGTATCCCGGTAAAATAATAATAGAATAAAAAAACTCCTGTTCCTGAGGGGACGAGGTAAGACTAATTTTAGAAAATATGAATGCTCCACTAATTGAACAAAAAACAATCAAGTTAAAAACAGTACTACCGGGCCCTAAAAGCCAGGAGATGCTGCAGCGCAGGATGAATGCAGCACCGGCAGGGTTAGGGAAATCGACAGAGGTGGTTGTGGCCGATGCTAAAGGCGCAGTTGTTACAGATGTTGATGGTAATACATTGCTTGATTTTGCAGGAGCCATTGGCGTGATGAATATCGGTCATTGTGCTCCCAATGTGGTGAAAGCCATTCAACAACAAGCAGAAAAATATATTCACACCTGCGCACTGGTTACAACCTTCGAGCCCATGGTGGAACTTTGTGAAATGTTAAATAAAATCACGCCCGGAAATTTTCCAAAGAAAACATTGCTGGCTAACTCAGGCAGTGAAGCAGTAGAAAATGCAGTGAACATATCCCGATATTACACGAAACGCAAGGGCGTGATTTGTTTTGAAGGGGGCTACCACGGACGCACGTTGCTTACATTAAGTCTTACATCAAAGCACGGCTTATTCAAAAAAGGGTTTGGTCCGTTTGGTGGAGATATCTATCGATTGCCGGCCCCGAATGTTTACAGACGCCCCGAACAACTAACGGAGGATGAGTACATAGAATTCTCCATAAAGAATTTGCGCAATGCCTTAATCAGTCAGGTAGATCCTTCCGATCTCGCAGCAATTCTGATAGAACCGGTTCAGGGTGAGGGAGGATTCATTCCCATGCCTAAAGCATTTTTGCAGGAGATCAGAACGATTTGCAACGAGTCAGGTGCGGTAATGATCTGCGATGAAATTCAAAGCGGCTTCGGCCGTACCGGGAAATTGTTTGCTTGCGAGCATTATGGAATTGCTCCGGATATTATAACAACAGCTAAATCATTAGGAGCCGGCTTGCCAATTTCAGCAACAGTAGGTAAAGCGGAGATCATGGACTCGGTACATCTTGGCGGAGTGGGAGGAACCTATGGAGGTTCACCTGTAACCTGTGTAGCGGCTATTGAAGTTATTAAGGAAATGACGAAGCCTGAATTCATGAAACAGGCAGAAAATATTGGAAAGATCATGAGGGAGAGATTAAATAAATGGAAAGAGAAATATTCGATCATTGGTGATGTACGCGGACTGGGTGCGATGTTGTTGGTTGAATTTGTGAAGGACAGAAAATCGAAAACGCCTGATCCGGAGTTGACTTTAAAAATCATTAAAGATGCAGTATCGCAGGGAATTATTCTGATTCGGGCCGGATTATATAGTAATTGTATCCGATTGTTGCCACCACTGGTAATTACTGATGAGCAACTTCACGAAGGACTAGATGTGCTGGAGGCAGCCATTGCGCGAGGAATGAGTAAATAAAGTGCATTGTATTAATCTTGTAAAGAATGAAGTCTTGAAGAAAAACATTGTCAGCGAGATTATTAAAAATGGTTTGACCAATTGAGACATGTATTTATGCAGAGACTTTTCTATAACGGAATCATTTTAACACAGAGCAAAAATCAAGCGCAGGCATCTGCTATGTTAATTGAAGGCAATACGATTGTTGCCGTAGGTGCGGATTCTGAAATTGTAAAGCTTAGAGAAAAAAATACTGAACTTATCGATCTGAAGAGAAAGACCATTCTTCCGGGCTTCAACGATGCGCATATTCATGTGTGGAAAGTTGGACAGCTTGAATCATTTATCATTGACTTACGCGGAGTGAAAAGCATTATTGAACTTCAGAAGAAGGTAAAAGCAATAGCGGATACACGTCTGCCTGGTACCTGGATAGTAGGCAGAGGGTTTAATGAGCAGGTGTTGGAGGACAAGCGAATCCCAGTTAAGGAAGACCTTGATGCCATAAGCCAACACCATCCAATTTACCTGATTAGAACGTGCGCGCACATTGCATCGGTGAATACTATAGCATTGCAAAAGGCAGGTGTGACCTCCTCAACTGTCGCACCACCTGGAGGACTAATAGGAAAATCAGCAAACGGTGAGCCCACTGGAATATTTTATGAAACAGCACTTGGATTAATCACTACATATATTCCTCCTCCCTCCAAAGAAGAATATCAGAACATGATAAAAGTTGGTGAGGAGACGATGTTGCGCTTTGGTATTACCAGCGCAACAGATCCTGCAGTGCATCCAGAACTATTAGAAGCTTATCTTGATTTAGATAAGAAGGGAGAGATCATTCTTCGTTTTAATCTTATGCCTATTCTTTTGCCAGACGGAGGAGCTGAGCCTTATACGGTTCCCAAAAAATATAGGTCAGAAAAAATTAATGTGGATACTGTAAAGTTTTTTTCTGACGGTGGACTCAGCGGAAAGACGGCTTCATTAAAGCGCCCTTATCGGAATTCAAGTGAAACAGGAGTACTTCGATTACAACGCGATCAATTCTTGTCAATGGCGAAAGAAGCACAACAAAAGGGATTTCGCATTGGTACACATGCGATAGGGGATGAGGCTATTGATCTGGTATTGGACGTGTACAAAGAACTTCATCGTGAATTTGGAGATACGCGTAATCGCATTGAGCATTTCGCATTACCCTCGGATGAAAATATTGAGGATGTCGCGCAGTATGGATTTATTGCAGTGCCTCAAACTATTTTCCTGTATGAACTCGGAGAGAATTTTATCAACTCATTAGATGATGATTATCTGAGAAGATGTTACCCTGTTCGTTCACTATTGAATAGAGATATTCACGTAGCCTTTTCAACAGATGCTCCGGTAGTGAAGAATATTAATCCATGGAATTGCATTAAAGCAGCCATTACCCGCGAAACAAATATGGGAAATAAAATTTCCGGGCAGGAATCCATCACAATAGAAGAAGCTATTTATGCGTATACAATGGGCAGCGCTTATGCGGATGGACAGGAAACCGCGAAAGGTTCCCTCGAAAGGGGCAAGCTTGCCGATTTTACTATTGTTGATATGAATCCACTTGAGATTTCAATAGATGAAATTGATTCGATCCAGGTGGACGCAACCTACATTGGAGGGGAAATGCTATACTCTAAATTCTATTATGAATAATATGCCTGACTACAAACAATATATTAACGGACAATGGACATCTGCATCCAACGGCAAAACATGGGACGTGATCAACCCATCAACTGAAGAAGTTATAGTTACGGTCCCTTTTGGAAACGATGCTGACTGTCGCGCTGCCATTGATGCTGCGAAAGTAGGATTTAAAATTTGGAGTCGTACAAATGCTTTTGACCGAGGAGCAATTTTAAAAAAGGCTTCGGCCCTCATGCATGACCGATTGAACGAATATGCGAAGATGACGGTGATGGAGAGTGGGAAGCCATTGGCCGAGGCCATTGGTGAGTGGCGTGTTTCAGCTAATTTCTTTGAGTGGTATGCAGAAGAAGGCAAACGACATGGCGGGAGAATAGTTACGGCTAATCGCAATAACAAGCGCATGAGTGTCATCTATCAACCCATTGGTGTAGTGGGTGCGATTACAGCATGGAATTTTCCTGCCTACAATCCTGCACGTGGCTGGTCTGCCGCCTTGGGTGCCGGATGCAGTGTGGTGGCTAAAGCTTCTGAATATACTCCACTGACTGCCATAAATATTATGCAATGTTTGCATGATGCTGGTCTGCCAAAAGGAGTGATGAACTTAATTAACGGCCAGGCTGATTTAATTGGTAAAGAAATGCTGGAAAATTCTGCGGTACAGAAAATTAGTTTTACGGGCAGCTCTCGTGTTGGGAAAATTTTAATGGATGGTGCATCCAAAACTAACACGCGGTTAGCGCTGGAACTTGGAGGAAACGCTCCGGTACTTGTTTTTCCAGATGTAGATGTTAAGAAGGTTGCCGAAGAATCAGTCTCGGCTAAATTGCGCAACGCTGGGCAGGTTTGTATTTCACCTCAACGTTACCTTGTTCATGAAGATGTTGCGGAGGAATTTCTAAAACATGCAACCAACCGCATGAAGAATATTAAAGTTGGTTTTGGCTTAGATCAAGGTGTTGATATGGGACCAATGATCAACAACAGTCAACGCACCAAACTTGAGAAACTCTTGCAGCAGGCTAAAACCCAGGGGGCTGAAATCCTGGTAGGTGGATCAAGGGGTGATTTTGACAAAGGATATTTCCATCAGCCTACGTTGGTTCAAAATACTTCAATTGATAGTCCTTTATTTAAGAATGAGATTTTCGGTCCGGTCATGCCTGTTACTAGTTTTAAAACAACAGAAGAAGCATTGTTTTTAGCAAACTCAACTGACTATGGACTGGCATCGTATGTTTGGACGAATGATTTAAAAACATCAATTCATGTATCAGAACAACTGGAGTTTGGGTTAGTGGGTATTAATGAATGGTACCCGCAGGCATTCGAAGCTCCTTTTGGCGGATGGAAACAAAGTGGGATGGGTTACGAGTGTGGTGAAGATGGACTGCTGGAGTATATGGAGAAGAAATTGATTAGTATTGGAGTGTAGTGAATCACGAAAGGTATGAGATCAATCCTCTAACGAATTACGAATGACAGACTATGGCTTACTTACTTTATTGCCGGTCTTCGTAGTCATTGTTTTGGCCATCCTTACCCGTTCGTCTTTCGAACCTCTCATCGTTGGCATCCTAACTGCTTGTGTGATCGCCTACCAGGGTAATTTTCTGAATAAGTTTATTGAACACCTTACTACAACTCTCACCGATAAAAATAGCGGGTGGGTAATACTGGTTTGCATGTTATATGGGTCGTTGATTACCATGATGATCCGCGGAGGAGGTACAGCGGGTTTTAGCAATTATCTCTTGCGGTACGTACGCAGCCGGAGATCGGCATTACTCGCATCATGGATTTTAGGGATGTTGATCTTCGTTGATGATTATCTTCATTCACTTGCCGTAGGTGCAGCCATGAAAAAAATCACGGACAAGTTTAATATTTCGCGCGAGCTGTTGGCGTACACAGTTCACGCAACCTCAGCCCCGCTTTGTATCCTGCTACCGATTTCTACGTGGTCAATATTTATTAGTGGAATACTTGAAAGGGAAGGTATAGTGCCTAAAGGCCAGGGAATGATCGGGTACATGCAAGCCATACCGTACATGACATTTGGGTTTGTTGGAATTGCATTGGTGCTACTGGTGGCTCTTGGTTGGTTCCCGATTATTGGAAAAATGAAAAAAGCAGAACTCCGCGCTTCAACAGGGATAACGATTCCTCCGGATCCCAGGCAAATTATAGTTGTGCAAGAGGAAATTGTAGCTACAAAATCCAAGCTTGGTTATTTTGTCCTCCCCATGGTGGTGCTTATTGCCACTACCGTTTATTTTGATTTCGATGCTTTAAAAGGTGCACTGATTACTAACTTCTTTGTCTTCGCTTACCTCTTTCTGGATAAAGCGCTCACACTACGCCAATTGTCAGAATCTGTTCTGCAAGGCTTCAATACCATATTGTTCCCTATCATCCTCGTGATCCTTGCTTTTGCGTTAAAGTTGGTTAACGATGATTTGCATTTAGTACAATATGTAATTGCGCATGTTGAGCCGTATATGAGCCGTGAATTATTTCCTGCCATCGCTTTCCTGACATTGGCGACCATTGCTTTCTTAACCGGTTCATCCTGGGATTTGTATGTGATTGCCATTCCATTAATGATTCCATTGGCTCGCGCTCTGGATGCCAATGTTTGGGTGGCCATAAGCGTAGTTGTTTGTGCGGGTGCGTTTGGTTCTAATACCGGCTTCTTTAGCGACTCAACTATATTGTCTGCTTCTTCCACCAATTGCCCTACCATGCAGCACGCACTTACACAGTTGCCGTATGCAACCATCGCTCTTTTGATTTCTGCAGTTATTTATATCGCGATTGGGTTTGTAGTTTGAGATTAGCTTTACATCAACAGAGAAGTTGTGCCAAATAGTCTATAAGTCTACTTTTGATACCGGGCACTCAGGCCTGTCATGACTATAAATAATATCAGCACAAGTGCGAGGGCAATTCGCAACGTTTGCCAGTCTGCCAGAAAACCAATGATAGGTGGGCCAAAGAGGAACCCTGAATACCCTACTGTGGTCACCATAGCAAGGCCAACACCAGGCGGCAAATCTTTTGTATTTCCTGCAATACTGTACGCAATAGGCACAATAACTGATAAACCCAAGCCAACAATAAATAATCCCGTGATCACCGCAAAGGGATTTACAAAAACAATCATAAAACCCAGCCCTATGGTTGAGACTATTCCACAGACGATCATCAATTTTTTGTCACCAAATTTTTCCCGTGCTGAGTCTCCAAAAAATCTCCCGATAGTCATAGCCAACGCAAATGCGGACAAGCCGATTGGCGCAAGCGCTTTACTGGCGTGAGCAATATTTTCCATATAGTTTGTGCTCCAATCGGCCATGGCTCCTTCGCCTATCATACAGCAAAAGGCGATGACACCTATACTTACCATGGCAGCATTAGGCAAACGAAATGCAGGGCCTTCTACTATCTTTTCTTTTGGTTTATCGTGAATGAGATAATAACGTCCCCACAGGGCCGCCAAAATACTTACCCCAACAATAATGCTAAGGTGAGTAAATAGTGAAGCTTGAAGTTTAATAAATAGCGATCCACAACTTGCCCCAGCCACCATGCCTATACTAAACAGGGCATGAAAAGATGTCATGATGGGTTTGCCATGTTGCTGTTCTACCATTACGGCTTGTGCGTTCATCGAAACATCCAACATGCCTGTAGTAATGCCCATAACAAAAAAGATAAGAATCAGACCAGGCAATCCTGGAATAAAAGGAATAAGCGGCAGGAAAAGGCAATAAGCAAATACTGAAAATATTGTAATTCTTCTGCTCCCATTCCGCATGATCAACCATCCGGTAAATGGCATGGCCAACAAGGCACCAACGGATGAAGATAAAAGCACAAATCCAAGAATACCATTGTCGATCTCAAATAATTCCTGTATCCGGGGAAAGCGCGAAGCCAAGTTAGCATACACAAAGCCATTGATAAAAAACATGAGTTTGACGGCAATGCGGGAGGTAGACACAGTATCGAATGATGGCTAAAATATAAAATTATTCATTTTTAGTGCGACTCTTTCGCCTATGGTTTCGTATCCATAATTGTTAGAGTTCCAATGGCACTGCCTGCACGTCCCTGGTCTGTAATTCCCTGAAGCATAATTTGGTAATTGCCGGATTGATCAGAGGAAAAGAAATCCAACTGAATCGATTGCTTTCCCTCAAATTTCAATATCGGAACCCAATGCAAAGTGGTTCTTACATCCGGTAGCTTGCTTTCCATTGCTGATTGGGTCTCATACCGTGGAGAGAAAAATTCTTTTGCCTCCTGAATACCTTGATACTCATACATCAACTCTTTTCCTAAAGTCAATCCTGCCATATCGCCAGCATAAGACGAGAAGCTAACGATTCCACTGAAGGATGATGAGCCCAGAAAATACTTTCTGGTGGTAACATCTATCTGCCTGACTTTTAAAGGATCGACTGACATGATTTTGTCGGTGTCAATTATTCGAACACCGTCAAGCAATATTAAGGGCTCGTCATCGAATAGAGAGTTTATGGGAGTATTGGGTATTTTAAAAACGAATTTCCCATCTCGCTTTCTTAGCCAAACACCTTTCACATATTCCCGCATCACTTCTTCCATGAGGGGAAAGCGGGTGTAATCATCCAGCAGGTAGCGTTCATCTGGTATACCGTAGAAGGATGAACTATCGCGAAGTAAGTATGGATTTTGTTTTTTGTTATGCATTGAATGATAAGTATCGTTCACTTGCATTGCAATACTTTGGTCTGTTAGTTGAAGGCGCCTCTCTTTTGAAATGGTTAGGGAAGGAAGAGATAGTGAAGCGAATTTACTGGAGAAAGGATTATCAAGTTCATAGCGAAAGGCAGTATCTTGTTGTGACTTAGCTTCCAGGAAAATCTTTTTCTGGCCCGAGAAGTTTTTTAATTCAAATTTGAAGTTACCATTCTGATCAATTACCGCAGGATAGAACTGTGAATTTTTGCCCGGTGAGGAAAGAAAGATAGTGTGGCCAGCTTTATTCATATTTGCTGTAGAATGAATAGTACCTGTTATGATAGGCCCATTACATTCACTCAGGTATTGATCCTTATGTTTCATATTAGTAGTCATATCAACCCAATTGAAACGTGTCCACCCATGCGTAAGCATAAGGTTGTCCGCAGCTTGCCGGGCTTGTTCATTGGGCATGAAATAAAACGAAGGCGATTCTATCATTCCTTTTAGATCAGACGTAAGCCATAGATAATGATGAAGTTGAGGTATTTCAAATTGTTGCAGGGAGTCATTTTTGAAGATACTCAATGAAAGATTTGAAATTAATTTCTCTGGCGTGGTGGTTTCTATGGTGAGAGTTATTTTTTTCCGCTCTCCATATTGCATTTGGTCCGTTTTGATTTTTAAATCAAGTTCAGTTTCAGGACGCTTAAAATATAACCGCTCACATACCGGTTGTTTTTTTGAAACAAACAAGGTCATATGAGTAACCCCATCAGGTAAGTTTGCCTTATCAAGCAACACTTCATCAGCCCCATTTACTAATGATAACTCTTTCGCCAGTATTATACTTTGCCGGGTATGAATAAGAATAAATGGATTTGAATTGACTCCTATGGACTTTACCAGTATTTTAACAAAAGTTGCAGCAGAATCAGACACTTCAATGTGATATCCAGAGGTGTTGGCTTTAGGTAATTTACGGCTAAAGACATGGCTTTTATTGTCTTTTATTTGGACGTTGTATGCTACACCCGGCATAGGAGTTATAAAAAAACTGCCGATGCCAAATTTCAACGGTGAAAAGGTGCAAATGGTATTGCCATTGTCATCGGAAACGCTTCCTTGAAAGTCTATTCCTTTACCTTCCTTGTTTACCACGCGAAAGCCGACCTTATTTTTTATGCCACTTAGCAGAGCTCCTCCTTCTGGAAAGAATTGGATGTCGTAGTCAGGATTCGTATCGATGGCTTTTGAAATAGGTAATGGCCTAAAAGTGTTTACGATGGTGATAGGTTGGTGAAAATAAAAATCAGGACTGAAGTTCATCATCCAGTGTGTGTACGCCCTCACCAAATAGGTGCCGGAGACAAGCGATGAGGGAATTTCTAAATAGCCGTTGCCTATGCCATTGTTAAGTTCAATTTTAGTTTGAATGCGCACTATATTGTCTTTATCTACTATTTCCAGATAGGCAACCTTGCTAAGATTCAAGGGATGATGGAGATGCCCATCTACATAGTAAATGGTACACCAAATAGTTTCTCCGGCAATATAGAAAGCCCGGTCAGTGTGAATAAATATTTTTTCCTGAAGGGTGTTGATCCTGTATTCGACAAACTTCCGGGTTAAGCTGTCCCATTCATTTTTTTGTCCTGAGGCCAGGGATAAGTTTAACAGAATAAGTACCACAACCGGTATGATTTTCCAGGGCGAACGACTTTTACCTTCTATCCGATGTATATAGTTTTTCACGGCCAGAAGTCAGGTTTAGTTGTTGTTCCACCACCCAGGCGGCAATCAACGCATCTGTAGGATGCATACGTGTAACCAATAATCGCTATTGGAAATTGGGGATCCGGAACTGGACCGATAAGAAGATAAGGACCATCAAAACTACCAATTGATTCAACCCCAATAAATAAGGGATCCTCGCAATCATTGTAAGGTGTAATGTAATGGCTTGGTCTCGGTAAGTCTATTGATGAAATAAATATTCTTTTTTCAGTAACGGTGCCACCTGAAATAAATCCCAATACAGGCTGGTTAGGGTCTGTAAGGCATCTCATGTTACCCGTTACTTGCGAGGGAAGCGGGCCAAAGATGGTTCCAAGGTCTTCTGTTGTTTTCTTAAGTTGTTGCCAATATTCAAAGGCTTCGCTGGAAAGCGCAAATTGCTTCACCAGTATGCTGTACTTATATCTGGTTTTCTCTGCTTTTTGTTCGATAGAGGTTAGGGGAAAGCTGCTAATAATATCCTGAGTTAAATTAGTTGAAGAACCAACCAGGATTTTATCCGAGTCATCTGTAATCCAGCATGTAAAAATATCATCCTTACGAAGGACGGGTGTATTATTTTCGTATATAAAAGTAGATAGAAAGGCAGACGTATACTTCCAGGTCTCTTCAAATGTCCACCTGTAATATTGCGTTTTATTTTCAGCATCATGAGTGTTGACATAAATCTGTACCCCTTGATCCTGATTGATATCCCAGGAAATACTGTCAATTGCTGGACTATTTTTTAAGGAAACAAAATCAGACTCATATTCTTTCGAATCAATTGTGCGGATATTTAACCTGTATGTTAAGTTGTTGAATGACCGTGGTTCCAAACCGTATTTACCAGGTTGTTCTTCTATAAGAAAAGAAAGATTTCCATTTTCATCTTCAATTGAAACAAGAGCGCCAGGTTCGAATTGCACAGCTGCGGTATCCAAAAGATTTTGCGATCGGGTAAGGGTTATATAGCTTTTTCCATTTGTATTAATAAACCCATCTACAACCAGTATCGCGTCACCCTGATTAATGTGAGGAGGCTCATAAGGATCAATGCATCCGATTACCAGAATAAAAACAAATCCTATTTTTTTCATGCTGGATTAGAATCTGAAATTATAAGTAATTGTCGGAATAGCGCTACCGAAGATGGAAAGTTTATACCCTTTCACCACCTTGTCTGTTGATGTAAAATAAACGGAGTAAGCATTTCGTCTTCCGGTTAAATTATACACCGCAAGTGTCCATGAACTATGGGCGAGCTTTTTTATTTTATGGTTTCCTTCAATGTTCAAAGCAAAGTCAGTTCGGAAATAGTCCGGAATGCGATATTGGTTTCGTTCGGAATAGTATAGTCTTTTCGATCCATTGACATCATATTTAGCCAGAGGCAGCGTAATTGGCCTGCCTGTACTATAGGTCATATTTAGCGACATGCTGAACCTTCTGCTAAATTTGTAATTGCCAATAAAATTGACTGCGTTTGGTTTGTCATAATTGCTGGGATACCATTTACCTTGATTTATTGATTCTGAAGGAGCGACACCTTTCGCTTGTAGAAATGAGCGCGAGTAGGTATAGCTTATCCACCCATTTAGTTTGCCACTCAATTTCTTAAGCATAAATTCTGCTCCATAGGCTTTGCCAGTTGCATTAACAACATCGGTTTCAATGTGGTGATTGAGAATTAATTTGGCTCCACCTTTAAAATCCAAGAAGTTTTCCATGGTTTTGTAATAGACTTCAACAGATGTCTCAAGATTAGATTTCAGATTGTGATAATAGCCTAATGAAAATTGGTCGCCAATCTGTGGTTTGATATAAGTGTCACTTAATTTCCAAACATCGATTGGTGAAGCAGCGGCCGTGTTGGACAACATTTGAAGATATTGACGCATTTTATTGTAGCCGAACTTTAACGAACTACTGCCAGTCAATGTATAACGAGCCGAGAACCGGTATTCTGGTCCATTATAGTTCACTACTTTTTGGCCGGATGCAATCTGCGCTGTGTCAAGGATCGAGTCCACATTTTTAGGAGAGGTGGGATCATATGTGAAGATCTCTTTTGGGCCGAGATTTTGAAATAGAGAATATCGAAGACCAGCGTATAAAGAAAACCGGTGGTTGATTTCATAATTATCACCAACATAAATGGCGCTTTCCTTACCTTGCTCGTTTTGTAAAACATCCGGTACTACGAGTGACGCTGTTCCATAGGGCTGAAAGTCTCCTGGGGACATTCTGTAATGGATGGTGGAGGCACCAAAATTTAGGGTATGTTTTGAATTTAAGAAATAGTTAAAATCAGTTTTGATATTTGCTTGTTGAATGGAATACGATAATTGAAAACTGTTGATAGGATTGACTTCGCTTGAAACGTTATAATCATAACCGCTATAACTGCCGGTAAGAATTCCATAAAATTTGTTTCCAAAAATATGTTTCCACTTTCCCGATACTGTTTGGTTGGAATATTGATAAGTAGTATCACTTCCTAGCTTGAAGCCATCTTTGCTGATATATCCGGATGCATAGAAACTATTCTTATCGTCCATCTGATGACTGAGTGACATGTTAGCATCATAAAAAGAAGCTTGACTATTTCTTAAAGCTGCGGAAGGGATTTTGGTAAGCAACCAATTTGAATATGTTGATCGGCCGGCAATCAAAAATGAGGTTTTGTCTTTTACAATTGGGCCTTCCAATGTAAGTCTTCCGGTCACCGGGCTGATACCTCCAGACCCGGAGAATTTTCTTTTATTGCCTTCGCGAGTGCTCACATCTAATACAGCGGATAAGCGTCCACCATATTCTGAAGGAATTCCACTTTTATATAACTCCACATTTTTTAAAATATCTGGGTTAAATGCCGAAAAAAATCCAAATAAATGGGAGGGATTAAAAATGGTTGCATCATTGTACAAAATCAGGTTCTGATTAGAGGCACCCCCACGAATATTTAAACCCACAGTGCCCTCGCCAACCGATTGAACTCCAGGCAATGTAAGTATGGCTTTAAAGATATCCACTTCTCCCAATGCTACCGGAATTTGTTTGATGGTTTTAATATCCAATTTTTCTAAACCCATTTGAAGACCTAAGACTGCGACATCGCGATCGGATTGAACCACAATTTCTTTAAGTGGTGTTACGTCCTCATGTAATTCAATATCTAGTTTTCCGTCTGAGTATAACATTACCTGTCGTTTGGCAGTTTTCATTTCCACACTTTTTATAACTAATAGATGCCTGCCTTTGGGAAGAGTAATAGAATAATAGCCAAACTGATCAGTGGCAACTCCAATCAGCGGATTTTCAATGAACACAGTTGCTCCGATAACAGGCTCTCCAGATTTTGAATGGCGTACATGTCCAGCAATGTTGGCTGTGGCTTTTGAGTTGGCAGTTTTTAATCCGATAGTATATAGCTTCTCTTCTTTCGACTTTTCTGCCTCTTCGTAAGCTGAGTAATCCTGATCATTGTTTTTTCTCGTATTCAGTAGTTCACCTTCACCAAAGAAATCGAATGGTAAATCAGTCATGAGTGATTGCCCCCGTGAAATATAAATAGAATGATTTTTGTCAATAGCGTAACGCAATTCCGTATTCTGGAATAGCTCATCTAAGATTTCGGGCACAGTCTTTCTAAGAACAGATAGATTTATCTTTAAACTATCAGTCCATGCTGGATTATAGTAAAATTTGTATATCGTATTTTTTTCAACCTGGTTAACAAAGTCTGTGAATTTCAATTCCTTGAAATCCCCTGTTAAGGTCTTGTCATCTTGCCCAACTGAACTAAATGAGGTCAGGCCCATCAGAAAAGTACACAGGATAATTTTCATTGCCGACATATTACTCCAGAAGTTCATCATAATGTTCGGCTATCTTGATAAGGGCAGCTTCGCGATTGGAACGGTATCTGATTTTGTTTTTGGAAATGAATTTTTTTACTGCCTGTTTTTGATCGCCTAATGCCTTGATTACACTGGCCTTAGTGCTTATGGCAAAATAGACATTCTTCTTACAAAAATATATCTTGTCTCTGGGCAGAAATTCCAAAATAAGATTGTTCGACACTTGCCGTTTATTGATTATTTTTTGACGTTTCACCAGCACCTGGGTTTTTCCCTGATAGAGCATATCGTAAAAACCAGGAGTAATGATCGAGTTACTTTCATTGCGAATATTTGTAAACGCATGGCCAGCTAGAGTAAATCGATTAATTTTTTCACTGATCAGTTCAATTTCACCTATGCCTGTGGCATATTCTATTACTATTTTCTGCTTCTGCAGATCATATCGCATAGGTACTTTATTATATTTTTCATAGTTATATTCAATGGATCCTTCAATCCAGTCGTCTTCTATATAGTAAGGATGGCCTTGCTTCTCCAGGGAAGTCTCAAAAGAGATATACTCTATGCCATTGTAGAGATGTGATTGGTTTGCAATGGACTTTTGATAAACAGCACCAACATGTTGGATAGAGGCACGGACAAAGGCTGTATCAAGGTGCTGCGGAAAACTTTCTACATGAAAGAAGGCCATCCATGCAATCACAACGTATGTGCGTAAATTCATTGGGGATTTGGAATCCATAAAAATAGTACACTTTTGAAACAGTATTTTAACCACTTATAATATTTAATACTTAATTCGGGTTCACTCAAAAAGTCATCGATTTTGATTTTTTCAAAAAAATTGGCC
>ERZ1292625.669-Hain-H41-01um-R1-669-length-48601-cov-30_pt1 | contig 48601 bp, 43 predicted proteins | sample MGYA00564400_ERZ1292625 | MGnify/ENA primary metagenome ERZ1292625 (study PRJEB36523, sample SAMEA6512639) | groundwater metagenome | collected 2019-01-08 | study: AquaDiva: Metagenomics assemblies of 32 groundwater samples
CATTGATGAAACGCAGCCGCACCCGTTCGCCCGGACGAAAGAGACCGGTCCAGTTATGAGCAGATGGCAATCCATTCATCAGGTACGTGAAGGTCGAGGCGGTGACGTCGGCGAAGTCCGTGGGGTCCATCCGCATCTCGTCCCACATCACGTAATTCCGCAGCGCAGGCCAGAGTCCCCATCTTACTGCGTCTGCAAGAAACTCCTGAGCATCGCGCTTTTGGAAGTTGTAGTAGCCCGAGAATTTCTTAAGGTTGTCCAGCATGACCTCAGAGGACTCTCCGCTCCACTCAGAGAGCATCACGACATAGTCGCGGTCATACTGAAAGGGCTCCGGCTCGATGGGGTCGAGAATCATCGCCCCATACATGCCTTGCAATTCTTGACCACCAGAATGGCTGTGATACCAATAGGTCCCGCTCTGTTTGACGGGAAATCGATAGGTGAACGTAGTTCCCGGCTCAATGCCGCTGAAACTGACCCCTGGCACACCATCCATGTGCGAAGGTAAGAGGATTCCATGCCAGTGAATCGAGGAGACCTCTTTGAGATGGTTCGTGACGTTGAGGGTTACTTCTTGACCTTCCTTCAAACGAATGAGCGGTCCCGGGATCGTCTCGTTGATCGCGCTGGCCATTCCAGTTTTTCCGTTCAGAGCAAAGGACCGTTCACTGATCACCAGGTCGATCAACTCGCCACTGAGCGTCGAAATGTCCGGTCGGGGATGAGTGGGGGATAGCAACCGATGGCTCACACAGGAGGAAATGAATGGTTGGAGCCCAGCCAGCAGCCCTAACGCGCCCGCGCGCTTCAGCAAGAGGCGTCTGGTTATCACCTCGTCATTCATCTTCGATGAGTGGAAGCTCCACGAGCTATTAGAGAGCCAGTTTTCGTAGCCGCAACGCGTTGGCGATCACTGATACGGAACTAAACGTCATGGCGGCACTAGCGATCATTGGGCTCAAAAGCACCCCAACGAACGGGTAGAGGATTCCAGCGGCAATGGGGACTCCCAGCGTGTTGTAGACGAATGCAAAGAACAGATTCTGCCTGATGTTCTTCATCGTCCCTCGACTCAATCGGCGCGCTCTGGCGATGGCCCGGAGATCGCCCTTCACCAGCGTCACACCCGCGCTTTCCATCGCCACATCAGTCCCAGTTCCCATGGCAATCCCCACGTGCGCCTGCGCCAAAGCCGGCGCATCGTTGATCCCATCTCCCGCCATGGCCACGACATGTCCGTCTGCTTGAAACCGCTTGATGACCGCTGCCTTTTGCTCGGGCAAGACATCGGCCTGCACTTCGTCGATCTGGAGCCTGCGCGCCACCGCCTCAGCGGTCGTCCGGTTGTCACCGGTCAGCATCACGATCCGCAGTCCTTCACGATGCAATAAATCGATGGCCTCCGGCGTGGTGGACTTGACCGGATCAGCCACACCCAGCAACCCTGCAGGCTTACCGCCGATCGCCGCGAACATCACGGTCTGGCCCTCAAGTCTCAAAGGTTCAGCCTGCGCCAACAAGGCCGTCGTTTCGATGTTCGACTCGTTGAGAAACAGCGCAGTCCCCACGGTCACTACACGGCCCTCAACTGTCCCCGTCACTCCTTTCCCCGTGAGCGAACGAAAATCCTGTGCCTTTGCGGGAACGATTCCCCTGTCTCGTGCACCAGACACGATCGCCGCCGCCAAGGGATGCTCGCTGCCTTGCTCCAACCCGGCTACTAACTTCAGAAGCTCCGTCTCGCGAAAGTCCGGTAATGGAGCGACCGTCATGAGACGAGGCTTGCCCTCCGTCAGCGTGCCAGTTTTGTCTACGACAAGAATATCCACCTTTGCCAAGGTCTCCAGCGCTTCCGCGTTTCGGATCAACACCCCTGCCGTCGCGCCACGCCCGGTGCCGACCATGATCGACATGGGCGTCGCAAGTCCCAATGCACAGGGACAGGCGATGATCAACACCGCAACTGCATTCAATAACGCATAGGCCATACGCGGTTCGGGACCAAGGAACGCCCACATCGCGAAGGTGGCGAGGGCAACAAGGATGACGATCGGTACAAAATACCCAGCCACAACATCGGCCAACCGTTGAATCGGCGCGCGCGTGCGCTGCGCTTCGCTGACCATACGGACAATTTGCGAGAGCAACGTCTCGCGACCGACTCGCTCGGCCCGCATGACGAAACTGCCCGTTCCATTGACGGTCGCCCCCACCACTTTCTGCCCTGCTCGCTTTTCTACGGGAATCGATTCACCAGTGACCATCGATTCGTCGACGGTACTCATCCCATCCACTACCACACCATCGACGGGTATCTTCTCACCTGGTCGGACGCGTAATTGGTCCCCCACCTGGACCTGGTCCAATGGAATATCGTCTTCGCGACCATCAGCCCGAACAATCCGCGCTGTTTTCGGTGCCAGCCCCAAGAGCGCCTTGAGAGCACTACTGGTTCGACTCCGCGCCCGTAATTCCAGCACCTGCCCCAGCAAAACCAGCGCGATGATGGCTACCGCTGGTTCAAAGTAGACGGCGAGCGCTCCGCCGTGACCACGGAACGAATCAGGGAATAGGCCTGGCGCGAGAGTTGCCACGACGCTGTAGAGATAGGCCGCACCGGTACCAAGACCGATGAGGGTAAACATATTCAGGTGGCGATTGACGAGCGAGGCCCACGCTCGTTCAAACAACGGCCACCCGACCCAGAACACCACCGGCGTCGCGAGCACGAACTGAAACCAGACCAGTGCTTGTCCTGAAAAGAAGTGCTGCAACGGCTGACTCGGCATCATCTCGGAAACCATCAACGCCAGGATGGGCAAGCCAAGCACAACGCTCTGCCAAAATCGGCGAGTCATATCGATCAACTCAGGATTGGCCTCTTCCATCGTCACCGTACGCGGCTCCAAGGCCATCCCACAGATCGAGCAACTCCCAGGATCAGCCTGCACAATTTCCGGATGCATAGGACAGCTATATTCAGTCCGCGTGCTCGCAACAGTCACGTCCGCTGGCTCCAGCGCCATCCCGCAGACAGGGCAGGCGCCCGGTTTGGTTTCCGACACCTCTGGATCCATCGGGCAGACATATTGGACGCTGCCGCCGGCTGGGGCAGGCGTCGGCTTCGGAATGCGCTGGTCAGGTGGGATCAGATAATAGTCGGAATCGGCTCTGAACTTTTCGAGACATCGAGTGGCACAGAAGTAATACTTCTTTCCTCGATATTCGTAGGAACCGGCTGCAGTGGCCGGTTGCACCGTCATGCCGCACACGGGATCGATTTCGCCGGTCGCCGCTTGCACCATCATCGGCAACGGCTTCCGTGGAGCAGGCATCGTGATCAGATTCAGTGGCCTCTTGCTCAGCGCACGGTCGGGGTCGGCACGAAACCGTTCCAGACATGACACGGCGCAAAAATAATAGGTCGTGCCGTTATGGTCATACCGACCGGCCGCCTTGGCCGGATCAACCGTCATGCCGCAGATAGGATCAATGGCCATTATCAACGGGCCTCTTCTCGTCCCCTTCTACTATTCCCCTTTCACTCCTCACTACTTCTTCGCATCCGCTTCAAGAATGCTCCGGATAATGATGATGACGTTCTCAGGTGTCATGTTCGCACCATCGACCTTGATATTCCCGTCCAGCAAGAGCGACGGCGTGGATGACACCTTGATCCGTTCGCCCCATCGACGCCCCTCTTCGAACAGTTTGGCCGGCTTTCCACTTTCCATTCCCATTTCGAACGTGTTGACGTCCAACCCGACCTCCCGGATCAACATGGCGCGAATGGAACGATCCAGCACCCCATCAAGTTTTTCCTTGTGAATGATGCGAAACAGGACAGCCTTCATCTGATCGCCTTTGCCCATCAGCTTCGCCTGCTCATACATGTCGAACGGGGTCGGCAGCTTCCCAGGAATCACGGGAAATCCGACCATGGTGACCTCGAGCTTACTCCCAAATTCCTTCAGTAGCAGAGGAACCCCTGTCTCCTCGAAGTGATGACAATGCGGGCAATAGAAATCCGCAAATTCGATCACCTTCACCTTGCCTGCTTGATGAGTTGACGGCTCATCCTTGAGAATCTCGAACTTGCCCTTCAGTTCCGGCTTGTCCACAGCGGCACTCACCGGTGCATGCACAAACCCAATCGCACCCACAACTACAAGCACACACGTCCAGATCGACATCGTCCGACCGTTCATCTAAAACTCCTTTCACGAGTAAATAGTCGTGCCCCATTATAGCGGATGAAGCGTCTCTTTGTGCTCTGTTATACTCTTGTCATGCGAATGTCTTGGTCTGTTTGGATCGCGTCGGTGCTGTTGATTGTATCCGGCTGTGCCTCAAACGGAAACCTGACCGGCGCCGTGCCTGCGGCCCCTTCTCAGATCAGTTATGCGCAGGTGCAGGAAACACCAGGATCATACAACGGACAGCCGGTGACGTTCGGAGGGAAGGTGTTGGGCGCACGGCGCTTGAAGGAGGGGACAAGGATCGAAATTCTTCAATTGGCGCTGGACTCCTTTCTCCAGCCAACCATGGACCTCAGCAAATCCCAGGGCCGATTCATCGCGATGCAGAAGCAATTCCTTGATCCTGCAACGATCCCCCCCGGTACATTTGTAACCGTTACCGGAGAGATAGCTGGGTCTGTCACCCTCCCACTCGATGAGACGGAGTACACCTACCCGCTTCTCAACGTCACCAATCTGCGCGTGTGGACCGAGACCGACGAGGAGCCCCCTCGCATTCGCCGTCCCATCGGCCCTGGCCCCTATTGGGGACCCTACTGGTCTCCACACTGGCACGCCTGGCCCTACTAGTGGTGAGCCTCGTCGGTCAGGCGACCATCATATGCCCACCCCTCAGACCAAACATTTCCAATTGGCACCCAACATCTCAGGGGCAAGATGCCTGCCCCATGGAGGAGCATAATAGATGAGAAAGATAGCCCGTCGAGAGGATCGAATGAAAAAACACGGCTCCTCGAACCTAAGCTCGTCGGTCGTGAACACACTGAAGGAACACATCGTTCACTGGCACTACCCGCCGGAACACCGAGTGACCGAAGACGAATTGTGCAAGACCTTCGGCGTGAGCCGCAGCCCAGTTCGGGAGGCGCTCCGAGTGTTGGCAGCCGATGGCTTCGTCAAAAAACTGCCGAATCGGAGTTACGCGGTCAAGCAGTATAGCATCGAAGAACTCGAGGAGCTGTATGATGTGCGCCTAGCCCTGGAGCTCTATACCGTTGAACGCCTCGCGACCAAGAAGCAGACGACACAGCTTGCGGCCGAACTTGCCGACCTCAAACAAACCTGGACCGAACTCTTGAAGGAATCGTCCAAGAAACCAGAGGAATTCGCCATCCTAGACACACTCTTTCACGATACACTAGCCCGAGCCCTGGGAAATAAATCCCTTCTGCAGCACCTTCGGACCATCAATGAACGCCTCAGGCTGTTTCGATTGCTCGATTTTGAGAGACGAGACCGCGCTAAACACACCTGCCACCAACATCTGGAGATTTTGGATCGGATTGTGGCCAAGGATGCCCCAGGCGCGCGTGCCGCCATGCAGATGAATATCGAGGAAGGACGCCGCCTCATCCCTACGACGATCAAGGATGCGCTGGCCAGGGCTTACTTAAAGAATACCTAAATTGCACTGCGTAATCGATGGAACGATGTTCGGCATCTTGGGTTCGCCTCGTCCCATCCCCCTCCCAACGCTCAACATTTTTCATACCGTGAGAGCGAGCACGAGCAGGACGCCCAGGCAGATTGAACTTAGTAGACCTGATTGTATACAATGTCGGAGAGTTAGCCTCGCCGGAAATAAAAGCGGTTTGTCTGCCCGCACATCATGTGACATCCCCCTTGGGTTATTCCTGAGGCTCGGACTCGCGAAAGAATATCATGATTCGCAATGACCGAATCGTAGAAGGAGAACCATCCAACCTTAGTTCGTCGATTGTCGCCACACTGAAAGAACACATCATTCACTGGCACTACCCGCCCGAACATCGATTGACCGAAGTTGAACTCTGTAAGACATTCAACGTGAGTCGGAGCCCTGTCCGGGAAGCGCTTCGTGTACTGGCAACCGATGGATTCGTGAAAAAATTGCCGAATCGTGGCTACGTGGTCAGGCAGCATAACATCGTTGAGATCGAGGAGCTATATGAAGTGCGACTAGCCCTGGAACTCTATACTGTCGAATACTTAGCAAAGAGGGGGCCGCTCAACAAAAATGATAAGGAGGACTTGGTTAAGTTGAAGCGGACCTGGACTGACCTGCTGAACGGATCTTCCAAGAAAGCCGAGGAACTCGCCAGACTAGACACTCTGTTTCACGAGACGCTCGCCCAGGCTGCAGGAAACAAGATGCTCTTGCGGCACCTTCGGACCATCAACGAACGCTTGATGCTTTTTCGCATGATCGATTTCGACAAGACGGATCGAGCCAAGAGCACATGCCATCAACATCTTAAAATCCTGAAGTGCATAACAGCCCAGGATACGCCTGGAGCACGGGCGGCAATACAACAAAACATCGAAGAAGGACGCAACAACGTCCATACGGCGATCAAGGATGCATTAGCCAGAGCCTACTCGATAAAAACCTAATGAACGCCCCGTAATTTTGGGACGATGGGGTACCCATCGTGCGTGTTCAGGCCCTTTCGGTCGGCATTCAGGTACCACGTCATTCTTTCAGCGGAACCGTACACAGTGTGTTCCGCCAGGCCTGCAATTTATGGCTAGAGCCCGGCAAACTGCTGACCCTCCTTCCATACCAGAAAGGTAATGCCCCTCACGGCATTCGCTTAGACACCTCATCTCATTTTGACTTCCTACATACCCTTCGAGTTGGACAATCAGCCGCATGTCGGGGAGGAATACTCCGCATCGACGGAGCTGATTGTTCCGTCGATCTGCGACCTGCACGCCCCTGGCACATCGATCTCAAAGGGTTGCACATCGATCTTTGCCGACCCACTCAGGCTCAATCCTGGGCAGTTGCTTGGTCTGAATTGAACAGGCATTACCACAAAGATAGCCTATCGGACCATCTGGGGGTTTCTTTCCGATCAAGAAAACGGCCTGCCACGCCGGCGGTCTCGGAGATTCTACTCCAACAGAGCGCTCACACTATCCCGTCGCTTCTAGAGACGACGTGCCGCCTCCGATTAAGAGAGGCCATGCTCTCCGTGAGAGCACTCATCGGCCTTGGGTACGGCTTGACGCCATCGGGCGATGATTTCCTCGTGGGCTACATGGCCGGATTATGGTGCACGGCAGGGGGCACCTCATCTCGGATGAGATTCCTGACGGCTTTAGGATCTGAACTGTCGGACGCGTCACGGAACACCAATGAGATCAGCCGCGCCTATCTCCGGTCCGCAGCCAACGGCCATGTCTCTGAACCCATCGCGAAATTAGCGCAGCGACTGAACCAGGCAAACAATATGAGCAGCATCAGGGCAGCCACGCAAGCCGCGTTGCAAGTCGGCCATACTTCTGGATCCGACGGGGTGTTAGGCCTGCTGTTAGGCTGTCTTGCGTGGCAGGGCCTGCCTCCTCATCTGATTTTCAGTGACCTTCTTCGTTTGTCTGTTCTCTGCGATTCAAGGGCCCAACCATGAAACCCGAATCGAAAGATGTAAGAGGTGATGAGACGATGGTCGTTCCTCGAGCTGATTCGGCCTATGACTCGAACCCTGGCTTTGCCCTTGACTTTGTATACAACCTTGTGTTCAAGTTAGCCGTCTAACTATCAGATATTAAGTCGGCAGTACCCTTCGGTCGTTCGTTCCTTATTCTTAGACGAGGCATCACGCTGCTAGATTTGACGTTCGCCGCATAAGCCATCGGCGGGAGGTCAACTCACCCGCCTGACGTTGACGCTGTGAGCCTGCCAAGGCGAGGCGTCGATGGGGGACCATCTACATGGCCAGGGCGACAAAAATAATCCGGAACTTCTACCGCGACTCCGTCTCGTTGATGCAGCTGTCTTCCACGATTACCAAACTGCCCGGCGTGGAACAAGCGTCGGCCATCATGGCCTCTCCCAACAATGTGACACTTCTCGTGGAAGCGGGCCTGTTGGCGGAACCCGTTGAAGCTGGCGCCAACGACTTGTTGATCGCTCTTCAAGGAAATGCCGAGGCACTTGAATCGGCGCTTACTGCGGCAGAATCCGCGCTGAAGCAACCTTCCCCTTCGTCGACCGGCAATGAACAATCACGCGGCATGTCTCCCCGCAGCATCGAGATGGGGCTCGGGAACCTCGTCGGCGCAAACCTCGTTTTGATCTCCACGCCAGGCGAGTACGCCGCGGCGGAGGCCTTCAAGGCGTTGGGTCTCGGCCTCAATGTCATGCTCTTTAGTGACAACATCGCGCTCAAGGACGAGATCGCGCTCAAACGGTTCGCCCAGGAGCGTGATCTCATTGTCATGGGCCCGGACTGCGGAACCGCCATTATCAATGGCATCCCGCTTGCGTTCGCGAATGTGGTGCGTCGCGGAGTCATCGGTGTCGTCGCCGCATCTGGCACTGGCCTCCAACAGGTAACCTGCCTGGTCGACCGATGGGGCAGTGGCATCTCGCAGGCGATCGGAACGGGCGGACACGATTTGCACCGCGATGTCGGCGGTATTTCCATGCTTCAGGGCCTTAAGGCGCTGGCAGCCGATTCCTCCACCTCCGTGATTGTGCTCATTTCTAAACCTCCGTCGCCGGAGGTAGCCAGCACGGTACTGAGGGCAGCCAGCGGCGCAGGCAAGCCGGTGGTCGTCAATTTTCTTGGTGCCGATCCCGATCAGGTGCGACGCGAGAATATTTACCCCGCCGCGACGCTTGAGGATGCAGCAGCGGCGGCGGTGGCGCTCGCCAACGGCAGGATTCCCGAAGCCGGGAGAGCGAGTGTGACCTCTCCTTCCATCACACCTCTTGCTCCGCAGCAGCGATACATCCGGGGCCTCTATAGCGGCGGCACCTTTTGCTACGAGGCTTCGCTCCTCCTGAAGAAAGAACTGGGGCAGATCAATTCCAACACTCCAGTAGAGCCAGAGGATCGTTTGAGTGATGTCTGGACCAGTCGAAAGCACACGGTCATTGATCTGGGCGACGATCTCTTCACTCGTGGACGCCCCCATCCCATGATTGACCATCGGCTCCGAAATGAGCGGCTGATCAAGGAAGCCAGCGATCCCGAGGTCGCAGTAATTCTATTGGACGTGGTCCTGGGCTACGGATCTCACCCAGATCCTGCCGCTGAGATGGCCCCAGTGATTCAGAAAGCGCGCGATCTCGCCTCCAAAGCAGGCAGACACCTGGCCATCATGGGATTCGTCTGCGGCACAGCAGCGGACCCTCAGAATCTGTCCAAGCAGGAAACGGCTTTTCGAGAGGTCGGGATGACCCTTGCGGAGAGCAATGCTCAGGCTGTGCGCATGGCCGCCTCTGCCGTCCAGAAACCTGACGCCGTCGGAGGACGATTGTGATACAGGCCCTGTTTCAGGAGAAGCTCCATGTCCTAAATATCGGCCTGTCGTCCTTCGCCGATTCAATCACGAGGGCGGGGGGTTCTGTGCTCCAGATTGAATGGGCCCCGCCTGCTCAGGGGCAGCAGGAGGTCGGTCGTGCGTTGGCCCGGTTGGTCAACCTGCTCTCCGTTGAAACTGCCAACCAGACAGCGTTCGATGCCTACCAATCGGCCCAGCCGGTGTTGAACGGCGTGGGCACCGCCAGCCAGGTGCTGCCCAACATCGCAGAGCGGATGATCCTGCACAGTGGTCCTCCCATTGCGTGGAAGGATATGTGCGGGCCCATGAAGGGAGCCATCGTCGGAGCTATTCTCTATGAAGGCTGGGCAGAAAATCTAGCCAGGGCGGAGGCTATGGCCTTCAGCGGTGACATCGTGTTCGAGCCGTGCCACCACCACAATGCCGTCGGACCGATGGCCGGGATCATCAGCCCATCCATGCCGGTCTGGATGGTGACCAACACGACAAATGGAAATCAGGCGTTCAGCAACTTTAACGAGGGCCTCGGCAAAGCGCTCCGGTTCGGCGCCAATGGTCCGGACGTGATCACCCGTCTCAAATGGATGGGGCAGGTACTCGCACCAGCCCTTGGAGACGCTCTTGAACTCCTAGGCGGGGTAGACCTCAAACCCATGATGGCGCAGGCCCTCCACATGGGCGACGAAGTGCATAATCGCAACGCCGCTGCCTCCTCACTGTTCCTGAAGCGCCTCATTTCAGCATTGTTGAAGACCCACATCCCCGCCGCCGACATCGCGGCGGTCGTCGAGTTCATCGCAGGCAATGACCACTTCTTCTTAAATCTGTCCATGGCAGCCTGCAAAGCGATGACCGACGCAGCCCATGGTGTTCCGGGCAGCAGTATGGTCACAGCCATGGCCCGTAACGGTGTCGAGTTCGGCATCAGAGTCAGCGGCACCGGAAGCCGATGGTTTACGGCACCAGCCCCGGTCGTCGATGGACTCTTCTTTCCCGGATACAGCGCGGCCGACGCAGCGCCTGACTTGGGAGATAGTGCCATCACTGAAACCGCCGGTGTCGGCGGATTCGCCATGGCCGCGTCTCCGGCCATCGTCAAGTTCGTCGGCGGGACACCGCAGGATGCGATCGACAACACCATGGCCATGACGCATATCACCGTTGGCCGCAATAATGCCTTCACGCTGCCGGCACTGAACTTTGCAGGCTCACCGGCGGGCATCGACGTCCGGAAGGTCGTCGATACCGGCATTCAACCGATCATCAATACAGGCATTGCCCATCGGGAAGCCGGAATCGGCCAGATCGGCGCCGGAATTACGCGCGCTCCCCTGGCCTGTTTTACGCAAGCTGTGTCCGCACTCGCGCACTCAATAGGCAGCAGTCAGTGAACGGGAGGATGTAGCTGATGAGCCCCACGAACAAACTTGCCGTCGTCGCTGTCGGAGGCAACGCGCTGATCCGCGACAAGGCTCACGAATCGATTCCGGATCAAAGTCGCGAGGCGGTTATCACGACACATCACATCGCGGAGATGATCGCAGCCGGGTGGAATGTCGTCATCACCCATGGGACCGGTCCTCAGGTTGGCTTCATTCTGCGCCGCTCCGAATTAGCCTTAGAGGAAGTTCCTCCCGTGCCGATGGACTATGCCGATGCCGATCTGCAAGGCGGCATCGGGTACATGTTCCTCAAAGCCCTCTACAACGAATTCCGCAAGCAGAAGATCGATCGAAAGGCGGTGGCCATCATCACGCAGACCTTGGTGGACCGAAACGACCCGGCATTTGCCGATCCCTCTAAACCGATCGGATCTCAGATGGACGAACAGACCGCGCAACGGCTCGCTTCTCGCCAAGGATGGGTGGTCAAGGAAGATGCGGGACGCGGGTGGCGGCGGGTTGTGCCGTCGCCCCAGCCAAAGACCATCGTCGAATTGGCGGCCATCAACCTCTTGGCTCGAGCGGGATTTGTCGTCATTGCTTGCGGTGGCGGCGGGATTCCCGTGGTTCAAGACGAGGAAGGGAATCTGATCGGCGTCGAAGCTGTTATTGACAAGGACTTGGCCTCAAGCCTGCTGGCCCGTGGCATTGGGGCTGATTTGTTGCTGGTTTCCACAGGAGTCGAGAAGGTGGCGTTCAACTTCAATAAGCCTGACCGGCGATGGCTGGACCGTATGACCGTGGCTGAAGCAAGGAAACACTATGCGGACAATCAATTCGATAGAGGCAGCATGGGACCGAAGATTCAGGCGGTGATCGAATTCATAGAAGGGGGTGGAGAGACCGGGTTGATCACCAATCCTGAGAATATCGGTCGCGCCCTGGCCGGCGAAACGGGAACATTTATTGTGAAGTAATGCAGCCAGCCATACACATCTCACCCTGAGGGAGGGGCATATGTCCGAATCACGCAAACTGACGAGACGCCAAGTTTTACAGGGGACCGCAGCTGCCGGGGCGCTGGGCATGTTGGGCAACTTGGAGTGGATCGGCCAAGCCTGGGGCGCAGCGGATAAGGTGAAGATGGGCTTCATCTTTGTGGGTCCGCGAGACGACTATGGGTACAACCAGGCACATTTTGAAGGGAAAGCGGCGGTCGCCAAACTTGATTGGGTGAAGGCCTTTGATGAAGAAAAGGTGCCCGAAACCATCGAGGTCCAAAAAACCATGGAAAGCATGGTCAAGCTGGACGGAGCACAAGTGTTGTTTCCCACCTCCTTCGGTTATTTCGATCCCCATATAATCAAGGTCGCGCCACAATTTCCCAACATCCAGTTTCTGCATTGCGGTGGGCTTTACCAAGAGGGCAAACACCCCAAGAACGTCGGAAGTTACTTTGGCTTCATTGATGAGTCGCAATATATCGCCGGCATCGTCGCAGGCGGAATGAGCAAGAGCGGGAAGCTGGGGTTTGTCGCTGCGAAACCCATTCCGCAAGTGTTGCGCAATATCAACAACTATACCCTCGGTGCCCGTAGCATCAGACCCAACTGTACGACCAATGTGATTTTTACGGGCGACTGGTCGTTGCCGGTCCGAGAAGCGGAAGCTACGAACAGTTTGGTCGACCAAGGCATCGATGTCATCACCTGTCACGTCGACAGCCCCAAGGTCGTCATCACAACTGCCGAAAAACGAGGCATCTATTGCACCGGCTACCACTGCAACCAATCTAAGCTTGCCCCGAAAGGGTATCTCACGGGAGCGGAATGGAATTGGGCCAAGGTCTATATGGATTATGCCGAGATGATTCGAAAAGGGCAGACCGCACCCCATCTCGTGCGTGGTGGTTTAAAGGAAGGAATCGTCAAGGTATCGGACTATAACCAGGTCGTCACCGACGCTGTTCGCAAACAAGCCGACGCAGCCAAAGACAAATTCATGGGTGGAGGGATGGTCGTGTACAAGGGCCCGATCAAAGACAATACCGGTCGCGTCGTCATTGCTGCAGGCAAGGAACATGTCCAGACTGACATCTGGCTGGAAAGCATGGATTGGCTGGTCGAGGGAGTCATCGGTTCAACCAAGTCATGAGCGTAGCCGTGCCACAGATCTTGAACAAGGCGCTGGAACCGTTTCTTATCATCGTTGGATCCCTGACGGTCTCGATGGTGTTATTCGGGATCTTTGTCGCTTCGGCCGGAGCCGATCCGTTCGAGGTCTATCAGACCATGTATCGTGCCGCCTTCGGCACCTCATTCTCATGGCAGAACACGTTGGTGCGAGCCGCACCGTTGATGCTGACAGCCCTCTGCACCGCACTGCCTGGGTATCTCGGCTTGATTATTATCGGAGGCGAAGGCGCCGTCGTCATGGGAGGCCTCTTCGCGGCCATTGTGGCTCTCACCATGCCCACAGCTCCTCCCATAGTCGTTCTGACCACCATGGCACTCGCCGGCATGGTAGCCGGCGGCGTGTGGCTTATGATCGGAGGAGCATTGCGGCACTATCGCGCCGTCAATGAAACCATCAGCAGCCTGTTACTGAACTACATCGCCATCGCCCTGCTGAACCACCTTGTCACCAGCACCTTTCGCGATCCGGAAAGCCTCAACCATCCTTCGACCCATCATATCGGAGAGGCCAATATGATCGGTGTGATTCCTGGAACAGATCTTCACTGGGGATTGGTGTTCGGTATCGTAGCCTGTGTCATTGCATGGTTTCTCATGCATCACACCGTCTTCGGCTTCGCGTCTCGGATTGCCGGGGGCAATGTTCGCGCGGCCCAGGTCGCAGGCCTGCCGGTCGGACGGCTGATCTTGACCATCTGTTGCGTGGCGGGGGCGGCAGGCGGGCTAGCAGGGATGTTGGAAGTGGCGGCCATCCATGGCAGAGCGAATGACACCCTCAATGCCAACTATGGCTATGCCGGTATTCTCGTGGCCTTTGTAGCACGCAATAATCCATTGGCCATCATTCCTGTCGCCGTCTTGTTGGGAGGCATCCGTGCCAGCAGCGGGTTGTTGCAGCGTGCGCATGAGTTACCCGATGCGACCGTGCTCGTGATGCAGGGGATCATTTTCCTCGTCATCCTCTTTAGCGAAACCCTGTACGGTCGTTTTGCGAAGTTACAGAAACAAGGAGCATCCTGATGGAAGTCGGGTGGTGGGGAGTGCTCATCGCTGTGCTAGGCGGAGCGATTCGAATCGGCACACCGTTTCTTTTTGTGTCGTTAGGCGAATGTTTGACCGAGAAAAGCGGCCGCATCAATTTGGGCCTAGAAGGCACACTGGTCATGGGTGCCATGACCGGCTACGCCATCTCACTGCATAGCGGGTCTCCGTGGCTGGGAGTCTTGTGTGCGGGACTAGCCGGCATGGTGCTTGGGGTCTTACACAGCTGGATCTGTAGTTTCCAACGAGTCAACGACATCGCAGTCGGGATCGCGATGATGCTGTTCGGCACGGGGTTAGCCTTTTTTCTGGGGAAGCCCTATATCCAGCCATCTGCGCCTCGATTACCCTCGATCGATCTCGGTGGGTGGAGTGATATTCCGCAGCTCCAGGCGGCTCTGCAGATCAATGCTTTGTTTCTGGTCGGGATCGTTGTTGCGGTCGTACTCGGATGGATGTTGAAGAACACGGCATGGGGATTAAAGGTCCGGGTCGTCGGCGAAAGCGCCGATGCGGCACGTGCCCTAGGATTGCCGGTTGATCGAATCAGAATCATGAGCACCGCTATGGGAGAATTTCTGGCCGGAATCGGTGGGTCCTATCTCTCCCTCTACTACCCATTCAACTGGAGCGAAGGCCTTTCGAGCGGGCAGGGGCTGATGGCGGTGGCGCTGGTGATCTTTGCCCGCTGGCAGCCGATCGGCTGCCTCTGGGTATCGCTCTTGTGGGGAGGGGCGGCTGCGTTAGGGCCATCCTTGCAATCCGTGGGAGTCACGGGCGGATATTATATCTTCAACGCGATCCCCTACATCATGACGCTGGCTATGATGATCATCACCTGCTCTCCCAAACGGACTCTCGTGGGAGTCCCGCGTGAGCTGACCATGACTCGTTAGGACATATCGCATGACAGACCCCGCTCTACACAGTGAAGAGGTGAACAATGGATAAGAAGTATGTCGCATCCGATCCCTACCCCTATCCATACAATGGGGATTTACGGCCGGACAATACGGTCTTTCTCATCATCGACATGCAGACTGATTTTTGCGGCAAGGGTGGCTATGTCGACAAGATGGGCTACGACATTTCTCTCACCCGAGCCCCGATCGCGCATATCCTCAAAGTGCTGTCGAAAGCCAGAACCATTGGAATGCATGTCTTCCACACGAGAGAAGGCCATCGTCCTGACTTGGCAGATCTACCGGACAATAAGCGGTGGCGCAGCCGGAGAATCGGAGCCGGCATCGGAGATCCCGGTCCTTGCGGGAAAATCCTGGTTCGAGGGGAGCCTGGATGGGACATCATCCCAGAACTCACGCCCAAATCCGGCGAACCCATCATCGACAAGCCGGGCAAAGGGTCATTCTGGGCTACCGATTTGGAGATGTTGTTGCGGCTTCGCAGCATCCAAAATGTGATTTTGGCGGGGATCACCACCGATGTCTGTGTCCATACCACCATGCGCGAAGCGAATGATCGGGGGTTCGAATGTCTCTTACTGGAAGACTGTTGCGGCGCAACTGATTTGGGGAATCACCAGGCTGCGATCAAGATGGTCACCATGCAGGGCGGAGTGTTCGGCGCCGTGGCAAAATCGGACGCTCTGTTAGAGGCGCTTTCATGACGGATGGAGCTCCTCCAGATTTGCAGGCGTTGGGGATTACCAAACGCTTCGGACCACTCGTGGCCTTGAAGGACGTGAACTTCCACCTCCGATCAGGTCAATTCCATGCCCTGCTCGGTGAAAACGGCGCGGGCAAAAGCACCCTGGTCAAATGCATCATGGGGTATTACCACCCTGATGAGGGGAAAATTGTATTGGATCAGCAAGCGGTCACGATCCATAGCCCACGCGACGCACAGACTTTCGGGATCGGCATGGTGTATCAGCAATTTACTCTGATCCCCAACATGACGGTCCTCGAGAACCTGGTGATCTCCAAGGCCAAGTTGGACCCCGTCATCAATTGGCAGCAGGAAGAGCATCAGCTGACGCAGTTCATGGACACAATGCCGTTCAAGGTGTCGCTCTCCGCTCGCGTCAGTTCGCTTGCCGCAGGCGAAAAACAAAAAGTCGAAATCCTCAAACAACTCGCGCTGCGGAACCGCATCCTTATTTTGGACGAACCAACCTCGGTCCTGACCCCACAAGAAGCGGATGAAGTCCTGGGCCATCTCCGGGCCATGACCCTGGCGCAACAGGTGAGTGTCCTCATCATTACCCACAAGCTTCGCGAAGTGGCGGCATTTGCTGACGAAGTAACCGTCCTTCGCAAGGGACAATTCGTGGGTTCAGGAAACGTCTCGGAATTGAACGTCTCTCAGATGGCGGAGATGATGGTAGGTTCGGAAGTGACGGCGAGGCCGAAGCAACGGACCGTCCTGTCAAAGAAAGTTCCAAAGCTGGTCCTGCAAGATATCCGTGTCAAGGATGATATCGGGGTGGAAGTCGTGCGAGGGCTGCATCTCACCATCCATGAAGGCGAGATCGTCGGAGTGGCCGGGGTATCGGGCAATGGCCAGCGAGAACTGGTCGAGATCCTGTCTGGGCAACGCCAAACCACGTCCGGCACGATCCACGTGCAAGATCAGCCTTTTCAGCCGACCCGCGAGCAGATCATGCGGCACAAGATATTCTGTCTGCCGGAAGAACCGCTCCAGAACACGTGCGTGGGACGCATGACGGTGGCGGAGAACCTGGCCTTTCGCAATTTCGATCGTGAACCTCACGCGGTGGGCGGCTGGCTCATCAGCCACCCGGCACTGCGCCGCAGCGCATTCGAGCTGATCGAGCGCTACAACATCAAACCACCCTATCCCGACACGCCCATTCAGTCGCTCTCGGGAGGCAACATACAGCGGGCGGTCCTGGCGCGTGAGCTGTCGGCGGAGGTGGAGATTCTGATCATCGCCAACCCCTGTTTCGGGCTGGACTTTCTGGCCATGGAGGAAATTCGCCTGCAGATTGTCGCCGCGCGCAATCGCGGGACGGCCGTGCTGCTGGTCAGCGAAGATCTCGACGAGATCATGGAGCTGTCCGACCGCACGGTGGTGATGTTCAACGGGCAACTCGTCTATGAAACCACGTCGTCCGGCGCCGACCTGGCGATCATTGGGCGACACATGACAGGACATACGACATGAATACCGTCATCGCATCTCCTTATCCTTATCCTTTACCAGCGAAAGATTCGGGTAGTCGAGTGGCATTGGTGATCATCGACATGCAGCGCGATTTTGTCGAGCAGGGCGGATTCGGCGCGGCGCTTGGGAATAAGGTCGAACATCTGCAGAAAATTGTGCCGACCGTCGCGAAACTCCTCAAGACCTTTCGTGAGTTGGGATTGCCCGTGATTCACACGAGGGAGGGCCATCGTCCCGATCTCTCGGATTGTCCGCCGGCCAAGAAACGGCGTGGAGAGTCCACGCTCCGCATCGGCGATCCCGGTCCGATGGGGCGCATTCTGGTCTTAGGAGAACCGGGAAACGATATCGTCCCGGAGCTGCATCCCGCGACCGGCGAACTCGTCATCGACAAGCCGGGCAAGGGGGCATTCTACGCCACCAATTTACAGGAACGTCTAAAGACGCTCGGCATCACTCACCTGGTGTTTACCGGCGTGACGACTGAAGTCTGTGTGCAAACCAGCATGAGAGAAGCCAACGACCGTGGTTTTGAATGTCTCCTGGTCGAGGATGGGACGGAAAGCTATTTCCCCGAGTTTAAACAGGCCACAGTCCGCATGATCCAATCGCAAGGCGGCATTGTCGGCTGGGTCACATCGGCTGATCGGCTCATCGAATCTCTTCAGCAGACCTATGCAGGGAGCACCTCGTGAATCAGAACGGCGTGCTGCTCGCGGTCAACGGCACGCTGATGCGAGGACTCAAACTTAACCACAACATGGTGGCGGCCAAGGCAACGTTCGTCCGGGAGACGCAGACCGAGCCGGCGTATCGTCTCTGGACGATCAACGACGAGCATCCCGCGATGCTGCGCGTCACCGATGGGACCGGCACCAACGTCGTGGTCGAAGTCTGGTCAGTGCCCACCGCCGGACTGGCGGGGATCTTGCTGAATGAACCCCCGGGTCTGTGCATCGGAAAGGTGCGGCTGGAGGACGGAAGCATTGTCTTGGGTGTGTTGGGCGAACCGGCACTCGTCGAAGGTCATCGGGAGATCACCGCCTACGGTGGCTGGCGTGGCTATCTGGCAAGAGATTTAAGACGCTAGTTGGCCAGGCTATAGACAATCGGAAGGCTCACAACGATTTGCGGCTTGCCGATGGCATATTTCATATGGAGTGGACAGGCGAGTTTCACCGCTTCTATCGCTGCTTCATCAAGCACGTTATATCCAGAGCTCTTCTGGACCGATACGTCAGCCAAGTATCCATCCGATCGAATGACAGCCTTTAGGATGACTTTCCCCTCTTGGCCGTTCATGCGGGCGAAGTTCGGATAGCGCTTCAGTTCTGCCACTCGCCGCCAGAGCGACTCAGCCAGCCACCGATGATCCAGTTTCGCTTCCGGAACGGAGGCCGAAGCCTTGGCCACCAGTACTGGTGCGACATCCTCAGCGGCTGCACGTGATGACAACTCTGCAGAAGGCTCGTGTAATGGCTTGGAAGCAGCTGAAACCGGCTCATGTTGCATAGGTGGAGCCTCAACCGGTTCAGTCGTGGCCGCTACCGCGACAGGTTCAGGCTCTTTCGCTTCTACGACCGGTTCTGCTTTTGGCTCAGCCACCTCAACCATCCGCTGCTCGACTGGCTCGTCGCGTAACTGCGGGATCTCCACCTTTCGTTCAATCGGTGTGACGATCTGGGATACCTCCGATACAGGCTTGATCTGTGGTGGAAGCGCCTTCTTGGCCGACGGTTGCTCCGATGCCATGGCAGACTTGACCGGCTCCGACTTAGAATCGAGCCTCGCCTCCTTCACCAAGGCGACATCCCACTGGAACATGTCTTCCTGCAAAACCGGTTTGACCTGGGAGACAAACGCAAGCGCTAACCCAACCGCCACGCTATGCAGGGCTAGTGAAATGCCCCAAGCGGGGAGAAAAAATCGATTGTCACTCGACGACGTCATGCTTCCTTATCGCCGTTCACGTGCAGTTAGGCAACCCTCAGCACCTCTGCTAGCGAAAAAACGTGCGGGGCGGAGGCCAAGGGAGGTGCGCCTCCGTCCCACGCTGGTCCGAGCCGGAGGGCAGCCTGCTCGGACAAAACACTCTTCTCGCAATCAATCCTCTACCCATCAATGGGCAGTCCATCGGACATTGAGAGATCCGATGGACTGCCTCACCCGTGCAATACAGCGCAACCTTAATTGGTCGCCTGATTCCCCGCCGATGCCGCACCAGATTCGAACACCATCACTCCTCCCGGATTTGGCCCGACAGGTACCGTCTGCTTTTCCTGGTTATCGGTCGCATTGATGATCGTCAGTGAATTCGCTGGAGCTGCGTTGGAAACCGCCAGGTACTTCGCTTCGCCAGCCCCTCGCGCCAAGACATCAAAGCCGTGCCCTCCAGTCGACAACAGGGGAATCTCTCTCAGCAGCGTGAGTGCAGGAGGCGCCACGGTCGTCCAATCAAACGCAAATAACCGATCTTTCTTTGTGGCTGTTGCTCCATTCCCGGCTAAAATGTAGAACCGCTTCGAATCGGGAGAAAACTTGAACGCCCCGGGAGAAGTCCCATTTAGAGCCGTGTCTAGCTCTGGAGTGGTTAAGTTAGCGATAACCGGCGTCGTGGCACTGAGATCAATGACACCGAGTTTGGTCGCTTGCTGCGGTGGAGTCGTTTCGCCACGCAGCAGAAGATACTTACCGTCCGGTGAGATGCCATAGTTAGAATAGGGAGTTCCTGCAAAATCAAACGTCTTCGTAATTACCAGTGACACAGGATCGATTTCTACAATTTGTCCATACCCTTCCTGATAGCTATAGATCTTTTTGGTCAGTTTAGACCAACGAATCGCATGGGGCCCTGAACTGTTAGGCGTAAACGCAGTCGTGCCGGTGGGGTTTTCAGGATTGCAGGTTTCCTTACTTGGATTGCAGAGATCGATTCGGGAGATCATCTGGCGAAAGGTCGCCGACGTCTCAACACCATCAAGCACGGCGATTTCTCCTGCGGTTGTGCTTGACACGAAGACCCGCCCATTCTCTGCAAAGGCCGCGACCTTGTGCCCATCAGCCAATAGACAAGTCGTACCTAACAAAGTAGGGGGAGATCCACCAGCCCCAAGATGGCCGTTGTGAACCACAGTCACTGACCCGCCGCCCCCTTGAGCCGTACAGTTCACCAGATCATCACCGGGCGTCGTAGTTCCCGCAGCATTGTCGCCATCATTCATGATCCAGATCACCTCCCCATCGTTCCGATCACGGTACATATGGACAGGCCGGGTGCCGGTTTGCAAATTCGCCTCATGGACTGGCGTCGCCGCCGTCAGCGGATCGATCGTGGCCACCTTGTTCGCTGCCGTAAGATTCAAGAAGATCCAATCTTCCTTTGAATACTGCATGTCCCCGAGGGCCACATTTTCGAATTCCGCCGCGTCGATCGTGCCGATGACAGCGTTGCCCGAATCGCCTTTTATCGCCACGCTCGTCAACGTCTTGTCGCCCGTATTATTCACGAATACCATCGGCCCGCTGATGCCGGCACTGCCACCAGGTGCCGGCGTTCCCGTGGTGGATTCCCCTGAACTGCATGCCGCAAGACTGACCAGCGCAAGTCCTAACGCACCGGTTGTGATAGAATATACATAGTTTCGTCTCTTCATCGCTTCCATAACCGTTCCTTCCTCGAGAATTATCATCTTCTAAATTAATAAAGTGGAGCGCAGCCGGCTCCCTGAGTGACTGAGGCTCTATACGAACTGCGAGAAACTGGTGGGCCGCGAGGCGGAAATTCACTATCAAGAGCAGCATCCTGTCGGGGAATGTCACCGAGGCTCCAGATGCGGTTCACGTGAAGATCGGTGGCGACTTCCCCCTGTCCACCGCCGCTTTGGATATCGAGCCCCTCACAATGCCACGCGCAATGATTGTGACTCTGCTGACCGCTCTGCGTCTGCCCGCTCGGACAGTGTGGTGCCGTCCATTGCGGCGCTAGATTCCCCTGTGCGATCGACAGCGATCCGATCAGCCACAGCACGGCGCAGCCGCCGCTTAGCATTCGAGAAACTTGTTGTCGCGTCATTGTCACCATGGCCGATTCGACACCACTGTTCCCGCCGCCGTTCTAGGAAGATCCGCCGAACAATTGAAATGACTTCGTCACCCCGAAGATGTAGCTGATCTGTTGTTCGAGATTGCCGTTGAAATTGCGATGAATCGGAATTTGCGCGATGAAATAGGCCGACGCGAAGTTGAACACATTCACCATGATGCCCGGCGAATAGGCGACATAGGTTGAGCCTGTGGTCGGAATCGCTCGAAACTTGACCGTAGGATCGAGTAGGATGGGCGCGCCTCCTGGGTTGAACTGAAACAGTGATGCATCCATAGCGTCATTCTGCATCCATCGGAAATTGAACTGCTGCGTCAGCACCAACCAAGGAGCCTGTTCCAACGGGATCACATTGAGGCCCAACGCCCCGCTCACTTCATCGCCGAACTTGTATCCATCGCTGTTCTTAAACGTGTGTCGATAACTTACCGAGGCGAACTGATTCACCCGATGGGGAATCAACTCATAAGTCTGATAGATCATGGGGACCACACCGAAGTTCCCACGGCCGATTTGGAGGGTCGATTCGGCCAACGTGTTTCCCTGCGCAAACCGCCCATAGCTGCCCGTTGGAAAATCGACGCCCACCCCCACCACGATCATGCTTCGCAGAGTCGGCAGCACGTTGTACTTCAATGTCGCACGGATATCGCCAAGTCCCCTCTCACTGTACGGCACAGGGGTCAGGCCCCCGATCTGTGCATCTGACTCCACATGCTTGTACGGAATCGCCACTTGAATGCCCAGACGGTCGGTCAGGCCATAGTTCATATCCAGAGTTGCGGTACGCGTCATGGTTTCGATACGGTTCACATCCAAGTTGGCCAGCGTGAGAGTTCTCCCACCCTGATCGGCAAAGGGGATGCGCCCACCCTCGCCCGAGGGCGCTTCCATCGGAGTGACGTTGTAGATGGCATTGATGGTCAATAGCCCTTTCATCGGCACTTGTTGTTGAGACCCGATCACCACAAAGCAACTGACCGAGCCGCATGACGCCTCAACCTGAGATGGGCTGAGCAGCGAGGCCACCATTCCAACGACACCACCGATAGCGAGGACATAGCACAAGAGCTTGCGCATCATGATTCCATGATCTTTCTGTGGGTCACGCAGACGGGAGACGAAGCTCGACGCCCATTGCGAGACACGACTGTTTAAGGAAAATGATTACGGATTATGAGAGCGATAGAAGAAAGCCAGGAGGCCCGCGGAAAAAATGGAACAACGCAGCCGCGCTGAGGACTGGTTTAAAGGAAAGAATACTCGCAGGTTCAATGAGCTGAAAACTCGAAGTAAATGGAACGACTGAGAGCTCGATGTCTTCCCCGGCCGCGCACATCCATGCACAGATACCGGTCGAGTGAGTCCCAGCCTGATGGTCTGCGTGGTGTCCCGCATGGCCAACACTGGGCGCAGCCATGAACCCGTTCACCAGTACGAGACAGAGAAGCAATCCCCACACCAGCGTGGGCCGTCTTACGGTAACCCTCATAGTTGCTCTTCTAGCGCAGAGACGCAGCCTTCATCGGTTCCGGTCTCTGAATCCTGGCCACTGCGTCTAAGATCAGCTGCTCGGTCAACAGGCCGCCTTTGATGTACTCGCGAACGACGCCCTTTTCATCGATAAATACACTCACCGGTAGGCCAAAAACCCCAAACTGGTTCGCGACTTTGTTGTCACGATCCATGAGCACCGGGAATGTATGGCCGTGTTGCTTGATGTGCTCACGCACCCTTGGCTCATCTTCTAATTCGTTAATGGCCAACACCACAAACCCCTTCTCACGGAGCTTGTCGTAGGTAGTCTGCATTGCAGGCATTTCCGTCGTGCAGGGCTTGCACCAGGTCGCCCAGAAATTCACGAGCACGACCTTGCCTCGGTATTGACTCAAGCTCTGCGACTTACCCTCCAAATCGACCAAACGAAAATCCTCAGCAGCCGTGCCCACCGCCGGCACGCGTGAGCCCATTCCCCACACCACGCCACTGCTGATGAGGAGCATCACACACAGAGACACCATTCCGACCATCTTCACGGAATCTGTTTTCTTCGTACCCATCACCTCTCCTCCTCGTGGCTCGCGCTGTCCTACAAGGCACTCTTCGTCAACTGGAACGATCTGGTTACCCCAAAGATGTAACTGATTCCCTGAGCCAAATTGTTGTTGGAATCCCTCATTATAGGAATCTGCGAATGGAAATACACGGACGTCCACTTGGTCAACGGCGAATCGATCAGCCCATCCAGACTGACCTGAAATCCAGGCGAAAATGCAAAATATGTGGAGCCGGTGGTCGGTACCAGGCGGTTGGTGATCGCAGGATCAAGGACAATCGTCTCACCGGGGAAATCCGGAGCATCGGCCGGCGTAGCCGATCGTTCCAGCGACGCACTGATATTGTCGTGGACCAGATATCGCCAATGGAATTGTCCCGTCAGCACCAGCCAAGGAGCGCGCTCTAAAGGAATACCGCTCGCACCCAGGTTAAGGTTGTACTCGTCACCAAACTGATAGCCATCATTGTTACGAAACGTATGGCGATAGCTGCCATAGAAGAACTGATTGAGTCGGTGCGGAATCAGCTCATAGGTTTGATAGACCGAGCCAATGAGCCCGACATTGCCTCTTCCCAATTGGGTTGGTGACTCCATCACCTCACCGGCGGCATCCCTGGCACTGGTACTGCCGGTCGGCACTTGCACACCAAACCCAGCGACGATCATGCTTCGCAGCGTTGGAAGCACGTTGTACTTCGCTGTAATGATCATGTCTCCGATCCCGTTGTCCCGAAACGGAACTAGTTCGCCCACACCGTTGACTCCTTCTTCTCCCAATCCATCGATGTGTTTATGCGTCCGCCACAGATAGGGGATCGAGACCTGCACACCCAGCCGATCCGTAATGCCGTAGTTCAAGTCAAAGTTGACGGTTTGCGTAATGGTTCGCACTTCTTGATGGTGGTCCAGAATGAGGCGCCGCCCGGCTTGATCGATCGCGGGAATCACCCCGTTCGTTCCATCAAGTAAGCGCATCGGCGTATAGTTGTACATGGTGTTGAATGTCAGGATCCCGGCCTGCGGCACCTGCTGCTGGGAACCGATCACCACAAAACAGGTGACCGATCCACAGGCCGCTTCAGCCGGCTGATTGATAGACCACGCTAACGGGAATAGGCTCAGCACCAGTAGCAACGAGAATATGGACCGCTTGACAACCCTCATGACCAAGCTCCTTCTCCCAGGAACACCTTTGAACCGCCATAGTTTGGAACCGTCGCGTAGTCGCGTACGACAAAACGGCTCTGACTAAATCGACGAAAGATTAAAAGGAGAAGGATGGAGGAGCGCGGCTGGAGCAGATACGCAGGGGTTCAGAAAAAGAGTCGCTGGAGTGAACGATCGAAACAAGCGCGATGGGGTTACGCTCGGCATGAATCAAGACAACTTCAGTGTCGAGGACCGTACCAGCAGCACACATCCAGGAACAGAGCAACGTCCCATGTGTCGCCGCTTGATGCTGCGCATGGTGCCCGGCATGTTCCGCCGATTGCGCTTGCGCCAATCCACCTATCGCGAGGACACATAGCACAAGAGACATCGACAGGAATTTGCGGAATGTGTGACCCATGCTATTACGGCACTTCCTGAGTAGGACTATGTTGACCTAGACATACCTACTGGTGCTATAGATGGAATAGTTCGTAAATAGTAGGCGACCAGAACAACACCTGTCAAGCCACCGAAGAGAGATGCTGCCAGAGGATCAGGTAGGATTCACTGAAAAGATGCTGTATACTGCCTCGGCTATTTAAGGCACAGACACGTATACATCTAGAACGACTTTCATCTCACTACATCATTCTCTATTATTATCCCTATGGTTACGAAAGTACTCAATCTGATTTTCGGCAGCAAAAACGATCGTGAAATCAAAGCTCTACGACCAATCGTGGAGCAGATCAACGGCCTAGAGGCAGGGCTCACGCCACTGTCCGATCAAGCCCTCGCGGACAAGACGCAGGACTTCAAAAAGCGGCTCGAAGCCGGTCAAACGCTAGACGACATCTTGCCCGAGGCCTTTGCCGTCTGTCGGGAAATGTCCCGACGCAAGCTCAACATGCGGCATTTCGATGTCCAGCTGATCGGCGGCATGATTCTCAACCGTGGCCGGATCGCCGAAATGAAAACGGGCGAAGGGAAAACGCTCGTTGCAACATTACCGGTCTATCTGAACGCACTAGAGGGCAAAGGCGCCCATTTGGTCACTGTGAACGATTATCTCGCCAAACGTGATGCACAATGGATGGCCCAGCTCTATCATGCACTGGGGCTGTCCACGGGGATCATTCAGCACGACGCATCGTTCATGTACGACCCGACGTATGACGCGTCTGACAAACGGCTGCAACATCTTCGACCATGCACCAGACCGGAAGCCTATCGCGCCGACATCACCTACGGAACGAACAACGAGTACGGATTCGACTACCTCCGGGACAACCTGGTGGTCAACGATTTGCGTCAATGTGTCCAGCGCGAGTTGAACTTCGCCATCGTCGACGAAGTTGACAGTATTTTGATCGACGAAGCGCGGACGCCGTTGATCATCTCGGGCCCGACCGACCAGACCACCGACCTCTATTACCGAATCAACGCAATCATTCCACAACTCAAAGCCGAAACAGACTACACCATCGAAGAAAAGACCAAGACCGCTTCGCTGACGGAAGACGGCAATGTGCGCGTCGAAAAACTACTCGGCGTGGATAATCTGTACGACCCGGCCCACATGGACATGGTTCACCATGTAGTGAAAGCGTTACAAGCCTACACGCTCTATAAGCGAGACGTGGACTACGTCGTGAAGGACGGCGAAGTCATTATCGTGGATGAGTTTACCGGGCGCTTGATGCCGGGCCGCCGGTGGAGCGATGGGCTGCATCAGGCCGTCGAGGCCAAAGAAGGCGTGAAGATCGCCAATGAAAATCAGACGCTTGCATCCGTGACCTTCCAGAATTATTTCCGCATGTACAAGAAGCTCAGCGGCATGACCGGCACCGCGGATACAGAAGCGGCTGAGTTCGCCAAGATCTACAACCTCGACGTCAACGTTGTCCCCACCAACCGCCAAATGATTCGGCAAGATTATGCCGATGTGGTGTATCGGACGGAGAAAGAAAAATTCGCCGCGATTGTCGAAGAGATCAAAGACTGTCAGGAGCGTGGCCAGCCGGTGCTCGTTGGGACCATTTCCATTGAGAAATCTGAAAAAATTTCGAGCCTGCTGAGCCGCAATGGTGTGAAACATAACGTCCTCAACGCGAAGCAGCATGAGCGAGAAGCCGAAATCGTCGCGCAAGCCGGGCGCACAGGCGCGGTGACGATCGCCACCAACATGGCCGGACGCGGAACCGATATTCTGTTGGGCGGCAATCCTGATTTCATGTACAAGCAAGTCCTCTATCGAGAGGAGAACATCGCCGAGAGCCGCAAACTCGAGATCTATGAAGGCATCCGGTCCGACTGTGAGAAGGATAAGCAGGACGTCATCGCGGCAGGCGGGCTTCACATCCTCGGCACCGAACGGCACGAGAGCCGCCGGATCGACAATCAGCTTCGTGGACGGGCCGGTCGCCAGGGCGATCCAGGTACCTCTCGATTTTACCTGTCGTTGGAAGACGACCTGATGCGCATCTTCGCCTCCGAACGAGTGTCTCAATTGATGCTCAAACTCGGGATGGAAGAAGGAGTGCCCATCGAACACGGCATGGTGACCCGCGCAATCGCGAATGCGCAGAAGAAGGTCGAAGCCCACAACTTCGAAATCCGCAAACAGCTCCTCGAATACGACGATGTCATGAACAAGCAGCGGGAAGTGATCTATCGCCACCGCCGCGCCGTGCTGAGCGGAGAAAATTTGACCAACGATCTGCATGACATGATGGGAAGCTCGGTGGAATCGTCTCTTAGCGTGTATTGCCCCCCCGAACAATACCCGGAAGAGTGGGACGTCAAAGGTTTGACCGACGTCATGCATAGCCAGTTCGGCCTGGATATCACACAGGGCAAGCATGACGGTGGAGACTCCCTCCGGGATGTCGGGCGTGATGCCTTACTGGAAGACCTTCGCACCCATGTTCGGGACGCCTATACCAAGAAGGAGCAAGAGCTGGGGCCTGACCTGATGCGCTTTCTTGAGAAAACGTTCATGCTCCAGGTCATCGATCATCATTGGAAGGACCATCTGTTAGGGATGGACCACTTGCGAGACGGCATCGGCCTTCGTGGCTACGGGCAGAAAGATCCATTAGTTGAGTATAAGCGTGAGGGGTTCGATCTGTTCGCCGGCATGATGGACCGGGTTAAATCCGACACGCTTGATCGGCTCTTCCATGTGCAGGCCGTCCGTCATGAAGGAGAACAGCCGGCTCCTCCGCCGCAACAGATTATTTCGCAACCACCACCCAAACTCACCTTGAACCGCGGCGACGAACCGATCACGGCACAGACCCCCGCCCAGCGGACAGAAAACAAGGTTGGCCGCAATGATCCCTGCCCCTGCGGCAGCGGCAAGAAATATAAAAAGTGCCATGGGACATGAAGAGTGCCGCTCTGGCCGTGAGGCCAGACCTCGACCATGTCATGATGCGATAGATCCCTGCCACTACTGACCCATCTCCACTTTCTCGCACACGCCCATATAGACCGTCGGCCAGCCCTTGTAGAGCTTCGGCAGACACGGTTTCCTTTCCCCTGGCAAGCCATCACAGAACTCGCAATCGCACGTCATCTTGTATACATTCATACATAACGATATCGCCTCTTTCCCCTGACTCTGCCTTGACTTAACGCACTTCCGAAGGCTACTCTACGGCCCCTTTGACACTACGCAATGGGCTAACGTTGCCCATAGGCTAGGGGTGTCGATTTTTTCATCTAGGCTGGTGAATTTGGAGCTTTCCGTGAGCACAGGGCACCCGGAACTTGTTGCTACTATTGCCTCTGAGATCGCTACGTCAGGCCCGATTCCGTTCGCACGCTTCATGGAGTTGGCGCTGTACCACCCACAATTCGGCTATTACATGCGTAGTACTCCACCAGCCCACGAACGGATCGGCTGGCGAGGTGATTTTTACACGAGCTCAGATGTCCATCCCATCCTTGGGCAAGCTCTGGCCGCACAAGCCGAACAAATGTACCGATTACTCGGCCAACCCTCTTCCTTTACCATCGTTGAAATGGGGCCTGGCAAAGGCCTACTGGCCAAGCATATTCTAGAAACGTGCGCGCATCGCTACCGTTCGTTTTTCCAGCATCTTCGGTATGTCCTGATCGACCGAAGCCCGGCCATGCGCGAGATGCAGCGCAGAAACCTAGCTCCTTGGCTGGATCGAGCAGCCCTCCTGACATGGGCAGAGGATCTTCCGACTGTGGCTCCTCATGGTCTGACTGGTTTGCTCTTGAGCAATGAGCTCGTCGATTCGTTTCCCGTCCACCGCGTCCAGGTCACAGCAGAAGGAATCAAGGAACTCTGGGTGGACTATCGAGATGGACAGTTCCTTGAATGTCTCAAACCGCTGTCCTCCGATGCCCTCGCCGTGCACCTAGACCGGTTGAGTCCTGAGTGGCCAGAAGGCTATCGAACCGAGATCAATCTCCGAGCCCTAGATTGGATGAAGCAAGTCGCTCAACATCTGGATCGTGGATTTGCACTCACCATCGATTATGGCCACACGGCACAGGACCTCTATCGGTCCGACCGAAAAGGTGGGACATTCCTCTGCTACTCGCAGCAATCCGTCAATGAAGATCCGTTCCTCCGGGTGGGAGATCAAGATATGACCGCCCATGTGGATTTTTCGTGCTTAGCGACGACCGGTGAAAAACAGGGACTCCAGACGACCGGCTTCACGAACCAGATGAGTTTTCTCATGGGACTCGATGTCGAACAGATGATTGCGAAGTTGGAACAGGACAGCCCGGAGTTCAACGCAGCGATTCATCTGCTTAGGCCGAACGGGATGGGCACGACCTTCAAGGTACTCATCCAGCACAAGGGCCTCGTGCGCCCTGAGCTTGACGGTTTGCAGTATAAGCCATTCTTTGGTTCAGCACTGGCAACGCAATCTGCTGCCTGAGGAACTACGCATGACGGCATCACCAACGCTCCGCAACGTGTTCTGAGGTCTGAATGGGCGACACAGCCGTTCCGGATAACTATGTCCCGATCCTCATGTTCATCGGCGTGGGCATCGCCTTGGGGACACTGACGCTCTTGCTCGGCTGGTTCGTCCGTCCAAATCAGCCCTATCGGGCAAAGTTGGCCCCCTACGAGAGCGGGAGCCCGCTGTTTCAGGACGCCCGTGTCCAGTTTCCAATGCGGTATTACGTCATCGCGATGCTGTTTGTGATCTTCGATATTGAAATTGTCTTTATGTTTCCCTGGGCCATTGCCTTCACCAGTCTCGGACTGGTTGGATTAGTGGAGATGATCCTGTTCATCGCCATACTGGTGGTGGGGTTCTGGTACGCATGGAAAAAAGGAGCGTTGGAGTGGGATTGAAGAGCTCTGAGAAAGGCCATAGAAACACGTGAGTCTGTTAGAGCGCCAGTTTGACGCGAACATCATAACAACGAATCTGGACGCGGTCGTCAACTGGGCCCGGAAGTCGGCGCTATGGCCCATGACGTTCGGACTTGCTTGCTGCGCCATCGAGATGATCGCGAGCGTCTCTTCCCGATACGACCTGGACCGCTTCGGCGCCGGGGTCTTTCGCGCCTCCCCCAGGCAATCGGATCTCATGATCGTCGCGGGAACGGTCTCGCGCAAAATGGCCCCGGTCATTCGACGGATTTACGACCAGATGCCAGAACCTCGGTACGTGATCTGCATGGGCTCGTGCGCGACCTCGGGCAATCATTACAACAGCTACGCGGTCGTTCAGGGTGTGGATCAAATCATACCGGTTGACGTCTATGTACCCGGGTGTCCACCGAGACCAGAGGCCTTGCTGGACGGACTATTGAAGTTACAGGAGAAGATTCAGCGCGAGAAAGTCTTCGTGAAGTAGCTGACAGGTACGCATGCTGACAAGCTGGCAGGTACCATACTCGCGCCTGTCAGCTCTCCGATGTGTCAGCTTGTTAGCGGCAGCAAGAACTTATGCAATCCCTCATTGAAACCTTACTCAAGAAGTTCCCGGAAGCGGTCCTTTCCGTCGATGTCGACACGGCCCGATCGGAAGTGACCGTCCATGTCGCTGCATCAAGAATCTTGGAGATCGCCCGGTTTTTGCACGACGACCCCGAGGCGTGCTTTGACCACATCACCGATATCTGCTCCGCTGACTATCCATCCGATCAACAGCGGTTTGAAGTCATCTATCTCTTATTATCGCTCCCACACGGCAAACGAATCCGCCTGAAAGCACGGATCACCGAAGGCAACCCGTCACTGGATTCCGTGACAAGCGTCTGGCGCGGCGCGGAATTCTTAGAGCGGGAAGTGTACGACATGATGGGAATTCGGTTTACAGGCCACCCGGACCTACGCCGCATCCTTCTGCCGGAAGACTATGCGGAAGGCTATCCGTTACGGAAGGATTTCCCGACAGAAGGCCGCGGCTGGCGCAGTCAGTTCGACTTTATCCCTCGCCTGGATGAACCACCGGTGGCGCAGATCGAAAGTGAAGTGTCCGAAGCCGAAAGGAAGGTATTCCTGTTGGAGCCGAACAGCTCTTCATCAACCCGGCGGGAAGAACTGTTGTTGAACATGGGCCCGCAACATCCCAGCACGCATGGAGTGGTGCGGGTTGTCCTAGAGCTGGATGGAGAACGAATCGTCAAGGCGACACCGGATCTCGGCTATCTCCATCGAGGAGTGGAAAAACTGGCCGAAGGTCTGGCCTACATGCAGATCATCCCTCATACCGACCGGCTCGACTATGTCTGCGCGATGGCGAATAACTACGCCTATGTCCGGGCCGTTGAGAAACTCCTCGATATCACCGTGCCTGAGCGAGCGGAGTATATCCGCACCCTGGTCGCAGAGATGCAGCGCATTTTGGGACATCTGTTCTGGTTGGGCGCCCAGGCCTTGGATATCGGAGCCATGACGGTCTTCTTCTGGACGTTTCGCGAGCGGGAAACCTTGCTCGACATGTTCGAACGGCTGTGTGGTGCCAGGCTGACTTTGAATTATTATCGGATCGGCGGCGTAGATAGCGACTTCACTCCGGAATTAGTGACCCGTCTGAAGGAGTTCTTGGAGACCTTCCCCCAGAAGGTGGATGAGTACGATTCGCTGCTCGCGAGCAATCGGATTTGGCTGGGACGAACCAAGCATATCGCCGTCATCTCCGGAGAGGACGCCATCAATTTCGGCATGACCGGCCCAACCTTGCGGGGATCAGGCGTGTCCTACGATGTACGTAAACTCGAGCCCTACGGGGTCTACCATAAGGTGGACTGGGACGTGCCGGTCGGAAAAAATGGCGACACCTACGATCGCTATTGGATTCGTGTCGAAGAGATGCGCCAGAGCGCGCGGATCATCTCGCAATGTCTCGACCAGATGCCGCCTGGACCCATCATCGCCGACATACCGCAATACATTCCTCCACCCAAACTGCAAGTGATGCGTGACATGGAAAGCTTGATTCACCATTTCGTCATCTTCACGCAAGGGTTTAAACCCCCGAAAGGGGAAACGTATTGCGCGACCGAAGCACCGAAGGGAGAATTGGGGTTTTTCATCATCAGCGACGGGAGCCCCCGCCCCTACCGGCTGAAAATACGGTCTCCTTCTTTCATTCACCTGGGGGCATTCGACCATATGGCGCGTGGCTATTTGATTTCCGATATCATCACGATTTTTGGGACCTATGATGTGGTCATGGGGGAATGTGATCGGTGAGACGTGAACAGGTGATATCCGGAGCTTGTCAACTTGCCCCTTGCGAACGTATTAGCACTAGGACTGTGGAAGCATGACGTTCTTAGAGAAATACAAAGACGAAATCTCGGACATCCTGTCACGCTATCCGGTTATGCGCTCCGCGTTAATCCCACTCCTCTACGTCGCCCAGCGTGATCAGGGCTATGTGACCGAGTCGGCGATGCAGGAGATCGCTCATCTTCTCAGACTGACACCTCCCCAAGTCTATGAGACGATCACCTTTTACACGATGTTTAATCTGAAACCCGTGGGCAAGTTCCATATCCAAGTGTGCAAATCCCTTATGTGCGCCCTTGTCGGCTCAGATACCGTGATCGAATGGATCAAGACGAAGTTGGGCATTGGGCCGGGGGAATTGACAACGGATGGCCTGTTTAGTCTCAGTGTGGTGGAGTGTTTGGCGGCTTGCGGGACCGGCCCTATGATGCAAATCAACGAGGACTATTACGAGCAATTGACCGAAAGCAAACTGGACCGGATTTTGACCGATCTCCGATCCACTGGAACCAGCCCGCTGAAAAGTGGGCCATTCATGTGGCCGGAACCGGTGAAGACGTGAGCAGTGAGACCTTGGAGGAACCGGGTACGCCCCTATTCATTGTGCGTATAACGTGTAACGTTTAACGATCCTATGCCGAAACACGAACTCATTCTTCTGAAAAATATGATGCAACCCGGCTATACCGGGTCTCTGACCGACTATGAAAAGACGGGCGGCTATCAAGCCTTGCGCAATACACTCGGGAAGATCGCCCCAGCAGACGTCACGGCCATCGTCCGAAAATCAGGCCTTCGCGGTCGAGGTGGCGCGGGGTTCCCGACTGGTGTGAAGTGGGGATTCCTCCCGAAAGATTATCAAGGACCCCGCTACCTGTGCTGCAATGCCGACGAGAGCGAGCCGGGCACATTCAAGGACCGGCAGCTCATGGAGCGGGACCCCCATCAAGTCTTAGAAGGCATTGTGTTGGCCTGCTATGCCATCGGTTCGGAAACCGCCTACATCTATATCCGTGGAGAAATGGTCCTGGGCTCAAAAATCTTGGAACAGGCTATCGGCGAAGCGAGAGTCGCCGGGTATATCGGCAAGAATATTTTAGGTTCCGGCATCAATGTCGACGTGTGGGTGCATCGCGGAGCAGGCGCCTACATCTGCGGTGAGGAAACCGCCCTATTGGAATCGCTTGAGGGTAAACGTGGGCTTCCTCGCATTAAGCCGCCGTTTCCCGCCACGCATGGGCTCTACAACAAGCCGACCGTCGTCAACAACGTCGAGACGCTGGCGAACCTCCCCCACATCATCACCCGAGGCCCCGAATGGTTTGCGGCGATTGGGTCGCCGCCGAAGAGCACCGGCACTCGAGTCTTCTGTGTGAGTGGACATGTGAAACGACCAGGCAATTACGAAGTTCCGATGGGCATGACCGTCCGAGAATTAGTGTACGAGTATGCTGGCGGCATGCGGTCGGATAAGCCCCTGAAAGCCTTTATTCCCGGTGGCGCGTCAGCGCCGTTTCTGACTCCGGCTCATCTCGACGTGAAACTAGATTTCGAACATGTCGCGGCGGCGGGATCGATGCTGGGTTCCGGCGGCGTGACGGTGATGGAAGAAGGCACCAGCATGGTCTGGGCGGCGCTTCGGCTGATGGAATTTTTCTACCATGAGTCCTGTGGGAAATGTAGCCCGTGCCGAGAAGGCAGTTCCTGGCTCGTCCAGACCATGCGCAGAATCTTTGCGAAACGTGGCCGGATGGAGGATCTTGAAACCTTATTGGATCTATGCAAAAACATCGCAGGCCGTACGGTCTGTGCCTTCGGCGACGCGGAAGTCGCTCCAATCCAAAGCACGATGAAGCATTGGCGACAGGAATATGTCGATCTCATCAATGAAGCAGAAGCCGCGAATTTAATCAGACCTGAACCGGTGGCAAGACGATGACGACCCCCACGGCACAGACGGTTCGCATAATGATCGACGGCATGACGGTCCATGTCCCCAAAGGGACATTGGTGATCGAAGCGGCGCGTCGCGTCGGCGTCATGATTCCGCATTTTTGCTATCACCCGAAACTCAAACCAGATGCCAATTGCCGCATGTGCCTGGTTGAAATTGAAAAGGTGCCCAAGTTGCAAACGGCATGCAGCACGCCGGTTGATGAAGGCATGAACGTACGGACGGCCACCACGGTGGTCAACGACGCGCACAAATCCGTGCTCGAGTTCATCCTCGCCAACCATCCACTCGATTGCCCGGTCTGCGATCAGGGTGGAAAATGCGACCTCCAAGACTTTTCTCACCAGTACACAGCAACCAGTCGGTTCACTGAAACTAAGCGCGTCTTCCAAAAGGAGTATTTTAGCCCGCTCATCGAAACACAGATGAATCGCTGCGTGCAGTGCCTCCGCTGCGTCCGATACTGCGATGAGGTCATGGACGTCAAAGCACTGGCCCCGGTCGGTCGCGGCACCATGACGGAAATCAAGCACTTCGGCTTTCACCCGCTCGATTGCGAGTTCTGCGGAGGCTGCGTCCAGATCTGCCCGGTTGGCGCGATTACCAGCCGGCTGTCCATGTACGAATATCGACCCTGGATGTTGAAACGAGCCGAAACCATCTGCGGCTACTGCGGAGATGGGTGTCAAATGACCGTCCAGACGAAGGAACAGGAACTCATTGAGGTGAACTCGGCACATGGAGCGGGACGCAACAACGGCGACCTGTGTGCTCGTGGATTTTTTGGATTCCATGCGGCCAGTCATCCCCAGCGGCTCACTCATCCGCTCATTCGGCGTCACGGCGCACTCGTGCAAGTCACATGGGAAGAAGCCCTGGAATATGTTGCGGATCGTGTGAACGAGATTAAAGCTGCCCATGGTGGACCGAGCTTCGGTGGGCTGATTTCTGGGCGGTGCACCAACGAGGAACTGTATCTGTTTCAGAAATTTCTCCGTATGGCGATCGGGACCAACCACATCGACAGCAGCGCGCGTTATGGCCACGTCAATGGCCTACAGGCCATGCAACTCGTGCAAGGGACGCATCGATGGACCGTCACCTTCGACGACATTCTGGACGCGGATGTCCTCATCCTCGTCGGCACGAACATCACCGAGACCAATCCCATCACCGGCCTCAAAGTGAAAGAGGCGGTCAAGAAGCGCCAGGCGACGCTGATCACGATCGAATCACTGGAACCCGTCGTCGACACGATGAGCAATATCGCCAATCTTTCGCACCATCATTTCCGTATTCCGACCAGCGACACGCACCATGCGATCGTCGGTCTGGTGAAGGCCGTCCTCGAACAGAATTTGACACAACCAGACCTCGCGCAACGACATCCGACGTATGTCAACGCCATGACGAGCGCACTACAACAGATCTCGTGGCAAAACCTCCAGGCAGCCACCGGGATCGAGCCGGATGCGTTTGAGAGGGCAGCCAAAGCGGCGGCAGGAGCGCGCCGGGTCGTGATCGTGGCCGGGCAGCTCTTGTTGCGAAGCGAACAGGGCTACAGTGGGTGTTTGACCCTCCTCGATCTCCTTCTTCTGACAGGGAAGTTGGATGCGCCTGGCTGTGGATTTGCCCCGCTCGCCGAAGAAAATAACGACCAGGGCGCGATCGAAATGGGAACCGTCACCGAGCTGCTTCCCGGAGCACAGCCCATCACCAACGACACAGAGCGTGAACGGATCGCGAAACAATGGAAAGGCGAACTTCCAACTGACAAAGGAGCGTCCCTCATCGAGATGTTGGAGCGAGCCCGCGCGGGATCTCTCAAGGCCATGTTCATCGTTGGAGAGAATCCAGTCGGAAGCCTCCCTGCGGCGATCCATGCCGAGGCCTCGCTGCGCAATCTTGATCTCTTGGTATGCCAGGAGCTATTTTTAACGGAGACGGCCGCCTTGGCTCACGTCGTATTACCGGCCGCGAGTTCCCTGGAAAAACATGGAACGTTTACCAATACCGAGGGTCATGTGCAGGCTGTTCGTCCAGCGATCGAGCCCGTCGGAGACAGTCGCCCCGACTGGGAGATCTTCTCCGCGCTGTCTATCTTATTGAACTCACCCATGGAATATGCCGAGAGCAAGGAAATCCTGAAGGAAATTCGAAGCCTCATTCCTGGCTATAGCTCGCTGGGGCCCACACCGTTGCCGCCCAAAGTGGATCACTCGGCCGTGGACCGCTATCTCACCGATGGCTATCAGCGTGACCTCGCATCGAGGTACCACCCGATCTCACGCGCGTCCAGGCCGGATGGAACCGTACGACTAGAATTGGCACAGAGTCTCTTCCATTCTGGAAAATTATCCACACGATCAAAGGGATTGTTACAAGTCGAAGGAAGTGGTCGGCTCCGTATCAGTCCATCTGACGCCGCACGCTTTGCCTTGTCAGATGGCGATCGTGTCCGCCTCTCCAGCACCTCCGGGGAAATGACAACCGAGGTCAAAATTATGGAACGGGTCCCACAAGGAACGGCCTGGTTCCCGTCTCACTTTGGGCAAGCGGCCGTCCAACTATTTGAATGTGCTATCGATCCGATCACCCATGTGCCGTCGTTCCGGACGGCGACGGTGTCCATGATGAAGGTGGCGTGATGAGGCTCGTTCAACGCGGATCACTGTGCTAATCGAGGAGTCCTATCGTGACTGAATTCGGATTGCGTCTCGCTATCTCCCTGACCCAGATCGCCGCAGTCATGGGCATCGTGGTCATCACGGTCCTCATCCTCACCCTTGCAGAACGAAAAGTCCTCGGCTGGATGCAGGACCGCATGGGTCCGATGGAAGTGGGGCCCTACGGCATTCTCCAACCCGTTGCGGATGCCATCAAGCTCTTCTTCAAGGAAGACATTATCCCTGCCGGGGCCAACAAGTTTCTGTTCACCACGGCCCCAATCCTCTGTTTAATTCCTTCATTCATCGGATTTGCGGTCATTCCGTGGGGTCCCAATCAGACGTTTGAGGTCGGCGGCATCACCGTAAGACCGTTTGTCATCAGCGACATCAATATCGGCATTCTATACATCTTGGCCTTCGCGTCGCTCGGGGCCTACGGCATCATCCTGGGAGGATGGTCGTCCAATAGTAAATACTCCTTGCTCGGTGGGCTACGGTCGGCGGCACAGATCATCAGTTACGAGCTCAATGTGGGACTGTCCATTGTCGGCGTGTTGATTCTGGGCGGTTCACTCAGCCTGGTGACAATCACCGATGCCCAGGCCGGAGGATTTTGGCATTGGTATCTCTTCGCATTACCGGCCCCCCAAATTTTCGCGTTTGTCATCTATGTGATCTCAGCGGTAGCGGAAACCAACCGGGTCCCGTTCGATCTGCCGGAAGCGGAGAGCGAGCTCGTCGCCGGTTTCTTTACCGAGTACAGCGGCTTGCGATTCGCCTTTTTCTTCCTTGCCGAATACGCCAATATGGTCCTGGTCTCGTGTGTCGCTGCCGCACTATTTCTCGGTGGCTGGAATGCGCCATATCCCGGAACGATTATGGCGTTCATCGGCGCGCCATCTCTGGCGTGGATCGAAAACACGATGTGGTTTGCGGTCAAGACCTACTCGCTTTTATTTCTCTTCTTTTGGCTGAGAGCCACGTTGCCGAGATTGCGATACGATCAGCTGATGAGGTTCGGCTGGAAGGTGCTGTTGCCCATTGCGTTAGGGAACATCGTCGTGACGGCCATTGCGGTATTTATCTACCAACAGATGAAGTAGTGCACGAGACCGATATGGTATCGACAACAAGCACCAAACGTCTGAGCCTATCTGCATGGCTCAAAACCATTACCTTCTATGAGATCCTCGTCGGCATGAAAGCAACGCTATCTCACCTATTAAATTACCGTCCGGTCACGCTGCAATATCCTCATGAGAAGCGCACGCTGCCGGACAACTATCGAGGCATGCTCGCGCTGCTCCGATACGATGATGGGACCGAGAAGTGCGTGGGATGCGACCTCTGTGAGGCCGCCTGTCCGTCGCGCGTCATCCGAGTCGTCAGCGCCGAAGTGCCTGGCGAACCGACGAAGCGATATTCAAAAGAATATTACATGGACATGACTCGCTGCCTGTTCTGCGGGATGTGCGTGGATGCCTGTCCCGTCGATGCGCTGGGCATGACGAGAGAATTTGAATGGGCGGTCTACGACAAGCGGCAGCTGCACCTGAATAAACAACAATTGCTCGCGATCGGCGACCGTTCGTTTCCGGTCCAAGAGAAGCGTCTGGAGCTGCAACACCCAAACGTCGCGTTCTTCAACGTGGCATTCAAACACGTGCCACCAAAACCGGACTGACTCTCAAAGAATACTCATTAGACGAGTAATGACTGCATCACCATAGCGCTAGGCTAGCCCAGGTCGGCCGCTAACCCAGGAACCATCCATGTCGCAGCTGTTTTTTGGATACTTCGCCGGAATGATCGCCATCACCTCCATTCTAGTGGTGGCGTTGAGAAATCCTGTCTACAGTGCGCTTTCGCTCTTGGTCATGTTTTTCCATGTCGCGGGACTCTTCATCACACTCCATGCCGAATTTCTCGCGGCCGTGCAGATCATCGTCTATGCCGGGGCCATTCTCGTGCTGTATCTGTTCGTCGTTATGATACTCAATGTCACGCAAGACGACCGTTACCACAGCCAATGGCTGATTGCAGGAGTGGTCTGCATTCCATTGTTCATTGAGTCCATATTGCTTCTCTCCGGAGGGGCCGGCGCACTCAACACGGGGAGTCCATCGCTCCAGTCTGAACCGCATGAGGCCATCACCGCCAACAATACGTTGGCCATCGGCAAGACACTTTTTTCAACCTATTTATTCCCGTTCGAGGTGGCCTCCTTAGTACTCCTTGTGGCAATGATCGGCGCCATCGTCATCGCCAAACGCGACATCGGCGAACACGACGCATAACACATGACACAAACGGGCGGTGACGAATGACCATTCCCATCTCGTACTACCTCATCTTGAGTGCCATCGTCTTCTTCACAGGCGTGATGGGTGTGCTCATCCGGCGCAATATTATTGCCATCCTGCTGTCGGTGGAACTGATGCTGAACGCCACCAACATTAACTTCGTCGCGTTCTCCCACCATCTGCAGGATCTTGGCGGTCAAGTGTTCGTCTTTTTTGCCTTAACGGTGGCCGCAGCGGAGGTTGCCGTCGGACTCGCGATTATCATCGCCCTGCACCGATCAAGATCCACGATCAATGTTGAAGAGTTCAACCTGCTCAAATGGTAAAAGAAGTCACGAGTCAGCCGTCATTGGTGAAAAACCATGCCTCTCACCCTGATTGTTCCAAGTGACCGACTGACCAATGACGATTGACCATTTATGATCTACGCTCTTATCCCACTCCTTCCGCTGACCGCCTTTTTGATCCTTGGCTTGGCTGGCCGGCACATCAACGCCCGCGCCCACCTTGTTGCGGTCCCGGCGGTCCTGTTGTCGCTCGCCTTGTCGGTGGGGGCCTTTGTAGAAGTGGCTTCTGGCTCTGTCATTTCACTTCCGCTCTATACCTGGTTGACATCCGGAACTCTGGACATTCACATCGGTCTTCATATCGACCGACTCACCGCCGTGATGCTTCTACTGGTCACCGGTGTGAGTTCGCTTGTACACGTCTATACCATCGGTTACATGCATGGAGATCCAGGCTATGCCCGTTTCTTCGGCTACATCGCCTTGTTCACCTTCTCCATGTTGATGTTGGTGCTGGCCGATAACCTGCTGCAGCTCTTCGTGTTCTGGGAAGCCGTCGGACTCTGCTCTTATCTGTTGATCGGGCACTGGTACGAGCGTGCTTCTGCTTGTGCCGCCGCCACCAAGGCCTTTCTGGTCAATCGTGTAGGAGACTTCGGATTCATGCTGGGTCTGCTGCTCGTCTGGTACAGCTTTGGATCGCTGAACTACCTTGACATCTTTCCTGCCCTCCATGAGGCGACTGATGTGACAATGAACCTCCTCGGCCCGTTCGGTGGAACATGGGAGGTTTCGGTTTTCACTCTCATCGCACTCTTGCTCTTCACTGGTGCGGTCGGTAAATCTGCCCAAGTTCCGCTCCACGTCTGGCTGCCTGATGCGATGGAAGGACCGACGCCGATTTCGGCCCTCATTCACGCCGCCACGATGGTCACTGCCGGCGTCTTCATGGTGGCGCGTCTCGCCCCGATCTATAACCTTTCACCAACCGCGATGAGCGTGGTCGCGATTACAGGCGCGGCGACGATGGTCCTCGGCGCCACGATCGCGTTGACTCAGACCGACATCAAACGGGTCGTCGCATATTCGACGGTCAGTCAGCTCGGGTACATGATCATGGCGTGCGGACTCGGCGCCTATGCGTCCGGCATGTATCACTTATTGACGCACGGCGCGTTCAAGGCCTTGCTGTTTTTAGGCTGCGGCTCTGTGATTATTGCGCTGCACCATGAGCAAGATATGAGGCACATGGGCGGTCTCAAAGACAAGTTACCGATTACCTACTGGACGTTTGTGGTGGGTTCGCTGGCGCTTGCCGGTTTTCCTCTGACCGCTGGATTCTTCAGTAAGGATGACATTCTCGTGTCTGCCTGGTCGTCCGGCGACCTTGGTCGGACACTAACGCTCCTAGGTCTGCTGACGGCGCTCCTGACCGCCTTCTATAGCTTCCGGCTCGTATTCGTGACCTTCTGGGGAACGTCCCATGTTGATCCGCACCATGCGGAGCACCTCCACGAGCCCTCACGAACAATCACAACACCGCTCATCATTCTTGCAGTTTTAAGTGTTCTGACTGGGTATCTCGGCATCCCATCGTTCCTAGAACCCATTTTTTCAACCGGGGGTGAACCCGCCGTCCCTCATGGCTCGGATGGGCTCATGATTATGGCAGCGGCGACAGCGATGGGTCTGATCGGCATGGCCGCAGCCTATTATGTGTATGTACTCAACCCGGATCTTCCGGAACGCTTGGCGCGACAGTGGGGCAGTCTCTATCGGGGCTCGTTGAACAAATGGTATGTCGATGAGGCCTACGATTGCCTATTCGTACGACCAACTCTCGCAGCAGCGTCCAAACTCTGGAAGCATGTTGACGTCCACGTGATCGATGGAACCGTCAACGGTATCGCACGCGCCATCACCTGGGGGGGATGGCTGTTACGACTGGTCCAGAGTGGGCAGACCCAGCACTATGCCTTAGCGATGGCGGTGGGGATCGTCGTGTTAACGGCGTATCTCCTTCTTTGAGACACTACGGATATGTAGCGAGATTGACGTTGCAATGACCGATTTCACACATTGTCGTTTGCGTTTGGCATTACTGATGCAGGAGTCCAGATGACCGGCTTTCCGTGGCTCACATTACTGGTCGTCCTCCCACTGGCCGGGGCCCTTGCGGTCTTCGCGGTGAACGAGCGCTCCATCAAGGTGACGGCTCTCGCTGTAGCCGTAGCCGACCTTCTGATCTCACTCCCGCTCTGGTGGTTGTTCGATGCATCATCTGGTGAGATGCAGTTCGTGGAATCAGCGCGGTGGATCCCGTCGCTGTCCATCAATTATCGGCTTGGACTTGATGGAATCAGCCTCCCGCTCGTTCTCATGACGACGGTCCTGATGCCGCTCTGCATCCTGATCTCATGGCATTCCATCGAGATCAGGATGCAGAGTTTCATGGCCATGTTGCTCATTATGGAAAGCGCCATGATCGGCGTGTTCACCGCGCTGGATTTCGTGCTGTTCTATGTCTTTTGGGAAGCGATGCTGATTCCGATGTACCTGTTGATCGGGATCTGGGGTGGGCCGAATCGTCTCTACGCCGCGATCAAATTCTTGCTCTATACGCTCGCCGGCAGTGTCTTGCTACTGGTCGCGATCTTGGTGCTGTATTTCCAGGGCGGCCAGACGTTCGACATTCTTCAATTGAGTCAAGGCACCTATTCCCATTCGTTGCAATTCTGGCTCTTCCTCGCGTTCTTCGCCGCATTCGCCGTCAAAGTTCCCATGTTCCCCTTCCATACATGGCTGCCCGACGCGCACGTGGAAGCACCCACAGCCGGCAGTGTCATACTCGCCAGCGTACTGCTCAAGATGGGCACCTATGGGTTTCTACGTTTCAGCCTGCCGATGTTGCCTGACGCCTCTCAAGCATTTACGCCAGTGATGGTGGCGCTCTCCATTGTCGCCATCATCTATGGGGCCTACATGGCACTCGCTCAGTCCGACTTAAAAAAACTCATCGCCTATTCGAGTGTGAGCCACATGGGATTTGTCACGCTCGGCCTCTTTATGTTTAATATTCAAGGAATCGAAGGCGCCGTCATGCAGATGGTGAACCACGGCATCACTACTGGTGGACTCTTTCTCTGCGTTGGAATGATTTACGAACGCACCCATAGCCGACAGATCGCCGACAATATCGGCCTCACGAAGCCGATGCCACGGTATGCGACCTTCCTCGTCATTTTTTCATTGTCTTCATTGGGGCTGCCCGGCACAAACAGTTTCGTCGGGGAGTTTATGATTCTTGTAGGTGCCTTCCTCTGGAGCAAGATCGCCACGGCCTTTGCATTGTTGGGAATTATCCTGGCGGCAGCCTACTTGCTCTGGATGGTCCAACGTGTCGCCTTCGGCGTCCCCGATCCGCATATGCTCCCGAAGCTTCGCGATGTGAACCTGCGTGAGATGATCACCGTGGTGCCGCTTGTCGTCTTGATCTTCGTGATCGGGATCTTCCCGAACCCCATCCTGACTCGCATGCATCCCAGCGTAGAGAAGGTCATCGCACGCGTCTTCCCTCCAGCTGCTGAACACGCGTCGGTCATGCCTAGGATGACCCCATTCACTCCATCTGTGGAACGGATCACCTCACAGACTGGACCGACGTTCAGTCAAGAAACGCAGACCGCATCTGAGGGCCGACCATGATGCCCTTCTCGTCGGCAGACCTCTTCCTCATCCTACCGGAGTTGCTGATCGTCACGGCAGCCTGCATCGTGTTCGTGCTCGATCCGGTGCTGCGGACATCCAACAAAGACGGCTTGGTCTGGCTGAGCCTGGGAACACTGGCCGTCTGCATGGGATTGACGGCGTCCCAGATACAGGCTCCCGCCACAATCTTCAGTGGACTCGTCGTAATCGATGCGTACGGAGCCTTCTGGAAACTGCTCCTCTACTTCGTCACCGGCCTGACCATTCTCCTCTCTCATTCCTACTTGAAGGAAGAGCGGCTGTACTTCGGCGAATATTACGGCTTCGTCTTACTCTCGCTCGTGGGGATGATGGTCATGGTCTCATCATCCGATTTATTGACACTCTATCTGGGCACTGAACTGATGTCCCTCTCGCTATACGTCATGGCGGGCCTGAAGCGATCGGAGCCTCGCTCCTTGGAAGCCTCGGCCAAGTACTTCGTGTTGGGAGCATTTTCATCGGGCATCCTCCTCTACGGCATCTCGCTCCTCTATGGAGCGACCGGAAGCACCAGACTTCCGGAGATCGCCGCAGCGATCTCCGGTCGTAACCTGGACGATCCGCTCTTATTGTTTGCCACGATCCTGCTCACGGTCGGATTCGGGTTCAAACTTGCCGTCGTGCCGTTTCACATGTGGACGCCGGATGTTTACCAAGGCGCACCGACCTCCGTCACCGCCTTCATGGCGGTGGCCGCCAAAGCTGCAAGCTTCGGCGCATTCCTCAGAGTGTTCATTGAAGGGCTCGGTGGCTTGAAAGCCAACTGGTCTGCGATGTTCCTCATCCTGTGCCTCGCCACCCTGATCTTGGGAAATGTCCTCGCATTGGTGCAGACGAATGTGAAACGCATGCTGGCCTACTCAAGCATTGCCCATGCCGGCTACGCATTGATCGGCGTGGTGGCAACGGGACACATGGGAAACTCGTCCGGTATCGCCAGCGTGCTGCTCTATCTCTCGCTCTACGCATTCATGACATTCGGCGCGTTCGCCATCGTCGCCATGCTTCGCAAGGGCGGGATCGAAGGAGACAACATCGAAGATTTCACCGGCCTTGCCAAACGGCATCCTGTGGCTGCACTGCTCATGTTGATCTTTATGGTCTCGCTGGCAGGCATTCCTCCGACCGCAGGATTTATTGGAAAACTGTATGTCTTTATGTCGGCGGTGGAAGCCGGCCTGCCATGGCTGGCTGCCGTGGCGCTCATCTTTGCCGTCATCTCAGCCTATTACTACCTCAGGCTGGTGATGGTCATGTACATGCGCGAGCCGAGTGACCTGTCGAGCACCAGTCCTCGGATGGTCATGTCACCAAGTCTCTCCATCGTGCTGGCCTGCGCGGTGGCCGGGGTGGTCATCTTCGGGATCTATCCCAACCCACTCGTGAACTTCGCCATACAAGCGGTATCGGCACTCAAGTAAGACCATTGTGGCTTGCCGATTTGCATGCGGAGCATCATGACCGTCCTCCGCTTTCTGATCGAGACATTGATCACCTTCTTGCGCCAAGGCTGCCCGAGCCTCGCGGCAGCCTTGGCCTTTTTCTCCTTACTCTCGCTTTTCCCTCTCGTCTTTCTTCTCCTGTATGGGATCAGCTTCCTGGTCAGCCAAAACATCATCGGCGAGCAATTCATCCTGAGCTTCCTGAAGGGCTTTCTGCCGTCATTGGGTGAGCGATTGGCTGAAGAACTCCATCGGATCAGCGTATTAGAAGGTGTGCGCTGGCTGGTATTGCTGTCGTTCTTCTGGTTTGGAGGGCTCGTCTTTTACGAGCTCGACTACGCACTCAACGTGGTATTTGAAAGCACCCAAAAGCGTCATCCGTTGATTTCTACTGCGATCTCCATCGCCCTGCTGGGATCGACAGGACTTTTATTATTTCTCTCCTATGTTGCCACGCAGACCATCGCCTTTTTGACGGCCTATGCCCCGAAGCTGTGGGGGCTCGATCTCGTCGCCCTCGCCGCCCATGATTTTCATCTCACATACACCCTCCCCTTTTCCCTGGCATTCCTGACGGTAAGCCTATTGTACCGCCTGGTACCACGCCGCCGCCCACAGTGGAGCCACGCTATGGCAGGCGCGTTGACGTTCGGCCTGCTCTGGGTTTCGGCGAAGTTGCTGTTCGTCAACTACAGCGACTATGCCACGGTGTACGCCAGGCTCTATGGATCGTTACTCGAGGTCGTGCTCTTATTGCTCTGGGTCTATTATTCCGCCGGGCTCTTGCTGTTTGGTGGGATTATCGCCCGCAAGCTACAACAGCTCGCCTACTCGTCACAGGTGCCTGCTGATAGTGGTTAGCCGAGACGATGGAGTGTGCTGACCGATGGTACATCCCGCGACTTAGCGGCTGAGAAAGCCCCGGAGCTGAAGATAACGCACGATGGCTGAATGGATGACAAGTCCGACCATTTCTCCGTCCTGCATGACCACTAAGCGACCCCACCCTTCACGGGCCATACGCTCCAGCGCATGCATCACAGGAATATCCGGCTCGATCACTAACGATTCCGAACGGGGGCGCATCACCTGCTCGACCCTGCGCCAAGGCCACAGCGACGGCGGAACGCTCTGAATCTCAACCGTGGTGATGAGTCCTACCAGTCGCCCACCCTCTAACACTGGGAACCCGCCGTAGCCATAGGATTGGAAGTGCTGATTCACCGCGACATCCAACGTACAATGCGACGGAATCGAGGTGACCGTCGTCACCATGACATCCCGAATAAGGACCGTCGCCAGGGTCTGACGCATGACCGCTTGCCGACGACTCGCCAGGGCTGCGGCGAAGAGAAACATGCCGATGACCACAACCCAACCACCGTTCGATGCCATTGACGTCGGTAATCCACCGCTCGCAGACCCATACAGCACGACAAGGCCCGCCAACCCAAGCATCACTCCAAACCCAAGGCCGACCCCTGCGGCTTGTTTGGTCGCTCGATAAAAATTATCTCCCCATGCCCACAGTCCTGCACGTAACATCCGTCCGCCATCCAGTGGAAAACCTGGAATCATGTTGAAGAGCCCGATTTGGATATTCACGAAGCCCAGCAAGGCCCCAAGCATGATCCATCCCTGGAGACCATGATGCCGTTGAATCGTCTCCACCAGCTCCACAAACACAAAACAAAGACCGCCGATCACAAAGCTGACCGCCGGCCCGGCCAACGCAATGAGGAATTCAGCGCGAGGTGTGGGGGCTTCCTTCCGCATGTGAGCCACGCCGCCAAAAATAAACAGCGTAATCTTTTCAATCGGAATGCGGTAGTACAACGCGACGTAAGAATGGCCGAGCTCATGCAAGAGCACGGAGACGAATAAGAGGACTGCTGCGAGGCCCCCCATAGCCCAATACCGTTCTGGAGTGAGCCCGGGCAAATTGTCCGGCAGATACCCAGTCGAGAGTGACCAGGTGACCAGGAGAAACACCACGAACCATGAAGCATGGACGCGGATCGGAATTCCCAACGCGCGGCCGATTTCCCAGGAAGGTACCTGCATTGACAACACCGTACCAGCGGAGTACGCAAAGGGTCAATCTTCTCCACCGGTTCAGGTATACTAGCCCCTATGCGACGACACGTTCTGCGACGCCTGCTGATCGGCGTGCTGTTAGCCGCAACTCCAGGGCCCTTCGTTCCAGTAGACGGTGTGGCTCAAGTGATCAAGTCCGGTCCACGAACCTGCCCAGGCGTGGCGCTGACGTTTGATCTCTGCCCTGTGCGAAAGGGGTCCGGCTACGATCAACCGTTGATGGACTATCTCATCGCACACCGGATCCCCGCCACATTCTTCATGTCCGGCAAGTGGATGGCCAAACATGAACCGGAGGTGAACCATCTGCTGGGCATAGAATTTTTCGAAGTCGGGACGCATGGTGACGTCCACGCCCACCTTCCCATGCACGATGCCGACGAACAACGCACGGAGATCCTTGGCCCCGTCAAAATCCTGCAAGACCACTACACCTATACCGCGACGTTGTTTCGGCCACCGTATGGCGAATACAACGACGTGACCGTCGCCGTGGTGCAACTGCTCGGCCTGCAGTTCATCCAATGGAATATCGAATCGGGCGATCCAGATCCGACACTCTCAGCAGAACACATCTTGGCCAGTGTCACCAAGCGGGCCAAGCCCGGCAGCATCATCGTCTTCCACGCCAATGGCAAGGGCAAACAGACTCGGCAGGTGATCGAGCAACTCGCAACAAAGGTGCTCCCTCAGAAGGGGCTCAAACCCATGACCGTCAGCGAACTGTTGAATTGTCAGTCTTCGACTCCATGAGCCAGCCAGTCATCCGGACGATGCAGGCAGACGATCAGGAAGCCGTGGTTCACCTCCTGGGTGAATCCGATCCCTGGAAGACACTCGGTTATACAAAGGATAATTGGAACCGCATCTTTTGTCCGACTCCCCAGGGACGAGACTGCTACGTGGCCCTCCTCGATGGGCAAGTGGCAGGCGTCGCCATCGTGAAGCAGAAGTTTCTCCTGGGCGACTATTTAGAGCTGTTAGGCGTGGCTGAATGGGCTCGTCAGAAGGGAGTCGGTGGGCAGCTGTTACGGCACATCGAGGAGCTCGTCTTTGAGCGGACCACGAACCTCTTTGCCTGTGTGTCGGACTTCAACGAGCTGGCGCGATCCTTTTACAAGAAGCACGGCTATCAGGAAATTGGCCCCATGCCGAACTTCCTGATTCCCGGCAGCGCCGAATTGCTCCTCCGCAAGACCGTCGGACCGGCACGTCAGAAAGGATAGGATTGGATTACGGGATCTATGTACATGCTTGCCAGATGCTATAGGCCCTCTGATATATACTCTGTATGAACGTCAAGAAACTGCTCCACACCCGTATGCGGGTCAGCGATTTGGATGAGACCATCCGGTTTTACACGACCGTCTTGGGCCTTGAGGTTCTTGAGCGAAAAACGTCTCCGCGCGGCTCACACCTCGCTTTTCTCAAAGTACCCAATAGCGACGAATTGATAGAGCTGACCAGTTTCCCTCCAAGTGGCCCGGTGAAAGTCCAGGAAGATCTCGTTCATCTAGCCTTTCAAGTCGAAAGCCTCGACGAAACGATTGCATCGCTTCATGCACAGGGTGTCACGATCACCGATGGCCCCACGACAACCTCTTCCGGAAGCCGGTTCATCTTCATTGATGCTCCCGACGGCTATGAAATTGAGCTCATTGAACGGCCGGCCGGAGTGAAGATCGTCTAGGAGCCTGTCCGAGTAACCGTTACTACGGGCCGCCGAGCCGCATTGGCTGCG
>ERZ1292625.670-Hain-H41-01um-R1-670-length-48549-cov-25_pt1 | contig 48549 bp, 46 predicted proteins | sample MGYA00564400_ERZ1292625 | MGnify/ENA primary metagenome ERZ1292625 (study PRJEB36523, sample SAMEA6512639) | groundwater metagenome | collected 2019-01-08 | study: AquaDiva: Metagenomics assemblies of 32 groundwater samples
ATATAATCTCTACTTGTATACTAGTATATAATCTCTACTTGTATACTAGTATATACTCCAAAACAGCCTCTGTTTGGTGGCGGAGAGTATAAGCTAACTCCCCTATATATAGGGGGATAGTTAGTTATACTACTCTTTTCGCTGCTACGTAGTAACTACGCAGCGAGGCAGCGCTCCCACCACAAAAAACAAACAGGCCGGACGAAAAAAAATTTGACCACCCCTGAAAATTTGTGATAGGATGAAAACTCAAAAATCAACCAACAAGGATCGGATTGTGAGAAACTATTTAGGAATCAGCACGATATCGGCTATTTGCACCGGGTACGCCCTGCTTCTCACTTTTCGTGGCTTTAGCCGCAACCGCAACCGCAATCGGGGTTTTGGAATGAAAGATTTCGCAAACAAAAATTTCGCTAGGAAGGGCGACAAAATAGATTGGGGGGTTCTAGCGCTGTTAATACTCTTCGGGGCGGTGACAGTAGCTTTAGTGTCCGAGCAAATCCACATCAATTTCGGGTTCTGATAGCGTGGGTGACCCATTGATTTTCACGCTCATTTCGATAATGTTCTTTTCTCTGGCTGTTTTAACACTCATTGGTTTCAGTTTCACGCATCCGGGGTATTTTTGGGGGATTGTCGGGTTAACCGCCACAGCGGCTGCTGTAGTGTTTTATCAACATTTCTTAAATATTTTTGACATAGCAGGATTGAAATGATATATTCCACGCATGGAAGATACCAATCCCGATTTCTCTGAATTTTTCGACCCGCAAACCGATGATTTTGCGCATGAATTCATAGCTAGTGGCAAAGCCCGCCACGACGGTAGAATGCGCCAGGATACTGATGAGCTACCGCTTACCGTCCGGCAAAATCTCGCAAGAATCCAGCGCCGGTATTCAGATCGGTTCAATATCACTACGGAAAATGTCCTGGCCGAACTCGCTAAGTGCGCGTTCTTTGACCCTAAAGATTTGTTCACGCCAGAAGGCCGCTTGAAACCATTTCACGAAATCGATAGCCAAACCTCAGCAGCGATAGCAGGGATGAAGATCACGCAAGTTGGCGGCTCGGATCAAGGGTGGGTTGAGCAGATCCACTACAAATTCGCAGACAAACTGAAGGCCCTGGAAAAACTCGGGCAGCATTTGGGGCTATTCAAAGATAACATAACCACACCGACTGGCAACCAAGACACGACGATAGTTTCGGGCAACGAGAGGGGCCGCAGAATGGCGTTTGTACTCGAACGTTTATTGCTGGAGAGAGCAAGGAATTCCGCAGGGGGTGTAGCACCACAGCAGGGCAATTAAGCAGCGTTTAACGCATATAACGGAGGCGAACATGAGCAGGACTCTAACAAGTATACACGGGCGCAAAGTCGGATTAGATCACGATGGCAATTTATTGTGTCCACAGGGTTTTAAAATCGGCGGACATGGTAAGCAAAACATACTGGCCAGTGTGAACGATGTAGTAATATTCGATGATTTCACAGACGGTTTTGGTACAGGTCGCTGGCTGGCGACAGAGGGCACAGACGCCGCCACATCAAGCGCCGCCATCTTGGCAGGCGGGATCGGCGGCGTGCTACGGCTAACAACCGGCGACGCGGGCACGGGCTATGCGGCGGATGCGGAACAGATCACGCAAAACGATTTGTACTGGCAAGCCAGTAATGGCCGATTGGTGTTTGAGGCCCGCGTGAAACTATCACAGATTACGGAGGCGTATGCGTTCCTGGGGTTCACGGACACGACAGCGCTTGAAGCACCAATAATCTCAGCAGCATCGGCGAACACGCTTACGACCAACGCATCGAACGCCGTAGGATTTATGTTCGACACCCGCATGGCTACGGATAACTGGTGGCTCACAGGTGTGGCGGCTGATGCTGACGCAACGGCTCAGGATTCAGGGGGCGCCCCGGTAGCGGACACCTACGAAACTTTCAGGATAGAGCTAACCATGGGTGGCGTGGCGGTGTTTTACCGTAACGGGTTGCAAGTTGGTGCATCCATGTCCGGCGCATTAACTGCAGCAGCAGATCTGACACCGGTCTTTACGGTCAGCAAAATCTCAACAGCGGCTAACATGACGATGGACGTAGATTACATCCACGTAGCGATGGCCAGGTAGCAGAAAATGGACATCGAAGGGGCAGCATATCCAAGATTCGACAGGAGCATAGAATGGCTAAAACACCATCGCCAAACAACGCAAGCATCAACTATGATAAGTCGGATCTGCCTGACGCGCTGACCGACTATCCGAACTACAATGAGATTATCGACAGCACCACTACGGCGGGGTTCACATATTTCTGCCGCGCCGCTATCGGCACCCCCGAAGCAACGGCTGGATGGCAGGTCAGCCGTATGGAGGGGGCCACCGGTAAAATCATGTGGGCAGACGCGAACGCTAAATTCGACAATATAGCATCGAACAGGGCCTCATTGACCTACACATTCAGCTAACGGAGGCGATTGATGGGGTTTTATAAATGGTTCAGAAAAGCGCTGGCGGTGTTCGGGGTTCCGCACACGGCAGGCGGCAAGTTATTAGTCAACGGCGTACCGGTTGGCGCACCGCAGACGCTGCTAGGAAGCGCGGTGGTGATAGGGGTACCATCGTCCGGGGTAATAGGAAATAACGGCGCGTTGACCCTCACAACAGCACTAAACATAATCTACTCTGACGGTCTGTACCTGTATTTCCCAGCCGGTGCGGTATTCGCGGGTTCCACCGCAGGCGCGTACTGGGCCGTGATGAGCAGTACAACGGTGGGCACGATCTTCGATCATATACACACAGGCGATGGCGAACCGGTTTACCGGGCGTCGCCTACACCATTCGTCACGACGGGGCCGGGGGCCTACGCGCAAACGACAGCGGAGGTAACTTTGCTGAGCGCCAGCGTACCCGGAGGGGCGTTAGGGGTTAATGGCGCGGTGCAATGTGATACACTATTTGAGTACCCTAATTCAGCGGGCGCAAAAACCCGCAGGATACGAATAGGTGGTACAGTCGTCAACAACAACGGCCCTACGACCGCAGTAGCCTCCAGAGGGTTGGTTTGCACATTCAACGCGGGCCGGGTCGACCGACAAGTGACAAGCCCGAACAATTTAAGCGTGAACGCCAGCTCAACAACAGCAACGACAGTGGTGACAGCGATAGACACCAGCGTGGCGCAACCCCTGGCGGTGACGTTGCAAATAGCTGTAGCGCTGGATTGGGTTCTACTGCGGCTATCAGATATCAGGATAATACGGAGGTAGCCCGTGATACGTATATTTGCTTTTTCGGACGAAGCACTAGCACTAGCATTACCAAGCCCGAAGCATGTCTGGTACGATAGCAACCGGATTGTAGTACTAGACGGCCCAGACTTAGAGGTACTTCCCCCGGGCGTGCCGCAAGTCGTAGACGCGATGCAAGGCCTGCTGGCTATAGAAGCAGCGGGATTGGCCCCCGCGTACAAGGCATGGGCCGGAGACCCGGCTAGGACGTTCAAGGAATTGGCATTCATCGATAGGGCGGCTGTATGGCGCCGGAATGATCCGGTACTAATTGCGGGGGCGGGGGCTTTAGGGTTGTCAGGCGCCCAAATCGACGGGTTATTTGTAATCGCCGCTGGGATACAAGGCTGAACAGTCTAGCTGAAATCATCGAACTACTGAAACAAGCTCCGCCTGCCCTCCAAGCGGAGCTTGAATCGTTAGTGGATGAGGAGATTGGCGGCATGGTGTGGGTGCCGAATCCGGGGCCGCAGGCAGCAGCCTACTATTCTGAAGCTGATGAGTTATTTTTCGGGGGTTCTGCGGGTAGCGGCAAGAGCGATTTGGAGATAGGACTAGCGCTATCCGGGCACCGTAGGTCTTTGATTTTACGCAGAACAAATAAAGAAGTTCAGGGGCTGGCCGATAGGTTAGCTGAGATACTAGGCACACGGAACGGGTATAACGGCCAGACAGGTGTATGGCGGCTGCCCGATGGCCGTGTGATAGAACTGGGTGGGTGCCAGTTAGAGGAAGATAAACAAAAGTTTAAAGGGGTCGGGCGGGACTACTACGCTTTCGATGAAGTATCAGATTTCTCCTACACGCAGTACAGGTTCATCACGACATGGAATAGATCGGCTAAACCAGGCCAAAGATGCCGTATAGTATGCGCGGGCAACCCCCCGACTAGGCCTGAAGGGCTGTGGGTGGTGCAACATTGGGCCGCATGGCTAGACCCCCAGCACCCACAGCCGGCGCAACCTGGTGAATTGAGGTGGTACACAACCGACGCGAACGGTGATGACATAGAAGTAGAAGGGCCAGGCCCACACCTATTGCCGGGCATGGGTACGCCGGTACTAGCCAGATCACGCACGTTCATCCCTGCAAAATTAAGTGATAATCCCGATTTAGCCAATACGAGCTATAAGGCCAGCTTAGATTCGTTGCCCGCTGAACTGAGGGCGGCGTATCGCGATGGCGATTTCGGTACGGTGTTGCGTGACGACCCGTACCAGGTCATACCGACCGAATGGGTGACAGCAGCCCAAAGACGTTGGACGCCTAGGCCGCCTACTGGCGCACCGATGACGGGTATTGGTGTGGACGTAGCGATAGCCAAAGACAAATTTGTTATGATGTACCGGCATGATGGGTGGTACGATAAGCCGATTGTGATACCAGGAAACGAGGCAAAAGACCCCAAGAAGATGGCGGGCCTAGTGCTGGCGAATAGATTAGACAACGCGATGGTGGTGGTGGATGTAGGGGGCGGCTGGGGGGCTGATGTGTACGCTCAGTTAGCGGTTAACGGCATAGAATCGTTTGGGTATATGGGTGTTAAAACAACCAAACGTAAATCCTCTGATAATAAATTTAGTTTTTTCAATGTGCGAACTGAGGCGTTATGGGCGTTTAGGGAGGCGTTAGACCCCACGCAACCAGGCGGATCGCATATAATGCTACCACCGGATGCGGAGCTAAAAGCGGATCTATGCGCACCAGGCTATAAGGTTAAAGGCCAAATGGGCGGGCAAATACTCACAGCGGAAAGTAAAGAAGAAGTTTGTAAAAGGTTGGGCCGATCGACAGATCGGGGCGATGCGTGTATAATGGCTTACTATAAAGGTCTAAAACAACAGCACATCCAAGGTGGTTGGGAGGGTGGGCGAGCGGTTAAGATGCCCACAGTTAACAGAGGTAGGCGTTATAGATAGGAGAATGCTATGCCAGGTAAAAAGAAAGCACCAAGCAGACCAGGTAAAACACCTAAACCAATGAGATATTAGGAGATAGATATGGCAGCAATGTTTAGCAAACCTAAAGTGCCCAAACCAATTGTGCCTAAACCCATACCTATGGTGGATGAGCAGGCCATAGCGGAGGCACGCAAGAAGAAAACATTGACCGCTTCACAAAGGGGTGGGCGACAAAGCACCATCCTATCGCAGGGAGACACCCTGGGGGGCTAACGCATGAAAGCTGAAGACCTGCTGCAACAAAGCAAGAAATTATTCTCGGCGAAGGAGTCATTGAATAATCTTTGGCAGAATATCGCACTTAATTTTTACCCTGAACGAGCGGACTTCACAGTGACCCGTTCGTTAGGCACTGAACTAGCAGAAGACCTGGCGACGGGGACTCCGGTGCTACTGCGCAGGGATTTGGGCAATGCGTTAGGCAGCATGTTGCGTCCAACGAATAAGGAATGGTTCCATACTCGCGTGGATCGGTGGGATACAATCGGCAGCGAAGCAAGGGCTTGGCTGGAAATGACTGAAGATCGGCAGCGCAAAGCGATGTACCATAAAGATACCCAATTCGTTCGGGCGACTAAAGAGGCGGATCACGATTTCGTAACGTTTGGTCAGGCGGTGATGCAGGCGACAGTGAACAGCCGGGCGAGCGGGATGTTATACCGTACTTGGCATTTGCGGGATGTGGCCTGGGAGGAAAACGCCGATGGCGCTATCGACACGGTGTACCGTAGGTGGTCGGCAACAGCAAGGCAATTGCTACAAATTTTCCCTAAAGGCTTGCACCCAGAGACAGTGCGGGCAGCCAGAGAACAGCCATTTACGAAGATCCCCATGCTGCATTGCTTCACACCGAATGATAAAGAAACGCAGCGTATGCGTTTCAAATCAATCTATTTGGATTGTTTGAATGAGCATATAGTAGAAGAAGTCGAAATGCCATATTTTGAGTACATTATACCAAGATGGCAGACGGTATCTGGTTCCCAATATGCGTACTCGCCCGCAGTGGTGGTGGGCACGCCCGATGCGCGTACCTTGCAAGAAATGACGATCACGCTGCTGGAAGCGGGCGAAAAAGCAGTAAGCCCGCCGCTATTGGGGGTGCAAGGGGCCTTACGTTCAGACGTTAATGTGATGGCGGGCGGCCTTACTTGGGTGGATCGCGAATATGACGAAAGATTAGGCGAAGTATTGAGGCCGTTAACTATCGACAAGGGTGGGATACCTCTCGGGGTTGACATGTCCGACCGCATAGAAGCTAGGCTACGCGAAGCGTTTTACCTCGATAAGCTGACGCTACCCCCAGTAGGCGGGCCGGACATGACCGCATACGAAGTCGGACAACGGATACAAGAGCACATAAGGCAGACGCTACCGCTATTCGAGCCAGTAGAGACTGACTATAACGCACCGATTTGTGAATTAACTTTTGAGATACTCACAAGATTCGGAGTATTCGGCTCCCCGTTTTTAGTGCCGGAGGAGCTAAGAGGTAAGAACGTATCATTCATGTTTGAATCCCCATTACATGATGCAGCAGAAAAAGCTAAAGCCCAAAGATATTTGGAGGCCGTCAGCCTGGTGGCGAATGCCGTAGCAGCAGACCCAAGTGTGGCATTTATTTTGGATAACAAGAAAGCAGCACGCGATGCGCTACAAGTTTCTGGCGTACCGAACGCTTGGATACGATCAGAGGCTGATGTCGATGCCATGGCCAAGGCGCAGGAGCAACAGCAACAGGCCGCAACGCTGTTGGAGCAAATGAAAGCTGGGTCTGAAGTGGCAAAAAACATAGGGTTAACCCCAACGCCATCGGGGACAGGCAGCACGGGCGAACGACCTATGCCGGTGTAGACCATGAGTAAACAAGGGGGCAGCTATGAACGTTAAATTCCGCAAAAAGCCGATAGTAATAGAAGCATATCAAATGACTAAAGAACGCCGCGCCAACAACGCTAGTTGGCCTGAGTGGTTGCACGACGCCTGGCAGCTTGACCGCAACAGGCCTGGCTGGTTAGGCCCCACGGAAGAAGGAACAGAAAACGGAACGTTGTCAATTAACACGCTAGAGGGGCGACACCTGGTTTCATGGGGTGATTGGATCATACGGGGCGTTAAAGGTGAACTATACCCTGTAAAATGTGATATATTTTACGCCACGTACGATGAAGTTAAGAATGACGTATGAGCGGGTATAAGTTAGGCGGGGGCTCAAGCATAAGGCTACGCGGGGTTCATGCGGATCTGGTAAAAATAACCCACAGGGCGATAGAAGTATCAGATATAGATTTTAGCGTAACTGAAGGTTTGCGCACTAAAGAGCGGCAGAAAATGCTAGTAGCCACGGGTAAGTCTAAAACCCTGAACAGTAGGCACTTAACGGGGCACGCAGTGGATCTGGCGGCGATAGTAAACGGTAAAATTAACTGGGAATGGGGATACTACGAACAGATCGCTAATGCCATGAAAAAGGCCGCTAAAGAGCTGGACATACCAATTGAATGGGGTGGAGATTGGGAAGCATTTAAAGACGGCGTGCATTTCCAGTTGACATTCAAAGCCTATCCGGCATGAACCAACGCAAACAACCACCTAAAGTTTATGAGCCAGCTCCGTGGGATCTAGCAGACGCAGCAGCAGTGCAAGCGTGTTTCGGCGGTACAGCCACACCGGAACAACAACAACGCGCCATTAAGTGGATTATGTACGCAGCCGCTGGCAAAGACGATGTGGAATACCGGACAGACCCCAGAGACCACGCATTCGCGAGCGGGCGGAGGTTTGTAGGGCTACAAATCGGGAAAATGATTCAACTCAATTTAGGAGTATTCAGGGAAAATGGAGAACATGGCCGAGCACCATAAACACCTCAGAACCGCGAGTGTTTGTTATGAGGCTGAAAGGGTATACAACAGGGCTAAAGGCCGAAAAGATCAGTTACCTTGGGCCGATCTACCCGAAACGCACAAAGATGACACAGCTTCGCAAGTTAAAACGATACGCGAGAATATATCCGTAGCAGAGCAATTAGGGACTGGGAGGCAGCTATGGGCGGCGATAATAAAAGTATTAATGCCAGTATAAAAACATATTAGGAGGATTTATGGCAGGCGAGCAAACAACCACTATTACACCACCAGCAGGTACACCACCAGACACTACAGCAGCACCAGACACTACAGCAGCACCAGACACTACAGCAGCACCAGCCACTACAGCAGCACCAGCCACTACAGCAGCACCCGATTGGCCAGAGATACGGACAAAGGTGGCGGCAGGCGACGAGAAACTGGCTAATGTCCTTTCGCGCTACGGCACTTTAGATGAAGCGCTAAAAGCAGGGGTGGAAGCGAAACGCAAACTCGATGCCGTGCGGCCTACCAAATCGCCTACCACTGAATCCACACCGGAAGAGATAGAGGCGTATCGTGAAGCAAATGGCATCCCGAAAGAGGCCAAAGACTACCCGATACAACTATCAGACGGTCTGATACTCGGGGAAGAAGACAAGCCAATTGCGGATTCATTTTTGGAGTTAGCACATAAAAATCATTTAAAGCCGGAATTGGCGAATGAGATTATCGGCTGGAATCTGAAACTGAAAGAAGAAATGATGCAGAAGATTTCCGAATCAGATGCGCAACAATCCGCAGAAACAATAGCTACATTAAAATCACCTGAAGGGTGGGGCGGTGAATACGCCAAGAATATCAACCGTATAAACGCGATGCTAGACCAAGCGCCTGAAGGGGTTAAGGATTTGTTGTGGGGCGCACGATTGGCGGACGGCACGTTACTCGGGGATAACCTGAAGGCGCTACAGTTCCTCGACAGCGTGGCGAGACAAACAATGCCCTTGGCCACAGTCACACCATCTTACGGCAAAACGCAGTTGGAAACCGCACAATCTGAATTGGCTGCGCTACAAGCAGAAATGAAGGACTATAACGGGCCGTACTGGAAAGGGGCGCAAGCCGCTGGTAAACAAGCCAGGGCATTAGCGTTGAACGAAATTTTGCTACAAGTTAAAAAATAAGTTGACAAATAGTCTTACGTTTTGGTAGTATCGGCGTAAATCAAAGCGTAAGACCCTGGCATACTAGCAAAACGCAGCGGCTACGGCTCCTCCCCGTTAGCTATAAACGCCCGATCCTCTTGAGACTTTGTAAGAAACTTTACAATTCTAATAGGAGGCAATCATGGCCGAATCCGCATTTCAAGTCCAATACCGGCAAGAGTTCATCGCTGGTTTTGAACAAAATCAATCCCTAGTCCGCGATACTGTAACGACCGAATCCGTCATTAAAGGTAATCAAGCTACGTTTTTGGTTGCTGATTCCGGCGACGCTACACCCGTGACTCGCGGGTTGAATGGTCTAATCCCAGGCCGCGCGGATAACCTCGTGCAAAATACGGCCACTCTGGTTGAATGGCACGACAAACCTGTAAAAACCGGATTCAACATCTTCGCTTCCCAAGGTGATCAACGGCGCATTATGCAGCACACTACCATGGCCGTTATGAACCGTAAAATGGATCAGGATGTCATCGCCGAAATGAACAACAACGCGACACAAGATACCGGCGCGTCGCAACAAGGTTCACTATCGTTGGTGACTTATGCTACTACGATCCTGGGCAACAACGAAGTACCAATGGACGGTAATATCAGCGCATTAATCACACCGGCTTTCCATGCGTATCTGCTGCAAACTAAAGAGTTCGCAAGCGCGGATTATGTAAATAACAAGCCATTCACGAGCGCATTGACCATGTTCCGGTGGGCCGGATGTAATTTCATTGTGCATCCTAATTTGCCTGGCAAAGCGACCGCGACCGAAAAATGTTTCTTCTACCATAAAAATGCCATCGGCCACGCAGTGGATGCTGGCGGGATGTCTCTGGAAGTCGGGTACGTTGGGGAACACAGGTATTCATGGGCGTTATGCACGGTGTACATGGGCGCTAAACTGTTACAGAATTCGGGCGTAGTGGTTGTGAACCACGACGGTTCCGGCTTCGCAGCTCAATAATAGGAGGATGGAATGGCGTATTCGACAAGTGATCGTTTAGATCTAAAATCCGCAGGGCCAATAGGCGGTGCAGGTGGGCGTGAATGGTATCATGAATCTGCTGATGCCGATGCAGCGGTGAACACGACCGGATTCATAACAAACGGCGGTGATCGCGGGCTGAGAGTGGGCGACTACGTAGACCATCGCGATACTGGCACAAATGTTACGACCCGGCATCGAGTAGTCAGTGTTAGCACAACAGCACCAGGAGCCGCAGATTTGGCAGACGGTACTGTAGTATCCTCAGGCACCAATACTGACTAAGTAATACGATTAGCTAAGATGTGCTACAATCAGGGTGCGGGGGAACTTTCACCCTGATTTTAACAAGGAGCCATACAATGCCACTAGCACCTAATAGGATATCCCTGGCCGAGTACAAACGTAATCTGCATAGAGTTACGACAGACGCCGGAACCAAATTTGAAGAAATATTAGCACCTGAATATTGGCAACACGCTGCGGGCAAACTAAGGAATGGCGACAGGATAGAGGTGCTGTCCGCCGATAACGCATTTTTTGGCGAATTGCTTGTGCTCAGTGTCCAGCAAAAAGCCGTAGTAGTTAGGGTTATTAGCTACGCCGATTTCAGCGCTGGTACGAAACAAGCGGCAACTAAACCACCTAAAGAAACCCCTAAATTCAGAATCGAATATAAAGGCAATATCAATAAATATTGCGTCATCCGCACTGCGGATAAAGAAGTAGTTAAAGAGGGTTTTGACCTAAAAGACCAAGCAGCAGAATGGCTTGAGCAGTATGAGCTAGGATTGGCCTAGTAGTATGGCTACCCAGTTGTCGCTGTACAACAAAGCGCTCGGGTATCTAGGCGAACGCAGCCTTGCAACGTTAACCGATGCTACGGAACCCAGAAGGGTTCTGGATCTGTACTATGCAGACGCGGTTCTGTACTGCTTAGAACAAGGCCAATGGAAATTCGCTGAAAGATACGCTACACCTGCGGCTATCGCGCCCCCCGTAGTTTCTTACGGTTTGGCCAAAGCTTTCCTAAAGCCAACAGATTTCGTGCGCCTTAACGCAGTGGCGGCTGAAGTAACTTTTGATAGCCCCCCAAATAAATGGTTCGAGACAGGAACCCATTGGTACTCAGATACTACAACGAGTCTACATATCCAATACGTATCTAAAGATGCTGTTTACGGCCTTAACCTGGCTTTATGGCCTGAAAGCTTCGCGGATTTCGTAGCGTACTATTTAGCGGTAAGAGCAGCACCAAGATTAACCCCGCAGCTACTGCAAGGGGTCTCAAGTGGGCAAAATGAAGGCGAAACTTCAGGTTTTTTAGATGCTAAACTGAAACAAGCTTTTGAAATAGCGCTAACGCTCAATAATGTAGGCGGCCCGCCTCAGTATCACCCTTCTGGCGAACCCACTAAGCTAAGCATTTTTAACAACGTAATGAACCTACTTGGGGGGCGAACGCTAACCAGGGTTACCGATGCGACGGAGCCAGCCGCAGTGCTAAATGGGTTGTGGGATCACGCCCGAGAATATTGCTTAGAACAAGGCCAATGGAAATTCGCTGAAAGATACGCCAGTTTAACGGCTATAACCCCACCAGTAGTTTCATACGGGTTAGTGAAAGCTTTCGCTAAGCCCACAGATTTCGTGCGGTTAAACGCGGTGGCAACCGAAGTAACTTTCGATAACCACCCAGATAAATGGCTTGAGACCGGAACCCATTGGTACTCAGATACTACAACGAGTCTACACATTCAATATGTGTCGAAAGATATTAGCTATGGGTATAGTCTAAGCTTATGGCCAGAGATATTCGTAGAGTTAATAACTTACTATCTGGCTTTTAAGGCGGCGCCCAGACTAGCCCCTCAGTTGATGGGGCAAATGGCCGCGCAGCAAGAAGGTGAAACCGCAGGGCCGGAAGCGCTATTAGACGCGAAATTGAAACAGATTCTAATAGCGGCGCAGTTATTTAACAATGTAGGCGGCCCGCCTCAGTATCACCCTTCCGGCGAACCCACTAAGTTAAGCATCTTTAACGAGGCTTTAGGGTTCCTGGGCCTTCGCACGCTAACCAGAGCCACAGATGCAAGTGAACCTGCTACAGTGCTCAATAGTGTGTGGGATCACGCGAGGGAGTATTGCTTAGAACAGGGGCATTGGAACTTCGCTGAAAAACGAGAGTTGCTCACCCCTTCGCTGACCGAAATCCCAACGTTCGGCCACCGCAAGGCTTTTGCTAAACCAGCCAACTATGTCAGATTAAGTGAATTATGCGCTGATGAGTATTTTAATGCGCCCGTTACGCAGTTCGATGACAGGGGCGCGTTTTGGTATTGCGATTTAGATCAAATATATGTTGGATACGTTTCCAAAGATTCGGCATTAGGCTATAACTTGTCCGCTTGGCCACAGAGCTTCGTAACATTCGTAACACTATATTTAGCTGTTAAAGCCGCACCGAGGTTAGCCCCACAGATGAAGCAAGAGACTATCGAATCGAACGCTAACATCGGGCTAGAAGACGCTAAATTAAATGCATTATCAAAAGACGCAGTGAACGGGCCTACTCAGTTCCTGCCAAGAGGCAATTGGGCCAATTCAAGAGTTAATAGATCACTGTCACCTAGGAATAGCAGGGCATCTCTATATGGCTCTTAGCGAAGACTATGTACTGGCGTTCAACCGTGGGGTGATAAGCGAACTGGCTTTGGCCAGGGCGGATGTGAAACGTGTCGGGATGTCCGCATCGGAGCAGATGAATTTCATACCTCGGATAATGGGGCCAATGTCATTACGTCCAGGCATGGAATATATAGGTACGATAGCTTCTGCAACTGGTGGGGTGCGCCTAATACCGTTCATATTTTCCAATAATGATAAAGCACTTATAGAAGTAACAAGTACCACAGTCCGTGTATGGGACGATGACGTAGCTTTAGTAACACGCCCGACAGTAGCTACAACGATCACTAATCCCGATTTCACCACCGATTTAACCGGGTGGACTGATGCAGATCAAGGGGCGGCGGTATCGCAATGGGTAGGTCAGTATATGCAGCTGACCGGTACCGGGGTGTCAGGCGCGGTAAGATATCAGACCGTTACCATAGCCGCAGGAGACCTCAATAAGGAACATGCGCTTACTATCGAGGTGCTAAGCGGAGTTTCTGGCTTGCGTGTAGGCACAACCACGGATGACGATGATCTGGTAAACGAGGCCTATTTAGGCAAGGGCCTTCACTCTTTGGCTTTCACGCCAGCGACGACAACGATTTATATCCTGTTTTTCAACCGGTCGATGCAAGCGGCAGCCGTAAACTCCTGTAACGTAGCACCAGCGGGGCCTCTTGTGTTTTCGGCGACCTTGCAGCCAGATGAAAATTTTGATGAATTGAAATGGGCGCAATCAGGGGACGTAATATTCCTCGCGCGGGGTATTACCCGAGCCCCAATGAAGGTGGAGCGGCGCGGCAATACCAGTTGGTCTATAGTGGATTACATATCAGATAACGGCCCTTTCAGAGCGGCCAATACCACGCCGGTAACACTGATATCCAACGCGCTCACAGATGTAGCAACTATAACGGCATCACAGAATATTTTTAAATCTTCAAATGTGGGCAGTCTTTACCGGATAACAAATACAGGGCAGATAGTATCAGGCGCATTGGGCGTCTTAAATGCTACTACGAATTCTATCAAAGTAACTGGCATAGGCGATAATAGAAGGTTTGCGATATCATTAACCGGAACTTGGGTAGCGACTATAGTTTTAGAACAATCATTAGTAGAAGAAGGAAGTTGGACTACCGTAGCGACACATACTACTAACCAGAATCTTACATATGACGACACCCTGGATAACCAGGTAGCATATTACAGATGGAGAGTATCAGCGTATACGAGTGGAACAGCTACAGGGCAATTATCTATAAGTACCGGATCTACGACTGGAATTGTGCGCATGACCGCGTTCACCAGCGCATCCGCTATGACGGCTATTGTCGTGAAGAATTTAGGCGGACTAACAGCGACAAAGGATTGGGCCGAAGGGGCTTGGTCGGCCCGCAGAGGGTACCCCTCGGCGGTCGCGCTATTTCAAGGGAGATTGTACTGGGCCGGGACTGATAAAGTATGGGCGTCTGTGGTGGATGATTTCTATAATTTCGATCCAGATACGATAGGTGATGCAGGCCCTTTGAATAGAAGTATAGGTACCGGCCCAGTAGAATCGATTAATTGGCTAATGCCATTGCGGTATTTGGCTATGGGCGCTGATGGTTCGGAATTCATGTGCCGGTCTACGAATTTTGAAGATCCGGTAACACCTAGTAATTTTAATTTACGGGAGTTAGGTACCTACGGGTCTGCTAAGACAAATCCTGTTAAAATAGATAACAGTGTAGTCTATGTGGACAAGACCGGAAGCAGGGCTATGGAGCTGACCGGGGAAGTAGAGGGCGCTGAGCTTAACGAATTAACAGCCTTAATACCGGAAATACTACAACCGAAAACGACACGAGTGGCGGTACAACGCAGGCCGGACACTAGAGTGCAATTCGTCCGCTGCGATGGGGTAGTAGTAGTTGTGCTATACGACAAGATCGAAGAAGTTAAATGCTTTTTCACGATAGAAACGCAAGGTTTGGTGGAAGATGTCGTCATACTACCTTCGGCGAGTGGTGAGAAAGAAGATAGGGTTTACTACGCGGTAGCACGTGTCGTGGGCGGTGTTGTGGTTAGGTACCTGGAATGTATGGCCATGGCGCACGAAGCGGTAGGAGGCGTGACGAATAAGATAGCCGATGCATTTAAAGAATTTACATCAGGCACGGCCACTGTTACTGTGACTGGATTGTCGCATTTAGAGGGTAGAAGCGTAATAGTCTGGGGCAACAGCAAGGACTTAGGCACTTACACTGTTTCGGGTGGGTCGATAACTTTAAGCGAAGCCGTCACTTATGCGGTAATAGGATTGGGCTACCACGCAATGTATTCCAGCAATAAACTAGGCTTCCTAACTCTCGGATCTCAATCCTTAGCCAAACGCAGCCGGATAACATCAGCGGCGTTATTATTAAAAGATACCCATAAAAATGGTTTAGAGTATGGCACCGATGTTAATTATCTTGACCAGCTACCTCCCGTAGAAGATGAAGTAGCCGTACCAGCGGACATGTTATGGAGTAATCTCGATAACGACCCGATAGCCGTCAATGGAACTATAGCCAATGATACACGTTTGGTGTTGAAAGCCAACGCCCCTAGGCCATGCACCGTGCTGGCCGTTGTAGTACAACAGGAGTACATATCGTGATAGAATTGCGGCAAGCGACTCAAAGGGATATCGAGGACTATTACGGTAGATTGCCCTTGTGTACGATGCGCGGGGTCGTAGCGGTCAAAGACGGCGAAGTGCTTGGGGTAGGCGGTACGTATAGATATCGGGGGGACACCATAGTATTTTGTGAAATGAAAGATCATGCTAAAAAATATAGGAAATATATACTTAAAGCAGCGAAGATGGTATTAGAGAACTTGCGAGAAAAAAGAGTATTCGCTATATGTGATGCGGAACAACCAACGGCGAAGCAATTTCTTGAACATCTTGGGTTCTTTTGCATAGATGAGGTAAAAAATATTTACGTCAGGGAGGCGGACTAAATGGCAGCGATGGTGCCGTTCATGCTCGCGGGCACTGCACTAAGTACGATTGGCACTTTGCAGCAAGGTAAAGCGCAACAGCAAGCCGCTGAGTTCGAGGCCAAACAGATGGAGGCCAATGCCAAATCTGTGGAGGCATCCGGGCAGCACGCAGCAATAGCCCGTCGTCGGGAGACCGACATTCTGCTATCCCGTGCTCAGGCGACAGCGGGCGCGACAGGTTTTGGGGCTGTAGACCCTGATGTGTTGAAGATAATCGGCGGGATAACCGAAGAAGGCGAACGCGCGTTCCAAGGAGAAATATTTGAATCAAAAACCCAAGCAGGGCAAATGCGGGCGCAAGCAGGGGCCACCAGGTATGAAGGTGCCCAGATCCGAAGAGGAAGTCAAATCGGAGCCGCAGCAACGGCATTAAGCGGGGCGGCGGATGCCGGAGCTATGGCCTATTTCGGGCAATCTCAGGGCTTTAACCCGAATGATATATTCCGTCCCGGTGGGCGGTCTTCAGGGTTTTAAAAGATGCCTATCATACCAACAGCAGAAGATATAAGCCGCCAGAGGATAACCCCAGGGACAGCCGTCGCGCAGTACAGGGGAGACCAAGTAGGCGCAGCGCTTGCCCAGGCGGGGCACGTAATCGAACGCACAGCGGAACGCACTAATGCGGTGCTAAATGATGTTGCGGAGAATCACGCCAGAGGGGCTGTAGCAGAGCTAAAACGCCAACAGAATTTGCTTACAGTCGGCGATGATGGCTACGCGCGGCTGCAAAATGAAGCGGCTACGGCCCCCGGTGTGGTCGACAAGTACATGCAGTTGCACGGTACGGCGGTTAACGGTATCGCCGACAAACTAAGCCCGCTTGCCCGCCAAAAATTCTTAGGCATGTCACAACGTCAGGCCTCAGTATTCCAAGCGGGCTTGCTTACCCATTCAATGCGTGAAGATCTTGCGAGTCGGGGTAAGATTTACCAGGCGAATGTCGACATGTCGGCTGAAACAGCCGGCATAAACTACACGAATCCGCAAATACTACTGGAAGAAAAAACAGCACTACACAGGACAGTAGCGGACTACGCACAGCGCAACGGCATAAAAGATCCCGCACTTACCGAAAGATTGCTGCAAGACGCCACTGGGAAGTTCCACCAATCGGTTATAAATGCTTACGTAGAAGGTGATCAGGTACATAGGGCAGAAGAGTACTTCAACGAAAATAAGCAAGAAATGGCGCAGGAACGGGCACAAGCAGTAACAAATATGCTGAAGCCCGAAGTAGCAAACAGATTGGGGCGTGATGTATCCGACAAGATGTTTCAGATGCACCTATCTGGGAGATCAGAAAGTGAAATTCTTGATGAACAATTGAAGCTAACAGAAGGCAAGCCGAAAGAAACCCTGACCGTAGCGAAGCAGTTGTACAACGCCCGCATAGATGCGCTTGAGGCGGATAGAACCAAAACAGGCGGGGCGTTGCTTATAGACGCATTCAACGGGGTATCTGGTAGCGGGCTATCAGACCCGCGTTTGCGGCAAATCGATATGCAAGATCCCCGGCTTGGGTTACAAATAAGGTCTAAGCTAGAAGCGTTCCGCAAAAAAGCAGAAGCGGGTGCGGGCGGGCCAGCGGATAAAATGGCTGATATGGCGTTATACGAAGAGTTGGCGACATCAATCCGCAGTGGCGAAATGATTGAAGGCGGGTTGGCCCAGTACATAGATCGCTTACCAAAAACGGAAGTGAAGGGGTTAATGAGCCTGCAGGCAAGCGTGAATAGCCAAGCGGGCAAACAGAAAATAAATACCGCATTGATCAATGCTGGCGCGCCGAAGAGTGCTAATACGAAGGAAGAACAAAGGGCCTATAGGGGTTTTGTTGAGTCCAAGTTGCAAGAATGGAAGGACGCCAATCCAGGAAAATTCTTAACGCCAGAAGATGAAAAAGCTGTTATAAGATCCGCATCCGAAGAGCACGTAGTCGTTGGGAGATTATGGAATTCTTCAGTCGCCGCATTTGAGGTAGGTGAGAAACGTACTTATCCTAAATCATTTGGCGCAGCGATGAAAGGCGCGTCTGATGATGATATACTATCCGCATACGCATTCGCGCAACAAATACGAATGCGTACGACTAAAGACGACCGTAGGTACACAGACGCGGAGTTGATCGCGCTATGGCAGAGACGAAATAAAAGGACGGATTAAGTGGCCGATGAAATTGACGCAGCGTTAAACGAATTGAGGGCGGCAAGCACTAAGCGCCCAAAGAAACAATTAGGGCTATTTCATGATGATGAGATAGATTCTGCTCTTAACGATTTACGAGGGATTCCGCAGCCTGATGAAACTAGCCTCACCAGCGCCCCCTTGCCGCCACGTAAGCCCAACAAGAACCAAGTTGATTTGGATCAACTGCATTTAAACTTGCAGAAAGCCGCCATCGCCAACCCAACGGAAGCCGCACGTAAGGCCGCACTATCGAAAGCGCTGAACTTGCCTGTTGAGTTGTTACCGCCCGACGCTGAGGCCCAAGCATTCTCGCGGATTAACGATCCGGTAGCTTTGCTGCGTGACTATCCTGAGATAGCCAATTACCTGAACCAAGCTGATAACGCCTCAATCGGTGGAAAGAATATTGAGAATTTAAAATCGGTTCGTAAAGCGATGTACAGGGCCGGAGTAGACCCGATAGTAACTACAGCTAAAGGTGTGGTAGCGGTGCCAGAGACTTTGGTGGGTATCGCTAATATCTTCAGTAAAGGCAAAGCCGGTAAAGCAGTCGAAGAGGCAGGGGTGTCATTTAAGAATTTCAAAGAAAGATTAGACACGCTCTACTCCCCCGAACAGAAAGCCGCTAACGCTGCGCTGCAAAAAGCTGATGGTTTCCTGGAAACCGCTGGTACTATGTTAGAAAATCCGTCAACAATAGCGCATGGGGTCATTGAGTCTGTCCCGTCTATATTGGCGGGCGGTGCGGTAGCCCAAACACTGCGAAGATTTTTTCCGCAAGTCTCAGCGCTTGTGGCGGGCGCTACGGGTGAAGGAACAATTATTGCCGGGCAATCGGCTGAGAAAATAAGGCAACAAACCGAATCGGGCGAACTGTCCTGGGAGCAGACAGGATTGGCCGTTGGCACCGGCGTGTTAGGTGGATCTGTGGGTGTGTTAAGCGCAAAACTAATGCAGAAATTGGGTTTCGGGGATATAGATACTGCATTAGCTTCGGGCAAAATACAAGATGCTGTGACTGCATCTAATGCGCCTCGCAATCTGGCGAGCCGCATTCTAGCCGGTGGGGTAGGCGAAGGTGTATTGGAGGAAATGCCGCAATCGGCTATCGAACAAATAGCTGAAAATATTGCGCTGGGCAAAATTTGGGATGAGGGTGTAGGCAGCGCTATGGCAGCGGGGCTACTTACAGGCGCTGCTGTAGGGGCTGGGGTGCAGATGTTGGGGGCTGGGGCCGAAATAGAACCCACAAGATTAGATAAAGAACTAGATGCTACAGCGGCCAATGCACTGGGTACATTGGCCAAGGCCGTAAGAGCACAGGAAGAAGGTTCGTCTATTGGCTCATTAATTAAGGCTGCCCAGAATGATCCTATGCGGAGGGAAGCACCAGAAGCCTTTAAGGATTTTGTGCGCACAATGGCCGATGAGGACAATGCCATTACCGATGTGTATGTTAATGGCGATAGGCTAGATGAGACGCTTAAGCAATCGGGCATCGAACTAAGCAAACAGATGCCTACTTTAGCACGTGATATACAAATAGCTAAAGAAACAGGTGGCGACGTGCGCATAGCCATAGAAGATTTCGCCACGCACGTTGTGGGGACAGGGGCAGAGAATAACTTGCTACCAGATCTGAAAACCGATCCAGAGGGTATGACTTTAGCCGAAGCGCAGCAGTTTCATCAGGAACAGTTACAGGAATTCGGCAAACAAGCTGAAGAAATTATAAAGAGCCACGAGCCAGTATTGACTGCTAAAGAATTCAAGGAACAAGAACCGGAGGGTGACTACCAGGCATACCTGAAAGCGCATGTAAATAAAGTTGAGGCGTTTGCGCAGGACGCGCAGCAGGTGCACGATAAGGTGCTGGGGGGCATGAACAGGGCGGGTCGATTCAACCGGTTTGTAAATGAGGTTTATGCCGTGCCTTTTCGCGAGTTCTATGCAGTCAACGCGGCGCGGGAAGGCATCATGCCTTCAGAATTATACGCTCGTTTACCTCTGAATTTTTCTAAGATGCAAATCGAAGGCGCGGCGTTCCAGCAGCCTGGAACGGATGTGGCCTCAACAGTACGATCAGAAATTCTTACGTATTCAAGGACGGGTGGAATAGATGCTAAATTGGATTATTCAGAAATTGAGCAAAGGCCGGATACGAACGAAAGACAGCGAGAGCTTGGACGCTCAGTGTATGCGGATCTTGCCAAATGGGTGGTTAGTCGAGGACAAGGCACCCTACTTGGCGCAGCAATCGCCAAGGACTTTAAGAAGCAATCGGCAGCGTCCCTAATCGGCTGGCCGGTACAAACCACTGCCGATCTGGCGGCTTTAGCCCAGGTATTGCGCGACCCAAGATACGAAACATTCAGAGTTATTTATGTAAAAGACGGGGCGATAGTGCATCAGGAATCTGTTACCGCTCGCCTCCCCGCTGCGGTGCCATTGATGCCCAGGCTACCAGGCGAGACCCAGGCGCAAGCGGATAAGCGGTATCTCGATCACGTGAGCACCGAGAAGGCGCGTATTAGGGCCGATGGGTATTTTTTATTACATAACCATCCAAGTGGTAAATCAACACCATCCAAAGGCGATATATATGTCACTAAAAAAATAGCGGAGGCTGTACCAGGGTTTTTGGGGCATGTAGTCATAGATAGCAACGAATACAGCCATATTGACCGAAATGGCGGAGTAAAAACCGTAGAAGCAGATTTTACAGGTAAGACCTTCGGCAAAGAAGCAGCCATCCCACATGATTTGCTGGAATCGAGGATTACTAGACAAGAAGATGTGGCGGCTATAGGCAAACAGTTGGATCTGAAAGATGAATTCTTTCACATGATAGGACTAAGCGCTCGCGGCGCGGTGAACGCGATAGCCGAAATGCCATATTCCGCTTTGCAACGTACTGAAGCCCAAAATATAGGCGCACTACGTAATTTTGCCCGAAGGGTGGGCGCACCAGATATCATAATTATAGCGGATTCCAGTAAGTTCTTTAAATTCCAAAAAGCAGTTAACGAAGGGTTATTGCTGGATGTTGTTGATCCAGAGACCGGGGCGAGCGCCTCCGGGGCGGGCGGGCGTAAATTATTCGATTTAGGCAAAGAGAGATTACGAACAGTGGCTGAGGATGTAGATTCGCTACCAGCGTTAGATATTGCAGCCCGTAATTTAGATAATTTCGACTTAACGCCAGCGACTGTTGAGGATTTCACTAAAGAAAATATCACGGAGTTGCTTAAGAAAGACAATTGGACAATTCTCACAGCAGAAAATCCAAAAGCGACGACACATACTGTTGAAGAGAATTTGGTATTTAATAGCGAATTAAAAGCTGAATTAGATAAACGCGGGTTGCAATATGAATCAGTTTGGGGCATGTACCCGGGTGACGTAACCGAAGCAGAATCCTTTATAGTTTACGGGATAGGCCAAACGGCAGCGCACGAACTCGGAAATAAATACGGGCAAGATTCAGTATTAACGAGAGAAGGACTTGTGTACTCGGATGGTATGGTAACGCCGGTCAAATTTGTGACGCAGTTCGATACTACAGAACAAGCGGATCAAACTGGCTATACTCGGGTGCCGCGAACCGGTGCAATTTTTACTTTTGATTTGGATTGGTCAAAGGAAAAAGCTGTTAAACAGGGCGCGATGAGTTTTATAGGAACGCATTATTCCTCCAAACGCAGACCAGCATTGGAAGGTAAATTTTTTGGTGGAGGGCTACCAAGTGAAGAACGTTTCCGCATCGCAGAATCAGCGGATAAGAGGATCAAAACCCGCGTAGATTTCTACGCAGATTTAGGTAATGGAATTAAACCGGAGGCCGGTTTGGGTTCGGTTCGCCATAATGTCTTATTGCACAATATCTACAACGGCGCTGAAAATCCATTACGGTTGAAATTTCCCTCAGATTGGCTGGGCGCTAATGAATTCGAGAAAGCGGTATTAGATGCTGGTTACGATGGGTATTACGTACGACAAGCAGGCCAAGGCCGCATTGTTGTGATGGGTGAAGGTGCGGAACAAATACCAACATTAGAGGGCATGGAAGATGGACGAAGAGAAGCAAGGATTTTATCGCAGCAGGCAAGGCAGAATATTATCACTCGTGAAGCAGACGGCAGCCTACACGGGCTACCTCGGCAAGTTGGCGGCTTCAACGCCAAGCATTCCCAAAAAGCCGAAGAAGTAACGATCAGGTATATGCAAGAAGCTGGGCTGGATTATCGGCCAGTAAATGTCTACGTTCCGGTTAATGCTGAACGCGCACAACGCATCGCCCAAGCATTTACGGAAATGAAACACGAACCGCAAAATGCTGAAGTCAAGAAGGCATATGCGGCCTTGATTGCCGAAACCAAAGCACAGTATGAAGCGGTCTTGGCGTCCGGTCTTAAGGTCGAATTCATTGACTTCGAGAAGACTGGCGACCCGTACGAAGGCAACCCCCGCAAGATGACTGAAGACGTGATCAACAACAACCATATGTGGGTCTTCAGCACACGCGATGGTTTTGGTACTTTGGATTTCGATCCAGCCGATAGTCCATTACTTGGTGAAACTGAATTCACGATCAGCGGCCAGAAAGCTTTGGCAAATGATTTGTTCCGCGTAGTGCATGATTATTTCGGACACGTAAAAGAGGGCGTAGGATTTCGGGCAGCCGGAGAGGAAAATGCGTGGCGAGCACATATGACAATGTTCAGCCCATTGGCTGGCCGCGCTCTCACTACGGAAACTCGTGGACAGAACTCCTGGGTAAACTACGGCCCGTTCGCTGAACAGAATAGAACCGCAAGCGGAGCCGATACGGTTTACGCTGACCAAAAAATTGGCTTACTGCCTGAATGGGTTTCGCAAGAAGGGGCAGGCGATGAAGTTTTGCAGCAGTCTGCTTTCTTCTCGGCTCTTGAAAGAGAGATACCGGGCTTGAGGAAAGTAGCCGCCAAGGACGGAACTATCAAACCCGACCAAGCAAAAGCATGGATCGCTGCCCGGCAAAAAGAAGGCAAGTTCAAGAAAGAAGAGATTGAGGCAATCGGCATAAACGATTGGCTGGATGGATTGACCGATAAGATTTCGGTAACGGCTATTGAGGAATTTGTAAAGGCAAATGGCATCCAGATACGAGATGTTCTCTTGGGAGGGGCGGTCGGAACCAAGTTCAGCCAATACGTCCTCCCAGGCGGCGAAGGCTATAGAGAACTCTTATTAACCATGCCTGAAGGAACTAACGGTACTTTTCGTTCAACACATTTCGACCAGGAAAATATATTGGCCCATATCAGGTTTAATGAACGTGAAGTGGAACCAGAGCCTACAATAGAACAGCTAGAAGAGAAGAAGAAATATGAAACTGATATGCAACAATATAAAACTGATATATTGCGCCTCAATAAAGGAGCTGAACCATACCTTATTGAGAAACGAAGAACTGCTGCTCTATATGAAAAAGGCATTCAGGTTTTTGCAGGAGAGATTAGAGATAAATTAGCCGAACGTATTAAAAAGGGTGAACTAACTCAAGCGCAAGAAGATAAAGAATTTTTTAAACTTTTCGACGATAAGCCAGAAAACTTAAAGAAATTAGCCGAAGCAACTAAATCGGTTAGTGATAAGCTAAAGAAGCTTTCGGATTTAGAGCCTATAGAACCCGAAAAACCTGACTGGATGATTTGGGGAAATATAAGACAAAAAGTTTTATTCATCGAAGAGATTCAATCTGACTGGGCGCAAACCGGCAGAATCGAAGGATTTGCAAAATCAAAAATATCAATAGAAGAATCCAGGAAGAAACAAAATGATATTTTTAAAAGATTCGATGAGGGCACGATAACCAAAGAACAACGGGACGTGGAATTGCAGGAATTAAGCGTTCTTCGGGAAGGTTTTAGGGGGGTGCCATTAACGCCCTTTGTGGGAAATACGAAATCCTGGACTGCGCTCGCGTTTAAACGCATGTTACGTTACGCAGCCGAAAATGGTTTCGATATGATCGCATGGACGACTGGCGCACAGCAAGCAGATCGTTATGATTTGCGGAAACACGTTGAAGCCATTCGCGTGAATAAAAATTCCGATGGTACCTACCAGCTCGGGGTACAGCCAATCGGGCAAAATATGCAGCGTCAAGCCATTTCAGTAAGCAAGAGCGGGCTGGCAGATATGATTGGTAAAGAATTAGCATCAAAAGTCATAGAGCAGGTGGCAGAACCGGGCGTTGATAATGGCAAAGTATATTCCGGTCTTGACCTCAAGATCGGGGGCGAAGGCATGTCAGCATTCTATGATAACATCGTGCCGCAAGTAGTTAACGATGTGATGAAGAAATTGGGCGGAGGTGCTCTTGTGGATACCGAAATACCAGAGATAGGACGTCAGCCTTCCATCGATATCACATCGGAACTACGTGGTAAAATTATGCAAGGTTTGCCACTTTTCCAAGACGCGCGAGCCGGATTCAACCCGCAAACATTGACTATCTCGTTATTGAAAGGTTCTGACCTGTCTTCGGTCGCGCACGAAGGCGGTCATTTTTACCTTGAAGCTCTGGCTAATCTCGCGGCTCAACCGAACGCCACCCAACAAGTTAAAGATGATTTTCGTAAAACGCTGGAATGGTTCGGCGTAAAAGCCGATGGCGCTAAACCGGCGAGGGCGGAAGCTGGAGGGCCTACAGATGTGGATATGCTATTCCAGAGCGCAAAGGCGGACACCGGCATTCTGAAACAAGGCGGCGAAGTCCCGGAACCGCAAGGGCCGTTCGTAGGCAGAACGCCGGAAGAAGCCTGGGCTAACATGACGCTTGAGCAGAAGCGTCCTTACCACGAACAGTGGGCGCAATCGTTCGAACGTTATGCGTTGGAAGGCAAAGCACCTACACTTGAAATGCAGCCAGTATTCCAGCGTTTCCGCGCTTGGATGCTGAGCATTTACAAATCACTTAAGGAATTTCTCAAACAAAATCCGTTAGCCGGTAAATTAAATGATGAAATTCGCAGGGTATTTGATCGCCTAATAGCATCAGAAGAAGCTATCGCCGCCGCCGAAAAATCCCGATCTTACGCGCCGTTATTTTCTTCGGCTGAAGCCGCTGGATTGACACCACAACAATACCAGGATTATTTGGAAGCGGGTAAAGCGGCTACTGAACAATCCATCGATGAACTAAATTCCCGCAGTCTGAAAGATATGAAATGGCTGTCTAGTGCCCGGTCTAAAATCCTAAAGAAACTGCAAGCGGAAGCAAAAGTAAAACGCCATCAGATGCAAAAAGAAGTCGAACAGGAAATCGCGCAGGAACCCGTAGAACGTGCCAAGTTATTCCTGGCCAAGGGCCAGTACACCGATGATAGCGGCGATGTTGTAGAAGCCGTAGCAGCGGCTAAATTGAGTATAAAAGAAGTGCGGGATCTGATGCCCGATGTGAGCTTGAATGACATTCGGGGGATGACGGCTGAAGATGGTATTTCCCTGGATCTGGCCGGACAGATGTTTGGCTTCGGAAGCGGCGAGGAATTGCTTAATGAATTAATTAATGGGGAATCTACACACAGCAAGGTGCAAGGGCGCACTGACCAGCGGATGTTAGAAGAAAATGGGGATTTGATAGACGACCGTGCTTTAGAGAACGCAGCGGATGAAGCTGTGCATAACGAAGCCCGCGCCAGGTTTATGGCAACAGGTTTAAGGATGTTGGTTAAGATGCCTGGTGACGCAAGGCAAATAGTTAAAGCCGCTAAACAAGCTGCCGAATCGGTAATCGCGGCCAAATTAGTTCGGGAAATTAAGCCGGGTCAATACGCTGCGGCTGAGACCCGGTCAAATAAACTGGCCATAGAACGCGCTCCAACAGACCGCAAAGGCGCGGCGGATGCACAGAGAGCGGCGTTGTTGAACAATAAACTCTATGCCGTATCGCGGGATGCGCAAAACGAAGTGCAGATAATCTTGCGCTATGTTAAGAAATTCGAGAAAAAAGAGTTAGGCAAAGCGGTTGACTACGAATACCTCGAACAGATCAATGATTTACTGAAACCATTCAACTTTAAGAATAAGACATTAACCGAAATTGATAAAACAAAATCACTTGCGGCTTGGGTAAATGAGCAAGAGGCGAATGGGTTCCAGCCCGCTATCAATGTCGATCAGATAGAGGATTTGAAACGTAAGCATTACAAAAACATGACACTTGAAGAACTACGTGGGCTGCGGGACACCATAAAGCAGATAGAGCATTTAGGTCGTTACAAACATAAACTTCTTACAGCCCGCGATAAGCGCGAATTCCAGGAACGCATAGAAGAAGCAGATAAATCTATACGGGATAACGCGAATCGAACAGTCAAAGAGAGAGGAACCCCGACAGATATTTTAGGGTTAACAGGTCAGTGGGCGCGGCAATTCTCGGCCATGCACCGCAAGTTCAGTTCGTTAATGCGGGAAATGGATGGGGGCAAAGATAATGGCATCATGTGGAATTTATTATCTCGCGGTATGAATGATGCCGGTAATCAGGAAACTGAAATGCGCCAGCAAGCCGCTAAAAAGATGGCGGAGCTTTTCAAGATGATAAAACTTGAACAGGGATTCGCCAATCTTACGGCTAAAAAGCGTTTAGTGCCCGGAACCAGGCTTAGCCTAACCCATGAACAGCGGATCATGTTCGGGATGAATTGGGGCAATGCGGGTAATCGCCAACGGCTAATGGATGGGGGCATTACCGGTCAACGTGCCATATCGATCCAGGAAGCCAACGCGATTATCGGAACATTAACTAAAGACGAATGGGATTTCATTCAAACCACTTGGGATTATATCGGTACTTACAAAGATCAGATCGCTGAATTAGAACGCAAGATGACGGGCGTAGAACCCACCTGGATCGAACCAGCGCAAGTTGTTACAAAATATGGAACATACCGAGGCGGTTACTTCCCCGCCAAATATGATGCTGAACTCTCAACTAGAAGTGAAACACTAGAAGCCGTTACCGACCTGCGCATGGGCATGAAAGGCGCTTTCGGGTCTTCGGCTACGCGCAATGGGTACACGCAAGAGCGGGCAAAAGCAGTCATTGGCCGCCCGATCTTATTGAGTTTTAACGTCATACCACAACATGTAAATGAAGTTATCCATCGATTGTCCTGGCAGCCTTGGCTGACTGATGCTAATCGGGTACTTAAGGCCCTTGACCTGCCGATACGTGAGCACTATGGAACTGAACTTTTGAGAGAAATGCGCCGCACGGTAGAAGACATAGCTACAGGTGACGCTCCGGCTAAGACCGCAATGGAAGCTGCTATCAATCGGTTGCGTATCGGTTCCACAATTGTCGGTATGGGCTGGAAAGTTACTACTGCATTACTACAACCAACCGGCATCGCACAATCATATGTTCGTATTGGGCCGAAATGGGCGACTAAAGGGTTATTCCAGTTCCTGGGAAGTCCTCTCGATTCGGCTGGATTCGTTGATTCAAAATCGTCAATGATGCGTAACCGTGGTGTAACCATGCAGCGCGAGATTAATGAAGTGCTGAATACTCTACGCGCGGGGGAGACAGCATCTAATCTACAAGCCAGTTATTTTATAATGATTGGTAAAATGCAGCGCATGGTAGACATTCCTACATGGCTCGGGGCTTATGAGAAAGGTCTTGCTACGATCAGGTATGAGAATGCGGTGAATGATGAACAACGTAAAGATATGGAAGAGCAAGCGGCAGCGCTCGCCGATCAAGCTGTCCTGGATTCACAATCTGGGGGTATGACTAAAGATCTTGCGGGTATCCAACGTGGATCGCCGTTGCAAAAATTATTCACGAATTTCTACTCGTATTTCAGCGCAACATACAATCTTAATGTGGAAGCAGTTCGTAAAACGAATTTTCTCAAGCCCTCACAAATCGGGGTGTTAGCTGCGAACTTGATCCTGCTTAATATTGTACCAGTGATGTTTTCGTTAGCGCTAAAAGAAGCAGTAAAAGGCGAATGCGATCAAGATTTTGATTGCCTGGTCGAGAAAATGGGGCAAGAACAAGTGAGCTATTTACTTGGCCAGATGATAGGCTTGCGTGAAATCGGATCGGGGGCGGCAGTAGCTTTAGGCGCAGATCAATACGGGTACCAAGGCCCTGCCGGTCTGAGATTCTTTAGTGATCTATATAAAATCGGCATACAAACCGGCCAAGGCGAATTGGATATGCCACTATTCAAGAGCATAAACAACGCAGCAGGAACCGTCCTGCACTACCCAGCAGGGCAGATAAACGCTACGATTGAGGGCATTATAGCCGTTGAAGAAGGTCGAGTAGATGGCGTATCCATTTTACCAGCTTTAATTTTTGGGCCACCAAGAGAATGAAAATAAAACGAATATATGAATACCTGGGCGCTGTAGACCCGCTACTTGACAGTAGAATTTCTGGAAGATGTTTCGGCATACCGCCTGAAATCCAAGAACTTTTGCTAGGCCCCAGCACTGAACTCCCGGCTGCTATTAGTTGTGGCCTAAAGGTAGAACGGATCTCGGATACGCTTTATGCAGTAATCTATATCGAAGCTAATAATGTAAAAGGTTTTACAGTGTCTAAAGCCGCCGATTTAACTCCGACGATAAATCCTGTAGCGGTGCTGTCTACTACAAATTTTAATTGCAGCTTCGATGCGGCATTGATAGACACGAATAAGCTAGTTGTTACTTACGGTAGATTCGGGCGGGTAGTAACAGTGGATGGTGTTGCGCTTATCCCCGGTGCTGAGAACGAAATATATACTTTAAACAAGTTTGTAACTATATATAAAAGAGCAGGTGACGTGTTCACTAAGCTGGCTGACCCTATCCTCCCACCAGCAGGTAACGGGCGGGGTGTTGCTTTTGGAGGCCCCACCAGTACCTATATGGCGGTTTCACACTTTACAACACCCTTCGTAACTATATATAAAAGAGCTTTAGACGTATTCACCAAGCTCACCGATCCGGTTACACTTCCTACGGGTACTGCAACGGGGGTGGCTTTTGACTCTGTTACGGATACCTACATGGCTGTCTCTCACTTCACAACGCCTTTCGTTACGGTGTACAAACGAGCAGCGGATGTATTCACTAAGTTGGCCAATCCGGCAGTATTACCTACAGGTACCGGTAACGGCGTAGCTTTTGATCCTACAGATGCCTATATGTCTGTGGCACATGCTACGACACCTTTCATCACTGTATATAAAAGATCTGGGGATGTGTTTACCAAACTTGAGCTATCCCTCATCGGCGACGGTATCGGTGTGGCTTTCAGCCCATCAACCGGGGGCTACATGCTTGTGGCTCACGGGGCTTCGCCTTTCGTGCATACATACAAACAAGCGGGAGATGTATTTACCAAGCTTGCCAATCCAGACACCTTACCGCCTAATTACTCAACGGGGGCGGCAATAAGCCCTACGGATACTTATATGGCGATTTCGCACATCAATAATCCATTTGTAACCATATACAAACAAGTAGGCGATGTACTTACCAAATTAGCCAATCCGGCTACGCTCCCTACAGGTGACGGGAATGGTGTGGCGCTCGATCCAACTGATGCTTACATGGCCGTAGCCCATTTCACAACACCTTTCGTTACCATATACAAAAGAGCTTTAGATGTATTCACCAAATTGGCCAATCCAGCTACGTTACCTGCGGGTACCGGTAATGGCGTAGCTTTTAGTCCTGCCAGCACTTACATGGCCGTAGCGCACACAACAACGCCTTTCATAACGATATATAGCCGGGCAGTGGATGTATTCACTAAACTTGCTGACCCAGCTACGCTACCAACAGGGCAAGCCACGGGCGTTGCTTTTAGCCGTGCTACGGACACCTATATGGCTGTGTCACATGATGTTTCACCGAGGGTGACTATATATAAGCAAACAGCGGGGGTATTTGCTAAGTTAGCTAACCCAACTACATTACCTACAGGCACTGGTTATGGTGTAGCATTCGACCCAACAGATACATATCTAGCCGTGGCGCACGCTGTATCACCTTTCATAACCATATACAAACGAGCAGGGGATGTTTTCACCAAGCTTGCCAATCCAGCTACGTTGCCTCCTGGGGCGGGTTATGGTGTAAGTTTCGATTCTACCGGAACGTATCTAACAGTCTCGCATCTTAATACGCCTAGCGTAACTACGTATAAAAGATCTGGTGATGTGTTCACTAAACTCATTACACTTCCTGCGGGCACTGGGAACGGAACAGCTTTCAGTCGTGCAACAAGTGATTACATGGCCGTAGCGCATTCCGTAACGCCTTTCATAACTATATATAAAAGAGCTTTAGACGTATTCACCAAGCTCACCGATCCGGTTACACTTCCTACGGGTACTGGTTATGGTGTAGCATTCGACCCAACAGATACATATCTAGCCGTGGCGCACGCTGTATCACCTTTCATAACCATATACAAACGAGCAGGGGATGTTTTCACCAAGCTTGCCAATCCAGCTACGTTGCCTCCTGGGGCGGGTTATGGTGTAAGTTTCGATTCTACCGGAACGTATCTAACAGTCTCGCATCTTAATACGCCTAGCGTAACTGCATACAAGAGGGCGGGGGATGTATTCACTAAGTTGGCCGATCCTACTATCATTCCGTCCGGGGATGGTTACGGTGTATCATTTGACCCATCGAGTACATACATGGCTGTGGCTCACGATACTACCCAAACTTTCGGCACAACAGACGTTGAGACCTTAGCGACGAATAAGTTAACGTTGGCCCAATATATCTCTTCAGATGCGAAAACCTACACAAGAGTATTAAATATAGCAGGCGATGTAATCACTTCAAACGAAAGTTCGGTGGTGCCGATAGCGGGGGTCTTGGAACGTCTGGAACTACTAACAGGCACTACAAGATGTGTATTGGCTTATCAAGATATAGGTTTTAGTACAAGACAGCTTGTTGTGGTATCCGAGACCGCTGGGCTTCTGACGGTGGGTGCTCCGCTTCAGGTAACTCTCATTGGAGCCGTAGCGCTCACCGGAGGTGTGGATATCTCATTCCTGCACGGCAGCCAGTATTTAGTAGGGCTTGTAGCTGTTGATGAAGATAGTTTTAGGTTACATGCTACCTACAGTATATCAGGTGATATTATTTCAAAAGTAGTAGGAAGCGACTATAAGACAGTAGCCCAAGATACACCAGTAACTTCAAGAGCTTTCGCTTCTGCGGTAGCCGGGAGTAATTATTTTACACACTTTTATGCGAAAAATGGACTAAACCCAAATGTTGTTGTTGTAGAGGGAACTAATCCAATTATTGTAAGATATCCTACAACAGAAATCTTAAGCGTGCCCACATCTACGGGTGGCGTTGCAGTTGCTTTAACGTCCAAGCACATCGCGTGGGTATCAACTATTGCTAGTAATGGTAACTTTGTAACCCGTGTATTGAAAGTCACTTAAGGAGGAAAAATAGATGTGGATAGCAATTTTAAGATACATTTTACCGGTGCTTGTTGCGGTTTCCTTAGTGATCGCCGCGCTTACAGTGATTTACAACAAGGGCGCAAAATCCGGCAGGTTGACCGCCGAAGCCGACCAGCATCAACTAGAACTTAAACGTCAAGCAGCCATTAGACATGTAGCCGAACAAGTGGAGAAAAGTGATCATGAGAACAGGGAATTGGTTTTACGCATACAGGATGGACAAGCAAAAAATACTTTTAACATTAATGCTTTTGGCGCTGAGCTTAACAAACGTGGCTTGTTCGTCCCTGCCCCAAAGCCCTCAGTTGATAAATGTTTGCGAGGAGAAGCCGATGATACCGGCATCGATGGTGGCGGAACCGATAGAGAGAGACTTCCTGAAGCAATTGAGCATTTTCTTATCGCCAGATTCCGGGCCGCCGATCAAGTAGTCCAACAATACGATTCTTGCAGAATGGCTTTGAAAAAGTTCACTAATCAGGTAGAATGAAGATTCGCTAACCAACATTAATAGGAGTTAATTATGTCTAATGCATTTAAATCTAAAACGATCTGGCTTGGCCTACTGCTGGCCGTGCTGTCCGCCGTTAATCTGTTCCTGGAAGCCAACTTATCAGCGGCGACCTATTCAGTTATAGGGGGCCTGTTGTCTATGGCTATCGTCTGGGTGCGCACGAAGACCGATAAACCTTTATCTGAGAAATAAAAATGCCAGAGATACCTGATTTTTGGCTTTTCGTAATAAGCCAAGTATTCACGGCGGGCGCGGTCTACGGCGGAATCAGAATAGAATTACGCTGGCTACACCGTAGAGATTCTGAGATCGAAAAGAAAGTTGATATTATCAAACACGATGCCAATAACGAAGTCGCATCGGCACATAAACGGATCGATGCTATGCTCATGGAACGTCGTGCTACAGCCCGCGACTAATCTTCTAATTCGGAGCTATTAGCGCTGGCCCGCGCTAATAGCTCTTCCATTTGCTCCGTGGGGGGGGGTGTATGTTGTAGAGCTTTGGTGCATTCACATTCGCACCCCTATAGCCTTTAGCTCGTCGCGGCAGCGGCCACAAACCCCCTGCACTAACCTGGTTTTGAAATCACCACATTCTGCACATTCCCCCGGCGAGCCAATAGGTATTTCGGCGGCGGCCCGTCTTATGTGACAGGACATTGCGTCATCATATTTTTCTAAATTTTGTTGTGTTGCGTCTAATACGTCCATTCTAACCTTTCCAATAAAAACTAAACAATGCATTACTTTATACTTATAATCTTTGAAGAATTCTGTAAAGGGCTTTAAGTAGGCCTCATCCGTAATAGCATCCGTAATCTAAAATCTTAGTCATAATAGCCCTTAAGTATTACTTATGAATTCATCTTCGTTAACTTGGTTCCTATCACCCACCTTGTTTATTTTATCCAGTTCGTTCGCAAATGCCCTTAAATCCGCAGCCGTGAATAAGCCAGTGAGCGGACTTAACCTCCAGCTATCTGCCGAACTAAGCCTATGGGCGGTGGCAGTTATTTCTGCCTTTTCATTCCTTATATATATCTAATCATTTATTTCTCCTTGCCATCGCTTCTAGCAATATGTCTTGCACGTTACGTTTAGTTTCTACACGTGCCAGCACTAATTCGTCTATCGTGTCTTTGGCCATTATGTTGTAGATGAAAACAGATCGGTTATGCCCCGCTTGTAGCTGTCTTACAGGCCCGATTCTTTCCATGACTTGCAGTCTGTGTTCCAGATTCCATCCAAGGCTGAAAAACACCAGGATATTACCACCGTCCTGTAGGCTCACACCATGCCCGGCGCTGGCTGGGTGGGTAAACATTATGGGTATTTCGCCTCGGTTCCATTTGGGCATTAGAACCGATCCGTTGGCACTTGTCAATAGCTTTCCTTTTGGGAATGCTTTTAACAGCCTTTGCTGGTCTGACCTGAAATTGGTAGCTACCAGCACCGGCGTCCCTGCTGACTCATTGATTATGCTCTCTAGCGCTTCAATCTTGGCGCTATGTATTTCTTTAAACAATACCGACCCAGGATCATCATCGGTATTGACAAGAGGGTCGACATATGCGGCCCCGCCGCATATCTGCAAAAGTTTACCGGATTTGATTGCGGCATTTTGGGCTTCGATTCTATGTTCCCCGAGTTCGATAAAGAACGCCTTCTCCATTTCGTCATATAATTTTCTCGCTTGTTTAGGTAATTCAATGTATTTATTAGTAACTATTGGTTCTTCCAAATCGAACCAATCTTTAGGATCCACTGTTAGACAAATATCTCTTAGTTTATATTGTATTTCGGATTCGCTGTGGGGCCGTACCGTGGGTGCTCCTTCGCCGAACCTAGAAGATTTGAACCATCTATCGGTAAATGATGTGAATGAACGCCCTAACCGGTGTCCTTGGTCAAGCATCCATATCTGGCCCCATAGGTCTATGAGACCGTTTGGCGATGGGGTGCCAGTCAACTCAATAAAACTTTTAATTTTAGTGTGCGCGATTTTAGCCAATGCCTGTGCGCGGGCTCCCCCTTGCCGCAGCCGAAACGATTTCAGCTTTGTGCTCTCATCGGCGATTACCATTTCAAACGGCCAGTTATCGCCTAGGTACTCTACGAGCCATGGTAGCTGTTCATAATTCGTGGTGTAGATTTCGGCTTTAACGTTTAGCGCCCTGCGCCTGGCCAACTCATCCCCCACAATCGGCACAACACGAATGCCCGATAGGTGTTGCCATTTGCGGGCTTCATCCACCCATGTTGTTTTGGCGACCAGCAGAGGCGCGAGCACTAAAACCGGTTTATCCATGCCGAACATTAACTGTCTTTCGATCATTGTTAGAGTGCTTACGGTGTTGTGCGTTACGATATGATTACGGGTCACATACAATTGATCTTCCGCTGCTACACTGATACAAATAGTCTCCGCCGATCCGACAGGTTCTACACTATGCAACGCCCGAAGCGGTGGGTACCTAGTCGGCCTAGCCCATGCCTTCAATTTTCTCGTTAGACGAAATGGTTCAAATCGCGCGGGTAATTTTATATTAACTCTCCAAGACTCTCGGCCTATGCCATTTTGGTGCCTGGTAGACCCTCCAACACTTTTCCGGGCTATGCCCCCAAGTGAATTGGCCAATTCCACCACACCATCAGCCAGCTTCTCGGCAGTAGATGAGAACTCCACTCCACCTTCAGGTGTGGCGTAGCCATCGGTGTCTAGCAGCCCTTGGAGTATCGCCAGCCGTTGTTCTATCGACCCCCGTAGATACACTTCAGGTATGAATTTTTCCCAAGACCTCTTGCCGTACAAATTCACAACTCTTAGGCCGTCCTTTAGCGCCTTACCCTGGAGTCGCAGACGAAGCCACCAGCAATCCCTAAAATTTAGGCAGGCGACGCCCCTACTGTAGTGCTTTGCCGTACGTCCCTCACAATTGGCTATTATCTCTTCATCGGTAGTTATACAACCATCACCCAGTAACACACCGAGCAGATACGGTTCTATGGCTAATGTCTTTTTCCTGTATTTTACAGGTTCTACCAATGGTATAGACCATTTCCTATTTCCCGCTTTGTCGTGTAACCCTCTTTCCAGTAACTGATTGGTGGATAATACCTGGTATTTATCCCTGTTTTTCGGGGTGGATACCGCCCATAAATGTGAGCCGTCTGTTATCACACTAGAATCGTCGTCGAAACTAACTCGGAAGATGTCTTTGGTTCCTTGGGGGAACACTCCCGTAACTTGAGTGGGCTTGCCGTTTTTCCCGAATATCTTGTCCCCGATGCTTAAATCGCCTATGCGCACCCAGCCTTGGGGTGTTAGCACTGGTGTGCCCCGCTCTAGGCCTTTCCCAAGCCCCATCCCGGCCCATATAGCGCATCGCTTATTGTCCATCATAAAATCTACAATCAGATCTTGATAGCCTTTAGGTATGAATTCTTGTCGTAATTGCCTTGATAAACTCATCGATTTTCTCTTTACTGTCCAGCGTGCGGACGTCGGCGCCTTGGGCGGTCATGCGGTCGTGCTCTCTTTGCTGTTCGGGTCTAAGCGTTTCGCCCGGTGCTTTTAATTCGACAAAATATACCCCGGCGAAAAAGATAACTCTGTCTGGCGCACCACGTCTGTTAATCCATTGCAGTTTGCGTATTTCGCCCCCGATCTTTTTGGTCTCGGAGATGAGATACTTTTCGACCTCACTTTCGCGCATAATTAATGCACATTTTCGCCTTCTTCGACTAAAGCACGTGTCACCTGGAAAGCCATCCCATGCAGTATGGCTAAAACACTACCGTGAGTTACCCCTGCGGCGTAAGCCTTATTTATAGAGGCGGTTATCTCATCACCGAATACGATAGCCGCTGCGTCGCCAGCCAAACGCTCTTGTAGTTCAGTATTAAGCTTTTTTAATTCGTCCATCATTTAGTCCTTTTCTTTTGTTTAATTTCTTCGGCTTTCCGCATTGCGGTTTGCCACTGGTTATTTCCTTTTTGATATTTTCTGATACTACTTTTCTGCTACTTCCTGGTCTTAACGGCATTACTATTCTCCATTGGTTTTATAGCCCATACCTGCACTATTAATGGGCTGCCGTGCACGCTATGTATGGTTTTTTGGTTGCCATAATGCTCTCTGGGTAACGCACCTACACGCTTGACTTCTGCCTCGGTTACGTCATAACCCCCGCGCCCCTGCGGTTTCCACTTATGTTTAGCCGCTAGTGTTCTGGCTGTCTTGTTGGCGCAACGCATTAGTTTAGTTATATCTTTCAGGTACATGAGGCCCTCATTCTCCTGTTAGCATGAAATAGGCGCAACGTATCGAAGCGTCTCTTCTGCAAATATTGCTATCTGAGTGGTAATCCAGATTCGACCAAGCCCCCAAATCTATTTCCTTGGCCTTCGCTAGTACCTCTTGGCTAAATGGCCTTGGGGCGAAAACACCATCGAATAGATGCACCTGTGTGCCTAAAGTGCTTGAGTGCCTAAGGTGCTCATCGACTCCATTTTGTCGCAGCGCCCCCTCTAGTTCTTTTAGCACAGCCATGCCGGCGTAATTCAACGCCCCAAGGATCTCATCTACAAAAGCTTGGCCTCGTCGTGTCTCGCTGGCTTCACCAATCTTCTTCTCAGCTTGGCCTGTTAGAAAACCCCGTCCATGGTGCTGATGCAATTTCACCCAGTCTTGCTCTAAGAACGGTGTTCCGCCCCCACCATGCCTTTCACCTTTACCATATATCGCTTGGTGGATAGCGTTTAAAAATACATCATGCAGTGGATGCGCAGTTAATTCCTCAAGCATTTGCTCCGTATAGTGTTGTTTCATTTGTGTCCTCTCCTTGTTAAAAATTCGCCTAACAACCACGTAAACGCAAACATCGGCCAGCTTAATACTATGAATATTTTTGTTTGTAAATCGAGGCGAATGCCGTCCATCCAGAGTGTATGGTACTCAGCAAATACAAGGACTACATAGCCGTAAGCTATGTAGCAAATTACGCCCGCTATTAAACACCAAAGCTCCATAATCATTTCCTATAACGTTGTGATTCAAACCCGGCTGCTGCTAACGGTAGGCCAGCAGCCCATTCAATTTCAGAGGCCATTATCTCAGATAATCTAACATGTGTAAAGTCTTTCGTGTTTGGCGTTTCAGTCACCAGCTCATCATGCACATGCAACACTATCTCATAGCCCGCAGCTTCGGCCTTTGGCATCGAAGCATAAAGGATGTCACGGGCAGTTGCCTGACATATATTTTCCAGAAAAAGTCCTCCATATCCTTTTAATCGTTGCCATTTCCGTGTGTAATTGTTCAAACCCATGTAACTAATACCGCCTTTTTCATCTACTCTTGGACTGGCGTAGCATAAATATCTTCCCGAAGGTAGCCGTAGGCGTAACCAATTTGTATCGCGGCGCACTCGTAAATGATCCCCTGCTTCGCATACTTCACCAGGGTTTGCTATCGCTGTTCTGATTGAATTTTCGAGTACAGTCCACATCCGCGCGATCATTGGATTCGATTCCCGCCAGAGCCGTTTAAATACATCGCAAGCGATGAAACCTTCTTTACTGAGTCCATAAGTTTTCATATTTTTCTTTAGGGCGTAAGCGTAGAATCTATTAGCTTCGTTCAATTGCCCTTGCGGAAAAGTTTCCCAGTTATCTTCGGCTAATTTTTGTATGTCGAACCCATAGCCTAACGCCATTGTAACGAAGGCCCCCACACCGCCTTGGTACCCGCAATTATGTACGATCAACGTGCCTTTGGCCGTAATTATCGTAAACCTATTGTTGGCCCCCGCATTTGCAATGTCGTAGACAGGACTCAAGTTCATCGATTCTTTTCTGCAACTCGGGTATAGTTCGTCTATTAGCGTTATTAACTTTTTTAGAAACGAATCGGATATTACCTGGTTCGTAACCTTTATTGTTATCCACCCGATCCATTTCAAGAGCGCCGAAGCTCCATCCTGGAACCGTAATAATATATTCCAGAAATTTTCGTCGGTCTTCTCGCCATTCTTCGCACACCTTAATACCTCGCCCACCATAAGCAGGCCATTGCCTATTGTTCTCGGAATGGCATCTAGTGACCGCCGCCGAAAAACGTGCGAGTAATCTGGCGCGTTGTCTTTCGTCGGGTATGAGGCTTTCGTAGCCGTATAAATGTTTTCGGTGGCGTCCTTGGCTGAGTAATCCACATTTGCGGCATTGTGTGGAGCGCCCGGCTCGCATGTTCGTAAGGCTGCAATAGCATTCCGCACCACAGTCGCAACGTACAAACATCCTATCCGCCACTTTACCTGTAGCCGAATACGTATATCCAATGATCGTAAGCCTTCCGAACCTGTCTCCAAAGCTCGGCACAGGATGCTCTCGTTTGAAACGAGTAGCCTCGCCGGAGTCCATGTTCGATTTATTAAGATTAAATGATCCGGTGTTATACCTGTGCCTGCCACAGGTACAACCTTCTTTACACCTCTTTCCACCAACCCCCGATGCTCCACCCATCCCAAACCGTCCCATAATTTATCAGTTATTAACACCTCCACGATACGCTTTACGCCGGTATTAGTCAACACTTGGGTATCGGGGTGGAGACAAGCGAGTTCTAAAACTTTTCCGATGGCTCTTTGCTTTTTAGTGACTCGATCTACCGGTATCCTGAATGCTTTTGAATACGCCACATTATATAAATCGGGGCCGATACCCGCATCGAATTCCCTGAATGCTTCCAATTTCCACATTTCCCCGGCGATCCATGCGGCAAGTCTCCCTTCAATATTCGATAAATCGGCGATTACTAATTTTTTGCCAGGACTGGCGCGTAACACGCTACGGACGCATGAAGTAAGTAAATGCACTACATTCGGGAAAAAATGGCCCGCTTCATCCGCTAGGATCATTTCTATCCCGAAATCTATTTCATGATTCTCAAGCAGCCCTCGACTCGGTAAATTCTGAGGCTGAAATGTGCGCCCACTTGCCCGCAATGTTCTCGAAGCCCCTCCGAATTGTATAGTGCCCCTACATCTAGCATCATCATTTACGGCTTTAAGCAGCGAAATATATTTACTGGTACTTGTAGCGGTGGCTTGCAGGCGTATGGCGAGTAGCTCACGCATCGCGCGAGGCAAATCGGGATTATTCATAGCTTTCTCAACATTACCTTTCTTCAGATCCTCAAGCAATATCCCGTGTTCTTCCAAGATATATTCTAATACTTGATCCCTTTTCGTTGCGCTCGTTACGGCCCCTTCAGTTAATTCTACGACTTGTTCTTTAAGTTCTCCCTTCGCTTTTTTAACGGTGTCAATAGCGGCTTTAACTAGATCCATATCAACACAAAAACCTCTATCATTTATCTTTTGATCCAGATGCCAATGCGTTAACTCACCGCTTGGGCCGTTCGGGTAGTTGTACTGGGGCATACGTTTATGGCATTCCCGCATCGCCGTTATATCATTTTTGCCGTACTCGATAAATCTTTTCCACTCTTCCGGGTGCGTATCTCTTGTCGCCCGTCGTAATTTCATATTCTTCGGGCGCGGTTTGCAGAATAGCTGGATAAGGGATCTACCGTCTTTTAGTTTTGCAAATTCCTGGGGCACCCCCAGCACTTCGCAAAGTTTTTCTAACGAACCTGGAAGCGCGTGACAATACGCTTGTATGAGCGTGTCCCGCCACCGAGAGATATCAGACGGAAAGCCGTTGTAGTTAAATACAGACCTATCGAACATAGAATTCTGAAACCAGATTTCGCAATCACTATAGTTAAACGCCATTAAAAAATCTGTATGATTGTCCTGGCATTCATCAGGATCGGTGAAGTCCCAACAACGTGGCTCCTCATCATCGATAGCGTATAGTAGGAGCAAGATCTCAGAATCCTCGGCGTATCGGTACGTGCCGTTTTTTATAGGTGTTGCCGAGAATGTCTCAAGATCCGCCCACAATTTTTTAATAATCATTATTTTTTAAATAACTTAGTAAAACGTTTTTAGTTAGAAATAGGGCAGCATTTCTGCTGCCCCAATCCTGGTTCCCTTGCACTGATTGCCCGGACTAATGTTTAAAAGCGCGTGGGTTTATGTACCTTCGGTGTAGGTTAAAAGCCAGGGGCTACTGTTCTTGTTAAGAACCCGAATTAACGCATCAATGCCGATCTATCTCTGGCCCGAAGTTAGGGCCGTTAGGACACCAACCGAGATTAAGGTGGCGCCTCCCCCGTAGTATTTAATAGAATTCAGATTCGCCAGTTTCATCCGAACTTAGATCGTCAAAACCCTCGGCGTTCGCCGGTGCGCCTGCGAATGCGTCACCGTCAGCAGCGAATTGTACAGCCAGTAGTGACGCCCTCACACCAGGGTATTTACCTTGTTGCACCCAAATATCAACTTTGGCATTTACGTAACATCCTGCATATACTTTTCCTGATTTCTGCGTTAGCGGGGTTTTATCTTTATCAACCACCGCTGGGGGGCCTTGATCTTCGTTCCTGTGCGCCGCGATGTACCAATTGCCCTCAAAACCGTCATAGGTTTTCGCATCACCATCGCGGTAGCAGAACTTACCATTCTGGCCCTCCACTTGTTTTAAGAATACCTGGGCTTTAACACCTAAGGCTTCTTTCACTGCGTCGCCTATTGTCGCGCGGATTAATCTATCATTCTCACTGTCTGGTTCCACCAAAAAATTCGCGCCGTACCGGGCCGCACCTTCGTCGAATGAGGCCGCCTCGAACAAATCCGGGAATGCCAGACGAACATTTTTTAAGATAATTGTTGCCATTATTTTTGCTCCTTTTTAAATTGAATCGAAACCATCGGTTAGGTCTTCTTTCTTGATCTGTATCGCTGGGCGTTTGTCGTTGGCAAATGCTACTACAGGCTTGGCTTCGGATCGTGTTATTAGCTCTTCAAACCTTGGCCATTTACCCTTGCTTATCTTGCCATCTTTATACTGCTTATCGAGTTTAGTAGGTGACAGTAAAATCTCCTCGTGAGTGACGCGCCTCGGCACCTTCAACTCTTTAGCTAGTTCCGCTACTGATTCTTCACTCAGCCAAGCACGATTCCCCTCTCGGCCTAGTACCACTTTAAAACCTGGCACATCCGCCCCGTTTTCCAGCAATTCATGATCCAAAATATCTTCTACTGCTTTACACCAGCCCCTGACTACCGGTATCTTAATGGCTAACGCCCCGAGGGTGCCGGTATTGGTATCGGTTAAGAATTTGTTTGCTTCCTCCGTGGCTTTTTCTACAAACCCGAGCAGCGCGGGACAGGAAACTCGTACCTTGCAGTAATTATCCGAACAATGGGGGCCTGGTGTGGCGTAATTTGGGTATGGGTCAAAGTCTCTCCTACCCCTGATATTGCCCAACACTTCTAACGCAATCGCAGCAGCGGCTCTAATCGGCGTCATGTACTCTTCTAACTCATCTAAAGTTAGCACTTGCGAAGAGCATTCAGCTCCTACCACACGGGGCTGATGTATGGCTATTAACACCTGGTCAATTTCAGCGAAAATACCGTACTCTTGCAGCGCTGCCGCTGCGTAGATTAGTAGCTGCTTATTGCCCTCAACCTCAACACGTTTCATACCGTATTTAAGGTCGTGTATCTGTAGCTCGGTACCTCGTATGGCCACCGCGTCCGCCGTGCCCTCCGCGCCCTCTTCACCTGTTATCCCGGATATGTCTAGCGCCTGCTCCACCCAAACAGCGGAATCTTTACCCGCGAGTTCGTGCAAACCTCTGACGTACCTCATTACATTATCAGCCATTGCTTGCGTTACGGCGAATTTATACGAAAATTCTTCAAGTGGCTTCCAGGTAGCCGTTCCCTCAGCATCGATATAAACTGCCCGCCCTATGTAGTCATTTGGTTGGTAACCGCCCGTATCTAGGATTTCGCTGGCCAGGAAATGTGCTGCGGTGCCCTCTGCTGCGTAGATGGTTAGCAGGTCTTCACTGTCTTGCTCTACGCCTGCAGAGGCGGCACATGCAGTCCATTTATTGGCCCCCGATGGTGATAATTTAGCGTGTGCCATTTTTACCCTTTCTTGAAATCAGCTTCGTGGGCCTCTATGTCAGCCATAAATTCGCCATAGCTGGTAGGATCGGTATTGCCCACCGAAGGTGGAGCGCCGTTGCTGTACTTGGCCGCCAGAGCCGCCGATATCTCTTTTGCTTTATCCAACCCTTTGGCCGTCTTAATTTCACCCAACAACTTGAATAGTTTTTTACTTACTTCGGCCCACGTAATCTCAGTTTTTGCGGGCGGATTGTAAACTTTAGCCCCCGTCGTTGGCACCTCAGTGCTAGGAGCTTCTGTTTTGGGTCTTTCAGGTTTCGGTTTTTTCACTGCGCTATCGCTGGCCAAAACTACTAACTGTTCCAGTGCTATAGCTATGCGTTCAAAGGTGTTTTCAATGCTCATGTTGGTTCCTTTTTTTTGTGGTTAATTAAATTTTAGATAACGATTAGGATATTTCTTGGCTGGCCTGGGCAATCTCTTCAAGACGATTGGCCAATACAGTTTCCAATGTCGAAGGGCAACCATTTAGTCCCCTAACCAAACTTATTAGGTCTTCATTCGAAAAAGTAGATAATTTGTCTATAGCTTTTTGTCTTTCGGCTCTTTGGCGCTCGGCTGCTGCTGCGTAATCCCGATCGAACAGGCTTACTTTACCTTGGCGCGAAGTGTCCGCCTCAGCTAACGCTCTTTCAGGAGCACCCGGTGCGTTTTGTGCTGCTAAATCGTTCAATTTTTTGATCGTATCAAGTCCGTGCATTTTCATTCTCCTTGGTTCATTCAGTTAATTAAGTTTCGGTATTGCATGGGCTGAACTTTACAGATTTATTTTTCAGTTGTCAATGTCTTTTGTAAAATAATTTGTGTTAAACTGCGCAACTTAAATCTTACATAACTGATAGATGGAGAAATGTATGGCTACAGGACGACCTTGCTGTTTGAACGAAACCCAATTGGGTAAATGGATGCGGGCTGTTAAACGACAAGACCGCGAGGATCTAGCACGATACGCAGGCTGCGATGTGTACTACTTGCGAGTGCTGGCTGGCGTGCACAGGGAGAACCCTAAATTGCGGTTGGCTATGGCCATCGTAAGAGGGGTTGAGATAGTAAATGAACGGCATAAGGCCCAGAATCCAGGCGATCCATACCCGCCCTTAACTTTAGCCGATTTGGCGTCTCCCACACGTAAAGGAGACGATGATGAATCGCTATTAGGCATGGAATTTTTATGCAAAGATTAGGCGCCAGCCATGATGAGTGGTTTCTTTTCGCGCATCAATTAGGCCAATACCAGAATTTATTACCTGCGGTCGCAAATCCTTCCGCACGGATATCAACGGATAGCAAATTAAAATCTGTAGGTAAGACGCCATCCGTCTATGGTAAAGGCAAATTAGTATGGGGTTTGGGGGCTTGGACAGATAAATATTCTACGGTCGAAGATATTGATAAATGGTCTAAACAGCCCGATTATTCCATTTGCGTAATTGGTAGGGAAATGAAGGCTCTTGATTTCGACATCACGGACAATGTTCTGGCCCATAGTATCCGCAGTTTTACCCGTGAGTTCCTGAAGTCAGAATTCGGCGTAGAACTGCCCCAGCGCCAGCGAGCTGGATCGCCAAAAACGTTGATGATGTTTTATTGTCCGCATGAAACTTTAAAGCGGGTTATTAAAGCAGAACACGGCATTATAGAGTTTCTAGGCGACCGACAGCAATTTTTAGTAGCAGGCACCCATCAACCTTCTGGCGTCCGGTATGAATGGGGTGGTTTGGACGCCCCGGTACCCGAACTAACTCTCGATCAATTCGAGCAGTTATGGGCCTCCCTGCAAAATAAATTCGGCGTTGCACCTGAGATTAAGGAACGTGAACGCAAAGCGCTGGAAGTCGATGCTGATGAGCCAATACTGAAGCGGCTCAATGAAAAAGATATGGTAATGTCCAAAGGCAAAGATGGCTCTTACAACATTCATTGCCCTTTCGGGCATGAACATAACACCGAAAGCGTAGAATCCTCAACAATCTATTGGCCCGCGCATACTGGCGGCTACACCCATGCGGCTATCAAATGCCTACACGCCCATTGTGCCCATCGCACTACAGAACACTTTAAAGAAGGATTAGGTTTCTCATTAGCTGATGGTTTTGACGATATTAGCAGAACGCCAATTGAGATTATAGGTCACGAACCGAGATTCAAATTGACACCTGCTCTTCAGTTTGCTAATGACGGCGTGCAGCCTGCTTGGCTTGTCAAAAACTTAATACCCGCTGGCTCTCTTGGCCTCATCTACGGCGCATCAGGCGCTGGTAAAACATTCGTGGTGTTTGATCTTATCGCGTCCATATCCCGTGGTCTGCCTTGGCGGGGGCGCAAATGTAAACAAGGTCGAATTGTTTACATTTGCGCTGAAGGCGCTTATTTCTTTCGTAAACGTGTCAAGGCGTATCAAATACATCATAACCTAATAGCGAATGGCGAACTCCCTGTATATGTCCTTGATGGCAACCCCAACCTCATGGAGAAAGTTGTCATCAAGGATCTGGTAACTGCTATAAAAACCATTGGCGAGCCTATCGCGGCGATAGTTGTAGATACTTACGCTAATTGTATGATCGGCGATGAAAACTCGGGGGCGGATGCGGGTAAAATAGTTTCGCATTGCAAGAAAATAATGTTTGAACTGGACACTACGGTTATCCTGGTACACCATGCGGGGAAGGATGCTAATAAAGGCGCTCGCGGCTGGTCAGGTCTGCGGGCTGCTGTTGATTTTGAATTCATGGTCAGCAAAGAACACGGCAATCATGTGTTGCGTAACACCAAGCAGAAAGACGGGGAGGATGGCATCGAATTCGGTTTCAGCCTTTTTCCTGTGCGGATCGGCACGGATGATGACGGCGAAGTGGTTGAATCTTGCGTCGTTGCCGAATCCAAGATAATCCCATTAACCAGCGCAGCAAAATTGGGCGCGGATAAGATCAACGAACGCGAATCGCATATTTTCAATAAAGTTCAAGAATTGTATGAGGCGAGTGGCGAATGGCCGTTGGAGATTTATTTACTGGAATCGGTATCAGCCGAGGCTAATTACCGCGACAATGATGTGTTGAAAGCCTTAAATAGTTTGGTGGATAAAATGCTGCTGGATAGGGACTTTGACGGTTGTATATGTCTGCCTAAAAGATAAGCCCCTTTCGTGGCTTATTTCACGATGTTAAGATGTAAATTACAACCAATCCATCTTCTATGCCGATGCTTATAACTTCATCCCCGTTTACGTAAGCTACGCCTGCTACGTACAACAGTTCAGCCGCGAATTGCTCGCTTGTAAGTTTCAGCTTTTTGAGTATTCTCTCACGGCCATCATTCAGCAGAACTGTGGCTTTCGAGAGGGGATGGGTTCCCGCCGCACCTACTATGACACTGGCTTCTTTGGATTTTATCCCCCAGCGCCCGATACGGGCTTTTACTATTTTCGGGGCAAGCATCTGTAAGTACGCCATCCAATCGACAGGTGGGTGGGGGCTTTTATCCCGCAGCGTCTTGTCGATATGTGTTTGCGCGTCGTTCAGGCAGTAGCCATCGAATAGTAGATACTTTGCTTGTTTTAGCTTCCAACGAGCTTCCGCCAATCCGTCTACGTCGTTAAATCTTACTGACCGCCCGCCGTCAAGATTTTTAGCGACTACAGTGTACAATCCCGTTCGCGTAACTTTCGTTATGCTTGTTCTTATCTGCATAAAACTATCCGGCAATCAGCCCAACCCCCTCTAGCATCCTGGAGTTGTATTTAATAGCTAAATTCGCCGCTATGCTTGCTCCTTTAGCGTTTCCGGTAAATGTACCCGACGCGCCGCCAAAACGGCCATAGCGCCCTCGAAACTTGTATCGGTTTCCCTAATGAATACCCCATCCAACAACACGCCCTTACGGTCTTTTATCTCGTCATAAGCTATCCGCAAACAAGTTTCCAACGACAGCTCGTACTGAGCGGCCAAAATTACCAGGGTCACCAGCACATCCCCGATATCATCACTAATATCTTTCTGTTTGTTTACGTTGTCCGCCAATTCGCCCACCTCTGACACGCATTTGAGCATTTGCGCTTTAGAACACCCGCCCTCAATCAAATTTCTGTCATGTGCCCACTTTTTTACGTTCGCAATTAGTTCATCCATTTTCTAGCTCCTTTAGTAAGTTAAGAATCTATGTTACTCTTATGTTTCACGTTTGTCAACTTATCCTCTTCGTAGATTGATGCTTCGCGTAAAGCCTCCAGCACACCATCTACCGCGTTGTAGTCTTCAAGCCACTTAGAGTAAGCGCTGCCGTCTGACCCGCAAAGTTGCCCTACAGCGGTTAATGGGCAGCTTGCGCATCTAATGCCGATTGTTCGATAGCTGTTGAACTTCCGGCACAGGGCGCATGTTGTGCTGTTAAAAGGCAATCCCACCCCAGCATACTCCGAGCCGGGTTCGCATACTCGATCAAAGCGCAGCACCACCCCATGTTTTCGTAAATTAACCTTTTTAGCACCCTCCCATTTTCTGATACTATGTTCAATGGCGGCTTGTGGCGACATTAAGTGGTTAGGCTCTTCTGGGTAGAACTCTCCCTTCCAAGTTCTAAGGCTCATGGTTTTAATCTCCTTTTCCTTTAATTAAATATCCACGTCTCTTCAATTCAGCGATTAGCGTGTAATCATCTAAATTGCTGAGCGCGGTTATTTCTTGTTTTAAAGCCGTTAGCTTTGCCACGACCAAGCCCCACCCTACTTCGGCGCTCAGTTCGTCATTGTACAGTTGGTGGTACTCCAGCACATTCCGGCCTGTTTTCATGTTTCTTCGGCCAAACACAACGAATGGGTTCTCAACAGTATTAACCGTTATCAACACCCCATTTTTCCTGTCTTTCGTGTGTTTCGCATGGTGTATGCCGTAGCGTAAACTTAGGCCGTTCATGGTTTCCTCTAGCCGTACAGTGCCGCCCCACCAATCGCCCCACAAACGTGGGTCTTCCGCTTCAAAATATTTAGCTATTTTCGGCATTTTTACAATATTCCGTTAAAAAATCAGTTAATTTTGCATAAAGTCCTGGTCGGAATTCTTCTAATTTGATCGTATCTGGATTGCGGGATAAACGTGAGTGTACTTTGCTGAAGCTCGCCGTATAGCTGCCCTTATACAATGCCGGGGCTTGCGACACCATGCGGAGTGTTGGCCAATTGCCGTTTGGTTTGAGGCTTAGATATACCCTCCATTTCATAGCTTCCCCGGCGCTGTTTTCATCGTCATATTCAATTTCGCCAATGAATTCCCAACTCGCGGGGTCTACCCCCTGCGAGGCCCAACGTCTAGCTTTCCGTTTGCGGTTTTCAGTTTCACCTGCGGGCGGCGTGGCCGCCTTTTCAATTGTTTTGCGCGTGGCCAGACTTAGTTCTATCCATTGCTCCCGCGCCTGCATAGCCCCGCATAATTTATCGAATAGGTCTGGTCTCCCATCACGCAGGTTGCGGTTCAATGGGCTATCAGTTGACACTCCATTGCTGAATTCGACAGGGTATACCGACACTCCCAGAATGCTAGTTTCGGTGTATAGGTAGCCCGCTTCCAGAGTGCTTCCGATATCGGGTAACGGCCAAATGAACCTCCAATCACCTAGACCCAATGAACCGCTGTGCTCGAACTGAGGGATAAACCGCGTGTGCATCCGTTCGTGGTAATCGTGCAACCTTGGATGCTTCGAGTATTCGGACTCAATAATACCAGCCAACTCATTGGCCAAATCCGTATCTGCTTGCGCCTGCAATAGACCGTTTCTGCCCCAAGTAAACCAACCGCCGCCGTACTCCCCATTAACGCTTATCCGTAAAATAAATTGCTCACAAGGCCATAATTCCACTTCTGCTAACTCCGCGCACCCTTTTATCAACTGGCTTACAGTCCACGTAAATTCCGGGAAAAACACTTTTCTAAAATCTTGGGGGATGTCGTTCACCTCGTTTATTATTTTAAAAGTCTTTAGCATAATTAAAACTCCATAGACATTAATCGAGGTGCTAGTGTAACCTATTTACAATTGTTATGTCTACTAGTATATAATCTCTACTTGTATACTAGTATCTATATACTTATATACTAGTACCTATATACTTATATACTAGTATATAATCTCTACTAGTATATAATCTCTACTTGTATACTAGTATATAATCTCTACTTGTATACTAGTATATAATCTCTACTTGTATACTA
>ERZ1292625.671-Hain-H41-01um-R1-671-length-48536-cov-19_pt1 | contig 48536 bp, 59 predicted proteins | sample MGYA00564400_ERZ1292625 | MGnify/ENA primary metagenome ERZ1292625 (study PRJEB36523, sample SAMEA6512639) | groundwater metagenome | collected 2019-01-08 | study: AquaDiva: Metagenomics assemblies of 32 groundwater samples
AAAGGTATGCCTTCTCAAGGTTTGCATTCTTAAGGTTTGCACTCTCAAGGTTTGCCCATGAAAGATCCAAACCTGAAAGATCTTGACTGCTTAGATCAACTCTTGATCCCTTTGTCGGATCTTGGAGCCAGAGTGAATGATTTTTAAGAATTTGGTTTAGTTGATCTTGATTCACAACCTAAATTGTAATTCAATGAAAGAATTTAATCAACAGCTAAAATTCTTTCATTTGTATTAAGATAATGATGATTGTTTGCGCATTGTTTATCTGTAACCCAAATACGTTGAACTTTTGATGCGCCAGGCGCAGGGGCACAAAGATCGGTAACAATTATATGGCCATCAAATTTGGGATGTTTATTAACATAATTTGTTGGTGCATCAAAATTTGTGCCACCACATAATACACGCTCTCTAGGTCTTTTTTCGCCTTTTTTCCATATAAATATCTTATCTTCAAACACGGAATCATCGAAAGGTATAACAGTAAATGTTGCAAATTTGGAAAACTCATTTAGCCATGAATAAAACATTTCCAACATCACATCAGATACAGATCCGGATTGATCAATTGAGATTGCAACATTAGCTAACCTGGTATATGTTTTACCTGGATGGATATAAGGAAATCTTCTATTGATTTTTGTTAACCTATGTCTTTTTTCGGCTTTAACTGAAGATTTAATAAAATAAGCTAACACTTTTTTAGGATCAAGTTTTGTTTGAAGTCCGTCCTTAATAAGTTTTCTTATTTCCATTGAAACAGTGCCCCATCCATTGGAGCCAGAAACACTTTCTTTGTCTGATTCGTCTGCTGCTTTTTGAATAATTTCTCTGAGCTTGTAAGCAGCAATTTCTTTCATTGCATCAGATGCATCTTGATCAAATTCATCAGAAATATCCCACCCGACATGAATATCAAAAGAATCTTCAATCATGTTATCAGGAAGTTTGTTAAGATAATACTCCATTGCTTCACCCGGCGGATGATCCTTGACGATCCAATCAATTGCTGTCTTTGGTAAATCACTTGGCGGTTGTCTCCCGGGAACTATAGCAAAATTAGGTGCATCTTTTACCATGTTTGGCAAGCTATTGACAGCTTCGTCCATTGCAATATTAGCCTTTTGTGGTGAAACGTCAACAGGTTTTCTATCTGTGCAATGTCCCAAACAAATATGATAAAATTCATGCATGAAAACCCATAATCTTTGCTTGTTTTCCAAAGACAGGAAGAAATCCGGATTATACATCATTTCAAAAGAAAGTGTATTGATGTTTAACCTAACACCAGCAGTTGGAATGCTTTTGGTTGGCACTTTCTTAATATATCTTGAAACCTTAGCAAAAAAGGGTTCTTCACGAAGAAGAACCTCCAAATGAAATGATAAATTAAATGAAGCTTCATTTGGATCAATTGGTTTAAGATTTCTAATATCCCACAAAGAATATTCACTTGACTTTTTTGCCAATGATTTATTAGTCTTTGTGGATTTTGCTTTTGATTTTGCCATGATGATAAATTATTTTATGCTTTTGTTGGCGATGTGTCAAGCTTTATTCCAAACTCTAAACATAATTCCAAGGCTTTGATAAAAATCTAAACATAATTCCAAGGCTTTGATAAAAATCATATTCCCTTTGGATTTGTTCATAAACATATTTATTTTCTAAAACTTACATATTGTCCATTATATAAAACAACAAAAGGCTAATTAAACAAATACTACTCTTTCCCTGTTATACAAAAGCACAAAAGGATATGGATATATTTGCGAAAATGAAAATCCATAATATTGGCAATCTTCATCAATAGAGTTATTTGTGTGATCGTTAATCTTTATATTTGCTGATAAAACTTTAATATTTGTATCAATATAGCTATCGTCGTAAAGTTGATATAAAAACCAATCTCCATTTTTAGTATAATCCAAACGCAAATGCATATCTTTATCGTCTGGATGATCAAAATAAAATGATTCTTTTTTACATGTAGATTCAATTTCTTTCATGATTTTTTGCCTTTTTTGTTCTAAATAATTTACCAATATTATTGAAAAAAATAATCATTTTTTAATTTTTTTCACCAAGAAACACAGCACTAAGCAAATCAATATTTTCTTGTGTATCCAAAATTTCTTCCTTGATCTTTTCAATTTCAGAAACAGCATCATCTATTTCTGTGATACTTTCAGATGTCCACTTACGTTCTTCAGCATGATGTAGCATAGCTTGAAGATTGTCAAGAGTGTTAATGTCACTAACTAATTGATTTGTATTCTTATTGAAAATCATTTTTATAACATAAAACAATCAAATGATTAGATCAATATATATCTTAATCATTAAAAATTAATAAACAAAGGGTTTTTCCTTGTTGATTGATAAGTAAACATGTGGCATGATTTCATCATGCATGTAGATTTCAAAACACTTTTAAAAGTATTACCTATTGTAATCAAAGCGAGACACCCTGTGTTGATACGTGGAGCACACGGTAAGGGCAAATCAGAATTCGTTGATTCCCTAGCACCATCAATTGGAACATGGCTTTACCCAAATGAAAAGGATAGAGTCAAAGCTTTCGGAAAAGCAAATTATATTTATCCAATCATTGATAGGCGCGCGTCACAAATGCCTGATGCTGGAGACATGATGGGGCTTCCATTTATGGAAGGCGAAGTAACTTCATTTAAATCGATGAAATGGTTTCACAGGGCATGTGTTGAACCATGCATTCTAAAATTTGACGAAATTGATCGTGGTCCTGTCGAGGTAAGACAAGCTATTTTCCAGGTTAACGACTCTAGGAAACTTGGCGACGCGTCGCTACATCCGGATACAATTGTATTTGGTTGTATCAATGGTGGTATTGGTGACGTTGGAACATATCAAGTAGGCGATATGGATCCTGCCGAACTAGATCGATGGACCGTGTATGATCTCAAACCAACTGTTAAAGATTGGCTTGAGTATGCAAAAAATAAACTCCATGTTCAAGTTTATGATTTTATTAATCAAAATAATACATGGCTAGAGCATGAAAAAGAATTTGAACCTAATAAGGTATATCCATCTAGGCGTTCATGGATGAGATTTAATTCAGCTATAGATGATAATCTTGTTGACGATTGTACAACAGATAAAGAATCTTTAATGATTTTGTTTCATCTAGCTGACGGTTACCTTGGAAACGAATGCGCCATTGCGCTACAAGATTTCTGTAAGAATTACTCTAAACAAATAACTCTTGATGACATTATTGTTAAAGGTAAACTAGAACTTGCCAAGTCTCTAGAAATAAATCAACATATGGCTATCATTGAAAAGTTTGAACAAAGCGATATTTTCAAAAATCCTATGTACGATGTTTCTGGAAAAGATAATGATGGAAATGATATTCTTGTTAACCATAAAACAATGACCAATCTTGCTGAATATTTGTTTATTGTTCCTCATGAATTGGCAATGAAGATTTGGGAACAAACTACTAAGTTGTATGCATTTAATGGGATTGCACTACATGGCACTGTTCTAGGTCCAGGTAAATCAGTTTCTTATTATATTGGAAAACTTAACGGAGCTACAGACGATTAATAAATAAATCAATCATAAAACATTAAACCATCTATAGTAATGACTTGTTATAAACACCATCTAAAACTTGACAAAAAAATAATACATATTAAGAAAAAAATATGAACAATAATAGTTTAATTGAAATTGGTGATTTAGTTGTTGCAATTTCAAAGATAAGAAATAGTACATTTAAAGATACAATCTTCTATTGTTATGCATATAATAAATTTATCAAAATAGAACAAGACAAACCGCCTGTGATAAAAGAAGTTAAATCTTTCAATACGTTATTGGACAAACAATGACTCCAAATTTTGGACATATAAGCTTATTAAGAAAATATCTTAATATCTATTCAAAAAATCTTTCATCATTTTTAAAAGAGAATCAATATCTGTCTGAACTTCCCAAGCTGATAAATCAGCATTTTTATCTATAAGCTTTAATGCATATACGCGATGATGACCATCGCCAATAACATTATCTTTAGATATAAAGATTGGTTGTCCATTACTTAATTTATTAAAAGAATTTGGTTGTTTAGCTAATGATTTAACTTTATCACAATCAACACTAGATTGTGACGCTATCAGCTCATAAACAGGGATTCTTATCTTAAAAAATTCAATATTATTCTGCCGCAGATATAAAAGAAAATCTTGTACTTGGTTTTGTTGTATTTGTGGTTGTTCTGCTCTATCTTTATTAATGTCTGTTGTATTATTAATGCGGCATTCTTGTTCTAGAATGATATTATTATATTGATTCCATTTGTCTAGAAATTTATTAGCCATTTACATTATTAAATAGATGGTTTGACATGAACAGTTTCAATTTGTGGTGCATATCTTTTAATCATTTCAATTTCTTCAATATTGTCATCATAATGAATATCAATGTTTAAAGCATCCAAAGTGTTAACTTTATAATCAAAATCGGTTAAATATATAGCTTCTGGATCAAGTTTATTAAGTTCACAAAAACTTCTTATATCTTTAAAGTTATCAGGAATCTTTAGTCTTGAAGAAACAATATACACAATCCCGTCGGTATTTTTATATTCAAGAAATTTTTTTATCATTTCTTTATTCGGAAAAATATCATAAGATGTAGAATATGATCTATCAAATGGATTATCTATAAGACACAAAGTATCATCAAAATCAAATGACACTCTTAACTTTTTACTATTTTTTTTATGATGAAGCATAAGTTAAAGCCAATTCCTCTAATCCTGGAACAGTGTCATAATATTTTAACTCTTCTGGAAAGAGCCATTCAAATGCTGTATGTTCTTGACTAACTTTAACAATACCTGTCCATTCTTCTGTTAAAAAATATGTTACATCTAAATCATTGTGCTGCTTTCTAAATACTGATAATAATCCTTTTATGTGGACATTAGCTTCTTCTTTAGATTCTCTTAAAGCTGCATCAATAGCTGATTCGCCTTTATCGGCTAAACCACCAGGCAATCCCCACTTATCAGCCATCCAATAATCACCGGAACTTCTTTTAATAAGAAGAATTTTCCCTTCTGGTGATTTAATAAATACACATGCTGCTTTTTTCATTGTTGTTTATTAATCTCATCCTTTAATACTAAGCCATTCTTTTGTAGGCAAACCACGTTCATCGCAACAATTGCCACAATTTTTAACAAATTCTAATCGTCGATCGTCTATTTTTGTCCACCATCCAAGCTTTCTTTGTTCATTAATAAATTCTTGTGGAAGTTTGTCCAAAGCCCAATATTTTTTAATATCTTCAGTCGTCCTAGCGCGGCATAACACAGGCTCTACACAACTGCAAAAATAACTATTATCTTCTCTATAATATGTAACACCTACAATAATTGAGCCTTTCCGGAAATATAAACGATTGCAATCTATTTTAGAACAAATATGATTAAATCCATCACAATCTTCGTATATTTCACCGATTTTAGGCACACAAAAATTTTGATTATGAAACAAATGCCAATGATAATTGCCAATTCGTTTTTTGGCAATCCTTTTTTTCATTTTTTTATAAAATTTCATCTCTTTATGTCTCCTATCCTAAAATTAATTTCTTATTTACTTTTTTGTTATTATTTAATAAGTTTTGAATCTTATTTGCTGTTTCTTGGGCGGAACCAATAACAACTATAACACCATCATTTTCCATTATAATATCGGTGAATTTATTCTCTGAATGATGGCTGCTCATTGATATAATACGGTTAGTATTAATATAAACGCTTTTTTCTTGTGTTACACCGTCCATGTTAGTAAATAATGTTTTTAATTCAATAAACATATTTTAAAACTCACCCTTTTCTTCTATTATATCTTCATTTTTAGAAGTGTCAATACTTGTTGATAAAAATTGATTGGACTTAATTTTTAAATATTCACTTAAAATATTATAACAATCAGACAACTTTTCGTCAACTATATTTAAAAATTCTCTTATCTTATCTATGTCATGTAATGCATATGATAAATTTTCATTTTCCATGTCATTTGTTAAATGATTCATATACATATTAGCAATATTAATATTGATATTTTCTAATTTTCTTTTTATTGCAATAGGTATTTCATCAATATCAACCGAATGTGTTATATTAACTCTCATAATGTTACTTTAGCTTTGGATAAAAACCTTTCTTCTATTTCAACTGTTGAGCTATTGCCAAATACCATAATTCTATACATTTTGCCACCTCGAACGGCTGACTTAACAGGTGAAGAGTTTGTTTGAATAACATACGCCATTTTATTATAATTTATATAAAGATTAGACATTTTATTTAACTTAACAAGTGTTCCAACTGGATATTTTGGTTTTGAAAGAGTCGATTGAATAACTTTTTGTGAATATTTATTATTAATAATTCTATTATATTGTTTTCCCGTTGGTATAAAAGATGGATCTTTTTTTATTGCGATAATTATTGAATTAAATCCTGATTCTTTTGCAAAAGGTTTTGCGGCATAATATATTAAATAATATTCTACACATATAGAAAAAAGTCTTTTCTTGCTATCGTCATATTTTAAAAACCATTCATCTCTTTTCTTATCTTCTGATAAGAAGCTTTCTATTTTTTCAAACTGATTCATTTGTTTTTTCGTTAATCCATGATTAATATAACAAAAATCCAATATTGACTTTAGAAATTTTATTGTAAAATTACTATTATTAGTATTATTAGTATTTAAAGCTTTATTATATACTGTTTTTATACGATTTTCTAAATTATTACTTTTAATAATATTACTTTTAAAAGAATAATTTAATCCCAAGCTTTTTTTCAATGTATGTTAGATGATGTTATAGAACACCAGGTAAAATGTCAAATTACTTTTTAATTATGTGAAAAAGTTTTAATAAGTATTTGCAATATTGCCGTAACCAATACCGATACAGCAGCACCAAAAATCCACCATCTTTCTTTAAATCTGGTTATATCTAATTCAACTTTTCTAACATCATCTTTTATTTTTTCTAAAACTAGTTTATTTTCTTTAATATGCTCAGATAACGAAATAGATCCATCTCTGATAAGATTTTTAATATCGTTAAACCCGGCATCAACTTTAGTGGACAAAGAACCTAATTGTGCTGCTACAACTTTAATTTCTATATCAGTATTATTATCTACCATTTAAATAATAGTCCACAATAAATTATAAAATAATTAGTTATTGCAATCATAAAAATACAAAATAACTATTCTATGATAGCCGCATTAGAAGATAGTAAGGTTGTTGCTACTGAAACAGCATTTTCTAAGGCAACACGAACAACCTTAAGTGGATCAATAATGCCCTTTTCTAACATATTTATGGGATTATTTAAACAATTATTCTCTGTAACATCAAAACCGATCCAGCTAGAAGATAAAGATAAATTATTATTATGAAATTTTAAATAAAGATCTTCTATTGCTTTATCAATATTTTCTTTATCAATATATGAATTTTCTAATATTATTTTAAAAGGTTCAGATATTGAATCTACCATAACATTTATGCCTTGCAACAAATTAATATTCGGCATTATATCGTTATCAATAATATCAAAAGATGCATTTAATAAAGCAACACCGCCACCACAAACAATTCCTTCTAATTGTGCTGACGAAACAGCCTCTAAAGCGTCTTCAATTCTATGTTTTTTCTCGACCATTTCTATTTCTGTATTACCACCAACTTTTATTACAGCAATACCACTAGCCAATCTATTAATTCTATCTTGAATTTTTTGTGCTTCATTTAAATTTGAACAATTTCTGATTTGTTCTTTAAGTAATTCTTTTCTTTTTTCTATTTCAATGGTATTGCAAGCATCAGAAACTATAGTTGAAGACATTTTGTTTGATTCAACTATTTTAGCTTTACCCAAATCAGGTAATTTAACATTTTTTAAATTAATACCAGATTCTCTAGAAATAAATTTTGATCCAACTATAACAGATAAATCCTCTAATATATTGCGTCGTTCTTCACCGTACCTTGGTGCTTTGACTGCACAAACTTTCATGTTTCCCCTTAATTGATTAGCAATCAAAGCAGCTAATGCTTGACCTTCAACCATCTCAGCAACTATAACAAATGGTCGACCATCTCTTGCAGCAATTTCTAATATTGGCAATAATTCGTCTATTGTTGAAATAGATTTGTCTGTCACTAGTACAATACAATCTTCAAAACGCATTATACCACGTCTTTCGTCTGTAATAAATGCATTAGCCAATAATCCAGAATCAAACGAAAATCCATCTATAACTTCTAAACTAGTCTCATTTGATCTGCTTTCTTGAATTGTAATAGAACCATCTCTACCTATCTTATCAACCGCAGTAGCTATAAGTTTTCCTATACCTTTATCACCATTAGCAGAGATTGTTGCTATTTGTTCTATTTCTTCTAATTTTGTTATTGGTTTAGAATTTTTTTTAAGCGATTTTAGAACAAATTTTGTAGCATAATCTATACCTTCAGATAATTCCATCAAAGATATACTTTTGTTTGATAATACTTTTAGTGCATTATTAATTATGACACGTGCCAAAACAGTACTGGAGGTTGTACCATCACCAGCATGCATAACGGTAGACTCTGTTGCTTGTTTGACAACTTCTACCCCTAAATTTTCAAAAGGATCTTCCAACACAACCGATCTAGCACAGGTAACACCGTCTTTTGTTATAATTGGCTTTCTATCTTTTTGTTTAATGATAACAGTTCTTCCTTTAGGTCCTAAGGTTGAACCAACAACATCAGCCAGCGTATTAACACCTTTTATAATTTTTTCATTTAATTCTTTATTAGATAAAATTTTACTCATTTTTTTACTTTATATCCAAAATACAAAAAAGCTTTTAAGGTATTGGCCTAGATGGATTACCCATTACAAAACCTAAAACATCAGCATTTAATAAATCCTGTTCTTCTTCAGATTCATTAAAAACACCTAGAGCTTTTTTTAGGATTATATTCTGACCTTCTTTGTTTGTCAATGATACTGGTGATCTGGTTAAAGATCCGCCAATTTTAATAGCAACATTAAAACCATGAGCACCATTTGGACCAGCTCTAGGCTTGATGCGAATTCTTATTAATCCTCTTAATCCTGACTCTCCAAAATATGGTATTTTAAATTGATTTGCTAAACTCCGAGTTAATGCAAATAGCCCAAAGTCTTTAATTTCGATAAATTTATCACCTTTATTAACATAATAATTGTTAATTTTATCAAAATCAAATTCAATTATTTTATCATTTCTATCACCAAACCATTTATTTTTTAAAATTGATTTAATGTCTGAAGTATTAAAACTTGCAACAAGCCCTGTGATACTATTATTTGTTTTATTTAAAACATTAGAATTAATTAACTCATCAAATGATGCATTTTCATTCATATAAGGAGCAACCACAAAATCAAAAATATTCTGGAATATATCTTTGTTTTCTGAAAAATGACTTGTTTGAATTGGTTCCCACTTATTGCTAGCAATATTATAAGCAATCCTAAATTGACCGAAATCAGAAGTTAAAGTGGTTTTAACCTCAACAGACAATTGTCGATTTGGATGTTTCTTATTTTTTATAATTAAATCCGATCCATGACCAAATCCGCCAGTTGAAGCAATAATACCAAACTTATTAAAATTTAAATTAAATGAAGATGCAATTGAATTTTCTAATTGTTTACCAGAAGATCCAGCTCTTTCACCAGCCGAGATATCTTCTTTTAATGGTTTAAATAATAAATATAAATTTTTATTTAACCCAGACTTGTCTGATGATAATATCAACCTCCCCAAAGAAGATGTACCGCCAAATGGTTGATGTTCCCAACCATGAATTTTTAACTCTTCTGTTATTTTTTTAAGATAATTTTCCCTATCTTTTGATCTAATAACAAAAGTGTTTTCTGTTTTTTCTTCTAATTTAGGTAAACATTCTTGATTTAGAATATTCTCAACAATATTTTTAATTAATGAAATATCACCATTAATCATATAACTACTACTTTATAACGGTAAGTTTAACCTAGTTATTATCGAAAATCAAAATAAATATTATTTAAACTATCTCATCAATAAGACCAAATTCTAAAGCTTGTTCAGCATCAAAAAAATAATCAGTTTTCTTATTAAAAATTCTTAATATCTTTTTTCTTGTGAACTTTGTTCTGGAACACAATTCACTAATATATCGAGACTGATACCATTTAGTTTCTTTTAAATTATTCTTTAAATCTGCTAATTGTCCAAAATTACCAGAACTAATTTCATGAAGCATAAATCTACAATTACGGCCAGCAAATCTTTTACCTGGTGTTCCAGAAGCTAATAACAATAAACCAGCTGACATAACTTTACCTATACCAAATGTTGAAATTTCATAATTTTTGGATATATCTCTAATAACATCATACACAGCAAACATATCATGGACATGTCCACCTTCTGTAGATATTACAAATTGGATTGGTTCATATTTAATTTCTATATTTTCATTAGGCTTTTCTGGATCCACGGGAATGTATAATTTCCCTTGCTCTTGTAAGTGATACAACATAGAAATAATACCACTTGCTTTTTCTTCATCTATACCGCCATATAAACCAACAATTCTAGTATCAGGGTCTTCTGATATTAGCGCATGCATTGAATGAGTTTTCTCTTCTAAAACTTCTTTTTCTTCTTCTTCGGTTATATCTGGTTCAATAACTTTTTCTTTTTTATTACCGAAATTATTACCATTTTTTAATATCATTTACCACCTTAATTTCTGTTTAATTTTAAAAATCATTTATTTTTAATGCAATTAATATAACTGTTAGTGTTAAAAAAACACCTATATGAAAGCCTAACACAATTAGGCTTAGTTCTCTATTAAATTTTTGAAATTTCATTTAATTTTTGCTTTTGGCAAAAACTTGATAGAATAAAACAAATAAATATTATTTCTTAGATGGTTTTATATTCTTAGAAGACGATTCTTTTAATGCCTTAAATTTCTTCAAATCTTCTAATATTCTTGAATAAACTCTTTGAGTTATTTGGTGCTCTAATTGAGCCATTTTATGTGGATAACCAGCAGAAGATTTACCAAGATAAGGATCTGGCTTTTCTGTACCTTGAAGTTTAACCTGTCCTTTAGTAGGATCTTTTATTGTACCCTGATTTTGTTTATTTTGATTTGTTACTTTTGGTGATTGAGAAAATTCTTCCTTTAATTGTTTCGATTCTTCCTTTTTATTAAGATTTTCTTCTTGTGGTTGCCCATGTCCGTATGAGGCACCAGAATGATCTCTATGACCCATTCTTTCTTGCATTTTGGATGAATCGTCATCAATGCCTGATTTTTCTAAATCTTGTGGCATATCGGTAGCAGGTTCCATGTCTGTTTCCATATCAGAATCAGCTGAATCAGAACCAACTCCAGAACCATTTACATCAACAGCAACACCTGTTTTTGAAGTAATAACATCAGCAAGAGCCTTTACTAAGTCTTGCACCATTGATTCATTGCCCATTTCCATGTCGCCCATCCCCATTTCGTCACCGTCTGGTTCACCATGGGTTGCAGCGTCAGGGACGGTTGGTGCTTCTGGTGGAGTCTCACTTTCATCAGGAGGTAATGCTTCTGTCAGATCTTTATTTTCTTCTTCTAGATCTTTTTCGGCTAAAACTTTATTACCACCTTTGTTAATTGGTGATTGAGAAAGATTTTTACCTTCTTCTTCTTTCTTAACAGTTTCCTCTTCTTTAAACGTTTCTCTTAAAAACTTTTGAGATAGATTGTCTAAGTTAGCTAATTTCATAAATCTACTAGTAACTTGTTCTGTTAATAATGGTTTCTTATTTTTATTCATTTGTTGATGCATTACTCCTAATATCAATTAAAAATGTTAATTTTCTCTTTAATAAATAGTATCTTGAATTATAAAAGAATTATTCGTTTATGATTTTAAGAAGGTTAGATTTCTTGCTTAGTTTCTTTAAACTATCGTCATGTATTTGTTTAATTCTAGCAGCTGTTAATTGTAATCGTAATCCTATATCTTGTAATATCATTGGTCCATGTGATTGAATAGCTATAAAACAACAATTAAGATCATTAGAATAATCAATCCAGTATCTACATCCATTCTCTAAACAAGGTTTAATAGATTTTTTTACTTTTAATATACAACTTGTATCTTTTTTGATATGATCATACATAATAAATTATATACCAGTTTCATCTTCTAATTCTAATATATCAAATATATCTTCTCGTTCAGAATCATTTAGCCCAAATATTTCTTTTGTTTTTTCAGCTTTACGTAATTCTGTACTTCTTTTTCTAATTAAGCCCTTGGTTTGAAATTGTCTTTGGAATTTTTCAATCATTTGTCTAGCACCAGGTGAATCATTTGTGTACTCTGTTAAAAATATTCTAAGTAAATCGGATGTTTTAAAACCATCAAATTCTAATTTTGTTCTTAAATCTAAAAATTGTTTTGGTTCCACAGCAAAAGTTATATGTTTGGTGTATTTATTGTGTTTATCTTTATGTTTATATTTTATATAAACATTATTTTGATTATTTTCCTCCATAAGATTTTATACCACCATTATTCTCGATATGCGTTGAAGACTCTGTTATACCAGCATTAGTTTGTTTAACAAATGTAGCATAATATTGTAATTCCTTTATATCTTTAGCGCCAGAATAAGATAAACCAGAAGACAAATTAAGTTTAATATTGTCTAAAATATCTTTAACATGTCCCTTAAAAGGAATTTTTACTGATATTCCTTCATTAGAACGAATATCTTTATTAAAATCATATTGTGCTTCAGAACTAGCCATCCCTCTATAAATTTTGTATCTTTGGTTTGAATCAAAATCATTAGTAATTATTGATCCTGGTGTTTCACTAGTACCAGCTAACATTGACCCTAGCATCACAAAATCTGCCCCAATTGCAAGACTTTTAATAATATCCCCTGTATAACGATGTCCGCCGTCAGCAATAATTTTAACATCAAATTTCTCTTTAATTTGAGAACAATCTAATATAGATTGGAATGTAGGAATGCCGTGTCCGGTATTAACTCGCGTCGCACAAATACTTCCGCCACCTAGACCTACTTTAATACTATCTGCACCCCAACTAGCTAAATCATGAGCACCTAAATATGTTGCAACATTACCAACCATAAGATGAATATTTTTACCATATTCTTTTTTTAATAATTTAATTGTATTTCTAACATTTTCATGATGACCATGAGCAACATCAATACAAAATAATTTTATTCCAGATTTATGCAATGATTCTACTCTATGAAAAACATCATTCTCTTTTACGCCTATAGCAGCACCACATTTAAATGATGACAATCTACATAGATCTAATTGTTTTGCAATAGTATTAAATCTATGGATAATACCAAGTCCACCATTTTCATGCATTGCCTCAGCCATCATGTATTCTGTAACTGTATCCATTGGTGCAGAAATGATAGGGATTTCTAACTTAATATCTAAATTAGAATCCAAATATGAACCAAGACTAACTTCTTCTCTAGATTTTATTTCTGAATATTTAGGTACCAACAATACATCATCGAATGCTAACACTTCTCTAATTTTATTATCCATATTGTTTACTTTCTTGACCAAGAATAAATTAATGGTTCAGTATGATAAATATTTGAATTAAAATTTACAACCATTGAAGGAAATGGAGCACAATTTTTTTCATTACTAAACTTTAATCTTCCTCTTATAAAATAAATAGAATAAGCTTTCATGCAATATTCATAAAACCAAGAAGTGTCTGATCTTACCGGACACAAAAGACTAACAATGGTATCCTCCTTAAGGCTCTCTTCATAACATTTTTTTGCCCATTCTTTAATTTGCGAATATGGTGGATTAACAAAACATCTATAACCAGCCCAAGATTGTTTTAAGCCGTCATCATGAATTGTGAAATATTTTTTACATTTATAATTTGATGCATTTGCGCATGGATCTAAAGTAAATCCAATTTTCTCATTAAGTTTATCGTAGAAATCTTGTGGTGTTTCCCATTCATCATTTTTATGTGAAAACATTACCTTTTGTGTATTTTTATCCATTAAATATTCCTTTTTTTCTTAAAAACCAATCAGGTGTATAACAGTATTTATTATTCATCAATAATCTAGATTGTGAAATTGGTACGAAATATTCCTTGTCAAACTCTCTTGATATTTTAAAGTTTAATTTATAGGCTTTAGAAAGTTTACTTACTTTTTGTCTATCAACTTCCATAATTGTAAATGTTTCTGGATGTGTAACTGTATCTGGATTAATTACAACACAAGAATTACCGGTTGTATAACAATATATGTTATCTTGATTCAAAAATCCTATCTTTTGTGAAAGAATTCTCCCATTAACTGGTACATGTATATACCGTAATCTTTCATAATTTACAATACCATAATCATCTTTACTAGCTGATCTAGAGCCTCTAACAACTTTGATATGCTTACCTCGTCTTGGTGTCCATTTTTCAATGGTTTCAAACAAATTAATAAATTTTTTTAAAAATAAATCATAGTCGAGAGAAAAATCTATGAATACAGATATTTTATCTTCTAATTTTTTAATTTCATTTTCACATCTAATAATCTCTGGATGTCTATAATCTTTTTTTAAGGATTGTAATTGATTAATAACATCTACTTTGCTAATTTCAGAATCAAATTGATCATAGTTGTTTAGCCAATATGCCTTTTTAGTATGAAATCTATTTTTAAATCTTTTATGTTTTAAACAATCAATAGTATGTTTTTCTTTATATTGATTGTAAAAGGCCATCAAATCTATAGCAAAACTTAATTCTTTAAAATTTATCATTATGTTTAAAATGTTTTATTAATTCCAAGAAGATAATATTTCTTTTTTCTTTGATTCGTTGTACCAATCAGGAGGCTTATCCAACACTTTTCTTGTTTTGTTATTAATCCATAAAGTGTTAACTTTTATTGTTTCATGAATAGTTCTAGGATCTTCTTCAAGAAAATATATTAACATTTCTTCTTTTTTTCTATCTTTAATTGGTAAATCAAATCCCATAAATTGTGTCATAATTCCATAAGCTGACCCAAAAGGATCTCTTAAATCAAATTCATGGTCTTTTTGGAATTTGTTAATATATATTAACAAATCATCTAATGTTTTAAAATTCCTAAATGAAGTATTAGAACCAGCTTCAAGAACATTTTGAATTATACTACTGTTGTTGTTAGTTAACATTTTGATTTATCAAATATTTACGTTATTTCCAACACCAATACGACATAAGCATATTTGCATCTGCTATATTTGCATTATTATTTTTTTTATCACTAGACCCCAGGGCGCCTTCTTTTCTATCACTAATTGTAATTTGTTCTGGTCCATATAAATTTAATTCATCTTCAACAATTATTGGTATAACATGCACAACCGGAATCATAACCAACTGTGCAATTTTATCATATGGTTCAACTATTTGTTCTATTTCGCCTATATTATGAAGATCTATGTATATTTCACCAGAATACCCTGAATCAATAATATGGGCTCCAGCTATCAAATTTTTTATCGCACCCATTGAACTTCTATTACAAACTTGAAGCATATACCCATGATCGATTGCGATTTTTATACCAGTTGGAACTATTGCATTTTGTTTTGGTTGAATATGAATATCACCAAGATTAACATGGCATGTTCCTTTAACACCATATCTGTTATAGTCAAAACTATGCTCTTTGTCTGGAGAATAAAACACGTCGAGACCGGCATCCGAAGAATGTGCCCGCTCGGGAATTTTAGCACTATTTCTTACCTTAAAAACTTTAATCATCATATAATTTATAATTTCCTTAATTTAAAAAGTCTTTCAATTCTATAAATTTTATTATTATTTTTATCACCTAAATCTGTTTTAGTTTCAAATTCGGCAATAATATCAAAATCATATGGAGCTTGATATTCGCTTATAATAACAGTATTATTTTTAGACCATATTCTCATTATATCCCAAAATTCATCACTGTCAAAACCTATAGTACCGTTATATTTTGTTGTATTTCTATATGGTGGATCACAATATATTAAACAATTATCAGGCTTTAATAATTTATAATCAATGCATGTAAATTCAACATCTTTAATATAATTAAGTTTCTTTAATAATGAATTTTTAGCATTTAAGGCATAATTTCTATCTGATTTTGGATCTCTGGCATAACCACCAAAATATTTACCACCAAATGAACACACAAAACCAACAAATGCTCTTAATGCAGACGGAAAATCGTTTTTTAAATCATTATATAATCTTTCTGAAACTTTATCCGGGGGAATCCACCCATTTTGCAAAGCTTTGTAAAGTTCTATAAGATCACAGTGAATATCAGACAATTTACGCTGCATTCCATTAATATGGATTGTAACATTTAATGCACCACAAAATGGCTCTAGAAATATATTATGATTATTTTTGAATTGCGACAATGCAGAGGCTATCTTTTTACCTAATCTAGCTTTTCCACCTAAGTAATGCATTTAAACTATATTCTTTTTTTTGTGAATAAATTTATATAATTTATCCATAACAGGAACAGTTTTATCTAAAAATAGTTCCAAATACATCACCATGATACATAATAAAATTACACCAATTATTGACAAACTTATATATAATGCGAAACAAACAAAATGAAATATTATATCATGTATCATACGCAAACTTATCTCCAAGATTTAGGTCTCTGAAAACTAAAATATTGTCTCTGTTTTCTATTGATTTCAAAAATAAACAATTCCCATCCAACCTTTTTGTACGCATTGGCAATAATATCAATATATTTTACCCATTCTGGAAATACATCTATTTCTTTCCCATCAGCCAAATCTTCTATTGTCCAATTTTCTCTATTACAAATAGAATCGTTTATTAATGAGAAAATTTCTTCTAATGTTAATTCTTTTTTACTTTCTATCGTCAAATCATTTACATTTATTTGATCATTCATTTTGTTTAGTTATCCAATCATTTTCATATTCTTGCCAATACCATTCATACTAAATCCATATTGATCATCATAATTCAATCTAGACATATAAATTTTATTGGTATGAATCTTATCTGATAATGCATTATAACCCCAACACCTAACTTGTGTCAACTTACAATTATTATCTATAACTTTCATAACAAGATAAGATCTATTCGTTTTTGTTTTCTTTATTTCTAATATTCTTGGAATAAACCAACATAATTTAATGTCTGAATCATAATCACTTATTCCCGGAATACCATTTTGTTCTAATTTATCGATAAATTTATCATCAATGATTAAAGATAATGGAAATACACCCGTTAAGTCAACAATGTTCGATATTTTCTCTTCATGAGAAAAATCTTGTTCATCTTTATATACTTCAATTTTTTCATTAAACTCTTTAATTGTTTTTGGTCTATCAAAAGCTGTTGATAACCAAAAGTGTTTTTTATTTTTAAATCTTTGGTCCATCAAACAATCACAAGCACCACACCGTGTTAACACATCAATTGATTTCTTGTTTAATTTAGAATAAACTATATTTTTATTAAATAACAAATCTTCAATTGAATTAAATGGTCTGCTGTTTACAATTTGTTCTATTGCTTTTTCACCTAAACCTTTGATAGAATTAAGTGGTTGAACTAATGACTTGTTTTGTGGATACCATGATTCACCTGAATTATTTATATCTACTGTAACAATATCATACCCAAATCCTTTTACAATACTTACTGCTTTTTCTTTTTTGTCTTCCGGTTCTTTGTTAAGGAAAGCAGCTAACCAACAATCTTCAAAATATGTAAGCAGATATGCTGTTTGATAGGAAAGTATCGAATATGAGTAGGAATGGGCAGCATTAAATGAATATTTTGCAAACTTTTTCATTTTATCAAAAAGACTAGTTGCAACTTGTTTATCAATGCCATTACTAATAGCACCATCAACAAATTTACCCTCCAATGAAAATACTTGTTTTTCCATTTCGGAACCTGGTTCTGGCTTTTTTGAAATTAATTTTCTTACATTATCACATTCATCTAATGGAATATTACCGACAATATTAGCTAAAGACATGGCTTGCTCCTGGAAAATAAGGCAATTATATGTATTAGCTAATACTTTCTCTATTAATGGATGATCGTATTTAAGTTTATCTTTATTGTTCCTATTTTCAATATAAATCTTATCAACTTCGCTGCGAAGAGGACCTGGACGAAATAGGCTTGTCACGGAAGAAATGTCATCAATACAAGTTGGTTTGATTTGTTTTATAAAATTCTGAACACCAATTTCTGAAAATTGAAATATTCCAGCAAATCTTCCATCATGATAAACATGCTCATAAACCTTTTGATTGTTTAAATCCAATATATTTGGATCTAGATTACCATCATACCATTCTTTTATTTGCTTAAAAGTTGGTTTTGGTATATTATGTCTAGTTTTTAAAATAAGTTCTATACAATTTTCTATTGTTGCTAATGTTTCAACACCCAATAAATCAAATTTAATCCAACCCATTTCTTCTAGATGTGTTACTGTTCCAGACTCTGACCATGGTGTTTGCAAATTTCCTTTTGAAGAAATAACAGGCATTTGTTTAAGGATATTTTCACATATCACAACTCCACCTGCATGTTGAGAAATTGCTTTTATTTGTTTATACAAAACATTAATATGATTGGATATTTCAGGATGTTTATTAACAAAGTCTTTAAACTTTTGTGAATATTTTAAAGCATCATCAAAGTTCGGATTAATATTTTTATCTCCAGTTTCTGCTAGAGAACCATAAGCAACATCCTGGTCAATATTTTTGGTTGCTTCATTAACTTCGTTATAAGGAATATTATAAAACTTTGATATATCTTTAACTAAAGATTTAATTTTTAAAGTATTAATATTGGATATATTGATAACATTTTCTTCGCCATATTCTTTTTTTAGTATTCCAATAACCTTATCTCTATTAGAAAAGTCACTATCAATGTCCGGCATTCCTTTTCTAAATTTGTTAATAAACCTAGAAAACAAAAGATTAAATTTTATTGGATCAATATTAGTAATTCTAAGACAATAACAAACAAGACTTCCAGCAGCACTGCCACGGCCGCTATTAATTAATACATCATTTTCAACAAGTCTGATAATATCTCTCATAGTTAGAAAATATTTTTCTAGACCTTTGAATTTTATTAATTCTAATTCTTCGTTTAATCTGTTAATATATTCTTGTTTATTATCTAATTTTCTATATTGCAATCCTTCAAATGATAACTTTTTAAGTTCATCAATTGGTTCTTTATCTTTTGGGACAACCCAAGATGGTAATTTTACATCAGTTTGAGGTTTTGGATCAGCAATTAAATCATAAGCTATACTATGTGTTCTTTTAATAGCATCTAAAACAATTTTATCATCATAAAAATCATATTGTTTTGTTGTTTCTTTATATGAATCCCAAACTTGATTACCATTTTTTGGATATAATTCTGCTTTTAATTCATCTTTGGATTCAGGTAATTTCCCAAATTCAAATTTATTAAAATTTAACCAACCTATTTTTTTATATAATTCCCTGTCTTTCCAGTGTTCTGGTGTGGGATAATGAGAATCGGCAGTAACTACTAGTTTTATTCCTGTTTTCTTTGATAATTCAATAATACATTTATTAGCTAAATGTTGAGCTGATAATTTATTAAATTGCAATTCTAAGAATGTATTTTCAATACCAACAGCACTAACGATTTTATCTAATGTATTCTCAGATCTAGATAATATATTTTTTAATGCATTATCATTTAATAGTTCTGGTTTTAATTCATCAAATGGTAAATTAGGGAATTCTTCATACACGTCTGAGCATATAGAACCGCCGCAACAAGCTGAACTTATTACTAAATCTTCACCAAATTGATTCAATAAATTATAATCTATACGAGGGAATTTATAGAAACCATCTTTATATGATAATGAAACCAATGAAAATAAATTGTATAATCCTTTTGTTGTTTTAGCTAAAGCAACAAGATGATTTCTTTTTTTTATTGGATCATTATATTTATTTGATTTCGTTTCTTCTTCATTTTCAATTGTAGCTGTTTCTTCGTTTTCTTCCTTTTTTATTTTCTTTTGTTCTTTATGTTTTTCAAACTCCTTTTTCCATACATTTAAATCGGGATGAATATAAAATTCAATGGCCGGAAGATATTTAAAATTAATTCCTTTTTTATTTAAATCTTTAGCAGCCAAATATGCATGAACAAAAGAATTCATATGACCATGTTCTGAAATAGCCATAGCATTCATTCCATTCTTAACAACAAAATCAAAGTGTTCGTTGGGCATTCCTAAGCCGTCGAACACAGAAAACGATGTGTGAGAATGAAGATTAATAAAATCTATATTATTCACAAATTACCAATTTATAGATTTAGGCAATCTTTATTAATTCTTAAAACAAAGATTAACGCCAATCTTTCTGAATAATTTTTTAAGCGCAAATTCTCTATCTATTTCTGTAATAAATCTATTATCATTAATTCTCATTTTATCATTGGTTAGGTTTGTATTTATATTAAATTGTGTCAAATTTGCTAACAATTTTCTAAACAAGCTTGGTACTTTTTTATGTGATTTTTTTAAAAAATGATTTACCTCGCGAGGGGTTTGTTTATCAGTCATATAATGTTTTGAAACACCACAAAATTCTCCAAACAAACCAAGACAACAACTTTTGCCTGTTTTTTGACTATGCATCAAATTATTTGACTCTTCGCCCCTTGACCACTTGGTTCGATCAATAACAAATTTAACTAATTTTTTCATTTTATCCCTCTATTTTCAAAATTAAACCAACAAATAAAAGTCAATAATTTTCTATTCATTATCACTTGGTTTTTGTTCAGTTGTTCTAAGATGCATGATGGATCTAACATCCTTTAAATCGGATTCTTTAAAATATATTTCTGATATTCTAAGACATACTGCAGCAACCTCGGCTAGTTCAATAATTGCTTTAAAATCATTTTTTTCATTAACCTCTTTAGCGAATTCTCCTAACTCTTCTGTCAATATTGTATTCCATTTATCCAAAGATATTGCTTTTTGTTTTGTTTCATTAGGAAATTTCTTTTCTTGTCTTTCACGCTCTAATTCTATTAATTGTAAGAATAATTCTTTATTAATTTGATTTCTCATTGTTTTCCTTTATTTTTTTGTATTTTCTGAAGCAATTCCGTCAAACTCCTTATATCTTATTAAAGGAGTTTTAGGCCTATGCATCAGTTTTCTATGCTCTGAGCCTAGATATTCGCACATATTATCAAAAGAGTCAAGATTATAAGCCCAGGGCAAATTTATTATAGTTGTGTTTTCTACACATGGTAATTTTTCAAAAACATCTTTAAGTGTTAAAAATCTTCCTGAGTATCTCTTATCTATTGGTAATCTTGTTTTAGGAATTCCTAATTCACCATGTAATATACTCCCATCATATTGACCGGTTGCCTGATCTCTAAATTCCTTAATTAAAAATTTAACTTCACTATTAGTAATAGTGCAAGCATACGGTTTTCCATTTAATATTGTTTTGTTTACAAAAGAAATTAAACATCTGTCATTATCTCTAATCTCTTGTCTATATTTTATTATTATTTGGGACGGATATACAACATTAGGTAAACATATATAATATTTTTCTGGAATAATCCATTTAGAAACGCCATTAGAAATCCTAGCGGCTGTTCTACATCCATACAAAATATTCCAAACAATAGAATCTCTTTTGTCAACATCTCTTGGATGCACTGCAATATAATATATCGATATTTCTCTTCTTAATTCTTTTTTAAATCTAATATATTGATTTAAATAATTTTCAGGGTCTATAACAGCGTCACCCAATTTATGTCTTATTAATGGTATAAATCCAGCTGAACATACAATCCATATTGTATCACATCCAGCGGTAGCACACTCTAAAACAGCTCTTTCTATAGCTAAAAAACCGGGTGCAATAGGAATCATAGAATCGTGCCATGGAAAATCAAAATCCATTGGTTGACTATTGGTTGCAATTATACCGGCTAAATGCTTATTACTATTTTCTTCGTCTTTTTCTTTTAAATAACTCATTTAAAAATCGATCTAATTCGTTGTTATTGTCAATATTGGTATACTCTTTTAGTATTTCTTTGTAAGTTTTATTTATGAATTTTATATTATCAGTATCTTTATAATTGTATTTCAAAAATACAGGATCTATCTCTCTTTTAGAGTGTATTAAATTAACCTTTCTAATACCTTTATTTTTCATTTCATATATACATTTAAATCTAGCATTAACTTCTGAATTATCATATTTGTTTAAATCTTTGTTATTAATATATGAAATTGTTAATATTTTTCTTTTTGAAAGAAAATATATATATTTTACTAAATTATTGTTAGTGTTTATAAAACTCTTATTATGTTTACTGGAACCATTAACATGCATCCAATCATAAACTTTTAAAATTGGATCCTTTGTAGAAATAGGATCTGGAATATTCTCTATATTTTGATCATTAAAAATATAAAGTGTATTAAATTTAAATTTACCTAATCTTCCAGTTTTTGTATGTGCCTTTAGAACATCCACATCTATTCTTATAGAAGAACATTCATAAGGCATTAAATTTAAGCCTTTTAAATTTAAAATAAAAAATAGTCTATGCCATAATATACTTTTGCTTAATTTTTTATTATTTATTAAATCTGATCCAAATTGTTTAATATTAATATTTGGACCAAAATAATCATAAATATTTGGGACTGTCGGTTCTATTGATACGAAAGGTGTATTATTAAAATAACAATATAACAAAGATTCTAAAGTGCATCCAATAACAATTTCATTATAAAACACAATACTTGTTTATCTTATAAATTACAGCATTTTATCGCCAATGTGTTCATTAGGAAACATCTTACGGTACTGGTACCAACCAATAAAATTACCATGTTTTTCTGGTACATTTAGAGCCATGGCTACATGCTCAAAAGGAGACCAGTGACCAGATTTAGATAATTTATCATGTAAGTCTATATCTTTAGCTAAATCTCTTTTGCCGTCATGAGTTAAATAAGAAACCCTGGCGCATCTACCGACAGAAACCTTTTTAAGAATTTCGATCGCATTTATCTTACCTTCATCTTCAACAGTATCCCAATCCTCCATGTAAATTAAAGGCATGTGCCATTCATAAGGCTTTAATGGAATCGGATCATTTGAGTCGTATTGTTTCTTCATTTCGTCAGCTATAAATTTTAATTCTGGCTGTGCATCTTTATGGCATCTTAATCCAAACCAATTACTATATTCTGTTGCCGAAACAATAACTGTTATAAACATCCATGGTTCAATAATACGATTGCATAATTGTTTATGCAATCCAGTATTTGCCAATTTTTCACTATATTCAAGCATTTTATCTCTAGCTTCTAACCATTGAGCTTTAACCTGATACAGATCTGCAAATGAAAATTCTTCTTTTGATTGCATCCCAGGTTGATTTTTACCCCAAAACACTGGCATTGCTGGATCTTTTTTTATCATTTCTATTAATTTTTCATTTGGAATAGCCCTAGAACTACTAGAATTTCTACTAAAAAGTCTATGTGTTAATAACTCCGAATGAACGAATCTAGGATATGTTAATTCAAATGTTGTTAATCTTTTATTGCATGGAGCTAAAGAATCCGCTAAAATTTTTACACTGTAAGGCATTATTTATGATCTCTAGAATGACACGAATCACACAAAGTGAGTATCCATCCACCATCTCTAACTTTACCAGGATTACCACACTGTTCACATGTTTTATAAGACTTAGATTCTGCTTCACTACATATTTTATACATTTCTTCTGTACCAGAAGTTAAATAAAATCTCAATCCACCAAATTTTTCTTTAATTTGAGAAGCAGCAGGATGTTCTAATCTAAACTCTTTACACCACGAATCTATTGTTTCATACAATATTTTATGGTTACATAGTAACCATAAAATATGGTTAAATTTTCTTGTTATAAAGCTTTTAATATTTCTCCAAAAAACATATATACGATCATTTAATTTTTTACTATCGTATACCTTACCTGGGACAGAAAAATGACCCCATTTATTTATAGATTTAAATTTTAATGGTATTTGATATTTTTTTATACATTTACCATTAAAATTTTCATGATCTGATTTATTTTCACCACATACACAAGCTTGTGGATTATATTCACTAATATATTTCTCTATAAGAAATTCTAATTTCTCAGAAGCTTCTTCAACAATACCATACCAGCCTGGTCCTATTTCAAAACCAAATGCCATACATGTATTTTTAACAGAACTAAAACGATCTCTATACAACAAAGGAAACTTTGTTACCATTCTTTGATCAAAAGATTCTTGCATTTCTATCATTTTGTATTATTACTTTCTATAATTGCCCATTTATTGTCAACAGCTACCTTGATTCTAGGATATATGTTTAGTGCTTCTGGATCATTTATATTAAAAACTGATTCGTATAATAAAGCTTTACACTCAAACTTATTCCATCTATTATACCATTTCTTTACTGTTGATGGTTTATCATCAATAAAAATATCGCCATAGACAAATTCCTTTGCAGCTGTTATAATAATATCTTCTCTTCCTAAAGCATCAAAATTTTCTTTAAGCCATTTTCTTCTTATATTATCCCATACTTTACAGTTTGTCCATGGTGAAGTACAAAACAAAACTTTGTGTCCTTTTTCTCTAGTTTTTGCAACATTATATAAACTAGATTCTTTTGGTTTAAGTTGATACCAAAAATATGGATCTTCTAAAATAGAATGAGAGTTTTTCAACTCAGTTCCATCTAATAAAGAAAAAACATCCCAATTTCCATTTCTTTCAATATCATTTAATGTAATTTTTGGTTTTACAAGTTTTAAAAGTTCTATACCAAATGAAGTTAAAACTTCATCAACATCAAATATTATAATTTTTTGATTATTCATTTCTAAAACAATTTCTAAAATATCCAACAACAAATTTTTCCGAAACTAAAGTTATTATACTTTCTTCAAATTTAATCGTTTCTAAACCTTCAGAATAAAAAACTATAACACTATTATCATCTTTTTCCAAATTATGATGTATTTTTATTTTTTCACAATCATCTGCAATTCTTATAACTTTAGCGATAGAAAATTGTGATTTATCCAATAATTCATCAGGAATTAAATCTGATATTTTTTTTCTTTGGACTAACTCAATATGAATAGTTTTATTTATAGGATAAAATTTCATTTTATACAACAATTTCTTTCTTAAGAATATCAACAAATGTTGATAAATCATCTAAATCTATTTTATTTTTTAATGCATTGTATGCTTTTTTAACCATTACTACTTCATCTTTAGTTAACCAAGCATTTTCAACATAATTTTTTTGTAACTCTTTTTTTTGTTCTCTAAACGGTAGCATAGCGCTATCCAATTCTTTCAAACATTTAGCTAACTTCTCAATATGTTTCTTTTTTTCATCCGTTATTACTATTTCAGACATTTATATTTTCCATTCTTTTTTTTATATTATTGATAAATTTTCTACAATTTTTTGACAAATAGAAATAAAATATTGTTCAGTATGGTTTAATTTCATTCTATTTACATCTCTATGTAACCATTGAACATTTCCAAAGATAATGACGACTTTTACCTATATGAGAAAATTCAATAACAGTTAATTTATTAAATGTAAAACCTGTTAAATTAAACTTCTTTTTTGTCATTGTCTTCATATTTAATAGACATAGCATGATCCATAATGGCACACGTAAAACAACAATAACAAGGTTTATCTTCTGGATATTCTATATCGACTAACACTATTTGTTGTCCTCTTTCTATATCTTGATATTCATGATGAACACGTCTTTCGTAACATTTTAAATAAGAACAAAATCTTTTTTTAGTTTTTTGGTCCATTATCTTCTACCTGTTGAATCAAAAGTTTTTCTTTATAGAATTCAGGTAAACCATGTATAGAACCCCTAAGAATATGACCCTTAGCCCAATTCCAAAGCTTTTCTTTGATGTCATCAATACATTCAGCTTCTATATCTTTTTGTACTTCTTTTATGAGTAATCCTATATCTTTAGGTGTATTTTCTAGTTTACCGGCTTCGTCCAAATGAAGAATACTTTTTTGCCATCTAGCTTTATTTCTATATTCTTCAATAAGACTCATTAATACATCTTTATTGGTTGGATTAGATTGTTTCCATTCATGTTTATGAACTTCTTTAAAAACTTCAGACACATGCTTTCCCATTAAAACATGGCCATCTCTAGAAAATCTTGAATAATTCTTAATAACAACACCTTCTATTTTTGCACCACCTAAGACAGAAGTATTTTCTAAGAATTCTTTAAATTTATTAAAATCTAGTTGGGATCCTGGACCATTATATAAAAGTGGTACTACTTCTAGACCTAATCGTACCGATTCTAATACTTTTTCTCCATAAGGAAGAAAAACTTCTTGTCCTTTGCAAATATCAAAAATAATCCAATGGTCTTTGGGTATTCGGTCATAAGCCAAGCTATTGTGTTTACTCTTATTAAAGTATTCACCCCTATAAATCCAATTTGGAGTCATTAATGGAGCAATATTTTTTAATGTCTTTATAGCGTTAACAAACATTTTTTCCGGTGCATCTAGATTTAATTGAGCACCATTACTTCTAGCACATAATTCTCCATTGATAATAGCACCTGAAAACTGAGATCCATCTAGCTTTTCTTCAACTATTACATCACCATCTAATAAGCCTTGTGACCCTATTAAAGAAGCATGACCAACATTGTAAATTTTTCCGTAACTTGGGATACTCATGTTTATTTCCTTTTTAATTTATCTTGAATAAATTTATAAAAATAATATAATTCATCAATAAGGCTAGGTATTGTAACAATAACTATTAATACAATACAAAATATAGAAAAAATAAAAACCAATAACGATATAATATATTCTAAATTCACAAATATAATTCAGGATTAAACAATACAACAAGTTTGTCTGGTGGTCTTTTAATAGATTTTCTTCCTTCAATACTAATTTTTATATCAGTATTGTCTATTTCAATAACTTTACCTATTTTAGACAATGACCATTATGATTTTCAAATGCTACACTTGTTATAACAGCTGATCCGATAAATATAGGAACACCTAATTTGTCCAAGATTATATTATCAGAATCAATCATAATACCAACAATACACCTAAAATTTGTAATGTCAATAGAAAAATTAGGCTAAAAGATTAAACGGTTGTCTATATTCTACAAAATCATCACAATCTTTTCTGGTTACTTGTGCTACAGCAACACACTTATCTTCAGTTAATTTGGTTATAAAGATATTAGCCTTATGTTCCTTATCATTAACTGCTGCTAACAATCTTTTCATTGAAGTTTCAAGCATTAGTTTGGCTCTTTCTAAGCCTTGAAACCTTGGGACACTTTCTAAATCCGGGATTAATGGATCTATAAATTTCTCTTTAATATATCTTTTTTGATCTTCTGTTAAAACTTTATTCATTTTTATTCCTTAATAACTTTTTATTAGATAGTACACGCATTACCCTGGCAAGCAATTTCTCCAGTTAAATTTGTATCATCTTCTAACTCTATCACCTTTGTTAAATCGATGTCAACAAGTTTTTTCATTAATATATTATATGTTTCTTTGTCACATGTTTCAAAAGGCATTTGTTTGAATGTGGTTGATTTCTCGTCATATGGAATAACAGACAAACCATTATAATAATCTCTATTCTCCCACGCCCAATCACCAACTTGTTTCCATTCATCGTCTTTAATAGAGATTGTTGCTGAAACATTATGGGTGTTATTACCAGAAATATGACCTGGTTTAACCCAATTGTTATAATAGTGTTTAACCCTATTCAACAAATCCATTACATTTTCGTTTCTAGTAATTGATCCAGCTGGTGATTTTTGTGGTATAGAAATAACTGCCTCATTTAAACTAAAATAATCATCTTCTAATAATTCTGGACATGTATTTTTTAGGTAATCATATATAGACTCATTCTTAAGTACCCTCATCCTTCTAATATAATATTCACTATGCACACCATGAATTCCGGAACCATTGCAACCCAAAACTAGCGTTGTTGTTCCAGCTGGTTTAATACATGTAATTCTTGCAGATGGGTTAATACCTATTAATTCAGCTACTCTAGAATTCTCCTTAAAAGCTTCTATTGCACCTTCATAAATGTCTAAATTATTTAATTTATTAACAGCAATACCAGTCATACTAACTCCTAGTAATGCTTCTTTTTCACATGTTCTTTGCCAAATAGGACGTAAATAATGAAAATCAGTATAACTTGCCTGAATAGTACCCAAAAAAGTAGCTGCTCTTACTCTTTCTTCAAAATCTTCTTGTGATTCAATAGTAGAAGTATTAATTTCTGTTAAATTGCACAGTTGATTTGCACGTAAGCTTATCTCAGCGCAGGGGTTAACCCCATATTCACAATCATTAGAAAAAATTATTCCAGGTTCACCACATTTACTTTCGTGTATTTTATCCCATAATTCCAAAAAGAATTTTTCTTTTATTCTATGACGCAATAAAACGGCGCTATTATTTGCTCTAGCCCTTTGTGGATTCTTTTCACTCCAATTACCATATTTGCATGATATCATTTCATCATCATCAGCTGAGAATAATGATATGCAGGCTGCTCTTCTAATACCTCCAGCTAGAACCGCATCGGCAAGGTGACAAATTATATCGTGACATTCTAACGATGTTAATTGACAACCTTCCTGTTTATTATTTAATATTTCTTCTATTTTAATCAAACAAATTTTTAATGGTGTAGGTCCTGGTGCTCTACCACCAGAAGTTTTTAATAAACTTCCCTTTTTTCTAATATCAGAAAAATCAAAAACTATTTTTGACGTACCATTGAAATAAGAATTTATTAATACATCAACAGCATCAGCCCAACCTTCAATACTGTCTCCGACAAGATGTCTTCTATTTTTTTCTTTTGGTTTTATTATTTTTGGTAATTGACTAACATGATGAAACTGAACGGAATACCCTACTCCAGTTCCGCCCAATAAAAGAAACATAACCTCAGAAAATGCTTTAGGATGCAATATTGGCAAATACGAACAATTGTAATTTCTGGCTGGGTTTACTATTATAGGTTTACCGGCAAATTGCATACTTCTCATTGATGGTAATATCTTTTTATCATAAACTAGTTTATAAACTTTATCCAATTCGTTTTTCAATTGAGGAAATTTTAACAAATGCATATCCTTGTTTCTTGAAACAATTTCGTTATATGTTTCTCTTCTTTGTAAAGAAGGAATATAACGCGCATACTTCATGAATACTGTCAAATCGGATAAAATTTTACTAGCTAATTCCACTTTATTAACACCTCACCTTAAATTCTATTTTTCTCTTTAAATTTTTTGTATTTTTCTCTTAATCTTCGTTTTTCTTCTTCTGGATCAACCATGTTAGGTAAATCTATTCCAGGATTATATAAATCCAAAACCTTAATATTAACGTTAGCTAAATCCATAAAAATATTATAAACCATCCCATCAGGTCCATTTCTATTTTTACACACAGAGATTTTACCGGTATTATTAATCTTGTCTTGCGAATCTCTAGATAGCCCTAAAGTCAAATAAGATCCAAAGTTCTTATTAAAGGCTTCAGATGTATGAGCCATTGTAACAATCTGAGAAGAGTAACCTTCTCTATTTAGTTGTGATGCTGTAATACCAACAGTATTTAATTCTTGAATTATAGACTCAAACTCATCGTAAGTGTCTCCTATTTCATGTCTTAACTCTTTTTTAAAGGAAACAGATTTCAACAATTCTAGATAATCTAAAACTATCATCCCAACATTAAAATTCTCTGATTTTAATCTTTCCAAGTGATTTCGGATTGTTGTTAATGAAGCAGTTTTCTTAGGATAAAATTTAATTCTTAATTGTCCTGGTACATCAGCAATTTTCTTTAATACTTCTTCTTTATGTTGTTTTAGTTCGCCAATTGGTACACCTGTTATACACGCATCAAATCTTTGACCTATAACCTCTGGTTTTAGTTCTAATGTATAAAAAACAACATTTTCACCACGCTTTAAGGCTTGAGATGCAATAGAAACCATTAAAGCAGTTTTACCAACACCGGTACCGCCCATTAGAATACAATATTCACCCTTACCTAAACCACCATCTATAATTTCGTCTATTTTTCCTAACCCTAATGGTATTGTTGATCTAACATTTTCAACATACCTTCTCTCAAAATCCTTTATATAATCATGACCAGAATCTATTTCACTTCCAGCTTTGAGAGCATTATTGATTACAGTTTTTATTTCATCAAAAGAATTTATTTTTAATAAATCAACAGCTTTGAGCATTGCTTCATGCAATTTTTGTTTTCTAGCGAAATCTAAAGCTTTATCCTTGATGAATTGATGATCGTCTATAGGGTTTGTAAGCATTCTTGCATAAAATTCAGATACTTGTCTATGAATCAATTCATTATCTTTGGTAAGCGAAGCTTTGATAATTGACTCTATAGTTTCTCTTGAAGGATGTATTTTATATTTCTTTTTATATTCAAATATTGTGTTTACAAACCATTGTTGATAAATATACTCTAGAAATTCAACTTTTAGAACTTCCATTAGTCTGTCTGCAAATACTCGGTCCTCGAGTATCAAAAATGATAATTTGTCTTGAAATGATTTACCGTATATTGCTAAGTTGTCCATGATAAATGAAACTCAGATTCTACAATCAACCAGAAGAGAAGTCAATAGTTGGATTTTATAATTAGGTTCCGAAAGATTTAGAGTTTGCAACAATTGATTTGAAGATTTGAAATATTTCAATCCAATTATAATCAGTTAGGCCATCTTGAATAAATTTTTTTGTTACTTCTGTTTGGTTAAATTCTGGTATGAAGTTGTGTAATGTATCTTTTATTTTTTTGGAATTTTGTGCTGATATATTTGGTACATATAATTGCATAATTTTATAATTCAAAATAATTTTATCTTTATTGTTTAATATATCTGAATGTATTTTTACCTTACCATCCTTTTGGTTGTGATTACAAAATTCAAATAATTCATCAATTGTCCAACTTTGTTCCATTGCTAAAAATGGCAATCTCTTTGCAATTGTTTTTAATCCAATACCATAAACACCATCTAAATTATCTGATTTATCACCAGTAATAGATCTTGCTAATGCAAAATTATTAGGATGAATTCCAAATTTTTCTACTATTCTTGGAACATTCATTATTTCTTGCTGGACAGGTCTTAAAACAACAACTCCTTTGCTGCATAATTGGAAGAAATCTTTATCACTGGATACTATAATTTTTATCTTATCATTGAATAACTTTATATTACAAATACGCGCTATAATATCATCAGCCTCTACATTGTCAATTACTAATTGAATTATTGGCATTAAATTAAGATATTCAATTAATCTTAAAAATTGATCATTTTTGTTTCTTTCTTCTTCATCATCAGATAAATTTTTTACATTTCTGTTTAAATGAACAGGTTTTCTTCCGTCTTTGTATTCTGAAAATAATCTTTTTTTTCTTTTGCTTCCGCCAGTTCCATCATGGCAAATAATAATAATGTTTGGTTTAGTTTCTCTACATAATTTCTGTAGACTTTTTAAAAATCCCTTACATCCCCCGAAGGGCAAACCTTTAGAGTTGATACTAGGATCAGCTATAAAATTTCTTAAAAAAAGATTCAAAAAATCGATAATTAATATTCTGTCTTTGCTCATTAGTTTTTATATCTAATTATTATTTCTTCTTCGATAGTATTAGTAGAAAAATTTTCCACTTTAACACCAATATCAAGAGCACCACTTATAAATGCATTTAAGGAAGGTAGATATAGATAATTTTCAATATTAAAATTAGACATAGATCGCATGTACATATATGATGGTTCTTTCCCAAAACAATCCAAATATAAAATATTATTAGCCATATTTATTTATTTTCTTAAGTTATTAAAATTATATCTGTCTGTAATAGCAAAAGGATACATTACAGAATTAGGATCATTTGTGTGCACATATCCAAAAACATGACCTAATTCGTGTGCAATTGTTTTTGTTCTAAATTTTATGTCCCAATTATAAGGAATAGTTATATAACTCCATTTGATAGTACAACCATCTTTATTATCGATGCCATTAAAAGTGTAACTCTCATTACCATAATTCTCAATAATTATTGGCACTATACCAGAAGTATTTGGTGGAATTATAGAAGTTAATTCTAATGACATACCGCCATACACCACCTTATCACTACCCCACTGATTGCATGCCTCTATAACATTTTTTTCCCATTCTTGATTAAATGGTTCTAAAAAAACTAATATTGGTATAAAATCCCTAGGAATATGTCGTTCACATTGAAAATTATTTATATTAGATAACGATGAACAAGAAAAACAAAATATTAAGAATAATACAGTTAAATATCTAAAATTAAATTTCTTACAGTTCATTTCCCTCTATAAATGTCAAAATAGCGTCTTTTTTGGGTGCATCTTTCCTGTCTTGTTCGTAATGTTCTTGCAATCCCCAATACCCTTGAACGGATTCATTATGGACTGTATTATTCATGTGCATAAAAAGACGAACATTTTCAATTTGTTTCCATTCATTAAGAAAAAGACTATACATGGTGCCCATCCTACTATCTCTATTTGCTTCAACAATAAGTTGACCCCATAAAGGATCGTTACCATAGTTTGTAAGATGCTGCCCGCCTTCATACGAAATTAAAAATTTCCCAAAAGAAGAAGCATATCTACTAAGATCTACTACTTCATCAATAACTTTTTGTACTTCTGTTTCAACACTTACAAAAAGCTCATCTAATGTTTTTGGTTTATCATCACTAATACTAGTATTATGACCAAAATAAGGAGCACAAGCAACAGCATCAATATTTGATCCAGGTCTGCCTTCATTTAACATAACTTTAATATCATCCGAAAATGCATTAGTTTCCAAAACGCAGATAACTCTATCACCAAAATAACTTTTTGCAATTTCACCAATTAAGTTTGTTCGTTCATAATGATAAAATAAATTCGCTGTGTGAGGGTCTTCATTTGGCCAACGCTTAAGACCACGTTTTACATAATAATTGTATTGTCTAAAGAAATCATTCCATGTTTCATTACTATCAGCAATATAGAGCATTAATTCTGGGTTTAATTTTTTATGTACTAATTTTATTAAACTTTTAATATTTTTGTTAGAATACATATGGGGTACATTGAGATAAAGATTCGCACCTACTATATTGCAAAGGTTAACTACTACTTCCCATGGCATACCATTTTCCCAATCCGGATATACATAGCGAATATCAGCTGGTTTTGCTCTTTTTGTCCAACTTTTAGAACCTTCATAAATAAATCTCAACGTATTAAAACCTTCAAAACTAGAAATAAATTTTGGATGAAACAACTCGTTTCCATTTGCCCCGGGCATAATCAGCTTTATATCCTTTATATAATCTATTTCATCTGTTGCTATTATAGTAATATTAAATCCGTCTTGGTTTGTTAAATATAAATCCTGACCGGTAAAAACTATTCCATTTATAGATACAGTACCTTTACCGCTAAATGAAAATTTATAAGGACCAGCTGGGAATGCGCCACCTGCGCCTCTATCAATCAAACACATCGTATAAACCATTTGTCCAGTTTTTAGTTTTTTTACCCAACCAAATTTGTCTGTCTCTATTGAACGTTCGTCGCGTTGGTAATTTTCATCAATAGATATCCAAGGAGAACTTTCAAGAAAATTATTTGAAAATTTATATTCAGCCCCATAAAAACTAGGATTATCTGGATGAATACCAACAGGGCTTGTTTTATTATTGACGCGATGGCACGAAGAAAATGCATTTATAATATTCATTCTTTACCTCCATTAAAATGCAAAAAATACTAATATAAAAAATAATATATCAAATTTTTAAATTAAATTTCTTATAATTTATTTCCATCAGGAACAATATCATAAAACAATTTAGCATTACCTGCTTTATCTTTAAATTTTTGAACTACTTCTTCATCTATAATAAATAGAACAGATTCTTTGAATTTTGGATCTTTAAGTTTTTCTATCCAATTAGCATCTTGGAAACTAACTTCACTTCCGTCATTCAATACTAATGCTTTCCATGCGCCCTTTATTTTTAATCTATCTGAATTTCTAATAGCGTCTAACCAACTTTCCTCATCTCTAATACCAACAGGATCAGAACCCCATATTATTTTAAATAAACATTCCCTACTTTCGGTTCCAAATCTAGATTTCTTTAATTTTACTTTTACTTCAGACCCGACTCTAAATCCATTTTGATCATTAATAACATAATCATCTTTACCAGTTTTTTTGGTAAGCCATATTCTTAAACTATATGAATATATTAAAGCTTTACCACCAGGTGTCATAAAAGGATCCCATTGATTACCTAAATTAGTTCTTAATTGATTCAATACTAATAATGTACTATTACCATTAGCTAATGGTAATGTTATTTTTTTCAATCCTAATGAAGCTATTCTTGGTATTTTAGCCATACTAGATTGTGGATTCACTTCTTCATCTTCTATGTCAGCTTCTGATGGGATATTAGCAAAACTATCTATTATAAAAAGATATCTATTATCTTCAGAAGCAGATAATAAATCTTCTATTGTTTTAAAAACAAACTCAACACTAGTTGCTTGAACATATACAAATTTACTTAAATCAATACCTATTTTCTCTAAAAATTCTGGATCTATAGCTGATTCGGAATCAAAATAGACTATCTGTATGCCTTTTTTTTGAGCCTGCGATGCTATTTGTGCTGCCATGTAAGATTTACCCGAACTTTCAGCTCCTGCAAGTTCACAAATGCGCCCTACAGGAATTCCAGCCTTTTTGCCCTTGGCTATAATACTGTCAAGCCATGTGGATCCTGTTGAAATCCAATCAACAACAGCACTAGGATTTTCTTGATTCAAATCAAATGCTACATTAAAACCAGCTTTCTTGTTTATTAATGAATGTATTTCACTAGAAGTTAATTTACCTGGTTTTTCTTCTTCTTTTTTTGCTTTAGCCATAAAAATAATACTCCATAATAATATATCCTCACACCCGATCATACTATACTAGTAAGTAACCACCGGGCTAACGAGGATATATTATTCTTATTGAAAATTAATATTTTAACAAAGTTTAAGACGCAAGCTCTTCGATCGCTTGGTCTATAGATGTAACAACCGCTTCTTCATCGGATGACAGATTATTCACCGAATCACCTAATTTTGATTCTCTATTTGTACTATTGTCAAATGGATCATCTAGATAAGTTTCTAGTGTTTGTCTTACTTCATCTGGCGATTTTCTCAATAAAAAAGATTCAATAGGTTTAACCTTGTCTAAAATTTCTTTAATTATTTTTTTAGACGAAGCCAGGGGTGTTTGTTTTGGTTTTATTGTTAATTTTGTTTTTGGATATGCGCCTTTTTTTTCAGGTTTGGTATATGACAACTTAAAATCTCTACCTAATTCTAGATCTGTAAAATCATCATAATCAGGATCTAAAGACATTTTAATTAATTGTTCATATGTTTCTTTTCCATAACCATATGGTTTTGGTCCTAATTCTTCTTTACCACGAAGAATCACATTTGTAAAAAATCTTTGTCTAGTAAATAAATTTTTAGCTGATTTTTTGCTTTCATCTGTGTCTTCTTTCCATAATTCAAAAGCATAATCACAAACTGCACACTTTTCACCAAAATTTCTTCTAGGACAAAGAAATCCTTCACCTAAATTATAATGAAAATAATATTCTTTAAATGGATCCCCATCGGCCGATGGTAGGAACCTTACATCTTGGTCACCTTCATCGGGTCTAAAAAATACACTTTCCTTTTTATCACTTTTCCCGTTAGTTTTCAAAGATTCTAACTTTTTCTTCATTAATTCTTTATTTATCATAATTCTCCTTTGAGTAATAATACTCTGTAGTAGATTTAGCAAATCTCCTAAATCTCTAAAATTTAATTAAGTCATAATTGCACTAAGCTAGTATGACAAGTGCAAATTATAAATGCACTATCATAATTAGTTGCAAAAACACCGTAAGATACGCTAGAAATACCACTAGCTATCTTTTCTTTTACTGTATTTTTAATTTGACTCAACAAAGAAACATCAGATTTTAAAACTGATTCGTTATACGCAAAATAATACACTACATCGGTAGGGATGTCAAGATAATAAAACATCTTCTCTTCTTTTGTTTCTTCGTCAACTAATCCAAAAGTAGATATTCGTGTTCCTATATCCAATTCAGAAGTTGTTGCAACAACCGGTTTCATATTTTGAAACCTATTCATCATATAAAATGTATTGACTATGGTTTTATTAATCTTATCAAAATAAGATATTATTGAAACACCACCCATGGCACTTTCAATTAATAAATTTGAAATTATATACAGTCTAGTAAATAATCCAGATCGAGCATATTCCTGAAATACATTAAATGATAAATTTTCTCTTAATTTTGCTTCTGCACCTAAAAATTCAATATCTGGTCTAATGTATAAAACTGTTATATTTCTAGAGGGTATCTGTTCCAATATAGCTAAAGATGCCATTGAAATAGCACCGCCACCACATAACACAAACAACACCTTATTTTTATCTTTAATTTTCTTAAAATATTTCTTTAAGTTTGGAATTCTTTCTTCAAAATCTTCAACTCTTATTTGAGAAGATAAGGGAATGTCTATACATTTACTATTTTTAGTTTCAATTTCTGCAGAATCCAGCCGATAAATTAATGGATATTCTTCAAAATTTGCAAATTCTGTTGCTATGGCAACACCAGCCTGTCCTAAACCTATTATACAATCGAACATCATAATATTTATAAGGATTTTACATTAACAGATTTCATATTACCCAAATCTTTACCTATTTTAATATTTACAAGCCATTTATCATTAAAAACTTTAGAAAAGTTTAAAATTATAGGTTTTAATAATTTTAAATCTTCTTTTGAAAAATCTAAAACCATGTTATCATGGATTAATATACTTATATAACTTTTATGTTTTCCGCTTCCAATAATATCTCTAACTTTTAAAACATTAGTTAAAAATATATCACAACAAGTACTTTGAATCAAAATTGGTAAAGCTTTTTTGGGCTCCACTGGTATATTTCTACCAAACACGGTTTTGACAACGTTGTCATTATAATATTTATTTAAAATACTATCTTCATTATAATAATCATCAATTTCTGGAATTTTAAATTTAAAATCAGAATCATTATACAGCCAAGCCATAAATTTAACTTTTATTTGATCTCTTGAAATACTTTGATTAAAATTTTTTTCATAAAGTTGTCTATGCCAATCATGAATATCTATTCTTGGTTGTGGTATATTATTTAGAAATAAAAATGTTCTAGGATCAGCAGCATTATAATCAAACTCCACAAAAAAATCATTATTTGGTTTTAAAATAGATCTATATTTTTTATCTAAAGTTAAAATTGGAAATGAATCCTTTTTTGTTGTTAATCTTCCGGTAACTGTTCCAAATGCATTGTATTTTATTACAGGATTAATTTTTTTTATTTTCTTTTTTAAATTAATAGTTTTATTATTATCTTCGATATTATTAAAGAAACTATAATCTATATTTAATTTCTGTAAAGCTATTTCTTCTACTAAAGAACTTATACTCACCAAAAAATCATAATTCTCCGGAAAACTATAATTCTCAAAAACATATTTTGTAATTTCATTTTTTAAGTTATTATATTTGATAACAAATGCCTCTGGGAATAAATCAACTATACAGTGTTCTGCCAAATCAATTTTAGAATTTTTAAAAGCTTTTTCATAACATTTATATTGTTTATTTAATGCATTCAAATCTGTTTTCAGGTGAAGTGGACATGCATCTTCTAAATGCATTCCGTTCAATAAAATTTGTGCAAATTTAACAACTTTTGGATCTAATAATAAATGATAAGCCCAGGTGTGGGTTAAACTAGATGCATCTTTTTTATCTATAATTTTGTCATCTACAAAAACGCTAGGACATTCTCTTTTTGAATCTAGAATTTGAAAATACATTAATATTATTTCTTATTAGCTCAAACTAATAATTTTAGCATTAATATAATCCAGCATTTTATTGTTGTCAATAGATTTTTTAATATTCAATGATGTTGTTAATAATCTATCAAATTCGTGTTTAGTTAAATTTAATCCATTTTCTTTGCATCTAACATAAAGATACAATTTAACCCACATATTATCACTAATATTAGCTAAATCTATTTCTTTTCTTGTTAGTTTCTCAAAAAAAGACTTATTATTATTTGTTAATTTTATATTTTCAATAACACTATTTGTTTTTAAAAAACTATTATAAAATCCATAAACATATGTTTTTATAATATTAATATCATTGTTATACGTCTTATAGTAAGACTTGTTGAATAAATCGTCAATATTTTTTATGTTATATTTGTTAAGATACTTAAACATAGCTGGAGAATTTACATCAGCTATAAGTCTCCAGGGTGCATTCTTGTCAATAGAAAATCCAAATTTCCTTGCTGTTTTAATATAAAATTCATAGTCAAGATCATTAAAATACTTTTCAAATTTAAGTTGATCAATTGAATGATTTTCGTCTGCTAAATGAACTATTAACCCAGAAATACTAGGATCACAATATATAGAACTTATGAATCCAGTTTTAGATAGTGGGAAATTAGGTGTTAATATGTCAATAAATTCAATAAAAATAGATACAAATGAATCAAAATCTGTTATTAATTTCTCTCTGTTGTTTCCTTTTAAAAAAGAATTAGTAAAGCTTTCATATAATAATTTCATATAAATATGATACAAATTATTAACATTTTTCCATGCTGATTTAACAGATATATTTAAAAATATAGAATCTTCTTCTATTCTGTTTGATGATGCTGCTAATTTAAATTCCCTTCTAAAATCTTCAAATGCATCAACAACAAAGTTTATTGCAAAAAATATTTCAGAACCTTCATTTTGTTTAAACTGTTTAAAAAACACTTCAGACGGATAAATACTATTTTTTTTATTATCCAATCTACCATATAATTTTTGTTCATACCATAAATCCTTAGGAATTGGTATCGTAGGTCCATTTGGATATACAAAATCTTTATAATGCAATCTTTGATAAAAAGATCCATAAGAGTTTATATTATTTGTTGCTTGTGGTATTGAAATATTAAACATTTGTAGCTACATCAATTGATAATTCTTTATCTTGAGATAGATTTGCATTAAAAAGAGAATTTTCTTCAACAAAAGAAATCCAATTTAAATCTATTATTGTTTCAAATACACCTGGTTCTATTTTCCCAAATACTTTTGAAATATTATAATAACCTCCTAAAGGTATTCTTTCGTTTCTAGGTATAGTTAAATCAATACCAATAGACTTAGGGTCTATATATACCATCATACCAGGTTTAAAAACAGAAACCCCGTATAATGGTATTTTTGCATTATATGGTTCAATAAAAAAAGCTGTATTTTTTCTAACTCTATTTTGATCAACAATTCTTGCTTCTTTTAAATATTGCATATCAGTTTTCTGAAAATCAATATTTTTAACAATACCCCTATCAGCCCCGAAATATAAATGATATATTCCTCTTTCTGAGTCTTCTTTATAAATTCCTTTAACTGTATGAGGATTAAAATTTGAAGCATATATCATAAAATAATGTTTCATAGAATCCGGATTGGTATTAGATCTTAAACTAGTTAACAATTTTGATTTTGAAAATATTTCATTTAAGCTTAAATGATCCCCGTCTGCCCCAATTGGATCAAAGGCTAAATTGTTAGTTCCTAAATCAAAAACAGAAAAACTAATTCTATTAGTTGTTGCCTTAATATAAGGATTAACTGGATCTGATGCAATTGCCTTAACAATCAATTCAGAGCAAATATCTCTCAAAAAATCTCTTAATAGATATGTTGTCAAACCCCTCTTAACAACCTTTTTTAAAAACCAAGAATTAAATAAATCTACAGATATTGGTATATCCGCTAAATTAACAACAGTTGGAACTTGATCATCATCACTTAATTCAATTGGTCCAATTATGTATTTGAATTTGTCAATATTGTCTTTTGGTTGGTTTTTTGTTTGATTTTCTATTTTTTTCTTTTTTATTATAGATAAAGCTGTATCTATTAGATCGCCAAAATACACATAGTTAATTCTAGTTTTATTATCTTGTTTTGGTGATTTTGCTATACTTGTTTGATTAATTTTTAATTCTTGTTTAATTCTTTTATTGTTTTCTTCATTCTCACCTTTTACTTCTTCATAAATTGAATTTCTAAGGTTATTATAACCAACTGGATCGCCTACTGATGTTTTTTTATATGATTCTGGGTTAATTTTAGATGTTTCATTTTTTAATTTCCATTCATTAATAATTCTATCCTTATCTTGTTCAGAAGCGCTAGACAAAACGTTTTCATATTTCTTTAAGCTTAAAAATGTATCAATAGTTTGTTTGTCTATATCAATATAAAAAATTCTATTATTATTTTCTAACTCAGTTAATAATCTTCCATAAGAAATTGCACGATCTTCTTTGATTATATTTTCTTTCATTTTTAATCGTGTTTCAAGTTCACTTTGGTTATTTTCTAATTCTAATTCATTATTAGTCCTATTGTCCAAAACACTTTTCCATGTTCCATCTTGCCACCCAGAAGTTAGTTTAGACCAGCTACTACCAACCCTATTCCAAAATCCTTGTTTATCTTTTTGTGAATCCACTTTTATTTGTAATTCTTGATTTCTATTGGTATAATATTTTATTAATTTCTCTTGATTTACTATTTCTTTTTCGGCTTGTGGACCAACATACAATATATCGGTATCATCCGAAAGCATTTTACCTTCTATTGCACCAATATAATTTGCTGTAATTTGAGCTGATCCATCTTTTTTTAAACTTATATCATGATTTGTTAGTGTTAAAAACAATGTAATACTAGTAGCTTCTATTGCATCACGCAAATCTTCAGAAATAAGAGAAACATTTTCTGTTGGTGTTTGCCAACCCAATTGTATTTTTATTCTAAAATACGCATCATTATAAACTTCTTTTGAAATAAATTTAGAAGGCGGTACTCTTATAATATCAATAAATGAAACTTCTTCATTATGCACAATATCTCTTTGTTTTTCAAAAAAGTCAGAAAACTTTTGAGCATATAATATTAATGTGGCGCTAAAAGCTTTTCCTGTATCACCAGGATTTGTTCCCATGTCTTCCCATTCAAAAGTCTTTAAACCAACACCAAACCCAGGCTGCCCACTTTTTAGAATATCTTCAACATTATTATCTCTATAAAAATCATTAAAAACTAATTCTAGATTTCTTTCTTCACTATTTTTATAATCAACCTTGAATAGTCTTATTTTTGGTTGTAAAAGAGATAATTGTGCTGGAGTAATATTAAAAAATGGTTCTATTCCTGGGGCTAATAATTTATTTAAAAGTAAAGCTGGTTCACCTGTTATTTGAACAAAATGTTTGAATTTTAAATTATTTGCTGTATTAACAAACTTTTGGTGATTATGAATAAGAAAAGCCTGTTCATCAAAAGTTTCAGATGATAATTGATCATCTTGTTCGGTTGCAACAGAATCTGCCATTGTTATAAATAAATATTATGTTGGATATTAATATTAATATCCAAACATTTTTAAAACTCTGTCTAGAGGTAAAGGTATTTCTATTGTAGTGCCTATTGACAAATGATGTTCAGTTGGTGCTAGATTATGCCATGCTATAATCCACCAATATTTTGAATTTCCATAATATTTATGAGCTAATTTAAAATATCTATCTCCTAAACGCCATGAATGTGATATTAATGTTAAAGTAGACAGTTCTTCTGCTGTTGGAAATTTTAAAGATGGCGTAAAATAGTGTTTTATTAATTTAATATTTTTTTTATCTAATAATTCTTGGTATTGTACCGTACGATTCACACCAATATTACGATTGTCCATACGTGAAACCATATATTTTTATTGTTTCAAAATCCTTAAAGCAATTTCTAATTCTTTACGATCTTCAACAGTTAAACCTTTAGTTGTAATAGGTGCCATTAAAGCATTATCTATTCTATCTGACCCTTCAAAATTAACTCTAGGCGCAGAATACGGAAATTTATCAAAATCTTCTCTTGGATCTTTATTATGCCAACCAAGCGGATGTTCGTGTAATACTGTATATTCGCACGCTAGCTTAATAGTTTGTGGAAATATCAATTCACCAGAATCATTTTCCGGTAAAGCAAATTTAACAAAAGAAGCTTCTTCGGCTGGATCCATTGAATCATAAAATCCTTGTTCTAAATCCGGCTCATATGTAAATCCACTTACTTTACCAAGTAATCCCCCGCTTTTAGCTGTTAATCCAGGACTAGCAACATTTTGGATTAAATTCATAAATCTTAATTTAAATAATGGTCCGCTCTTAATTCTCGACGCGCCCCCATCCAATTCCTCATATTCTGGATATAACATTGTTAATAATACCGATACTCTTTCTAAATTTAATATTGATTCTTCAATTGATGCTGATGGAACATTCCAAGCTAGTGATATTATGCGTTTTGTTCTTTTAAATACTGAGATTGGGTCCATACGTCCAAATACATCTTCTTCATTCCAATCAGATGCATATTGATCTGAAAATTGTGTTAAAAATGCCTTAAATTGCACAGATCTGTTAGAAGGTAAATGATAAAATTCTATATATTGTTGTCTATGATTAGATAAATCATCAGATGCATCACCAAATACAAAACCTTTAATTGTAGCTCTATCAACCATTTTTTATACTTCGTTCAATTTAAGCTTTGAATTAAAAATATTAATTACTGCTCTAGCTAATTCTCTATCATTTAACTGTAATATAATTGTTCTGTTACCATTATCTTTGTTATTAGAATTAGTTGTTTGATTGGTTATTTTTTCACTTATTTGTTTTGATTTTTCTATAGTTTTAATTTGTTGTTTAGTATGATTAACCTTCGCTGCTTGCAAATTTATAGCACTTTGGGTGATTTTAGAAGAATTTTCATTATTTATAACGTTTGTTCCATGAGGTAAATTAATTAATTCTGGTCCTTTTTCGCCAACTAAAGCTAAACCACCTGTAAAATTAGTTTTACCTTCGGCAAATTTGGGTATTGAAGACATTGCATTTATACCCAAATTTAAAGGAAACTTAATAATATTCCATATTTTAGAAAATACTCTAGATACGGTTTTACCCAAATTTTCAAAAACACCAATAACCGAACTCCAATTTTGATACATCTTTCTTCCGGCGCTAATCATCCATCCTATTGGACCGGTTACTATTAACAAAACATCCCAAAAATCAAGAAATCCACTTGAAACTCTTTGAACCCAACCATTAATACTATCAAAATGTTTTACCAATAAACCTATACCAACTATTAATGCTGCAATACCCAAAACTATCAATGTTATTGGCGATGTTGCTATAGCTATAGCCACCCCTAATGCCATAGTTGGACCAACAGCTAACCATTCAGCAGTTGCTAATGCACCAGAAGCCACAACACCAGCCCATTTAGCAACAGTTGAAAAACCTTGTGCTATTGTACTTCTAATTGTTGCTAGAGTTGATGAATTTTTAGCTAATGCAACCAAATCTTCAGCAGCTGAATAAACAAACATTGCAACTGTACCAGCATACTCTTTTGCTGTTTTAACACCTTGCCAAAAAGCTTGACCCATTGTTACAAGAATATTTTTCTTTTTGGCATTGCCAGCAACACCTTCAGCAACAGCATTAGCTAATGTTGATTCTGTATCTAAATCTTTTTTTAATTTAATCAATCCTAAAATACCAACAAAAAACATTTTTGTAGCTGTAACACCTTTTGTAATCATATTCCAAAATATTATTGCTTTTGAAAGTAACCATATACTACCTGTTACAGCAATAATTCCTGGTCCTAACGCACCACCAAAAAAATCATTTAATTTCAGAAACGAATTAATTAAAGGAATAACAGCTTTTTCTAATAATGGTAATGTCGCACCTGATAAGCCTTCAACAGCTAATTTTAGTTTTTGCTGAACACTAACAGATTGACTAGCATATTTTGTTAATTCTTGTGTTGATAGTGCTAATGCTTGTTCGGCTTTTCTAGTTTTTTCAAATACAGCTGCTGAAGTACCAAATAACCTAGCAGCTGCATCCATATCAGAAATACCAGCTGCACTAGCAACAGCCATTCGTTCAAATTTACTCATTTCATTAAAATTACGACCAGAAAGAGATATAGATTGTCTTAACATGTCTATACGTTCAGATTCAGTAGCTGATAAAAGTTCTATAGAATTGATAAGATTCCCACCAAGAATCGCATTTAATTTGCCAGCTGCCGTAGCAGCACTCTCAAAAGTATCAAATTGTTGCGTTATTGCAATTAAATTCTGTATTTCTATTCCAGTTGCTCTAGATTGTGTAGCTAGTTGTTTAAATATTTGAACAGATTGCTTACCCCATTGCGCTAATTTTGGAATACTAGAAGTAAAGTCTTTAGCTAATTTTTCTGGTGCTAATCCTAATAATTGTGCTTCTTTAATAATTTCTTTTTGTGCATTTAAAGCTTCAGTGGTATTCATTTTTAAAGCTCTAGTTGATAAATCTAAATTTTTTGCTGTTATTTCAGCTGAAATTCCCATGGCACTTAATTCTGCTGTTGTTCTAGCTAATTCTATCTGAGAAGATTTACTCATTTCATTAAATGCTTTAAAATCATCAAATAATGCTTGAACAGATTTTGCAGATTCTTCCAAACCAACACCAGCACTTAATGATTTAAACCTAACTTCGTCTATAACTTTATTAAATTTATCACCAGTACCAGTAGCTTTACTAAACGAAGCTAAAGTGGTATCCATATCGTAAGCTAATTTTAATGTTGCTTCACTAACAAAAGAAATGGCATTTTGAAACATGTTTGTTGGATGTAATACATCTTTTAAGACTCTACCAACATTCGAAAGTGTTCCACCAATACTCAATGAAGCAGCGGCAGCCTGCTCCATACGCCCTAACCAGCCTTCACTTAATTGTGATGTTAAACCAAGCTTATTAACAACATTTTTAAGAAAATCGGTTTGTTTTTCATTAAAATTCTTAACTAATTTTTTATGTTTTAATTCTTCTTCATTTGATTTTTGTATTTTTTTTAATTCTATTTGCGTTTGAATTAAAAATTTAGCCTCTTTCTCAAGACGACTTATTTTTTCTTCATTTAAATCAAATTCTTCTTTTGTTAAATTCTTCTTTTGTTTAAGCTTATCTAGTTGATCATTTAAAGAGCCTAATAATTCTCTATTTTGTTTAACAGATTCTTTTACTGCTTGTTTATTTTGTTCAAGATAATCAACAATTGCTTTATATTTTATTGCTTCTTGCTCAACATAACCAAGTTTATTTCTTTCTAATGTTAAAACTTCTTCATTAGCTTTTTTCAAAGCTTGCTGAACAATTAATTGTTGTTTATCGGCTTTGTTTAGTTCTTCAATTAATTTAAGTGATTTAGCCTTATACTCAGCATATTGTTTAGCTAAATTAACTTGCTCTTTTAATTGATCAACCATAAAATAGAAAAGTTAAATAAATTAGGATCTAAATGGCCAAGGAATTGATGTTGCTCTTTCAAATTCTGTAACAGCTTTATTAAGTTGGAACTTACTTCTATATGTTGATGGATTCGCTAACCCAAATTTTCTATATGCATCCAAATATTCTCTTTCAGAATTCAATGTTTTTGCAAAAGATTCAATCTGATCTCTGGTCCCACGAATATTAACCGGAACAGAATATCCACCAAACATTGCTTTTAAAATAGATTGGATAGCACCACCAAACATTCTTAGAAAACCTTCATTGAGAACATTATTATTTTCATTTAAAGAAAGATTAAATTCTATATTATTTTCTTTCACCTGTTTATCTTCCTTGTTTAAATCATCCAAAGATAAATTTATTTCAGAAACATGATTTTTATTCATGTTTATAAATAGATATAAAATCTTAATTATTTATTGGATTTTCGGTTAGCTTTTTCTAATTCTTTTTTTTCTTCTTCAAGTTTGTTTATTAATCGTTCCGAATAATATTTTAACAAACCCAAAGGCATATTATATGTCTCAAATAATGAGAAACCACCATAATATTTTAAATCAAAAAGCTGATCAAAAAGATATTTTGTGAATTTATCACCTTCTGGACCACTAAGGCCAAAAAAAGTCAGCTGTTAGCGGTATATTAATTTCTGATTCTGAAGAACAGACAGAACATTCAAACATTTGTTTTAAATCTATGTTTGGTGTGATTCTAGCATATTCATCTCGAATGAATTTAGAATCTCGTGCTAGAATATTATCAATGAATTTATTGACCACCTCCTTATCTGTGTCATTGTTCACAGAAACAATTATTTGTTTTAATTGATCCATTAATGGTTGTTCTGGTAGTTTATGTTTTTTCTTTTTATTTGACATTAATTGCAATTCTTTTTCATCGGCACCAGTTAATAATTTACATACAACTTTTGCCTTTGATAAAGGAAGAGCCAATTCAAATGAACCGTCAGGCATTAATTCAACTTTTTCATCAACTTCTTTAGCTTTAACGGCATTTAAATCAAAAGAATGATTAGATTTTTCACCACATACAGGACAAATAACCCTAGTATTATATTCGGCATCGAATCCTGTTATTCTTGCTGCCAATATTAATGCATTTTTATCTGGAATAAATAAATCATCAACTTTAATAGATTTATCAATTAATAAGCCTTGAAGCATTTTATCCAATGCTAATCCTTTTTGCAAAAGTGTTTTAGAATTTAATATTTCAACATCTCTTGCACCCATATACCTTATTTCAATTGATTCAACATTATATAAAGGATGTTCCTTTGAATAAAATCTTCCTTTAGTTGGAAGATCAATCATTTCTGTTGGATTAAAATAAGATAATTCTGATTTATTATTGTTTTCTGTTAATTGTTGAACAGGAATAGGATCAAAAACCTGATTACTGTCGTTAGACTTTGGTTCTTGTTCTAAACCAAGTCTTTCGCTATTGCGCATAAATACCTTTTATCTTTCTTTGCTCTTTATATCTGTATGATACAAAGATTTTAATAAATTTACAACTTATATTAATAAAAATTAATATTAAGAAGCATTAGTTGGGAATCTTGAATTTGTTGGTTGTAATGTTGTTAAGAATGCAAAATCATATCTTAACACAACATCAATTGACATTAAATCGTCCGAATCGTAATCCATCTCACCTAGATCAACATCCTTTATCCATGCGCCCTTAAGTCGCCATTCATTTACTGTACGCCCATCAGCGTCAATCTGCCTAATTGTTGGGACACCAATAGCTTCAACAGATCTTAGCTTAGAAACAGTCTGTGCATTAGCATTACCAGGTTCAACAGGTCCTTCAGGCGCTCTATAACCACATCTTTGTAATAATTCAAGAAATTTTCTTGAAGTATTTGGATTAATAACATCAACAATGGTAAACCCACATTCTTTCCATTTTACTTTACCTGGATACCAAAATGTATGATTTAAAAATTTATGTTCACTTTCTGATACTTCAAAACTTGGTCTTTTTACTTTCTTGATTAAGTAATTTTCAATACCAAATGCCTGTCCACTGCCTCTCGGTGCAGAACCAGCTATACTTAATAAAAATGTAAACTTGCGTAAAGGTTCAAAACCTTTTCCGTCGGCTGTTACAGCATAATTGCTCCAAAAACTCATTAATTTCTAACTCCCATTGTTAATATTTGTATTTCTCTTATATAGTCTTAAAAAAGATTAATCTTTCATAAATAGTTTAATCCATAAATTTTATAAACAATTGTTAATTTTTCCAACTATAATTATTTAAAACTTTCCATATGGTACCCTGTGTTACTTGAAATAATTTTCCAATGTCAGTTTGGGAATGACCATTTAA
>ERZ1292625.185-Hain-H41-01um-R1-185-length-107153-cov-122_pt1 | contig 48291 bp, 52 predicted proteins | sample MGYA00564400_ERZ1292625 | MGnify/ENA primary metagenome ERZ1292625 (study PRJEB36523, sample SAMEA6512639) | groundwater metagenome | collected 2019-01-08 | study: AquaDiva: Metagenomics assemblies of 32 groundwater samples
AATCAAGTATGGAATCAAGTATGGAATCAAGTATATGGGAGTCATGAGAGTTGGTTATCTTTTTATGATTTTATGCATCATGAGTTAAAATTAGATTGTAAAAAGTTATTGCCACTTATAGCTCTTTCCAAGGTTTGTGGATGGTGGGATCCTTATAAGAATCATGTGATATTACAACATCGTCATGTAGTGCTTCATAGAGATTTTCGTGGTAGATTACATAATGAATGTGATATGGCAGTTAAATATAGAGATGGATGGGGAGTATATGCTTTAAATGGGGTACGAGTTCCAGAGTGGTTGGTGTTAACAAGAGCAGAGGAATTAGATCCACGAGAGTTAGGGAAGATTACGAATGCTCAAATACGTGCTGAATTTGTTAAGAAGGTTGGTATTGATAGGTGTTTTTATAAATTAGGTAAGGTGGTAGATAAGGTTGGACATTATGAGTTAGGCATGTTAGACTTAGGAGATGATAGAGCTCGTCCTTATTTAAAGATGTTGAATCCAAGTGTTCCTGATATGTGGCATGTAGAAGGAGTTCCGATTGAGTGTGATACTGTAGAGAAGGCATTGAATTTTCGTAAGCCAGTGGAGATGAGGAATATACCTATAAGAGAGGATGGAGAGAGTTGGTATCAACAAGGGGATGTATGTGTATGGCCTAAAGGTGCCGCATCGTTGCGGATGTATCCAAGTGTTCTGACGTAATGAGAAGCAGATTCAACAAGAAAGAAAAAAGGTGATTTATGAAGAAATTAAGGGAACCAATTTTAGCAGATGGAGAAGTGACTGGTCATGCTCATCGTTTAAGCTCTGGGGTAGAGGTTTTTGAGAGAGAAGATGGGATACGCGAATTTGAGTTAAAACATAGTGATGTTTTGCGTCATGAAGAACATGGTCCTATAACTTTAGCTCCTCAAAAATATGAGAGTGGTAGAGTTTTGGAATATGATCATTTTGCAGAGGAAGCAAAGATTGTTGCAGATTAAGCGAAGCTTTACGGATGCTTCTTGAGTTAAGCGTGGATAAATGAGTGGATTTTATTACATTTTGGATGAATTGGGTAATCCTGTAGAGGTTGAGGATTGTTTCGTATTTTCCACTTGGATGGTTGAGCATAAGAATCAGCGACAAGTTGGATATACTCAATTAGATGATTTTGAGATAAGTACGGTATTTTTGGGTATTGATCATAATTTCGGTATCTACCCATTTTTTGACATAATAATGGGAGAGGGAGAGGGAGAGGGAGAAGAGTGGAAGGGTTCTCAAGTTCCAGTATTATTTGAGACCATGGTATTTTCGAGGGTAGCGTTTCATAAGATAGGGAGAAAGAATTTCCCGAAGGAATGTGATTGTGTTAGATACTGTACTAGAGATGAGGCTTTAAAGGGTCATAAGTTAATGGTGCAGAAGATTGTTCGAGGTAACTTAGAGTTTTTACAAGAAAGTGAGTAAAAAACAAATGAAAGGTCTTTTTCCCGCAAAATTTGGAGTTTTGGTATTGGGTAGTGTTGTCGTATTGAGTTCGAGTGTTTTGGGAGATCCTAAAAGAGAAGTGACGGTTGTTGTTAGGGATAAAGCGGCGATGGATGCTGAGTTTCAGCAAATTATGGCAATGAATTGGGAGAATCTTGGATTTGATCATCAGCAAGCAGGAGAAGTTATTTCTCAAGAACAACAAGAAGAAGTGATTCAAGTTCAAGGAGATGACGTAGTTGTTAAGGAGACGACTACGATAGAGACTCATGAATTGTCTTTGAGTTCGTCTTTGATGAGGACAGATCGTCCATATCAGAGTATTAGTCCATTTATCATGGAAACTGGTCGTGTTCAAATAGAATCTGGTTATGTGTATGAGGATCAGAATAACGGTGGTCATCAGATTTCCAATATTGCTCCGCAGTTTATGGTTCGTTATGGATTAAATTCTGATTGGGAATTACGTGCTGGTTGGGATGGATATTCATTTAACAGAGGTGGTGAAGATATTGCGAATAGTTCATTTATTGGATTTAAGCATCATTTGAGCGATCAGACGAAGGATATGCCGGAATTTGCATGGGTTACGAAGCTTAATTTGCCTACAGGGAATGCGGCTCATAATGACGTTGATCCACAGTCATTATTGGCATGGAATTTCAAGGTTGATGAGAGGATTAATATATTTGGGAATACAGGAATAGGTTCTCCAACTGATCCGGTTACGGGAGATCGGTTCTTTCAAGGATTGACATCTATTGGCACTAGCTACAAGATTAATGATCAATGGACAGTTTTTGGTGAAGGATATACCAATTTCCCTGCTGCTGATGATGAAGATGCGGAATCCATTTTGCAAACTGGTGCTAAGTATTTGATTAACAATCACTTACAGTTGGATACGAAGTTTGGGATTGGTATTAATGAGCAATCTCCTGATTTTGTATTTGGTTTGGGTGTTTCTGGAAGAATCTAATATCTGGTAGGATTTAGCGATGATTAGTAGTGATCGAGTTCATATTTTCGATGAAGGTGCTGGCATTTACGAATTGGATGTTATGTCAGATGCTGGTCATATGGAATATGTAAGAGCTATTCCGGTTGATAAGCTAGATCAATTGGAAGTGGATCAGGCATGGTTATTAGCGTCTGATGACATGACGGAATTTTGGGAGCGAGTTAATAATATTCGCAATAGAGATTTTTAAGTGCGAGATTTTGGTTTAATTATTTGTTGGCACAAAGGTTTTCCATATAAGCTGGCATTTAAGTCAGTGAATCGTAGGATTTTGCCTAAATGGTTTCAACATGGTATAGTTCACATTTGGAATGGTATTAGTTGTCGGATTATCGGACATTACTGGTTTCCCGAGTTAGAAGAGCGTAAGGGAGGGATTTGGCAGGAAGGTTTAGTAAGATGGAATTGTGAGATTTGTTGTGATTGTGGTGCGAAGCGAAGTAAAATTGGGTCAAGTAGATGGAGTTGATGGGAGTATTGTTGTAGTTAAAAAAACAAAAGCCGCGTACAAATTAACTAATTAACTAACAGGAGAAAAGAACAATGAAAGAATTTGATGAGTTGAAAGCTATTTTAGATGCAGCCGTTGAAGATGTAGCAAAATTTGATGAAAAGGGGAATGCAGCAGCAGGGACTCGTGTTCGTAAGGCGATGCAAGAAGTGAAGAAGCAGGCTCAAGCGGTTAGACTTGTTGTGACAGCGAAAAAGAATGCTGAGTGATTTTATTTGATAGAGAATGAGATAAAAAACAAGGAAAGAAAAGAGATATGTGATAATTAATATGAATGTTGAGAAACGTTCATTAAAAAAAGAGAATTAAGAGATAGTGTATCTCTTGATTCTCTTTTTTAATAGGAGTGCAGGAAGTGTTAGCCATTTCTTCCCCCAAAATTTGGAATTACCGATTTGCACAATCAAATGAGGAGAGTGATTTTGCAGAGGCTGAGCATTATTTTAGTATAGGTCATGGGGATTTTTCTGAAGAATTGGGGATGGAGCCGACATTTCGGGTATGGGCATTTATTAATGGAGATATTCAAGTAGGTCCAGAGGGATATGGAGAGAGTGTGCGAGAAGAAGATAGTTCATTATCTTTTGGAGGGACTCATGGGAGTTTATGGGGGCATGAAATAACGAATAAAACGTATAAGGGGAGATATGAGCCAGAGACAGGGAGATTAAGCATTGTAAAGCCTGCTGGACATCAATATAGGGCTATTCCGGGTGTAGTAAGAGATGCTTTGCAGGCTAAGTTTAGGAATATTACTGAGGTAATTGAATTTTGAGTTGGCTAAAGAAGATATCTCAAAATTTTGATATAGAAAATGGAAATGGGTTAGGATTAACTTATCTTGATTTTGGACATACTCCAGATGATATTTCTTGGGTATATACGAATGGGGAGATAACAACGCATCAAGGGCCTCACCAAGAGGGAATACAAAAAGGGATATATAATAATTATTATTCTAGAGGAACCTTTGCTGGTAGATATGAACCAGAAACTGGAATTCTGACGATTTATGGGGAAAAGACTTTGTCTATTCCGAGTGTAGTTCTTGACGCATTGTATGAGAAATTCAATTGGATTACAAAGGTGTATACATTTTGAATTGGTTACAGAAAGTAGGTCAAGCAGATTTCGATTTAAGTCAATACGATTTTCCGAGTGATACTTATTTAGACATTGGTCATGATGATGAGATTCAATCATTTGTTTGGGCGTATGTAAATGGAGACATTGAAGCTGAGCCAGTTGGCCCGAAAACAACTCATGATCATATGTGGAACGGCAATTTACTTCAAAAAACATATAGTGGGAGATATGAGCCAGATAGTGGGAAGGTAAGTGTTGTTACTCCTATTGACAAACGACATCAATCTATTCCGGGTGTAGTAATGGATGCTCTTAAATTTAAATTTCCGAATTTGAAGAGGGTGATTACATTTTGAATTGGTTAAAAAAGATTTCTTTTCCCGCGAGTGGAATTATTCCTTCGATTTCATTAGATGAGGCGAGTAGGACATGTATTGGTCCCTTTTTTCATGGTACATCTTCTGAATTGACAGATAAGATAGATACAGAGGGATTTGAGTGGGAAGAAGCTGATGCTCGATCTGGTGGTACATCTCATGGATATGAAGGCGGTAATTATCATGGAGATTGTCCTGCTCCTGTTCACCATTTGGGATATGGGATATATTTAACTCAGGTTAAGAATATAGCGAAGAATTTTGGATATGGAAGTATGAGGAATGTGTTGGAATATTGGATTTTAAAAGGTTCTAGGATTGAGACGATTAATTTTGGTGCTCCTAATACGATGATGAAATGGTGGGTGAAGAATGGATATGATTGTAATATTGCTAAGACGGATAGGGTTTTAGCAACTCAGATGTTGACAAGGAGTTTGAGTTCTCGTTGTGATGCTGTGTTATTTTTAGGGAAGGGGATTAGGACATTATTAGATGGGAATCAGATATGTATTTACAATTCTTCGATATTGCGGAAAGTGGATAAATCATTAACTCAATCTGGTGAGATTGGTTCTAAGGTTGTTCGTAAAGAGGATGGGATGAAGGGAGTGTTGATGGGTCGTAATCCATTGCCTCCTGATATTTCTGCGAAATATCATAATGGTGAGCCTGAGTTTTTAAGAGTTAAATGGCAGCGTGGTGGTTTGGATATGGGGGTTTATCCAAGTCAGGTGGATTTCATATGAATTGGTTAAAGAAGTTATCTTCTGTTATTCCCGTGAAAGAGATGTTAGATCATGCTTATAAAGCGATTACAGCTACAGTTGGGGGTAATTGGAAGGAGATAGAACAAGGGACGATGTTAGTAGATTCTCCTAAATATTTATGGTATAGTTCGTTAATAATGAATGGATCTGGGGTTTATGAGGAGAATGATAGATTTTCGGTTAGGATTTTTGGAATGGTTAGAGATTCTGCGGAGCATAAATATATATCGAGTTTTGATTCTACGAAAGGTGATCCTTTAGTTCAATATCATGTAGTAGTTGCGGGGAATATACCTGGTCGTAATTGGGATGATAAGAATAAAGTAGAATGGGGGATTCAACATGGAGTTCAGATTCCAATGTATGAAGTGGGGAATACACGACCTATTAGTCCAGAAGAGCCATTAACTTTTGAAAAAGAAGTATCTTTACCTACTCCTTTTGCGGTTGCTGAGTGGGTTAAAGATACTATAGATCGTGCGTATAAAGATTTTGGTGGAGGGGAAGATGAAGGAGGTGGAGATTTTCCTGAGTGGCCATATCCAGAGGGAGATTTTGTAGAAGATCCAGAAGAAGATGCAAATATTCGCGGGTTACGTAGTAAGACAGATTCTTTTCCCGCAAAAAATGATAGATTTATGAAAGTTCAATTACCATACTAGGGGATTTGGATGAATTGGTTAAAAAAGATAGCTTCGGTTACGTTTAGATTGGAGCAAAGTGAGCGAATAGCTCAGCCTAAGACGATTTCTGGTTTAGGAAATGATCTTTATACATGGGCAGTTAAACATGCTCCAAGTTATTACTTTCCTGATCAAGGCAGAGTCATGATTGAATCTGATGGGTTGGATGTGGATACATTTATAGGGACAATTAATTGGTATATTCTTAAGCCTGAATATAGTAAAGATGTTCCAATGTATATGTCTCAATGGATACGAGAAGAATTACTTCCTCATGGGATTGAGGCTAAGGTAGGGAAGTTAGAGCGATCTCGGATGTATCCTGATAATTTAGTTCAGCGGTTGCACATTTTGAAGAATTCGACTATTGAGTATCCGAATGTCCCAGAGATGAATCTTAATAATAAGAATGCTAAAATGATGTTTAATGTTTTAGGTATTTTAAAGAATCCGTATCAAGGAGTGATGGATTTACAACAATTATTAGCTCTTATTCACTCAGTATCGGATGAAGCAATAGAACAGTTCACGAGATCTGATCAAACTGGTGGGAAGATGGATATGTTTGGACAGGAAGTAGAGATGGGTAATAATGCTTTTTCTCCAGGAATAAATGCTCAGGATATTAGAGAATATTTGCAAAGGTTAGAAGGTATTGTTCAGTATGGTTTAAAGAATGGGTTTAAGAAATTAGTGTGGAATTAAAAATGAACTGGTTTAAAAAGATGAGTCAACAGAAGCTATTAATTATTACTCGTGGTCCATCTGGATCAGGTAAGAGCACGATGGTAGAGCAATTAAGTTCAGAGACTGGTGCTCCTGTATTTTCTTCTGATGAGTATTTTATGCAGAGTGGGAAGTATGCATTTGATCCTTCTAAATTAGGCATTGCTCATGAATGGAATTTAAATAGAGCAAGAGAAGCTATGCAAGAACAAGTTCCAATAATTATAATTGACAACACGAATTCAAAATTTTGGGAGATGCGGAATTATGTAACTTCTGCTCAGGAATTTGGGTATCAAGTTGAATTTAAAGAACCTGATTGGGATTCTGGGTTAAAGGACGAGAATGGTCGTTGGAATGTAGATTTTTTGGATAGGATGCAAGATTCATCTTCTCGGAATAAGAGAGTTCCCCGTCAGGTATTGGAGAGGATGGTCGGAGGATATGAATATGATCCAAGTGTGGAAAAGATATTAAGTTCGGAGAGGCCAGTATTTAAATAATGTGGTTAAGGAAGATATCATCTTTCCCCGCAATTTCTTTGAATTTGGGAGATTATTCGGAGAAATTATTGAATTATTTAACTCAATTATCCGAGAAATATGGTCAAGATCAGCAATATCCTTATACTCAAGAAGATGTTCAAGCTGATTATCAACGGTTATTAGCTGAAACTCAGCAAAACATGCAAAAAATTATAACAATGGTTCAAAATTCTATTTCCGCATTAAATTGGAAAGGTTCTCCTGTGGAAGTGAAGGTTGGTTCTCCCCCACAAGAATCATCGTATTTTGGTCCTGATTTTTTCAAGCCGGTGATGGATGCTTATGTGAGTGTAGGTGGGGCTGATTTTACAGTGTTTGTTCTTGAAGGTGGGAAGATAGAGATTGATGATATTTTGGAAGCGGATGAGGAGGATTTTTTCCCAGATCCGAGAACTCGTGCTGATTATTTTCAATTGATCAAATTTATGAAGAATCCGAATGCGGCTCAAGGGAATAAGGTTTTAACATTATATACGGCACGTCCGATGAAGGATAGAGCTATTTACGAGGGAGCGACTCAAGTTCCTGCGAATATCTATTTAACGAATACATATGGACGTGCAGAAGGGATTGGATTAGATTTAGCTGGTAGTGGTTCTAAGATGCGTGACATTTGGAAAGTGCGGATAGAAGAAAAATATTTGATACAGACATTGGATGCGATGGGGGTGAAGGATTATCAGGTGATTGGGGAGGGATTTGTACCTGTTAGAAATGTACAATTACTTCAACCTGGGGAATAGCTTGAGTTGGCTTAAGAAAACATTTGCTTCGATTGAGTTAATGTATCACGGAACAAGTGATACTTTGGCTGGAAAAATATTATCTGAGGGATTAGTTCCTGGTAGAGCAGAAGTATGGGACGCTGAAAAAACTAAAGAGGATGTACGATCACGAGCAAGTTATGGTGGTATTTATTTTTCGAATAATTTTATGACGGCATATTCTGCGGCCCGCACTGCCTGTGAAAAATTTGGGGGGAAAAGATTAATCGTCATGGCGTATCTTCAAAATCGAACCCCGTCTATGCGAATAGATGAAGATCATTTACCTGATCCAAGACAAGCTTTTAATGCGGCCTTTCATGTAGCAGCCAATAATTGGTTTTATATGCAATGGTATGCCAATAATATGTATGATATTGACAAAGTAGTAGATGCTTATTTACAAGATTTTGGAGCCTATGGAGAAGATATTAAACTGCAAGAACGAGGATCAGAGCGACAAAGAGAAGCAATACGTCCTTATGTTTTAGAACTTATTAAAGCAATGGGTCAACAAGAAACCGCTATTGCTGTTAAACAAGAGAAATCTCAAACTTACTCGAATGTACTTTATGAATTCCCTCAATTAGCGAATTTGGATGTAACTAAAGCTGAGTCTGATTACAGACAAGCGGTTAATATTCTTACTCAGAAGGCAAAGTTTCTGAATGTGAAGGATACGAAAAGATATGTTTATAACATTCGAAGTTTAGAACCTATTTCTTTTTCCGGCAAAAATAAAATAGTTTTAGTAGGTAGAGTTCATTCATCTTCTCCTGCACTACGTTCTGGATTGGAGCCCATGCGAGTTGAAGGTAAATATTATGAAACTTTTGAGATTTTGTACGGTAATGATAGTGGAGCAATTGCTAAAGTGAGTCAGGATTTAGTTGAACGCATTGGTGGTTCTTTAAAGATATATGATCAAAACGGTAAGGTTTATTACGATGATACAAGCGAAGAATGACATGAACTGGTTAAAGAAATTAAGAGCGAGAACAACAGCAGGATATGTTACTAACATTGAATCCAAGTCAATTGAGAATACTTTTTTCCGCGAAGTTTTATACACTTCTAAATTGAGTCAACTTGTGGTGATGTCTTTGAAACCAGAAGAAGATATTGGGATGGAAGTGCATGAAAATGTGGATCAATTTATTCGAGTAGAAGAAGGAACTGGTAAAGTCATTCTTGACGGCAAGGAGCATGAATTAAAGGCTGGTTCTGTGGTGGTTATTCCATTTGGTACAGAGCATAATATTATAAACACATCAACAACCGAGGATTTGAAGTTATATACGGTTTATACTCCTCCACAGCATCCAGATGGTACTATCCATAAGACTAAAGCTGAGGCTATGGAAGAAGAGTGAATTGGTTAATTAGTATATCTCAAGCAAAGCCAATGGCTTTGCCTATATCTCCCAATACTGATCTGTATAGGAAGCCTCCAGAGGGTATTTCTCGTATAGATGCTATTATGCAAGAAGACACAGCAAAACAAGAACGGAATAAATACCCTGACATGAAATGGTTAGGATCAGGAGGTTTTGGAGTTACAGTTGAGAGTCGTCCTGATGAAGTTTTAAAATATACCAAAGATGAGATGGAAGTGCAAAGAGCAAGTTGGGCATACAAAAATAAACCAGAGTGGATAGTGCCGATTTTTTCTTTTCCACAGCAAATTCAAAAAGATCCGCCTCTTTGGGCATTGAGGATGAAAAAGTTAGAACTATTAAATAGAGAAGAGCAAGAGTTAATAACTACATTAACTCTGTATTTTGAGGATAATTTTGGACAATTACCAACTCTATGGGAAGTGGTTCAAAATCTTGCTCCAAGTCTTGAAGAAAAACAAGTAGCAGATTTATATCATCAAATAGCAGTGCTTCTTAAAGAAAATGAAGAAACACTACAATTGGATGATATTCACGGAGGAAACGTAGGCAGAGATCAAGGGAAAATCAAGGTCTTCGATCTTGGCGTTGGCTCGTCTCTTTAGCTTTCTTTTTCTTAAAGCTTGGATCCGCCTGTTCGATTGCTTCTCGTTCTCTATCTCGTTCAGCCTTTCTACGAAGTCTACTTTTGATTTGTGAAGGAGTTTCATAGAACATTTGGCGTTTAATTTCTTTGGTGATCCCCTCTTTATCTAAAGCTTTTTTGAAGCGCCTGAGGGTTTGCTGTATTTTTTCGTTATTCTTAGGAAAAATTTTCAAGCAGTCACCACCGTTGAAAGAACAACTACATCTTTGGCTTTCTTGCCACGATCACTATCTGTTTCTTCATATTGTACTGCCTGTCCATCAACAAGAGTTTTATATCCTTCTCCTGTGATGTCAGTGTAATGTACAAATACATCTGGCCCTGAACTGTCTGGGGTAATGAAACCGAACCCTTTTACTTTATTAAACCATTTTACTTTACCGCTTTTTTTCACAACTTTTCTCCTAAAATAAAAAACTTAAATTCATTATACTCGTTCTGAGATTTTCCTACAGAACGTTTTAATTACCTCTTTTGCTGCTTCTGGACAATCTAACTGTTGCATCCAACGAGTAGGTATCCCTTTAATCCCTAAAGTAGCTCCTATAAGAGATCCAGTCAAAGATGCCGTTGCTTCTATATCGTTTTCTAGAAGAATAGCTTGAGTTGCTCCTTCTTCGAAATTTTTATTATATTGAGCATATAATTTCATGGCTGTCCAGAAAGAGTCTGTTACGCTATTTGTTCCATTAGATTCTTCTGATTGAGTTTCACGAAGTTGTTTTAGGGCTATTAAATATTGTTGCATGCTTTTGCCATTATAATATTGTTCTAATTGTAATGAAGCTTTGCTGGTTTTATTGAGTAAGAAGTTTTGTATGACCAAGCAATATAAAGCAGAACAAACTTGAGTTAATATGGATTGATTTGTGATTTTTGTAACTTCATGGGCGTCGAGAACGGTTTGATCAATTGTGCTATTTATGTTCCATATTGCTACTGGGAGCATTCGAATGAGGGCACTATTATCATTTGTTGATTTAGAACCACCACGATCTGAGGGCATGCCGAGGCTATAGTTTCTAAGGGACTCTGAGATAGTGATTCGGCTATTTTGGGGTTCAGTAGAGCCGAGATGAGCATGTGCTCCGAGATACCATTCGAGGAGATTATGAGAAATTTCTTCGGAATCTAATTTTTCTGCTTCATTGAAGGCAGTCATTGTGGCTAAATTCATAGCTCCGATGTCTGTGTATTTTCTTACAAGTTGTTGAGAGATGATAGAATAAGTGGATTTTTTATCAAGACAAGCGAAGCCAAGTGCATTACCGCAGAGTAGCCCATAGATACTCCCTTCTATCTGTTGAGTGTTCATGCAAGAGTATTATACATTCATTAAAATTTCTAGAGTTATTTCTGAAAAATATTTATTTGCTTCTGCAAAAGCCACGTTGAGATTTCCTTTTGCTTTGTTAATTAGTGTGCGTAAGAATTTAAGTTGATATCGGTTTTTTGTATTGATTGGAGTTTTAATACCTAATAGGCTCCTCAATTGAAATTCAGAGATAGATTTTCCTTCACGGTAGGATTTGTTTGCTAAGGTTTTATAGTGTCGAAAGAGATTGGGGTATTTTTTAAGTTCCATAATGGAGTTAATAGCAGTAGTAGCTCTTTGATTATCTATTAGGGTTTTTAAATCATCGGCATAAACTTCAGAAGGTCTTCCCAGAGAGTGACTGCTACAAGAGATTAATCCAAGAGATCTCAATATATTATGTGATCGATCTTTTGTTTGTTGTGCTAATTTTAGAATATATTCTTTATCTTTTCTTTTCAAATCTGTGATTTTGTGTATTTTTCCTGATTTTATTTGAAGTTTTATTTCTGAGAAGATTTTTTTCTTACTGAATGACGGATTTTTTTCCTCCCTTTTTGTTTTGTTCAATCCTATATAATTAATGATATCTTGATATGTGGCACTTACAATGCTTTTCACTTTCCTTATATCTGTGGTAGATTTTCCTTCTAAATTTAATCTTTGTGAATTCCCAATACGTTGAAGCAACGAAAGAATATGTTTTCCACATTTGTAGCCAGTAAGAGACTTAAAATCTTTGCCGCATAATTTTGTGAATGATGATAAATTTAGCTCTTGATTGTTTTTTTGTTCTATGATTTGAATAATAGATTTGACCCACAAGATATACTCTATAGGATTTGTTGATCCAGATGAAGTTTTGGGTTTGATTCTTGCTTCAAGACTTGGCTCTAGTTCTCGATATTGTGGTAGACTGTCTAAGGCATTTGTATTTTCATTTTCTGATTGATAAGTGTCTATAGTGAAAGGTTGTGTCTTTTTTCCTTTAAACCATTCATCAAGGACATGAGTTGAGCACCATTTAATACAATTAATGAGATGTACAAAAAATGAAGACCCTTTAGCAAGATCGTGTCCAACAATTGCGTTGAAACCTGATTTACTAAGCATTCGTAGGGTTACTTCCGATACTACTTCTTCTGCTAATTCTTCTACATTGGGGTGTCTTTTATAGTTGTTTAGTGTATTTATTTTGACAACTCTTAGAGTACCCCCATCAAATTCTTTTGTGCCAAAGAGAGCTCTATGTAGTTCTTGCACATGAAAATTTTGGGGATTAAGACGAATATTTTTCGCAAATTGTTCTGCATTTTTAATAAAATCTTCTAAAATTATTCCATTTGGAGGAGTAACAAGAGAAGGGAGATTGGAATGTTTTTGTTGATATCTTTGTAGATCTTCTGCGTATTGACTATATGGTTTTTTTGTAACTGACATTGGATTTATTTAGGGCCACTAATAAATTCAGAGGTTCGGTTCCACCATTGAATGGAGTTGTTGTTTACCAATAATATTTGTTCATTAGGAAGAAATCCAACTTCAAGAGGGCCTAATGGACATTCATTTGCATATACTCTAATTGTTCCTTTATCACTTTCATGACAAAATTTCATGTTACCTACACTTAATGGTATTGCCCAATAGCTGGCAATGTCGAATAGATCCACATCATTATCTTTATCTAAATCGCATGTAATGCTTACTTTCGGATCAAGCGTATCTGATGTTATAAGTCTAGAAGTAACAGCGGTAGTCGCAACAGGTCCATCTGCTCCTTTGTTTCTTGGGCGTTTGTTTTGAGGAAAGGATTTAAAAGATTCAACTGATGGGTCATCTTGTTGTTTGGCAAAATAGATAAGTATTCCAGAGATTAAGATGGAGATAATTACAAATAATATTATTTGAACTATTTGTTTGGCTTTTAGGCTCATGCATAAAGAGTACAATTAATTGATTGAGTTGTCAATTTTTATTTTTTATCCGGATCTCTTGAACAAAATGCAGCAAATATTATCATTATAATAATAGATGCCGCCAAAAACCATGGTTCATTTATCATTTTAGACAAAAAAAGAAGCCCCAAATAAGGCCCCCAATAAATTACTTTTAAAAGTGTTGTATGCTCTCTCCATTATACCATATTTGTTTCAACTTTTCCTTCTTTTTCCAAAAAATTTAATTTTGTTTCCACTTCGTCAGGAGAAACGTAAATAATATAATCTGCACGTAAAGGTCTATTGGGATCATTCTCGACCACCCCAGGTTTAATCAAATCTCGTATATCTTTAGTAAAGTCCAACCTAATATATTTTAATTCTGGATCAAAAGCTACTACTTGAAGTGTAATCCCTGCCCGAATCATATAACAAGTAGCATCTGTAAATAATTGTGGTACTCTTTCTATACATTCATTAAAATAAGGGCCGTGACGAAACCGAATAGGCTCAATCACTGTTGTAAGAGGAAAATTATCTTTGTGTTGCATAGTCCAAACCATCATTCGAGTTTCTACGGCACGATGATGAGCTTCAAATTTTTTAGCCGCATTTTTCCAATCTTCAATATTAGAATTTTGCGAAGCGATAGTATTCCATGCCCCGATAAGATATCTTTTCCATTTACGAGAAAGATCGAATGCTTGTTCAACTGTTATATCTTTGAAATATTTTTCCCGAAATTCTTTAACGGTTTTCTCCCAATTGTCATCGAAACTACCTTTATGTTCTCGTTGAAAACGAAACCAAAGTTGTTCAATAGGAGTTGTGGCTAATTCCTTTTCGACCCACGAATAATCAAGAGGATCATAACCTAATTTTTGAATTAATTGAGTTCTAAATTCTGCATTTTTCTTAGCCATTAATTGAATCTCTTTGTCTTTGATTTTCTCGGGTATATTATACTTATTGAAAAATGCCGTTTCTGATACCGAAAGCTGTAGTTCAATCAGGTCTCGTTGAATACCTTCAATTCTTGAATCATCATCAATATCTGTCGGAAGAATCCAAAAACACTCTAATCCTGTAATTTCTTTATTGTTTAGATCAAAAACTGGAATATGATGAGTGACACTGCCAATATTTATTGTTCGATATTCTTTAAATGTTCCAGACAGTTGAACAAATCCAATATCAACCAGATAAATAAAGATTACTTCTTGGTTTGGTTCTAATATTCTTTTTTTATTCTGAAATTTGGCAGAGTTCAACTTGTCCGACATTACTGAAAATTCACAAGTAACTTATTTCTCGTAATAAAGTAGAACCAGATTCTAATGTTAGAATCTTTTTATAGTTGCAATTATGGCTAATCGATTGTTCATTGAGTTTCTTAATATCAAAGAATCCTGACGATCTTCTTCCGAAAATAAAACATTCGATTCCTTCATATTTAATTTTATCAAACCTCTGAAAACCCAAAACATAGCGTGGACATGTATTTTTAATGTGACTTCTTGCTCCTTTAAATAATTTTCTGTTCTGTTTCCTCATAAACTTTGAAATATACTGTTGACATCTAGTTTGAGTAGAGCCTTCACTAATTACAAAAGCATCATTTCTATGAGATTTTTCTAAACCAAGTTTCTTTCTATTATATTTAGTTATGTATCCATAGGTCTCTCCAATATTAAATCCTAATTTTCTAAGTTCTGATGCTAATCTATTTTTTAGAATAGACATGAAAGTTTCAGCCTTGAAGCCCTTTGTCTTCTTAATTTTCAATTCAATGAGACCTTCATGGTGCTTAATATGACAATCCTTACAAAGAGTTATCAAGTTATCAGGTCTATCTCCACCAGTCTTATGAGAAATTATATGATGAATTTGCAATTTACATTTCTTCTTTTTACAGTATTGACATTGATGATTGTCTCGATGGAGAACATATTGCCTCACGTTCTCAAATCCAAGTTGATCTCCTTCTTGATATTTTTTCCCAGAAATATCTGGATTCTTAATTTTTTGAATATCAAAATCAGCTACTTCAATGATTACGTTGGAAATGGGTAAAAATTTAGATGCCTGTTGAACTAATTTTATATGAGAATCTAATTTGTGCTGAATGGAAGACGGTAATTTTCCTAGTCTATTTTTTCTATTTAAGAAACGAGCAGGTCTGTACCAATGCTTTCTATTTCTCTTATTTTTTCTAAACATTCTCCGATCTGAAAGTAATTTTACTATATCATTCCTTAATGTCACTTCATCTGAATATAATTCTTTGTTTCTTGAAGTAGCAGACAATCCTACAGTTTTATACCCTGTATCTACTCCTAAAATCACTTCCTGTTTCGTCTCTCCTGTAGCCTTATTCATCTGAATAACAAACGGAGTTCTTTTCACAACATGGGCTTCTCCTTTTTCTAATAGCTTTCTTGCTTTTCTTGGAGTGGTAGGCATAAGAGGTTCACCTCTCATGTTTAGTACATATACGACAGATACTCTCATGTTCTGTCCTTCCTGTACTCAGAAGTTAGGGCCTCATCGGAGGTGTTATCAAAGGTTTTGAAACTCTGCTCACTATCTCGTCTACTACAAGATTGTTTAAAGACAGAGTCACAGTTGCTACGAACTTGAGGAGCATTCGTAGGTGTGTAGGTTAACCTTCTCTCTGATAACTGCTGCATAAGAATTTACTCTTTTGCCTCCTTATCACCATTCAGCATGACACTGATAAAAGTTGATGGTGATATTCTTCCACGGTGGTTACTAATTCGTCAATCGAATCTACCATGACAATACCTCGATATTCGCAATATCTCTGTAAGAAAGTTTTACCCGTTACCCTTCCATCTAAACATACAATAACTTGTTTGCCATGTCCAATCGAATCTCCTAAAAAAAGACGAGCAGACTTAGCAGTAGTAGAATCGAAATAAAACACTATAACTTTACTAAGATCCATAAAATAGAAAGCACGAGCAATTTGCTCTGTTTCATCTTTTGATGTAAGTTCTTTATAATTTTCAAGATATGGATCAAAAATAGAGATATCAGAACTAATTTGAGATTTAAATTGTTTACGCCATTCAGGAGTCATTACGCCTCCCAAATACACATCATAATGCTTTTCACTTTCCTTTTCTGGCATGTGTTCTCTCCTAAAAAATCATTATACTATGTTGAAGGCAATTGTTTCGATGAATCTTGGGTTGAGTCCATCATATGAAAAAATTTGCAATTAGAACATAATGGGCGTTGCTTTTTATTTTTGATTTGAGACTCATATAGGTCACATAAATTTTTCTCAAGTACATTAATAAGTCGTTCAGAACAATAGCCTTTTAGATTTTTAGTTTCTGTCATGCACTGATATGCAAAATTGATAGATTAAAATCCTGCAAATTTGCGGAATAAAAATTTTTATAAAAAAAGCAGGATCCTGCTTGACATTTGAATAAAGATATTGTAACCTACATCAAGAAGGATCGGAAGCTATGCAAAGTGCTCTTATAACCGTCGCACGTGATACAAATATGCATAGTTTTACTCCAGCCATTAGGCTTGGAATGTAGGGAGACGTTTATTGTAAAAACGAAGCCCTGCAAACCAAGTTTGTGGGGCTTTCTTTTTGTATTGAGCGAATAACTTAGAAGGTGAGAGTGTAGCTCTGAAAAGGCTAAAGCGGCAGTTCGATTCTGCCTTCGCTCATAAAAATAATTTTTGGGAAGAAAAAGAATGACCACAAGAAAAAGACGTTACAAAATCGGCAACATGCGTTGGAGAGATGTTGTTGAACTCTTTTTTCCACGAATAACTCAAAAACAATATGAATATCTTTTGTGGGCATGTACTTGTTATCCCGCTGGCACTCCAAATCAAGTGATTGATCAGTTACGGGATATCTGTATCAGATCTGGAGGAGATGCAGATAAGGCAATAGAAATGTCGCATCAAGAATTTGATGACGTTTGGGAAGCAACAAGACCTGAACGAGAATTATGGGAAACTCAAAATGAGTTGTATCGTGTATGGAATCAGATACAGACTAAGTTACTTCCGGTGTTAACATGAAAGAACGAGATTTTTGTAATGTTGTTGAGCAGGATATCAGGATTAAGATGAGTGCATTCTTCTGAACAAAAAAGAATACGTGAAGATAAGCAAGACGAGCAAGACGAGAATGAGGAACGCGAAGAAATGAGAGAACTTCTTCATAAGAATAAAAAGATAGGTGGGTGAGTGGTTATTGGGATTCATGCTGCATGGAATTTATTTATGCCATTTATTCTCGTAAGTACGAATTGTATCGAGAGAACAAATTAGATAGAAAGGATTCGCCATGTTAGTATTGTCGAGGCAACGAGACGAGGTTATCAAGATCGGAGAGGACATAGAGATCACGGTAATAGATATTCGGGGAGATAAAGTCCGATTGGGAATAACCGCCCCTAGAAATGTACAAGTGCATCGCAAAGAAGTATATGAAGCAATTAAGAAAGAACAACAAGATGAAGATCGAGAAGAAATGAAAAAACTTCTCAATAATCATTTTAAAAAATAAAATCTTTCGTGATGAAATGGGATCCAGAGCCAGTGAGTTCGAATCTCGTTCGTCGCTTAATTTAATAGTCCGAGATTGTAACCACCGTCAACATTGAAATGGAATTTGTTTTAGGAGATCAAAATGAATCAAGGGATGGAAGTTGTACGAGTCAGGAAAAAAGAATTATTGGTAACCTTGCGAAAGAATAGAAAAGAACATAGGGAAGTTTTTGAAGAGGCTTTGGAAGGTTATCGCAAAATGGCAATGGCAGCGTTAGAAGAACGTATTGCGGATGCCAAGAAAACTAAGCAAATTGATTTGTCCTTCAGATTAGTACAACCTGTAGATCAAACAAAAGTTTACGATAGAATCATCAAGATGCTTGAAATGAGTGTTGATGATGAGATTGAGTTAACTCAAACAGAATTCGCGAATTATGTCATGGATGATTGGAATTGGAGTGGTCAGTTTTATGCAACTAATTCAACTTATTCTCCAAAAGCTTCGCAAAAAATAAGATAAGGAAAGTATTTTAAGGAAGGGATAAGAATGTTTAAAATGATTTTGATTAGTCTGTTTTTCTCTCATGCAATTTTTGCGGCTCCAGTTTCTAACCCTGGCAACGTGCTAATTATTATTGTTGATGACCTTGGAACAAATGAATTACAATGTTATGGATCTCGATTGGATGGAGATTATCCTTTTACTCCTTATATTGATGCATTACGAACTAATGGTATTTTATTCCGAAATGTTTATGCCGCTCCTTCATGTTCTCCTACAAGAGCAGGAGTACAAACAGGAAGATATGGTTTTCGCACGGGTATGGGAACAGCAACCTTAAACTATAATCTGCCTATGGAAGAAACTATTATTCCTGAGGTTTTGGATCGAAATTCAAGTTTAGGTTATCGTCATGCAGCTATAGGAAAATGGCACATTAGTTCACTTAATCAAGATCCATTTATAGCTCCTAATGTTTATGGATATAATTATTTTTCTGGAACTCAAGGCAATCTTGGAGATTATTGTAATTGGACCAAAATCCAAAACGGAGTACATTCTCAGTGTACTAATTATGCCACAACAGAAAATATCGATGATGCTTTAACGTGGATTTCTCAACAGAATCAAGAAAAATGGTTCATGTGGCTTGCATTAAATGCTCCTCATTCTCCATATCATGTTCCTCCTTCTATTAGCTCTAATTGCTCTGTTTTATTCGAAGGAGAGCTTATTGATAGATATCAGTTAATGATAGAACGAATAGATATGGAAATAGGAAGATTAATTACAATAATGGATCCGATGGTGTTAGCGGATACTACAATTATTTTTATGGGAGATAATGGAACTCCACAAGAAGTAACGGTGGCTCCTTTTGTTCCCACAAAAGGTAAAGGAACTATTTATGAGGGCGGAATTAAAGTCCCTATGATTATTAGTGGGAATAAGGTGGTTAATGCTGGTCGGGAGGTAACGCATTTAGTAAACTCAGTTGATATTTTTGCAACTGCTTTAGAATTAATGGGTGTTAATTTATTTATGAGTTTGCCTTGTGTTCCGATGGATTCAATAAGTTTAACTCCAATTGTAACAAATTCTGGCATAGGAAATGCTCGAAGTTATATGTTTTCTGAAAAATTTATAAATAGAGATCCTGAACATGCAGATTATTGCATTCGAGATTATTTTTACAAGTATTTAAAGTTTAATACAGGAGTTGAAGAATTATATAATGTGTTGAATGATCCATACGAATCTATTAATTTATTTGATATAATGACTTTTGAGGAACAATTAGAATTAAATAAACTTCGAGATATTGCTGTTAACTTGCGAAGTTCAGATATTTGGTGTAATCAACATTGTTGCGGGGAAAATTGTTGGTCATGTTGTAATGATAGTCATTGTCAAGCAGGATGGAAATGTAGCTCCGAAAGACATACTTGTATGAATGTTGAATGTCTTACCGATGGGGATTGTGTTGGAGGTAAGGCGGGAAGATATTTCACATATATTCAAATAGGAACATGTATGGGGAATAATACATGTTGTTATGGGATTTGCGCGGAAGGGAATTAGCTCTTGACAATTATTGGGAAGGAGGTATAATAGAAGTATGTTTCCTACAAAATGTTTAGTTTGTGAACAGGAAATAGAAAAAGATAGTGGTGCTTCAGGAGATGATGAAAAAGGAATACTTCCCTGTATTGGTGGAGGTACGATAGAAATTCATTTTGGTTATTTCAGTCGTTTCGATCAATTAGAAGCGGATATGGCTTCTTCTTATAATTATCAACGCGGAATAATACAAGCTGCAATTTGTGATAATTGTTTTGAAAAGAAACAACATCTAACAAGAACAGTTGATGTGCAAAAATCTACAAAATTTGTTGAGGCGAAGAGATGGTAGAGGCAATGTTATCTCTTTTTTCGCAAAATTTTGCAAAAATTAGATTTACGGATAAAGAAGAAGAAGAAACGAACGGTATGGAAGTACTTCTTGCCACTGGTCAAGTAGTAGAGTGTTTGGGAAATGGAATATGGGGAGTTCAGAAAAATCAATTGACAAGATTGGCAGAACAAGGTATACTGTATGCAGAAGTGGATTAATAGTGAAAGCTAAAAAGGGTTATCGACGCCAGAAAATGTCATCCGATTTACAAGGATGGAGAACAGGTCGATGGCTCAAGTGGTATTGGTTGAAAAAAACTTGTAGAAAACCATTACCAGATCAAGGTTATTAAGAATAATTGGCCTAATAGAGTAATTGGTTAACTTGCCAGTTTCTCAGACTGGAGATTGCGGTTCGAGTCCCGCTTAGGCTATTAAGGAGTTATTATGATGCAAGTGATAGGCTCTGCAAAACAATTAAAAATTTGTATTGATCGTGAACAGTGTATTGGAGACGGAATTTGTGTCAACGAGGCACCGAAAACTTTCGAGCTTGACGATGAGCAAAAGGCATTCGTCCTCGACGGACCCGGTGATGAGTTGGAGGATATTCTTGAGGCGGCTCGCTGCTGTCCTTTGGATATTATATCAGTTGAGGATGCTGTGACTGGCAAGAACCTCAATACATAATAATTGCTCTCCTCTTAGGAGTATGAGGGTATACAAAAAAATAAGTACAAGAAATTTGGGAAGGAAAATGTTACTGCGGGGATTCTCGTTGTTCTTGTAGTCCCGCTAATTAAGAAAATTGCTCCCATCGTCTAGTGGTTAGGATGCTGGCTTTTCATGCCTGTGACAGGAGTTCGAATCTCCTTGGGAGTATTGTAGTACGGGGTCGAAAGGTATCGACCGGCATTATCAGGGAGTAACGGCACGGAGAGGATGCAGACTTGGCCTCTATAAAAATGTCGGCAAAAAACTAAACGACAAAGATCTCGTATCTTATCGTCTGGCTGCTTAAGCCACACCTTGTAGTAGACGCCCAATATGTTATAAGGTGCAAGCATTGGGATAGACAACAAGATTTGATTTCGTTTTGTTGTTGAGAGAAGAAATCCGAGAGATTCATGCAAAAGTTGTCGTCGCTTGAAAGCATGAATAGATCGTATCAAGAAAAATCAAAGACGAATAACCGTGTAGATGTTAATCTTATGGGTGAGCGGGACTTGTCTATCGTAGGACAACGACTCCAGTAAATTGCCGACAGACAGCATTGCAGAATTGTGTGATGCTGCTGTCGGCAAAACTATTTTTACACATATTCGCCATAATACAGACGAACCGTACATTCCCTATAATATATCCTTTGGATGAATCAATTCTATCCAAACTGGCTCGTCTTATTGCAAAATACTCATTAGACCAATCACATGAGCTATTCGGCAGTTCCATTTTCTATCCTGTTATTGGACAAATCCCATTTAAAGAATATTTCCTCCGCGAATTTTTGTTTTTATTCTCAAATATAGTATTCTTTATTAAAGGGAGGGACTTAAATGAGATACTGCTTATTATTGATTATGAGTTCTTTGTTATCATTTGGGATGTCAGGTGGTGGGTGCTCTCTTTCTGGTTGTTTTGCACAAAATGTATCACAAACTTCTCCAAAACGTCAACAAGGGGAGGATGTTCAACATTTATATGTTTTAAATGGATTTAATGAAGTGTATATTCATTCGACTATAGTTAAAGATTCTTTTCGGGATTATCCTGATCAAGGTATTTCCTGGGAAGATATTCATGGAGATTCACATATTTATATTTTGTCAAAAAATGTTCAAGTTTACATAGGCCCACAAGCAGACTTTAGTAGAGCCACGAATTTTGTTGATTTGGATAGATAGGCAACAGAAACATTTGAGAACAGTGTACAAAAATAGAAAGGGAAAACATGAGCAGCGAGAGCGAGAATATGAGCAGTGGCAATGGAATCAGCATTACGGCGTCGTCAGCGGACGCGGTGGTCGAGGCCCACAAGGCGGTGCAAGAGATATTGAATAGTGGCCGCAGTGATCTTGTGACCATGGTAGCTCTGGATGCTTTGAGCAATGCCTGCCGGGTGTCGGTTAGCGGATGTAACGTGACCATGAACAGCAAAGAAAACGGGGGAAATGATTAATTTAAAATTAGTGACAACAGAAGTTTTAGATTTCTCAGCAGTAGATTTCCGCAGGACACGAGTATTCACTAATGGTTGTTTTGACATTTTACATGCCGGTCATGTTTATTTTTTGCGAGAGTGTAGAAAACATGGAGATTTCTTAATTGTTGGTCTCAATAGTGATGAATCTATCAGGATCAATAAAGGTTCTTCAAGACCGATTAATTCTTTTGAAGAAAGAGCTTATGTTTTAAGTGGATTAGAATCAGTTGACTATATAGTAGAATTAGAGGAACCCACTCCTTTAAATCTTATTAAGGTTCTTAGTCCAGAAGTTTTGATTAAGGGTCAAGATTGGCAGGGGAACATAGTTGGAGAAGAACATGTTAAATCTTATGGAGGTCAAGTTTTAACTCTGCCTTTATTAGAAGATTTTAGCACAACGAATATAATCTCGAAAATAGAAGCTGTTTGGAGAAGTTAATGCCATTTATCGATTGTGAAAAAATTGCAAAAAATATTCTCAGAACTGTTAAAGGTGGTTCATTAGCAGTTTTGACCAATAGGGATGATCCTTCTGCTATTTCTTATACTCGTCAATTAATTAAAACAGCAGATAAAGTAGGGATTCATATTGAGGAGGAAGTTTTTAGTTCATATTGGTTATCCGATGGAGTTATTCGCCTCATCCAAAAGCACAATGAATCAGAAGTACATGGCATTTTGGTTATCAGCCCTGCTCAAAATCAATATGAGGCGATAAATCAGATTATTCCATCAAAGAGAGTAGAGGGAACTGATGCTGACGATAATCCACAACGAGTTTCTTGTACTGCTCGTGCTTGTGTGGAAATTATTGCGACACAAACCCCCATGCTTGGGAAGAACTGTTTAATAGTAGGATATGGCAAAAATGTAGGTAAGCCAGTTTCTTATTTATTATTGAGAAGACATGTTGGTGCGGTTACAATCACTCATAGATATACGAAACAAGAAGATTTATTTTCTAAGCACATAAAAGAAGCGGACATTATTATTAGTGGAGTTGGGATCCCTCATTTTATTCGTGGTGATTATAAAGATAAGATTTTTATTGATGCTGGTATTTCTATTGTAGATGGAAGGATCAAAGGAGACATAGATCCATGTTTAGCAGAGTTTAATGATGTAACTCCTGTTCCTTGTGGGGTTGGTCCTGTGACTACTGCCCTTCTTTTACAAAATGTTTCATTAGCAGCGGTGGGCAAATTTTGAAATTAGCAGTAGTTGGTTCCAGAGAATTCAATGACTATGCATATCTAAAGAAGATGCTGGCATTTCATTCTTGTACGATGATTATTAGTGGCGGGGCTAAGGGGGCAGATTCATTAGCCAAGCGATATGCTATTGAACATAGTATTCCCATTCGTGAGCATTTGCCTAATTGGGAGTTGCACGGAAAATCTGCTGGATATATAAGAAACAAGCAAATCGTGGATGATTGCGATTTCCTTGTGGCGTTTTGGAACAAAAAGTCTAAAGGGACGGCAAATAGCATCACATTAGCTGAAGAGGCGGGGAAGCTTGTATACAAATATTGGCCGGAGTTAACGGGATCGGAAGATGATCTTTTGGGAGAGATTGGTTGAAGCAAAAAATTATTAACAAATCTATTGACTTTCCTGGGATTATGATTTAATTTGGAGGTTGGGGTTGAGTGTAGTGGGATGTTTAGGAACAAACATTTATGGAATGTCTTCTAAAAGATGTTTCAGTTGGGGAAATATGGGTTCAGCATCCATTATTTCCATGGATATTGATTATTTTGTGCTTGTGGGTAATTTGTAGCACAATGATTCACTTGCGAAGTTGGAGAAAGATTCAACGACTTGAGGGAGTTAACAGGATTAAAGGAATTGAGATAGAACGTGATCAATCAGTAATAGGTGGATCTGCCTAAATTAAAACATCTTTTGCCTATTCCTCCTATCAGTATTGCTCCAGGTGATACTCAAGATAATTGGACTAATAATGATTCTGCTATCACAGATTTTTCGACTCAACCAGTTATTGTTCGAAATGTAGGAGAAATAGTATATGATGGCGTTTCTTTGCATGAGATTGTTGGGAAAACACCCTCTGAATCTGCAAATTATGCATGGCAAGTTAGATTTTTGGGGACTAAAGATTTAGCTGCTACTTTACGTTTTAGGCGGCAAGATTCCTCTAATTTTCTTTCGCTGAAATTAAATTCCACAAATCAAATTATTCAACTTACAAAAACTGAAAATGGGATTGAAAGTCTATTGACGGAGGCAGGTTTTGCATTACAATTCCAAGGAGTGTATAAATATATATTGGAAGCATGGACGCTTGATGATGTTGTTTATGGATTTATCAATGGATTTAAAATTGTTCAAGCAACAACTTCTTTTGTCCAGTTTGAGCCGGGATTTTCTTTATATTTCCCAAGTGTTGGGACTGCAGATCCTCCTGCAATTTTTAATTTTTCAGTGTTGGAAACAGAAGCATACAATAACCCAGAACCTCTTCTTGATGGAAGTAATTTACTTTGGAAGTTTCGAATCTCGTTAAAAGATCAAATTGAGAACCCTTCGGAACGAACGTGGGACACCTATAAAGAAGCATTGAAACTTTATGGATTACGCAATGTCGGACAAACAGATTCAGCATGGGAGCAACTTGGCTATCCAATCCGCAAGCCCAATGCCGCAGAATGGTTCCATTGAACAACTGTGGCAGCAATATTTTAAAAATAAAAATCATATCAATAGAAATAAATTAGTGTGTCATTATTTATATATAGTAGATAAGATTGCCAGTCAAATTACGTGTAAAATGAATCTGAAATGGTCTATCCTTGAACTTCGAGGAGTTGCAACTGTAGCCTTGATTAAAGTTATTGAAAGTTACGACCCAAGCGAAAGAGCTTCATTTGAGACATGGGCAACTTCTCGAATTCGCGGAGAAATTATTGATTGGTTTAGAGAAATTGACAATCAAACACGAACAGTACGTACTTTTGAAAAGAAAAGAAATGCACTATTTTTTGAAGAAAATGAATCTCCCAAACAAACTGCTAAATGCATGAAAATGGATTTCCAGAAGTATCTCGAATATGATGCGTTGAGTAGAGTGGGGCATGAAATTCTATTTAGCACTCTGTATGAGAGAATTAATCTCATTGATGATAAGATAATAGATAAGCCAGATGAATTAGCAGAACAAAATGTCTTATTAGAACAAATTGGTGAATATGTAGCAAAACTTTCATATAGATCACAATTAGTCTTAGGTTATTATTATCTGTTAGAACTAAATTATATTCAAATTGGCAGAAAAATGAGACTTTCAACAACAACTGCTGCGAATATACATAAAGGTGCTATTAAAGCACTTCAAAAATCATTTCACGTTGCTTCTTTGATCCCCTCCTAAATTTTTTGTTTCCCCCTTGACATTTATTGTCTTTACGGTATAGTCTAACCCATTGGCGTACCTGTAGAGTAGTTAACTTTAGTGGAGAAATTATGATGTTGAAAAGAACATTGTTATCGGTGTTGTTTATCTCAAGTGGTGTTTGGGCAGAGACTAGTTTTACAGAAACTGTTGGTAAAGTAGTTTACCAAGAAGCCTCATCAAAAGGCCCGATCAAAATCCCCTTTTTTCTATGGGGCGGTGATGTTGCTTTTTTTGTTGCGAATGGATAGGAATTTAGAAAAGGAGATTGCAAAATGACTCGTTGGTTAATTATTTTATTGGTGTTGTTTGGATTTCAGACCACAAGGGCTGCTGATCCACAATTTACTCTGGCTTGGTCAGAATATCCATCCTGGTCTGTTTTTGGCGTAGCCAGTGATATGGGGATTATTGATGGGGAACCAGGGAAACAAAGCGAATTAGAAAAAGAACATCACGTAGATATTGTTCTTAAATTGGCGAGCTATGATACTTGCATGATGATGTATGATAGCGGTGAAGCAGATGCTGCCTGTATTACTGAGGTTGATATGCTTCATAGATCGTTGGCAAAAAAATCAGTAATGATACTGCCAACTTCTACAAGCGATGGGGCAGATATTTGCATCGTGAAATCTCATATCACCAAGCCAGAACAATTAACTAAGATCCATGCGTTATTGGGATCTGTATCTCATTACGTGGCCTATAGAAATCTTGAACTGGCAGGAATTAATCCTGATAGAGTCCAGATGATTGGAATGGATCCAGAGCCTATTGCCACTGGCATACAACAAGGAAATGAAGATATTGAAGCTGGAATGCTTTGGCCTCCATTCACCTTGCAAACATTGGGTCGGCAAAAAAACGTTCATTCTCTTTTTAGCTCCAAGGTAACGCCTCGTGAAGTTATTGATGGAGTGAATATGTCGGTTGAATCTCTTAATAAACCGGGTGGTGAGAGAGCAGCTTTAGTGATCCTTAAAGCATTCTATCGAGTGAATGAGGAAATGAAGGGGCCGAATAGAGATAAAGTTCTCATTGCTCTTGGAGAAAAATTTTCTAAGTTAACTTTGCAAGAAATGAGGCAAACTACAAGAGATTGCAAGTTCTTTGATACCCCAGAAAAAGGGATAGCTCTTTTTGCAGATCCCAATTTCCAAAAACCAGTGATGGATATCGTAGTTTCAACTTGCACAAAAATCGGGATGCTTAAGTCGAACGAGCCTTCTGTAACTTATTCCTTTGATCACAAGGCTACAGACGTGCATTTGCGATTTGATCCATATTACATGCAACAAGTTACTCTAAAGAAAGACTAAGCGAAGCGTTACGATAAACTTTGGCTCCCCTCAGTTGGCTGTCGCCCCACTCTGAGGGGAGCCTTTTAAATAAATAAATTGTTTGAAGGAAACTAAAATGGGTGCCAAACCTTGGATTAGAATGGTTAGAACACCCATTTCTTATCGCAGAAAAGTGATATTGGGAATTTTATCCATCATCCTCTGCGTCGGAGTGTATTCGTTCTTTTCTTATCGCCAACAAAAGAAAAATTCGTTAGATACTACAATGCCTTCTATTGGGCAAATGTTACATGGAGCATATGAAACCGTACAAGAACATGGTACGTTCAAAAAAGAACGCTGGCTTTTTAAAGATATAAAAGCTACAGGAATACGTCTTGGAGGCGGATTTGTTCTTGCTGTCGGCTTAGGGATTGTATTAGGGATGCTAATGGGGTGTTTTGGAACATGTGATGCCCTTTTAACTCCCCCTCTGTCGATTATGGCTGCTATTTCTCCTACTGCAATCTTAGCTGTCTTTATGGTTGTGGTAGGAACTAATTTAAATTTCTTTTGGGCAATGGTAATATTTGGAGTGACTCCCTCTCTTGCTATAAGTATTTCACGATCTATTAAAAATGTGGCCGATGAATTAATTTATAAATGTTATACATTGGAAGCCAGTCATGCAGAAGTGATTTGTTGCATGATATTTAGAGATATTCTCCCATTCACCATCGATGTGATACGTGCTGCTTGGCCGATGGCGGTTGTTTATATTGTTGCATCAGAAGGTCTATGTGGTGGAGTTGGTTTTGGTTATCGCATTCATCATCATTCTCATTTATCTGATATGAAAGTAGCTTATCCGCTAATCTTGATTTTGGCGGGACTCTCCTACGGAGTAGATTATTTGCTTCGGCTTCTAAGAAGAAAACTTTGCGAAAAATGGAGTCCAACCTCATGAAAAAAAGACTAACATCTGAAAAGGTAGGACATTGGTTTGGGAACAACCTCGTATTACACGATATTAATTTCGATATACCAGCAGGTCAAATTGTCTCCTTAGTCGGACCAAGTGGTTGTGGAAAATCTACTTTGTTTAAAGGAATAACTGGAACTCATTTGCCTGCAACTGGGAAATTCTATGTTTATAGCAAGGGTGTCCCAAGGGAAGTTACAAGCCCAAACCGAGATCGAGGAATCGTTTATCAACAGTATACTTTAATGCGTTTCCTAACAGCACAACAAAATGTGGCCTTAGGATTAATGTTTGGTGAAACTACAATGTTAACCCGACTCAATCCAGTCCGTTGGCATCGCATACGCAAAAAACAAATGCAACAGGCAGCAATAGCCCTTGAAAAGGTCGGGTTGGGAGATCATCTAAGTTCTTATCCTATTAATTTGTCTGGGGGGCAAAGACAAAGAGTTGCTTTCGCTCAAGCCCTTATTACTAAGCCGAAAATTTTGCTACTGGATGAGCCTTTCGGAGCATTAGATGAGATTTCAAGAGAGGAACGGCAAGCAAATCTCATAGAGCTACATGAAGAAAATGTTGCAGCAAAAAACAAAGGTGAAGAGCCTCCTTATACAATGTTGCTTGTTACTCACGAGCTAACTGAAGCTATCTATGTCGGAGAACGAGTTATTGGACTTTCTCGAAATTGGAAATGGCAAGAGAAGCACGAGACTTGTCCTGGAGCTACTATTGTTTATGATGAGACTTCTCCTGTTTTTAACAGAGATAGTTTCGAAGAACAAGAAACTTTTCTAAAACAACGGGAAATTATCAGACATCGAGTTTTTGGGGAAAATAAAGCTTGACATTTTGATCGAAGTATGTTACTATATAGAAAAGCACGGATGCCATTGTTTCTTGGATGGATTTAATTTTTATTCGCAAGGAATGAATTATGGCAAAAAAAGAAGGTTTTGTATCCTCTGATCGTTTATTGCCTATTGCATGGAAATTGAATAATGGTCGATTTGATGATGGAATTGAAGACAAAGGAGTTCTAGTTGGAACTGAAGTTTGTACTCGTGGACCATATATGCGACAGATGATGGAAAGACATGGCGTGACAGATTATCAATTGGACAATAATTTATGCTTGGTTTGTGGAGTAAAATGTCTACGAGGACAACGTTGTCCAGAATGCATTGCAGCAAAAAGACGACCAGAAAAAATGGCATAACCACGACGTTGTGAACTACTCCAGCAATAAATTGCGGAGCTTTCTTGATGGGTTCGGTAAGTCCCAATATGATTCAAATTGATGCTGAATTATTAAGACAGATTTATCAACTTATTTTTGATTTACAAATTAAGCTGATTTGTCCTGCGGATGTTCTTATTTTATCAATTCATGAATCTTTGCGAGATGCTTATTTGAAAAATTTGGATGATATTGAATTAAAACTTCGAACTCTAATGCTTAGATCTAGTCTAATGGATCGGACTGCTGCTAATGTTTTGGGGACAGATGTTTAAATTAAATAAGAATGATCGAGATTTTGTTGCTTGGAATATTCATAAGAGTGCTCTTCTTTATGGAGAATTTTTATTAAGTTCTGGGAAAAAGAGTTCTATTTATATAGACAAATATTTATTTGAAACTGATTGGTCAATTTTAGGTATTATTTCCCAAAAATTTTGTTATTTCATGGATGGTATAACTCTCCTTGCTTGTACAGAACTTGGAGGAATTGCATTAGCGGCAAGTGCTGCGGAAAAATTATGTAAGAATTTTGTGATTGTTCGTAAAGTTAAAGAATATGGAACTGCTAAAGCAATTGAGGGCAAGTTCACTGTTGATGATCAAGTGCTTTTGATTGAAGATATTGTTACAACAGGTTCTCAAATTATTAAAGCAGCAAATATCTTGACTGCGGCTGGGGTGAAAATTAAAAGGATTGTAACTGTGGTGGATAGAGAAGAAGGTGGAAGAAAAAATATTGAAGATGCAGGATATGAATTTCATTCGCTGGTAACAATGCAGGAGATATTGAATGCAATTAAACAAGGTTAAGAGTAGAAGTTTTGAGTATAATGAGGCGTGATATCAGTCTTAACCTCTCCAATTCTCGTACTTAATAAATCTTGGTATCCAATTGATTCAATTTCTGTGCAAAAATCTTTTGTTGCGGTAATTGCAGGGCGTGGTCTTTTCCTGCACAAAGAAAATTATACTAAACATGATATGCGAAGCTGGATGGAGCTTCCTATAGAGGATGAGCCCTTTATACGGACTGCATCTGGACCTATTCTAGTCCCAGAAATAATGGTGACGCAATATAGTAAAGTTCCTTTTAGGAAAGTAGTGTTTTCTCGAAGAAATATTTGGAAGAGGGATCAAAAACGTTGTCAATATTGTGGGATTGAACCTCCACCTTCTGAAATCTCAATTGATCATCTTGTTCCTCGTTCAAAATTCGGAGTAACAAGTTTTGAGAATTGTGTTCTTGCTTGTACCAAGTGTAATTTAAAAAAGGGGAATAAGACTCTTCAACAAGCAAAAATGCAGTTGCAGAAGTTAAAGAGGCTTCCTGATGGGACCATTACGACGGTTTATTATGACAAACCGAAACGTCCTGTATGGAATCCTTTGTATGCAGTGAAGCGAAAGAGTTTTCCTAAGTCATGGGCTGCGTTTTTGAAAAATTTTGATGAAGAGCTATATTGGGAGGTAGAACTTGAAGATTAGCCTTATCATTCAATTTTTGATGAATAATTCTGGAACTATTAGTACAATTATTGGTATTTTACAAGGATTGATCACGGTAATTAATTTTTGCAAAATATTTTGGGGAAAATTCATCTCTAAATCTGTCACTACAATGAGTTCTAAATCTAAGTTGGATCACTTCTTATGGATCATTAATCCCGCAAATATTTTTCGAAAACCTTAGATTTTCTGTTGTATAATATACCACTGAAAACTTGCGGAGAAAAACAGTGGAAATTGTAACAGTTTTAGAAGTTCTACATAAGATATCACTTCCCGTAGCCTCTTTAGAAATTAAAGAAATTGCCACTCAATTAGTCGATTCCCTTCCAGAAAAAGCATTAGGTCTCTCTGCCCCTCAAATTGGTATACATAAACGTATGTTTATAGCCAATTTGTCCATGGGTTCATATATTTTTGTAAATCCAGAAATTACATGGACAAGTCCTGATAAAGTATTTTCTCAAGAAGGCTGTTTATCATTGCCAGGAGTTTTATGGTGTGTAGATAGACATAAACAAATTAAAATTAAGTGGGAAGAATTACTTGAAATAAATGATGATCCTGTTCTATTAGATCAAAATATTCGTCTTAAAGATTTAGACGCATTTATCGTTCAACATGAAATAGATCATTTGAATGGTATTGTATTAACCGATAAAACTCAAGTACCAACAGAACAAGAAAGAACTCGTAATCGAATTCTTGAACGTAATAAAAAAATACATGAATCACGCAAAAAAACAGCTTCTGTAACATCATCTCCGTCTAAACACTTTAGCCTAAAGAAGTTAACAAAAATTAAGAAACAAGAGAAGAATCGTAATCGAACTTTGAAGAAAAGAGAAAAGATCCGTGTCGAAACAGAAGAAAGATTTCGAGCGGAGCAAGAAGGCTTGTTCGGCTCATAAAAACTCTGCTGTAATCAATTCAGAACCGCATAGAAAAAAGAGTTTTGAAGAACTAATAATTCTAACAAGGAATTGTTAGTAGTTGGTTCAATTGATACTTCTTGCGACATTAAGAAAATGAATTGTAGGAGAAAGTTAAGATATGTCAGAATCACCATTGACCCCTATTGCCCAACAGGTATGTGAAAAGCGTTACTTCCAAAAAGATAAAGATGGCAATGTTATTGAAGATTGGAAGGGTTTAGTTACAAGAGTCGTTAATCATGTTTGTTCTAAAGAAAATGAGAAATTTAAAGAAGATATTTTCGATCTGATTTATTCAACAAAGTTCCTGCCCAATTCTCCCTGTCTTGTAAATGCAGGGAACCACATATCGGGACTTTTGGCGTGCCACACGAGTCCTGACGTTGAAGATTCTTGGCAAAGTATGGCAAAAAATATTGAGACATTCGGACAAGTAGCTCGTCGAGGTGGAGGTAACGGGATTTGTCTTTCCAAAATCAGACCAGAAGGAGATCCAGTCTTCGGTAGTACTCATGCTAAAGCATGTGGTCCTATTCAGCATATGATCGTTGTTTCTGAAGCAATGCATTCAATTACCCAAGCTGGGTTCCGCAGTATGGCAAACATGGCCACGTTGCACATTAATCACCCTGATGTTATTAAATTCATAAAGTGTAAACAAAGAGAACAATCACTTAAGCATTTTTTGCGGGAAGATATTTATAAACATTTCGATCAAATGAATGGACAAACTCATAATCATTTAAATATAGTTCTAGATAAACACATTGCAAATTTCAATATTAGTGTGTTTGTCAGTAATAAATTTATGGAAGCAGTTGAAAAAGATGAAGATTGGAATTTAGAATTTGGCGGAAAAATTTATCAAACCTTAAAAGCAAAAGAACTCTTTGAATTAATTGCGGAAAATGCATGGAAAAATGGAGATCCAGGATTACTATTTGATGATACAATAAATAATAGTCCCTATAAATATAGTAAGCAAAAAATTACGAGTACAAATCCGTGTTTTCATCCAGATACCATGGTTGCAGTTACAGATGAACGTAAATTCGTATCCATAAAACAATTAGCAGAGATAGGAGCAGATGTAGAAGTTTATTGCTGCGATCCAAAGACTGGCGAAACTTTTAAGAGATGGGGCAGAAATCCACGAAAAACACGAGAAAATGCAGAATTGATTAGATTGACATTTGAGAATAAAGGATCGGTTATCACTACTCCTGATCATAAAGTTATGCTTAGTCATAGAGAATATATAGAAGTCAAGGATATTGAAATTGGTTCTCTTGTCAAAACTATTGAAATAAAATATGCAAATAATTCCGAAAATGCTAAAGAACAATTATATCTATGTGAAGATCTTAAAGTAATTGATAAAGAATTTCTAAGTAAAACGTCTGAAGTATATAACATCACAGTAGACGATTATCATAATTTATGTATTGGAACATGGACTTCTGTTGCTCAATCGAATATAACCTCTTATTTGACAGTAGTTTATAAAAATTGTGGGGAGCAAACCCTACCAAATATTTCATGTTCTGAAACAGAAGATGGATTTGGTAGGGGAGGGTCATGCAATCTGGGAAGTATTGATATCTCTAAGTTCTATGATAAAAAAGAAAATGATCTTAATTGGGAAGAATTTAAGAAAGCAATACAAATAAGTTTTCGATTTCTAGATAATGTGATTGACGCTAATAAATTCCCTGGTCCAGCGTTTGAACTCTGGGCCAAGGAAAATCGACCAGTAGGACTTGGTCTTATGGGGTGGGCGGATTTACTACTGAAAATGCGAATTACTTATGGCTCAAAAAGATCGTTAGAGTTTGCAGAAGAAGTTGCAAAATTTATGGAAGAAACTACTCACGAAAAATCAATTGAAATAGGCAAGGAAAGGGGCACTCCAGATGCATGTAAATACAAAGAATTAGGATTTCGTCGTAATGTAACTCTTACCTCTATTGCTCCTACTGGATCTATTAGTTTGCTTGCCGGATGTTCAAGCTCTATTGAACCAATTTTTAGCCCGGTCATTTTCCGTTCTGACAACACTGGACAGTATAAACTTTCTCATCCTGATGCAGAGAAGAGTTATTTTCGTTCCGCAGTTAATCCAGAAGAACCATCTAAAGAAGTCCCTTGGACTGAGCATGTTAAGATGCAAGCCGCGTTTCAAAAGTATGTGTCCAGTAGTATCTCAAAAACGATTAATTTGCCCAATAGTGCAACCATTGAAGATGTTAAAGAAGCATATATGTTAGCATACAAACTGGGATGCAAGGGAGTAACCGTATACCGTGATGGGTGCAAATCTACACAGGTATTAAATACTTCTAAGAAAGTTGGAATGGGATCTAATCAGTCTAAGGAGCGACCTAAGGAAGTTGTTGCGGATATCTTTAAAGCACGAGCAGATGGTTTTGATTGGCATGTTATAGTAGGTAAACTCGAAGATACTCCTTATGAAGTTTTTGCAGTTAATGGTAAACAAGATCTTCCTGAATCAGGAGTAGTAGTAAAACGTAAGAAAAGACACTATTCTTTATTAGATGATAAAGGAGAAGTGTTAATAGATAATATCGGAGCAGAAGAGGATGAGATTGATCCTCAGATTGGGCTAGAGACGAGACGGTTTAGTTTGGAGTTAAGGCATAATATTCATCCGAAATATATTGTAGAACAAATTGACAAATCAACTAAATTAGTAACCAGTTTCAGTAAAGCTGTTTCCAGGATTATGAAGACAAAATACATTAGTAATGATGAATTGCAAGAAATTTCCGATATGTCATGTCCAGAATGTGCTAAGAATGGTAAAAATTCAGCATTAATTCCAGAATCTGGTTGTTCTCGATGTTCGGATCTATCCTGTTCTTATTCGAAGTGCGGCTAATAGTTTAAAAAACTCAATTCTTTAGAGATTAGGGCTGTTCTATTAAAGGAGCGGCTCTTATTTTTTGGCTATAATGTAGTTATGAATTGGTTAAAAAAGCACCGTAAGTTCGCTCAGAATTTCCCTTTAAGTATTGAAGGTCTACTTCAAGCTAAAGGACAGATTACTACTTCACCTGATATCCCTAATCAAAATTACCTATTTCAGGGTCCTGGAGTCAATGAAACGGCATTTATGCGTGGGAGTATGGGATCTGTTCAGAGAATTGATGAATTAATTCAAATGTTTAACAATGTTTTTGATGTATACTCTGAACTTAAAGATGAATATGATTGGGATCAAGAGACAGATGAGAATCAATTACAAGATACAATGCATGAATATGCGTCCATGTTTGTTTCCGATCACGATTTTACGGAAGAAGAAATTTGGAGCTTTTTCCGTTTTGCTGATGAGAAACAAATTGAAGAGGCATTACCTCCTATTAAGAAATTGCCAACCAAGCTTGAATTTCAACAATTTTACCAAATGTATAAAACAAGACAACAAGATTTGGCTCAGTTTGGTGAGCAAATGGAATTTTCAGCAGATGATGTTGCAGCGGCGTTTGAAGAAAGTTTAAGACAGGAGCAAGAAGGTTATGATGGATTAGCTATTTTTGAGGAAGCAGCAGAAAGGTTTACTATTGAATTCTTAAAAAAGAATGCAGATGCAGTTAATGATAGAAGTTATGCTCAAAGTGTTAATGAGGATATGCCCGAATGGATTGATAACAAACAATTTTTACGATTGTTACCACAAGTTGACGGCATTGTAGAGTGGTATAAGGAAGAAAACGATAGTTATTTAAGACAACAGGCAGAAGAAAGCCAATCTGAGAGTAATGCTGAGTATTTTAACGAGCATAAAAGAGAACTTAATCATCAATTTGGATTTGATGTTATTGAATTGTTTTCTACTGAATATGATCCATCTTTTGCAGATGAAAGACAATCTCTAACGTTATCTCAACTTGGTGAAATTGGCAATGAGTTGAGGACTTATATGATTATGGGAGGTGCTGGAGTAGCAGAAAAAACAAATGCTCTATTGTATGCCATACGATCTATTGCTAAATCTGATGAAAAATTAAACTTTATCTTCGCTTATGATTTAAACAATTCTCGGATTAATGCCCAATCTATTACTGAAGGAGCTAAACTTTTAGCTAAAGAAGATAGAAATATGATTTTGTATGGACCCCTCGCTTCTCTGGTTCAAAGTGAAAGACAAGCACTAGCAGAATTAGAACAAGCAGAAGAACTTCAACGACAACAATTAGCAGCCGCAGCAGAACAACGAAGACAAGAAGAAATTCGAAGAATGAATGAAGAAGCAGAAAAAGAAGATGCTTATCATTCCATGCTTCCTCGTAATAAAGAACATAGTAGTGAAGAACAATTAAATAAAATGCGGGAAATGGGCATTTCTAAACATCCGTTTGAATATTCTACTCAATTGCAGCGTGGTAGTTTCCCTGGAGCAGGACTCATGAAGCAAGAGAAAATGACTCCATTTTCAATAGCCATTTCTCCATCAGGAGAACATGGTATTCCAGCAGATCTCCTGGAAGAAATGCATTTACATAAATCCCTTAAATCAGATTCTGATAATCCCTTGGGATGGATCGGCGGTTATGCCGACTATGAAAATAAAATTCTCTATGTTGCAGAAGTTCAAAGTGATATAATGCAACGAACTCCCGAAATGAGAGACCCAGAACAAGCAAATAAACAAAAACAAGAAGAAGCAAACCACTTGAAACAAGAAATCAATGCCCTGCAAAACAAAATCAATCAAGCCGTAAGTCCAAGACAAACGTTGTTGAATAAAATTGAGAGAATTAAACAAGAGAATCAAACCAATCCCAATAAAGCTCAACAAAATGAACAATTGTTGTCAACGCTGTCTGATCAATTAAATAATGTGCCAGATACAGTTGATACCTCTAAATTAGAAAATCAATTGCGGGAAAAATCAAACCAATTTCAACGAATCTCAATTACAGACAATGAAGAAGATCGACAAACAGGAATTGTAGATAGACATTTAAATAAAAATTATTCCAAATGGCATAAATATCGCTCCAAATTGGAAAATGTATTCAAAGACTGGATTCCTATTTTCTTTAACTCTGCTTTTCGTTTGGCTAAGAGTAAAGGATATGAGAAAGTTAGGATAATTACATCTGATCATTTGATGCAAATCTGGAGTTCATTTGCTCGTCCAGAAACTAAAATATTATTTGAACGAGTCTACGATAAAACAGCAGCTTTTTATCAGGGGCAGAAAATTACGGATACAACCGGAGAATGGTGGGAAATAGTTATGAATAATCCTAATTTACGTATTGCTAAGCGAAGCTTTCAGCTTGCTAATTGGTTTCAACGAATGTTGAAGCAATCTCAACAGAATGAATGGTTAGTGCAACATGGTGGAAAATATGTTTGGCAAATTCATTTGGATAAATTTTTTGAAATAATGAAACGCAAAGCCCCAGAATTAGCTGGAGATCAAGAATATCAAGTTCAAGAAGGAGATTTTGGAGCAAATCAAGGTAAACGATCTATCTTTGAATTTTGGTTAGAAGAAGTACCTCCTACATTAAAAATGGGAAATGATTTAGAACCTACATTTAAACAGGCAGTACGAGAATATTTAATACAAACTCAAGGCTTTGATCCTTATGAATTTAATGAAGAACAAGAAATAGATTACACACCATCTGCACAAGAATTAAATGATTGGTTAGGTTAAATTTGTCGTATCATGTCACTTTTAGGCAAGTTAAATAATTGTCAACTATTTATTTCAATAATCTAACAGGCAGCAATAGTACAGGGGATGGGTCTGTAGGTAATCCATACAAAGATTCAGGCAAATTCTCTTCAATTACTCCTAATCCTGGTGACACCATCAATATGGCTACGCCATCAGGATCACCATATACCTCCACGATAACAATTCCATGGAGTGGTACTTCTGGAAATCCAATTACCATATTGGCGGATGCAATGCATGGGTGTAAAATTGATGGTGGAGGATCAGGGCAATTAGGAGTTGACGTTAATGAGAAAAGTTATATCACGATTGATGGATTGGTTGTCACGGGTAATAGATGGGGAGCAGTAACCGCAAATGGCAATATTGGAGAAACGGCATCAAGATCAGCAGGGGATTCTGGAACTGGTGTAATTTTTAAAAATCTTGAAGTTTACTCTAATGGAGTTCTTAATGGGGCTGAATTTGGAATAAGTATAAGTGGGACAATTGATTCCAGAATTCAAGATTGTATTGTTCATGATGATTCTGTTCTTGGAGCGTATCGAGTTAAAGCCTGTACCAGGCCTTATTTAACCGGGATTACAGCTCAAAATATTTCTGGTGATGGATGTAATCTATTATCTTGTACTGATGCTGTTATAGAATATTTCTCTATAGACACATATTGGGTGGAACCTGGATCTACTGCTCACAGTGATGGTTTAGTTTTAGGGAATGTAGATGGAGTAGATATTCGTTATGGAGCGGTCATTAATTTTACCCAAAATATTTATTGTCCACAAGGTACATCTGCTGAATATGTTAAAAACTGTAGGATTTATGGTAATTTAATTTATGGAAATAATTACGGGGATCCAGATAATGCATCTACTGGTGCTCCTGGTATATTTTTTGATTTAACAATAAATTCTGGTTCTTATGTCGAAAATGTTCATATCTTTGGAAATACTTTTGGATATACTGGTTTAGGAGCAATAGTATGTAATGCAACAACTCCGGCGTTATCCAGCAATATTAAAGTCTATAATAACATTTTTTATAAGTGTCGTGGGAATACAACTAACGTAGCAATAACTATTGAGCCTACAACTGGTCGAGTTTCCGATTACAATATTTTTTATACTTGTACTGCTCCTGCGTTTGAAGGATCAAATTCTTTAACTGCTACAGATCCTCTTTTTATAAATTATACTGGTTTTGGTTCTCCTTATCCAGATTTTCATATTGAGAGCACAAGTCCTGCAATAGACGTAGGGCATCCTAATCTTGGATCAGTTGTTGATCTTCCTTATGATTATTTAGATCATGATGGAGTTGTTAGGGATGGGTCTTCCGATGATATAGGAGCTTACCAATTTGCGGGTTGTATTACGGTTGAGTATCCTGGAGAGGGAATTGATGCATCTACTGTAATTCAAGCGGCTTTAGATAGTGCTTATGATTGTATTATTATCCCTTATGTAGGTACGGATTGGACTATAGATCCTTATTATGATCCTCCCTCAGTAGATCCTGTACTTAAATACAGCTCTGTAAATATGGTTAATGCGATCAATCTCCGAAGCAACAAAACAATTACTTTTGAGCCAGGAGTAGTCCTCCAAGCTGCCGCAGATAATTTTCATAGTGTTAGAGCAGTTCTCATGGCTGGCATAGCAATTACAAATGTCACGTTGCTGGGAGGAACAGGCTCTGGACTCAGGATGCGTAAAGAAGATTATGGAACATCCGGGGCTCCTGATCCAGACTATGTTTTTTCTGAATTTAGACATTGTTTAGCTATCCATGGTTGTTCTAATATCACTATTGATGGATTGAGTTTCAATAATTCTGGTGGAGATGGTATATATATAGGGCCGTGGACAGAAACTGCTGATGCTACTCGTATTACATGTGAAGATATCACTATTACGAATTGCATATGTGATAGCAATTATAGACAGGGGATCAGTGTATTAGGCTGCGTTAATTTATTAATAGACGGTTGCACATTAAGTAATACCCAAGGTAGCTCTCCCCAGGCTGGAATTGATATAGAACCTAGCCATCCTCGTGATCTTCTTCAAAATATAATAATCCAAAATTGTTTAGCGTATCACAATAAAGGCAGCGGGTTTTTAGTCAGCATTATTGAGACATGGACTCAAACTGGTGATATCTCAGTCACGATAAGGGATTGTCGTGTAGAAGATGGGCAAAACGGTTCTTGGGGACTGCGATATGTATCTGGACAAATCGGATTAGGCCCTCCCTCAGGTTATGTATTATTCCAAAATATAGATGTAGTTGATGATCAGTTGGATGGAATCAGATGTAACATAAATCTTGATCAATCCAATGAATTAATTTTCGATCATTGTCGTTTATTAAACCCTGCAAGGTCGCATTTCGCAGGATATGACCATCCAATTGGTTTGCTTATCGATGGCCCCGCAACTGGCCGAGGAATAGAATTTAATGATTGTTTTGTGCTCGACAAAGGTTCTCCTACAGGCACAGATCGTCTTGTGGTTGATGTTCTTGAATTATATGGTCTTATTGAAGTTTCTTATAGCGGAGTTGCACCGAATATAACTGGTCGTATCTTCTATGATGCGGATGGCTTTAGCCCCACGTTAGATCAGATGCAAGATGAAATTCCGTATTTAGAAATTGTATACCAAAGTTCAAGCAGCTCTAACAGTAGCAGCTCATTTAGCAGTAGTTCAAGTTCACTCAGTAGTTCAAGTTCAAGTTCACTCAGCAGCTCAAGCTCACTTAGTAGTAGCTCAAGCTCACTTAGTAGTAGCTCAAGCTCACTTAGTAGTAGCTCACTCAGTAGCTCAAGTTCACTCTCATTTAGTAGTAGCTCTAAATCAAGTTCTTCATTTAATGCTGGTACTTCCAATGTTAATTTTGCTGTAGTTAGATCTGCGGCTCCACCTTCTGGGACTCAAGATTTTACTCAATTGGGGTTTAATACTCCCAAAGCGGTTATTTTTATAGCAACTAATGCTCTTGTAGAAGATGATCCGATAGCCAATGCTGTTTATAGTATTGGTTTTACTGATGGGTTGTCTAATTTTTGTACAACAACATTTTCATTGGATAATAATGCAACAGTTTCTGCTTTTCATAGAAGTAGAAATACGAGCTGTGTCTCTATCTTTGCTTCTGGTGGAGGGGTGGATGGAGAAGCACAATTTTCTTCGTGGCTTACTAATGGGGTTCAAATTACTTGGACAAATCCTCTTTCTACTCAAGTATTAGTTACTGCTATTCTTATTGGAGGGACTAGTGTTAAGGCTTATGTTGGAGATTTTTTAAGTCATGCCACTGTTAATAATGCTACAGATATTACCGCTCCTGGGTTTATGCCTGATAATATTTTTCTGACAACTATTTTTAGACCAACTCATACAGGAATTATTTCTGGGAAACATATTAGTTGTGGATTCGCAAATCGTGGGGATACTATATCGCAAGCGTCAGTTACTACTCGAACTGCTTCTGGAAGCCCATCAGTGTGTTCAAATTATGTTTCGAACCAATATGTTGCGGCAATGTCTGCTACTTCTCTTAGTGTTGAAATAGCAGATTTTGATGCTCAAGGATTTAGTGCATATAGTAGGGTTTCTGGATCTGCTCTCACCTTTTGTTATTTGGCAATAAAATATGATGGGGATGCAGAGCATTGGATAGGCCTTGTATCTCCTCCTACTTCGGCAGTACCACAAACTGTTACTACTGGATTTGAACCACAATTTGTTATGCAATTGATGACAGGGGCTACAGCTCTTGATAGTGATTTGACAGATGATAGTACTGGTGCTGGTTCTATGGCTATTGGGGCATTCACTCAATTAACTCAGTATGTTAATAATTGTAGGGATGCGGATGGGGCATTAGGAGTTACTGATACTGCTTCATTTTCGGCTGCTTATCCAGTTAAGTATACTTCTGGGGCAGGTGCGACTTTACATCAGGCTACTTTCGATTCTTTTGACTCTTCTGGATACACCTTAAATTATTCTATTGCAGATCCTGCGACGATATATTGGCCTGTATGGGCAATAGGCATTTATGCTTCAAGTAGTTCTTCCAGCAGAAGTAGTTCATCAAGCAGCCAAAGTTCCTCTAGTTCAAGTTTTAGGGGGATTCTTGATGCTCATGGCGAACGTATAGTAGATATAACATTAAGCAATATAACTGCTCAAAGGGTATTGTTTATTTACAATACAAACAAAACAGGTTCATCAGAAGTTGCTCAATATTATAAAAATAAACGTGGCATTCCTACTGCAAATTTATTGGGATTATCACTTCCTATTCCAATTCCGGGCACTACGTCAGAGACCTGTGAGCAGAATATTTTGAACCAAAGTGATTATATAACAGAGGTTGAGTTACCAATCATAGAAAGATTAGAATTATTAGGCACTGATTTTTCTTCTGATGGAGCTAAACCTATATGGGTTATTATTCTCGGTTATGGAGTGCCAACGTTTTTTGAGGACAATGGAGAAACCATTGCTTTAGCGAGTAGATTACACCGAATTGGATATTCGTATACCAATAAGGTAGAGAATCATACATTTGATAGAAAATCATTTCAATTTTTTAGTGATGAAGATGCTTCTGAAGTATTCATTACTGCGGTGCTAGATGGACCAACGGTTGCATCCGTTAAGAGATTAATAGATCGTTCGTTAGATGTTGATAATCAAATTTATCTTACAGGTAAATTATTTGTGGATCCTTATGGGAAAAAACTTTTATCTGATGATATTGCTTATCAAGATAGTATTTTAGATTTTATGGAGAATGAAGTTCCTAATTTAGGGATACAGAGCGTATTAACCATAGACGTTGAAGATCCTTATCAAGAGCCAACCATAAAATCATTTTCTCGTGATGCTTTTTATTGGGGATGGTTCAATCCTAGTTATTCCAAGCAATTATTTTTGAATCAAAATGAGCGAAGAGTGTTTTTATACAATGCTGATGATCGTTCTGCATGTAATATTCACTTTTATAAAAATGATTCTGCTTTTGATGAAGATGGCAGTGATCCATGGTGTAATCTCGCCATTAATATAGAACCAGGTTATGCTGCTTGTGCGGGATCTGTTGCGGATCCTGGGTCAGATGCATTTTTATACCCAAGTCCATTTTTTCAAGCATTGCATCAGGGAGCCACTTTAGGTGAGGCTTATTTATTTGCGAATAAATATTTAAGTTGGAAAACCATCCTTATTGGGGATCCATTAATGACAGTGAGCTTCAAATCGGAGCTTCCTGTGACTTCTGCAAATTTTGATTTATTATCTAATGATGAAGTTATATACAGAGAAAAATTAGTATTAGAGGAATCTATTGCTTGGGGATTCCGTCAAAATAAGGTTTTAGTAGATACATTAAATAGAGTCATTAAAAGTGGGACAATGTCTGAGGCTATTAATTTATTACGACCTGTGAATTATTGGAAAACAATCAAAAACAATGAGGCTCAAATAAGTATTTTTAATCCAATGGCGATGCAATGGATGCGTTATATTTTAAGGACTACAAAGTTAACGGTCAATCAATGGTTAGATAAGAATAATGTCAGAATAAGTTCTTATTTAAATGAAGTGATTAAACCGACTGGCGAAAGTTTAATTGATGAGAGTTTTATCTTATCAGAAGGTTATTGGGAGGTAACTTTTCAATTTATACATACAAGATTGTCTTTGGAAAGAGTATACTTTTTATTGGAAGTAGCTTCTGATTCTGATTTTACAGATATTGAATTTACTTCTAATACTGCATCTAATTCAAGTGGATGGGGATATGAATCTCAACCTTCGGGTTTTATACAGATGCCCAATAGTGGTTTACCTTCCAATTTTAGTGGAAGAAGAGTGAGATTTGTATCTCCAGAAAGTTCATATTTGACAACATTAGAGATATATTATTTTAGGGTAACGGCGATAGATCGCGATTCTTTACCTTTGGCTGATCCTACAGATTTTTCTAGAATTATAATGACATAAGGGAATCATTTGGCATCTGATATCAAAATAGCATTAGTTCAGTCTGCTGCTCCAATTGGTGGTGGTGATCAAACTTTTACCACTACCATTTCTAATTTTGGTACTCCTAAGGCGGTTATGTTTATTATTACCAGTGCTGTAACTAATGGGGTTTCAGCAAACCATATGCGTATTGGAATCGGGTTTGCTGGGCATGATGATGTAACTGGCTACACTAATGAATTTTGCACGGCAACTTCTAGTCAGGGATCTTCTACTATTATTAATAGTCACAAGAGAATAAGTAACCAAAATTGTGTTATGATATTAGATCAAACTGATGGCACGATTGATGGCGAAGCTGTTTTTATATCTTTTGCTGATAAAAATGTAACAATCAATTGGACTACTGCTCCATCAAGTGCGTTTCTTGTCACTGCTATATTATTTGGTGGTAATGATTTACAAGCTTATGTTGGAGATTTTACAACCGCCACTGGATTTGGTGGTTCAGTGTCAATTACCGCACCTGGTTTTACTCCCCATTCAGTAATTGCTTTTGCTATTACGCATAGCTCGACTGTTATCTATAATAATTCATACGATGGATCACATTTGAGCTTTGGTTTAATTGATAATGGTGGATCATTGGTACAAAAGGGGATGACTACATACGCTACGGATAATGCGTCAATAACTGAGACTATTACTCTATTTTCTGCTACCAGTGCTATAAAAGATAATAGTGGAAATTTTTCATGGACTTCTTTCGATGCTTCGGGTTTTACCGTAACATCAAATGAAGTGGGTGGAGATCCTATTGCGTATTTAGCTTTAAATTTTGGAACAGCATCTCATTGGGTTAACTCTTTTAATTCCCCCGTAGATATTAGCACTCCCGAACAATCTGTGACTGGCGTTGGGTTCACTCCTCAATTTGTTCTTCAAGTTGAGAGCTTTAATGACACAGCAACTGGTACGACGAACGCCCATGGAGCTGGGGTTTTTGCTATTAGTGCTTTTAATTCTACTAGCCAGTATGCTCATACCGTTGGCGATCAAGACGCGATTACTTCGCCTTCAACAACCAACACTCATAGTTTAGTTGATACTAAGGCTGTTTATGTACAAACTGGGCAGGGGTTAGATAGTCATATTGCTACTTTTACGAGTTTTAATACTAATGGATGGACTCTTAATTATACGTCCACAGACCCTACCTACCCTCCTGGTACTACTAGAAACTGGTTTGCTCTTGCCATAGGGGAAGGCTCGCCTCCTACTGGTTCAAGCAGCAGTTCATTATCATCTAGCTCATTATCAAGTAGTTCGCGATCAAGTAGTTCTAAGAGTAGCTCTTCTTCACGATCAAGTAGCTCAAAAAGTAGTAGTAGTTCCCTTAGTAGTAGCTCAAAGAGCAGTAGCTCTAAATCTAGTAGCTCTCTATCAAGTAGCTCTAAGAGTAGTAGTAGCAGTTTAAGCTCATCCTCTAAAAGTAGCAGTAGTAGTTTAAGCTCTTCGTCTTTAAGTAGCAGCTCATTGAGTAGTAGTTCTTCTCAAAGTAGTAGTTCTTTTTCAAGTAGCTCTTCTAAATCTAGTAGTAGTTCTAAATCTAGCAGTAGTTCCCTAAGCAGTTCAAGTAGTTCTGAGAGAAATGTTACTCATTCCGTTAGGTTTGAGATAGTACGACTTGCTTCTCCCGCTTCTGCTACAACTCAAGATTTTACCTATGCTGGCTTTGGCTCCCCTGCAGCAGTTATATTTATTACCACGAATGGAGTTGCTGCGGGCTACTCAGATCATGCTATTTTTAGTATGGGATTTACAGACGGACTAACTGATGGTTGCCTTTCAGGAGGATCTAAAACAGGAGTAACTCCGGCAACAGCAAATTATTTTAGATCTACTAGTAGATTAAAGTGTGTAAGAATATTAACGGAGGGTGGAGCTGTAGATGGAGAAGCTGAATTTAGTTATTGGATTACAGATGGGGTACAAATAAACTGGACCAATCCATCAGCAACCGAAGTCTTAATTACTGCAATTCTCATTGGAGGCACTAGCGTTCAAGCTTATGTTGGGAATTTTGCAGGACCCGCTGCAACTGGCTCTGAGGATGTAGTTATAACGGGTCCTGGTTTTAAGGCTGATAATTTAATTATATTAGGAGGATACAACTCTGCATATGAGTCAGTGTCACTCTCATCTATGATGCTGAGCTGTGGATTCGTGAATTGTGATAGCAGTAATGTTATTACGCAATGTTCGACCAATACAGTGAATACTTATGATACAACTCTTATCAAATCTGCTAGTTTTATTCATGTGAGTAATTCCGATTTCAGTTCTTTCCCTACTCTTGGGGTAAATGACGAATTGTTTTATAGTACTCGAATAACAAATTTCAGCTCTACTGGTTTCTCTGTAACGGCTGAAGGGAATTATGTAGGTACTGCTAAGAGGTCTGTTTATTTAGCATTAAAATTTAACGGAGATGCGGCTCATTGGACAGGAATTGTTAATAGCCCTGAGCCAAGGCTTCCTCCGACACCGCCAGATGCAGGTAATTATAGTGTAACTTCTCCAGGATTCAAACCTCAGTTTGTGATGCAATTATCTACTTTTGCACAAACTGTATATAGTGATCCTGGTACGGGTAATTATGGAGACACTGATGCTGAAGGAGCTGGGTCTTGGGGAGTTACTGCTTTTACTGATACTGATGCATTTTCCAATCTAATTACTGATCTGACTAATACTACTACTACTTCAACGTTAAGTTATATTGATGCAAAGCCAGTTGACGCGCTGTCCGGCTCGCAGGAGCAGATGACTGGAGTGTTTACTTCTTTTGATGCTTCTGGATGGACATTATATCATCAAGTAACTAATGTGACAGTTCGTAAATGGCCAACATTGGTATTTGGAACTGAGGTAAACAGTTCTAGTAGTTCGCTCAGTAGCAGTAGTTCATTCAGTTCATCTTCTAAGAGTAGTAGTAGTTCATTAAGTTCATCTTCTAAATCTAGTAGCTCAAAGAGCTCTTCTTCACTCAGTAGCAGCTCAAAGAGTTCTTCATCTTCTCGATCAAGTAGTTCTAAGTCAAGTAGTTCTCTGAGTTCAAGTTCGAAGAGTTCATCTTCTCGATCAAGTAGTAGCTCTAAATCTAGTAGCTCCAAATCAAGTTCTAGCTCATCTAATCAGCCAGATGATTTACATTATGTGGATTTCGCCATCGTTCAAGCCGCAGCTACAAGTGGGACTCAAAATTTCACAAAAACAAATTTTGGCGTTCCTAAAGCTGCAATTTTTATTGTTACTAATGGAACTTCTGATGATGTGACCACCAGCCGAGCCGTAATGAGCATTGGATTCACGGATGGTACTCGTATGGTGTCAGTCGGTATTAGTAGTGATCATAATTTTACTCCTTTACCATCCGCTACCCCATATAACAGTGAAATTGAGACTTCCTCTGTTATCAATTTACTAAATACGGTAGGTCTCACTGATGGTAACGCCTCAATCATTAATTTTATTAATGATGGAGTGAGTATTAATTGGACAGACATCCCAGCCACTGCCGTTTTGGTGACAGTTATATTAATTGGAGGGACTAGAGTTAAGGCTTATGTTGGGAACTTTCTTCCTAATGCAGTAGCACCTGAGACAGTGGATGTTACTAGCCCTAATTTTTTGCCAGATAATATACTTATAATTAGCAACGACAGCGGAGTGGGAGTTGGCACTTCTGGACATGTCCAATTAGGTTTAGGGTTTGCTAATCGGGGAGAGTCTTTAACTCAAGTATCAACTTCTATTCGTAATGATGCTCCAGCTACTGTTTCAACTACAACCACAAGAGTTTCTAATAATCGGGTTTATCATCTGTTGGGTCAATATGAAGTTACTAGCTTTAATCCTCAAGGATTTACGGTTACAACTCATACCTCAGGAGATGCTACTCTTGGCTATCTGGCTTTAAGCTTTGATGGACGAGCTCAACATTGGGTAGGTGTTGTTGACTCTCCTATTTTGAGCGGAGTTCAGAGTGTTACTACTGCTGGAATTAGGCCACAATTTGTTATGCACATCCCGTGTGGAGCAACAACAATCGGATTCAACTCAACCGAGCTTACAGGTGCAGGGAGCTTTGGTATTTCTGCTTTTACTGAATTTGAATCATTTTCTAATGCTATTATGGATTATGATAATCAAACGACTACAAACACAGCAAGTATATCAAACTCTCTTGCTGCGGCTGCATATGCTGGTAGTCAAGATATATTACATCAAGCCACTTTTCATTCATTTAATTCTTCTGGATACAATTTAAATTATTCTTTTGCTGATCCACTGGTTAGAAAATGGTCTACATGGGTAGTTGGGTTTGATGTAGAAAGTTCAAGTAGTCAAAGCAGTTCATCAAAAAGTAGTAGTTCCAGTTTGAGCAGTAGTAGTTCATTAAGTAGCTCATCGTCTTTATCGAGTAGTTCAAAGAGTTCATCAAGCAAAAGTAGTAGTTCTTTAAGTTCATCGTCATTATCAAGTAGCTCAAAGAGTTCATCTTCTAAATCTAGTAGCTCAAAGAGCTCTTCTTCACTTAGTAGTAGTTCTCTTAGCAGCAGTAGTAGTTTAAGCTCATCTTCACTGTCAAGCTCATCTAAAAGTAGTAGTAGTTTAAGTTCATCTTCATTGTCTAGTAGCTCAAAGAGTAGTTCTAGCTCACTATCAAGTTCATCTAAGAGCAGTTCATCTTCATTGTCTAGTAGCTCAAAGAGTAGTTCTAGCTCACTATCAAGTT
>ERZ1292625.675-Hain-H41-01um-R1-675-length-48288-cov-12_pt1 | contig 48288 bp, 46 predicted proteins | sample MGYA00564400_ERZ1292625 | MGnify/ENA primary metagenome ERZ1292625 (study PRJEB36523, sample SAMEA6512639) | groundwater metagenome | collected 2019-01-08 | study: AquaDiva: Metagenomics assemblies of 32 groundwater samples
AGGACACCGGGTTTTCAATCCGATAATCAGAGTTCGATTCTCTGTGGGGTCACAAATTGCATTAAAACGACTTTGGAGAGATCTAAAGCCGTTTTTGCATTGATATTGCAGATCATTTCCAGAAAACTTAAGTTCGGAAAACACCGTACGCATAATTGTCTCTTTTTCCTCAGAATTGCCAAAATAGTACCTTAAATAAGCACCTTCTAGCAGTTCGGAAAGTTTTATGATTTCTACGATTACTTCATGCGCAGATGCATCTGCCTGCTGTTCTTCTGTCTGAAGTTGAGAGAGTTCTGAGTTAAGGCGTTGCTCTTCAGCAACATAGGCCTCCGGAGTATAAACACATGCCTTCAATAATGGAATACGATTTTCTCTCAGATATGAAAGTTCCTCTCTTACAGTCTTTTTTCGACGCTCACTCTGTTCTAGCGCTGCTTTTCTTTTGTATTCGACATCATTAATATCAGATTGAGTTTTACCTCCTATGTCAGAAAGTTCGCCATCAGAAAATGTTAGACGATTAATTAATTCACCAACTTTATCTTCTAATACCCAAGCTGAAACATTCTTTTTTGGATTAGGACAACTTGTAGCACAACGAGCACCAAGATAAATGTGTTTCTTTCTGAAATATGGAGTATATACACGTCCACAAATAGCACAAGTAAAAATTCCTCGATATGACACGATTAGTTTATTATTGTAGTGTTTGCTCTGTCGTCGTCCACAAAGGACTTTTTTTACTTCGTCAGATAATTCTTTTGAAACGAGAGGCTCGTGGCTAATACTTTTAACCCATTCGCCATCGTTGCCTCTTGTGAATCCATAATAGAAAGGATTCTTAAATATACGTTCTACATCTCCAGGATCTAGGGGTCGGCATACTTTTTCAATCACGATAGCATCTTCATCATCTTCTTCTGCTGCCTTTTCTTCTGCGGTTCTTCTTCTTCGCATCGGTGGCATAGTCAGGCCCTGCTCATTTGCCCATTTAGTTATAGGAGTTAATGTCCACTCACCGGTAGCTATCATTTCAAACATTTTCTTGATTATAGGAGCTCGTACGGGATCAAATGGCTTGTTATACATATCACCTTGATTTAAGTAACCAACAGGCGCTCTGTTAGTAACAACACCTTTTTCTCGTAAATTTCGGATTGTGTACAGAACTTTTTCTCTTGTGCCTCGTGAACGATGTTTCGAGAACATTCCATCAATATCTTTATGTAATTCTCCGGCACTGCTTTTATCGTATTTGGCATTTACAAAACGGAAATCAATTCCTTTGTCCATTAATTCTCGAATTATCATTTCATCTCTATCGTTTCGGCTAGCACGATCCCAACTAAGAACAACTACACCCTTAAAAAATTTCTTACTAAGAAAATACATTAATTGCTGGAATTTTGGACGTTCAATTATAAATTGAACCTGCCCGTCTTTTGTAAGTATAAGGTCATCGTTTGTTTTAAACGCTGAATGCTTTTCTGTTACCATTCCATCAACACAAAAACCTTTCAGAGTTACTGGTGCTATGCGCAACTTATCTCGCACAACTAATTTCATATTCTGATCTTTCTGATATGTAATTGAATTTTGCTGATTGTCTTTATCGTCTGTACTTTTGCGATTATATATTAAATGATGTTCACGGTATTTACCGCTTTCTATTTCTTTTATTGTCTTTTCAGGCAGTTCTAAATTCATAAATATGAAGTAATTATAACAAATTGCGCCTTAGCTTTCCATTCTCGTCTGTGCATTTGAATATGTTCCATACCTTACCACTAGGCATAAAATACCCTTCATTTACAAGGCGATCATGGATTCTTCTAAGGACCCTCCCATACTCAATGATATTACGTCTTTCTTCTTCTGTGAATGGCTCATGCTGTTGTTTATTTTCCATAGTAGTAGCCTTAAAACGGCAGATCTTTAGAATTAATGGGCTCTTTCGACCTTGGAATAATATCGTCAATGTCGTAATCATCGTCAGTCAATGGTAGTTGTTTTGGCTCTTCCTTTACTATTTTCTCTAGATAAATTCGTCTTTCATATCCCAGCATTTTTGTCGTCACTGATATTCCAATCTGTCCGAGATATGTTTTTAGTTCATTTATTCTACGCATGAGGGCAGCTGCGCTCTTCGGCCAGTACTTCTCCTGCTTCTCAAAATAATCTATCGGAGTTCTTGCATATAGTTGTTGTAGAAGTTCCGTTGCGGTTCCTTCCCATTCTCTCTTTTCTTCTACGAATGAGAATAGTGTAGTAGCTACAATGTTTTCATTCAGCAACATTTCTGACTGCCTAGTTATATTATTCTGATATGCCTTTAAGAATTCTTCCTTTGTGTAACCTAAAGCTTCAGCTATGGCACAACCCCATAGTGACCAATCAGCCATGCGGTGATGAGAATCAAGTTTGATTGTCGGCTGTATTTTTATAGCTTTTACTAATATGTCAAAAACTCCACCTAAAATAGATGGCAAGTCTTTGGCAAAGTTTTGATACAATTCCTTTTCTGTTTTTCTGTCTGTTGGTTCTATTCTTTCAAGTTCTAGAAGTAGACTTCTTTCCAGTAAGTCTGGACGAGTGGTAACGAGGTTAATTCCGTTCATGCCAATGCAACGCATAAAGTTGTATATTATGTCCTCGTCATTCTCGTAAAGCTCTCTTTTAACGTGTCCTCCGCCAGTAATTGCCTTGCAGAGCGTATCTGATTCTTCTTCAGTGATATGCGATACATTGTCAAAGAATAGGAAGTAATGATGCGCTAATGTCTGTATAAGCTCTCTCTGGCTATGTGGGAAGCTTGCAACTTCAACTAATGAAGGATCTACGACAAGACGAGCTAGTTTAGATAAAGTTGATTTAGATGAACCCTGCGCACCGAAAACTACCAACATGACATGCGGAAAATCTGGAATGAAGCAACTAATGAGAAATACCAAAAGCAACAATCGGTGTTCTGGGTTAGCCACATTTATGTAGTTCAAGAATATTTTCACATCACCGTCTTTAATAGGCATTACTTGCTCTTTGTGATGAGGGTAACGCTTAAAAATAATCGGTGGAGTGTCTATAATTTCCCAGCCGTCTTCATTTATTCTTACTACTTGCCAATCTTTATTTGTGAGGTCATACCAAAGTTCACCACCACACCAATCAACACGATCGTGTAGTTTTATCTCCGGACCTTCAAAGCATGCCTTACCTTCAAGTACTGACAAAATACTTTTCTTCACTTCGGCGGTAGGTGCTTTCTCTTGTGTTCTATGAATCTCATTTGAAAGCCATAATTTTATCTTCTTGCTTCCACATGACCATATTTCTTGATGTTCTCCTATCTTCAAAGAAATGTATCCGCGACCTTGCTCGTCGTGGAATAAGAAAACATCTTTACGATTAAGTATGCTTTCAAGCAGAATACTAGCTTGAGATTTATTGCCGTCTTCTTGTATGTCACTCTCATGAATCTTCTTTATGCTCTCCCAAACACTTCTTAATTCTTTTTCTGAAAGAGGAGGATTATCTTTTGTGTTCCAGGTCTTAAGCTGTTCCCAACCAATATCTTCCCATAATTTTGGATCTGTAGAGCTGAGGATTTTTCCAGCTCTAGAAGCCGCTGTATCGTTCCTAGAGCCTTCTGAGACACCATCTTTAGCTGATAGCCACTTCTTGTCATTAGTACTATCTGTAGTTAAGTTTTTAAACCACTCCGGCATTTCCGCAAGGTCCTCTTTGGATTCAAGTGGTACAACCCACTCGTACTTGCCACCTTTTTCATTTATTGATGGCGCTAGCAAAATGTAACCTTTATCTGCACGAGAATCTACGCCTTCTCCGCTAATCGCGGACCCAGATTTTACGGAAACATCTGACGGATACTTAAAGAAAAAATGTTCACCACCGCTTCCTGACTTTGCACAAGCAGTAGGTGGCAAAGTAAATTCTTTTGAGGTTCTGTTGTGTTTCTTGTCTAGGTCGAGAGCTACGATTCCCGAAACTCTACCTGTAATCAGTGCTGGATTAGCCTCCGGCCATTGTTTCCACCAGTTATTAATTTCGTCTATCGAAGCGCATTTGTCTTGATATGATTCCCATTTAACAAGAGACACTTTGTTTGGACCGACAGGAATAATACTTAAACCTATTTTATTGTATTCTAGTGCTGCTTTTAATTTTAAGTTTTCATTTATTATCTGTTCCATAAATTTATGTATCAAGGATTCCCCAATCTTCACCCATGACCCACCTAAGTGTCTCTAGTCGACCATTCAGCATCGCCCAATCAAAATCAGAATATGGGCCTAGGTTCTTTTTGCCGTATTTTCTTTCAACTTTTTTACCTACTTTCATGCACTCCTTCCAGCTTTTTTCTGTTATGAAATTTTGTCCAGAATATTCTGGCTTCCATTTCTTAACTAGCTTTAGTTCTCCATTCTTGAGTTCTTCTCGCATGGCTAAGTGGCATCGGTAGTACCAGACTTTATCGCAGGCTTCCTTTTCTGCATCAGCTATGGAATCTGCATCACGCATTTCTAATTCCATTGGTATTAATTCTATTGTTTTCATAATTTTTAATTCTTTTAATTAATTCTAATAAGTGAAACACCGACTGTGTTTCTAGTTGCTTCTTTTCCTAACGCTCCCTTTGTTGTTCATAATATTTGATATAAGTTACTTATAATTTTCGACTACTCTAAGTAAATCAAAAACACCAACCTTGGAAGGTCGGTGTTAATTGGTGGTTTCTATCTTTCTTTTTACCTTGATAATTAAGGCTCTTTTATTGTTCCCACGAAAAATCTTTTTTCTCAGCCACGTCGTCCCACTTTATTTTCTATCCATATTGCATGAGTATTCTTATCTAATTTTATTTTTAAACGAGATTTAAACTTTTTTAGCTTACCTTTTTTAACATATTCAGTAATTGCTCTATTAACTTCTCTCATTTGAACATTTATTATTTCCAATTTTCTATTTTTGGCAAGGTACGGATTTTCTAGTCTATTGTCAATTTTATTCTTATCCTTCTTAACTTTTATATAATCAAAAACTGCATCAATGGTTTTACCTTTGCCTAAACCCATACCGCATAATGTTTCCGTAAGCTTAAATTTGCTAGTAAACGTTTCACCGATTGGTATTTTTTCTCCATGAAAAATCAAGTAACCAATTCCTTCTTCTGTTATTGTAGTCACTTTGTCTCCAGAGTTTTCTTCTCGTATATCTATTTCGGAGATTTCTAACTCCTTGTCGTCAACTCTTTTTACCTTTTCAGCAGTACTTTCTAGTTGGTATATCTCTATTGATTTACGAAATATATTATATTTACCTTCCGTATCTTCTAGAAGATCTCGTAATTTATTGACAGATTTCTTGTAAAGTTCGGGATTATTTTGCTTAACATCTGGGTAGAGAACAATCTGATTAGATTTTGGATTAAGACGAGAGAAGCTTTTCCACATAAAATGTTTCAACGTGTTCATTGATTCGTAAAAATTTGAATGGCTTGATTCTAATATTTTATTATCGAAAGATGGACCAAACCTTTTTATGTGATGTAAATAATTTTCCACCCATTCATTGTCATTGTCCTGAATCCAATTGCTTTGTAGCATATTAAAAACTCTATCGGCTAATTCGTCTGGGAAAAGTTCTAAGAATTTATTTATTATTTTCTGATCTTTTTCCATTTGTTTCTTAATACAATAAGTTATGAATTAAGTCTATATTTCTGCTGTCTTTTTATAAAAGCATTTTTACCACCCTCTAAGACGGTCAGTGCTCTATCTCTTAGTTTAATGTCTTCAAGGGAGCCGGAGATATAAGAAATTTCACCTGCGTTGTCTCTTGAAGCAATTATCAATTGTTCAGCATCACTGTTAATTACCATGTTTCCATTATTAGAAACAATTATTACTTGTCGGTATTTCTTTGCTTTCCGAACAGCAACGACTAATTCTTCCATTATAAATTCATTGTCCAAATGATCATCATGAGAATCTATAATAATAGGTTTATCGCCTTGTGCTAGGTAAATTTTTATAAGGACCGTTGCTTTCTGTCCAAGTGATAATTTACTTAATGCTATATTTTTATACTTTACAGAAGGTACAACAGACCAAAAATCGTTATAGAAGTGATCGCATAAATTCTTTGTAGTTATTGATTTTTTAGCATTTTGTTGAAGAGCCATAAGAAGTCTATCTGCTTCATCTACATAACCATCAATATCTTTAATGTCAGCACTGCTAGTTAATTTACCAGCGGATTGCATTAAGGCCTCAAAATCTGATTTTTTACTAGAAGTTGATTCTATGGTTACGCTTCGTTCATCAAATAAATTTCTTGCGCCATCTACGAATTTGTCGCCATCAAAATAAAGATCCGCAGAAAATGTTAGGTCATTAAGTACTTCGGCTGTGTCTTTTGAAAAAGAAGTAATAATTGCATCATACGACTTTTTTAACGCAACCTTTTTTAGAAGCAAGTCTTTTAATAGCTTCTTCCTTTTAGTTTTCTCATCTGCCAACAAGATGCGTTCCTCTCCTAGAACTTTGATTTTCCCTTGTGTGGTAACTATTGCATTTTCACTAACTTTCTTCTGATCAAGGAGTTTAGTGTGGAGTTTAAATTCTTCGGCTGTTTTTTCGATATCTTTCTGAAATTTCTCTATGCTACCCACCACTGTTTTGAGATCTTTAGTAACTTCTTTGTCTAAAGCCTCCAGGTCCTCAATTCTATCGTAAGTAATTTCTGAATACTCTTTTGATTTAATTTTAAGCTTTGAAATTCCAGAATTAATCTTCTTTATTTCTTCGTTGAATAATGGCAGGCTTTCTTCATAAAATTCTATGGCTGCTTTAGTAGCTTCTTGAAGATCGAGTAGTTGCTGTTTTTTTAGACGTAAATCTTCTAACTCTTTTTGTTTTTTCTTAGCCTCGTCGGTTTTTGCCTTACTTTGGCTTTTTTCAATGCCGGTAATTCTTGTTCCAACGTCTTTTAATTTTGCCTTGTGTTGCGCTAACTCTGTAGTTAATGCTGTTTCGACAACAGGGGTTGTTTTCTGCTCAAGATCGTAAATTTGATTGTTCTTTTTCTGTAGTTTGGCGGAAAAACCACTTACCTCAGCATGGAGGCTTTCGTATTCAAATTGCTTCTCGGTATCTTTAACCTTCGGACTTTCAAAAATTAAACCATGAATGTGCTTCTCAAGTGTTTCAGTATTAGAAACATGACTTTCAAGATCACCCTGTGCAATATATACTATTGGGCTATCTTCATAAAACTTAGAATCAGAAACATCTTTCTCAAAGATAGTACCATCTTTGAGAGTTATTTTTATCTTTAATTCTGGAGTTGAACCCTGTGTAATTCTTTTAACGAATGAATTTACATCACTTGAATTTATTCGATCTTCATAGCAGTTTGCCACTAAATCAACGAGAGCTGTCTTGCCACTTCCTTTTCCTCCCGTGATTGCCACAAGGTTTGTATTGATAGGTATTTGGGAGTTAGAAAAGGACAATTCGTCGTCAATATTTGAGTCATATATTTCTACTGACTCAATACAATAATTGCTTTTTAGTGAAGTTGGATCCTGGCTTTGAATCTTTACTCTTTCATCCGGCTCAAAAGTTATTTGCCTTAATCCTTCAAAAGTAGGGTCAGCTTTTACCCAACAATGCCTCATTTCACAATCAGAAGTGTTTTTTATACAACTGTGGCCTATTTTTGATCGAATGGCGCAAGGTTTGCATATTTGGTCCAAATCATGAGCATCTGATCCATGAACACAAGCCTTAAGCCCTCCATATTTTCGAAACAGGACTTCTTCATTATCAGTTCCTTGACCAAGAAAATATTCTCTGTCTTTTGGATTACTTGAAAAAATAAGATCAGAAAAACGATAAATTTCCTCTCGCGACGATGCAAGGGAAGAGTGCTGAATACCCGATGCTCCATCACGGTTACTATTTGAAACGACAACAAGTGAGTTGTCTCTTAATACTTGATCCTTTTTAAATAGCTTTTTTAAATCTTCAATACTTTTAATTTTAAACTGATCTACCCCTTCTCTATACGCGGCTTCTTCGGCGAGTCTTGAATTATTCTTATATTTTCGTCCGAGTTTTATAAGATCTGCACGAATACATTTATAGTTTTCACCCTGATAACTAAACTCAAGACCAGAAAAGAACTTACTTTCCAATTCATCAACGATTTCTGGATTGAAGATAACATGAATATTTATTGGAGTTTCTGTGCTAGTTACAGGCATCATTCGAAGCTCTACGTTTGGAACAATTAAATCAAAATTAGTGAGTTTTGCATCTCTTACTTTTTTATACCCATCAATAGAAAAATAATCTGTAACACCCAGAACAGCCACATCTTTTATCGTTTTTAACTTTTCAATATAAGATTTCCATTTTTCTGCATCAGTTGCGCCTTCAAATTCATTATGTAAAGCAGAAGCAGGACTGTGGACATGTAAATCCCATTTTCTCCATTCAGAACCACGATTAAATTTTTGGACTGTATTACTCATATTTATGCTGAGATTATAGCATTTTTTAACCAAAAAGCTTGATACTTAATGAGTAAACAGTGAAGTCTTAAGTAAGGCAAAAAAACTACTTTATTTCAATCTCTTCAATAACTATCTGCTCCATAAAGCTAGTAACCAACGGATCAACTTGAATATCTTCTCGTGTAATGGGTTGTGTTAGATATAATCCACTTAGTGAAGTGCAACGGCTTAAGGCAACATATGTTTGTCCGTGAGCAAATGCGCCACCCTCCATATTAACGATAACTGAATTATAAGTCTTTCCTTGAGATTTATGAATTGTAAACGCCCAAGCAAGACGTAATGGAAATTGTGTAAAAGTACTTAATACTTCTTCTTTAATCTTTCTAGTTTCTTGATCATAGTAATATCTTATCTTTGTCCAAGAAGCTTGAGGAACAGAATAAATAATTTCTCCATTAATTTTAACCTTTATTTCTGCTTGAGACAAAGCTTCAACAACACCAACTGTACCATTTACCCATCTTCTCTCAGGGTCATTTTTAAGAAGCATTACTTGAGCTCCTTTCTTAAGTCTTAAGAATTCTTCCGCAGGAAAATAACTTCGTTCAAGAGTGCCCGAAATATCTGCCTTATACTCAAATTCTGGACTAGTGATTTGCTGTAATCGAGTTCGGTTAATTTCATTAACAACATCATTTCGAGTAGCTAAAGTAACAACACCCTCGGTTGGAATATTATCAACGTGCCTTTGGTTAAGAGTATTCAAGGTTATTTCTTCAATTTGATTTTTTCTAACAGCATTTAGAACATCTCTAAACACTTGATCGTTTTCCTGCCTAAATATATGAGTAAGTTCAAAGATATTTATTTTTGTATTCTTCCATACATCAGCATTAAAAAAGTAGGGACCGCCATAATTATGCGCAAAGTATTCATGCAATCCTTCATCTGAAACTACTGGGGGAAGCTGATAAAGATCTCCGAACATAACCATTTGAACTCCCCCAAATGGAATTTTGTTGCCATGAGCTTGTTGAAGTAAAACGTTAATTGCTTCCATCATATCTACTCTCACCATAGATATCTCGTCGATTACTACGGAATCTATGTGTCTCAATAGTGTTGCTACTCTATTGCTGATTCTTAGCTTGGATATATCAATAAAGCCAGTAGGGATTTGAAAGAGAGAATTTAAAGTTTGACCTCCGACATTTAAAGCAGCCACTCCCGTGAAAGCACCTATAACTAACTTCTTATGAGATTTATATTTTAAATATTGTAATAAAACCGATTTACCAGTTCCAGCTTTCCCAGTGATAAAGAAATGGTCGTTGCTATTCTCAATTTTATCAAATAGTTTTTGTTGCTCATCACTTAGCTTAATCTTTTCTATGTATATCTGATCTTCATTCAGTTTCTTGTTAACTATAGGGGGAGAATATGGTTTCCTATTTGCGTAGGAGTTATATACAGGTTTTACTGCAGGCCTAGAAATACTGCCTTTCTTAGAAGAGCTATATGCAACGTATGCGAGGAATGCTATGAAGATTAACCAACCCATACGTTATATACTAGCATTTTTAATTAACAGTTAACTAAATTTCATTTTTAATTTAAAAAACAAGCTAACATACTTTTTAAGAACGTCTAGGTCTTTTTGCAGCAAGAAATGTTGTTTTGATAGTTCCTCATTATCTGATTTTAGTTGCGTTTCATGCTTTTGCATTGTTTCTATATTTCCCTTAGTATAGTTTTTAAGATTCTCTACGAATTTTAAAAAATTGTCTAAGTTCGTTTCGTTCTTTCTAATTACAGATATAAAATTATCGGTATGGCCAGGTTGATGAAAGGCCATAATATTTTTTCCATCTTCTTGAGAGATTTTTTGATTTAAATTTTTATCTAAATATTCAAGATATTTATCAAAATAAAACGATAGTCTTTTAGTTTTACTTAATTGTTTTTTTAACCCTTTTAATTTCTTCAACAATTTCCTTTTTTCTGATTTTTGCTTATTCAAAATGCTATTAATTTTATTAAAAGCATAATTGAAGTTGTCATCAGATAGATAGCCGTAAGTTGTGGTTTCTGTATTTGTTCCATTTGGAATTTGAGTGACTTTAATGACCTTTCTACCTGTTTTCATAATATTTGCAAAACCGAGAGCCATTGCTGTTAGATCGGTGTAGAATTCGTTTTCTTTCTCTCTATTCCAAAGTGAATAAAGAACAATATGAGAAAGTTCGTGTGCCATGATGCTAATCAATGTTGCAGGATTCTCTGCACAATTTTCGCTTAACCTAACATTTATAGGAAAGTTAACCATGCTGGGGCTTCCATAGAAAGGTAGATTTGGTGGAATAGAAACTTGTGCAGTAATACCTCCAACACCACGATTATGTTGATCAGTTTTTACAAGGTGCGTACTTTGAAAACCATCACTTGAACTGGGCCGGTAGCCCTTTGGAACGTAAGAAATATTAACCTCAATAGGTAGACCCAAATATAAGGCAATTCCTTTTATAGCTTCTTTAACTTTTTTAGAACCAATAAGACCGATAAGTCTTTCATGGTCAATAAATTCCCTTACTCCCAAACTAGGAATAAGTTCATTGAGAGCTTTTTGAATATAATCATTTTGTATTTCATTCATAGGGAATAAATGTTCTTTTTTGATGTTATTATAACTATACCAAATCGTTCAACTTTCCTAAAGCCTTATCTTTAAAATAATTAGAATAAGTGATATAGTGGTAAAATCATGAAAGCATCAGAAGCCAACCTATTAAAATTCCTCCAAAAGCCAGCGCAATTTGTCATTCCTATCTATCAACGTCCATATAGTTGGACCTTAAGACAATGCTCACAGCTTTGGAAAGATGTGCTTGATGCCAATGATACATCAGTCAGTGGTCACTTTTTAGGTTCTGTGGTCTATATAGAGAAAGGAATCTACCAAGTGACAGCAATGCCCCTTCTTTTAGTTATTGACGGTCAGCAAAGATTAACAACAGTCTCACTTCTTTTAGCTGCACTTTCACGAGCACTTAAAGATTCTGGAAACGATGAAGATATTCACTCTGCCGAAAAGATCGATAATTATTATCTATTCAACCAACACGAAACAAAAGAAGATAGATATAAACTGCTTTTAACTCGTGCTGATAAAGAAACATTTTTGGCTATCATTGAAAATAGACATTTGCCAGAACAGCCATCTTTAAACATTGTCACCAATTTTAGTTATTTTGAAGAAGAGATTAAAAAAGCAAAACTTTCACTTACAGAAATTGCTAACTGTCTGCATAAACTTCTTGTCGTAGATATTGCTTTGGACCATCAAAATGATAACCCTCAGCTTATCTTTGAAAGCTTGAACTCTACTGGTCTTGATCTATCACAAGCAGATCTTATTCGTAATTTCGTTCTAATGTCTTTGCCTAAAGAAGAACAGGAAAAGCTTTATGAGGAATACTGGTATCCTATGGAAAGGCGTTTTGGTGATGCTAGTTATGTAGAACTTTTCGATCGTTTTATGCGTGACTATCTAATAGTAGAAACAGGTAATATTCCAAACATCAGAGATGTATATGGAAATTTTAAGCAGTATGTTCATAATGAAACTGGTAAAAGAACTTTACAGCAAATTGTTGATAATATATTTATGTTTTCTGGGCACTTTGTGAAATTAGTTTTTGGGAGAGAAGAAGATAAAGAAATAAATGAGATAATACAAAATATAAACAGTCTGAAAGTTGAAGTCGCATATCCATTTTTACTTGAATTGTATTTAGATTATGATAAAGGTATTTTGTCACGAGCAGATTTTATAGAAATACTAAAAATAGTTGAAAATTATGTTTTCAGGCGTTCAATTTGCGGTGTTCCTACTAACTCTCTTAACACGACATTTGCGACTATCGGAAAAGAAATTGATAAGAAAAATTACTTAGAGAATGCCAAACTAGCTTTTCTAGTTAAAGATTCATATCGCCGTTTTCCTGACAATGAAGAATTCAAGCGCGAATTTATGGTTAAAGATGTCTATAATTTCAATAGACGGAATTATCTTTTACGAAAGCTAGAAAACTATGACAGAAAAGAGCCAGTAGTCGTGGAAGAATATACCATTGAACATATTATGCCTCAAAATGAGAATCTTTCAGATATATGGCAAGCTTCTCTTGGAGAAGAATGGGAACGGGTTCATGATAAATACTTACATACGATAGGAAATTTAACTCTTACAGGGTATAACTCTGAACTAAGTGATAAACCATTCCACGAAAAGCAGAAAATGAAAGGTGGCTTTGCTGATAGTCCTATTAGATTAAACAGAGAACTTGCAACGGTAGATTATTGGGACGAATCAACTATACAAAATAGAGCAGAACAATTAGCAGATCTTGCTCTAAAGATTTGGGAAATTCCAAAAGTGGACGAAGCTCTCCTAAAAAAGGAAAAGATAGAGAAGAAAGTGGGTAAAAGAGAAAGAGTTTATGGTATGGATGTGCATAATCTTTATTTGCAGGGTGAAATATTAAATGTCTTTCAAGAACTCCGAAAGCGTATTTTGAATCTTGATGCATCAGTACAGGAAGAAATTAAGAAACGATATATTGCTTATAAATCTGAGGGAACTAATTTTGTTGATATTATTCCACAGAGAAAACAGCTTCTCCTGTCTCTTAAAATTCCTATAACTGAGGTAAAGGACCCAAAAGCTATTTGTCGTGATGTGTCAGAGATAGGCAGATGGGGAAATGGCAGTATTGAAGCACCTTTATCATCTGTTGAAGATATCGATTATATAATGGACCTCATTCGCCAGTCGTTTGATAAGCAACAGGCTGAATTAGAATAAATTTATGGGATTTTTTACTACAAAAAAAGAAATTAAGTTAGAAGATTTTTGTCGTGATTTTTATGAGACTCAGATTCTAAACTCAAAGATTGGGGAAGAAAGTGTTAACCCTAACATTATGTATGCTGAGGTTCTAAAGAAATCTATATCGGGAATAGATGGTACTTTTGCAAGTGTGGACGTACAAAAGTTAGCAGACGAAATTACAGTTTTGCGTTTTGAATTATTTGCACTAGCTTGGACACATAAATTTATTAGTGGTAAAACGGTTATAGCTCAAAGTGCTTTCACAAAGCGCTATCTAAAAGAAAAAGGAAAGGAGGATATATGGGAAGCTATGGTAGTTTACAATAACGCAATTGATGGAGGTACTCTACATTGGCTTTCTAATCTTGGAAAAACAAATTTGGTTTTTAATCACAATATGAGGAAAGATTTGGCTCTTAAAAATGCTGAGGAAGCGTACAAAAATGGAACTGATAGAGAAGACAGCTTGGATAGAGAAAATAATAGATTATGGTCAGAGAACGCTTGGAAACAAAAAATTATTCTTGGAGGTCTTTTACTTACTTTTTGCAATCAGATAAGTATTAACGGAGAAACATTAAATAGAGAGGCACAAGTCAGTCTTATGACAGCTATCGCAGGGTTTTATATGGGAGCACAGCAGTCTTGGGATAATGTAAAAATTATTAATTAATGACGTTTCTTAACGACTTTAAAAATCTATTTACCGGCTTCCGTCCGTATAATTTTGTATTAAAGCGTCTGCGGGCAAGACCGCAAAAACAGAATCAACAGAATAAACCACAAAAAAAGAAATATATGTCCGAGCATAGATATACCCACACAACGAGGAAATGGAGTATTGGGAATATACAGAGAAACAGCTCGAAACACGAGACAAAATAAAAAAAGCAGCTTACCGCTCGACTGCGCATAAACTGCCTTAATTATTATATATTCTACCAAATAGAATTCTCCAATTCGGCAATCCAATTTCTAGCTTCATCTTCTGAAACATAAGGAATTTGATTAATACATACCTCTCTACCTTCCCCGTCCTCCATGTTCTCACATAAAAGACGTAGAATGGTTCTTTTCTGGTAGCTTGTAGCCATCCCTAGTTCGTCAGTATCTTCTAAGAAGAAACTATGGCGAGGACCATCTGCACTAGCAATTGCTATGTTTGTGTTCATATTTTTAACTTAAGCTAATAATTACTTGTTCACAAAGGATTTGATTTTTTCCGATGCTTCATCCTTAGTTAAGAGATCTATCTGTGATTCCCAATATTTACGCTTACCCTCGTCAACAACATTAGAGCGAATAAGTTCTCGGAGATAACTTTTTTGCTTGTCGGAAGCGTAATCAATCCCTATTGTTTCTTGAGTTAGAACTTCGCCATTATCTTTAAGATAAAGCACGTCTAAAGCTTTAACTGATTGAACAATAGAGTCTATGATTGAAGCGTTTAGGGTATAGCGAACAGACCTATCTACCCATTTATTAATTTTACTTAATATGTTGCTCCCTCTACCAATACCCAGTACTTGTGATCCTCTACGTATGGTGCATTTATAAGCAATAACGGGACCAGGCAGATCTTTAAGCTGAAGCACAGTATCTTTGTCTTCCTCGATTGATATTTCGAGATTGAATTTACCTACATTCTGCTCTATTGCTTCTTGAACAGGGTCTATTTTCTGTCTTGCTTGAAACGGGGACGGAATACTTGAGCGATAATTTTCATTTTGCATAATGTTTAAGTTAATTTACTAATGATAATTGAGCTTTTAGAATACTCGACTAAAAGCTTTTCCCCGATAGAAAAACCACATATCTTTTCGATTATGTGATTTGATAGAATGATTTTTGGAGCTGTTGGAAGACTACCTCTAGCTCCGTATCTATTTTGGTAGCTGATAGTTAAGACTTTTTTCATACAGATTTATTGGGAGTCAGAGGCTCGATTTGTCTGTAGTAGAAAAGTGATACAGGACGACGGTATTTCTTTATAACATTGCCAGACGAATCTTTTTGCTCAACAAATGTAATTGATTTGAAAGCTCGTTCACCCTTCCGTACTTTAAATCCTAAATTTAGCCATGACTTGAATGTTCTCATGTTGTGATAGCAATCTAGGTTTTTAAGCTCTGATGCTCCATACTTTTCTTTAAGCTGTTCTTCAACCATCAACCTCGTTGTTTCTGATCCTGTATATTCTGACACTGGACCTTCAATAATTTGTTTTACGCTTTTTAACATAATGATTAGTAGCTAATATTAAATTTATACAAGAGACTAGGCTTGTATGCTGAAGATATATCGACCTTCATCTTCATAACTAAATAGTTTTAATGTGCTGTTATAGATAATATTTAGAATGGGGTGTGCGGGGCTGTCCGATTCAACTTCCACACCTTGGGTCAAGTATCTGTGAAGCGGTCCCTTCTGGAATTCTGAAAATTATTTTCAGAAAAATTCCAAACTGAAAAACCAGAACCTCGAAAAATTTCCCAATTTATTTTTGGAAATTAGGTATGGTTGCGAAACTAGTAGCTAGTATGTATTATCAAAAGGTCTGCAAAATAAGGGCCTAACCCTCGCAAGAGATATGGCTAAAAGCCGTCCAAAGGAACCTTCCTCATGAAGAGGATTTGACCTTTTGCGTCGAATCGGCTTGTGAGGTTTTTTTATTACTCATTCAACCAAAACCAATACTTATTCTGTATTTCCTGGCTTAATTTATAAGCGTTCGCATGAGATAAAACACCAAGATAAGATTGAAGAGAAGAATAGAGTGTAAGCTCGCTAATCTTTCCTTTCTTATAACGGTCAACCATTTGCTGTATTTTCTTCGGGATCTTTCGTTTAGTCTTTGTCCTTATTTTTATATGTTCTGGCAAGATTACATATCCGAGAAAATCAATACCGCGTATGTGTTTAGTTATGTGAACTTTATTTGGGTGAAGCTCAAGATATAACTTAGTTTTTAAAAAATCTTGTATAAGAGGAATTAAGTTTTCTAAATATATTTTATCAGTAGAGATAATTATAAAATCATCGGTATATCTAGCGTAATGTTTAACTTTCAAATTATGTTTAATAAATTGATCAAATTCGTTCATATAAATATTGGCAAAAATTTGCGACGTCAGATTGCCTATAGGTATGCCTCGTCTATCAAAGAGATTCGGCTTGCTTGCAACAAAACTCTCAACGATTTCTCGCATAAGTACCATTACCTTTTTGTCTTTGATTCTTTTGCTGAGAATTTTAATAAGAATGTCATGGTCAACAGAGTCAAAGAACTTTCTGATATCGCATTTCAACGCATAACATTGCTTAGTGTTATTTTGGCTTACAGTACGAAGCATCTCTGCAACTTTTTGCATACCTTTATGTGTCCCTTTACCTATACGACAAGAGAAAGAATTTGGAATAAAGGTCGGTTCAAATATTGGATTAAGCACCTTGAAAATCGCATGGTGAAGAACACGATCTCGCACTGTGGCTTTGTGGATTCTGCGCACCTTAGGATCGTGAATCCAAAAGCCTTTATACGGTCCGTGCTTGTATATTTCATTCTTCAAATCCCGATAAAGCTGAAAGATGTTCTTTTCAAGCTCAAGCTCAAAATCCATAACATCAAGTTTGTTTTTCTTGTCTTCCTTGAATACGTTCCATGCGTGGAATAGTGTACCAGGAGAAATTATTAACCAATATAAATCTTTATAGATTTTCACTTTATGAATGACTTAGATATACCTATCCTTAAAAAATCTTACGACCTATACAAAGAATTCTATAAGCTGCGCTTAACGGTGCCAAAACAAGATCGCTATGTCTTATGGCAGAAATGCGAGAATACTTTAATTACTGTTTTAGAAGGAATCTTACTGGCAAGTCAACAATCTAAAATAGAGAAGCTCCCAACCCTAGAAAGAACTAGTGTTAAACTGAACTTTCTGAAGGTTTGCGTTCGTCTTATGAAAGACGTGAAAGCAATCAATTCTAAAACGTATATTGTGATAGAAGCAAATCTTGACGAAATAGGTAAAATGCTCGGAGGATGGATAAAATCCACAAAAGAGCGTTAACTATAAACTCCCACAAAAATGGGAGCTTATAGTTTAGATAGAGTTATGACTGCCCGACAGCAGAAACGCCGATGTTGTCATTGCGGTTGTCGTCGTTCCAGTTGTTGACGTTGAGACCCTTGTCATCGAAGTTACCGACGTTGACACGGTTACCGTTCGAGTCGAGATATTGCTCGTTTCCATCTAGGTCACCAGAAGTTTAGGTTTACTACTTTTGAAAGTTTATATCCTATTCCTCTTGTATTTCTTTTGAAATTTTATTTTGGAAGTAGTTTTCTTGCGAAAACATCTCCACCAGAAACGAGCAAGAAGTTCTCTCTATCCTTAATCGCACTCTACTGTGATCCGTAGACCAATTAGTATTCTGGCGATATCTCAAGGTGAGATATCTCGCGAGCTTGAACCGTAATCCAAGCTACATTAGCAAGATGTAAATATATTAGCTTATTGTATGTAAAATAGAAAGAGCCTTACAAAGCTATGCTCCATAAGGCCCGATGTACGAACCTTAATGGTTCGCATAGATTATAAGAATCCCTTCCTCCTAGCCTCCGCGCCCTACAAAAAATTGGCGCGGAGGCTCAAGTATTCAAGAGAGACAAGCCCTCAAGAATTCAAGACTCACTTCCCGACAGCAGAAACGCCGATGCCGTCATTGCGGCCGTCGTCGCCCCAGCCGTCGACGCCGAGACCCCCGCCAACGAAGCGACCGACGTAGACACGGTCACCGATCGAGTCGAGATCCACGCAACGCACGTAGACCTTTTCGAACAACCTCTCACCAGTGGCGAGAAAGACACCGATGATGGTGTAGACCATCACTTGCGCCTTCGGCGTTTCTTCGTCTTGCGACAGAAGCGCCTGCTGTTCGTTCCACGTCTTGCCGGTCGAGTTTGCGATCGGTGCCTTGCGAACCAACTGCCACCCCGTTTCGCCCTTGTCGTTCGCGAACGCTTCGTCGTCATACCAGTCCTGGTTGTAGAACAGGGTCTGGTCCGGGAGCTTCTTGACGATGTTCCGGATGTCGACGATCGAGATCGGAAACACGGCGACGAGAACGTGAGTGTCTTTGCAAGCCGTGAGCACGTCCTCCGAGAACGGAACTTCACCGAGAGCAGCGATTTGGCGCCTCGAGGGATTAACCCCGAAGTGCTTGATCGCTTCCTCGATTCCGAAGAAGTTCTTTCCCATGATTTCGCGAGCACGTGTCTGCGATGCCGACGATTCAACACCGCCGTTCATGGCATACGATGCCATCCGATCAGCGAATGCTGGTTCGGTGTTGATACGAGTGACGGCAGTATCGGCGTTCTCGCCGAGTGCCACCATGAACCTTTGAAAGGCTCCGTTTGTTTGCCCCGAAGGGATTTCTGTCCATTTCATGATGTTGCTCCTTTTTCTGTTAGCCCTTTGAAGTTATCTCTAGGCGACTGGATAGGGCATACGATCCCAAAATTACGTCTTGCTCTTTAGTAGAGACAAGCTTTATAAGTCCCAATATTTAAGGCTCAAAAAGCTTGTCTCTAAAAGGATTCTTATTGTTAAAGGACTTGAAAAACTATCAAATATCATAGCAAATAAAAGGGATTTTGTCAAGGTCAAAATGAGTGGACTTTGAAGTATTAAAATCAATTAGAATATGTTAAAATTATTTTACAAATTAATAATTGATCTAACCCCTAAGTTTTAGGATATGATCTAAAATCCGTCCAAAGTGAAAAACTCCTAGTCAGAGTTACTTTGGACGGTTACATTCCGAAAGGGATGTAGGCATTCCCTACGGGGCTTGTCGGCCTGGCTAGGAGCTTTTTGCTTCCTATATGGTCATCTAAATCCGTCCAAGTTTATGAACAATAGAATAATCATAGTAGCGTTTTTGTTTTCTTTACTAATTCCAGCGAACTTAACATTTGCTACTTACTTTACTACCAGTATCAAACCAACGCCTAAATATGTTGGTAGAACTTGGACACCACTACAGCCTGTAAATTATAATTTCACAAACCCTTACGCTCCTATTGGTTCTCAATTCAATCCTGTGTACACCCGATCATTTGGAACTTCTGGCTTCGTAAACCCTTACGCTAGTATTGGAACCCAATTCAATCCAGTTTTTACCAGACCATATGGAACCTCTGGTTTTTCTAATTCATATGCTCCACTTGGAACGCAATTTAACCCTATAAACTTCAGATAAAATGGAACCATTAAACAACAACAAAAAGCCTTTTACTCTCGGAGCAAAAATACAATGGGTTGTTATTATAATTCTTGTACTCTGGGGAGTTTATACGTGGGCATCCAATAATACAAAGAGATCTTTAACTCCTTTAACACCGCAGGAGGTGCATGAAGAAAATGCTAACTGTCGTAAATGGACTGGAGAAGATTGTCAACCTTATTCAGCAGATTAAATGAAAAGAAATATATTCTACATTGCTATTGCCATTACATTCTTTCTTGCCTTAAACTTCTATTTCAAAGTTCCAGAACCCAAAGCGCGCCACATATGTCCCGAAGACTTTCCAGAAACCGATGCAGGTTTTGAAGAAAAGAGAGTTGCACTTGATGGATGGATAAATGGTTTTTATGATAAGAACCCGAATGCTTCACTCTCTGAATTTTCGAAAGCAAGGTTTAAATTTTATTTAGAAAACAAATGCGACAGAACACTACAGAGATACTATGAAGCTAAAGAAGGAAAAGGAGATACTGAAGAAATGAAAATGATAAGGGAAACAATCAACGAAGAGATGCGTAAACAGCAGATGGAGAATTTAATAGAAGCACTAAAAAAAGATGAATCCAAACAATAAACATAATAGTAATTTTATATACTCACTGGCTTTCTTTATACTCGCAAATCTAACACTATTCTTAGATCCACTAGAGAGAGCACGGACTCTCATACTTTCCGTGCCAATCCTCAAATCCAAAATACTATTTTCTAGCTTTTTTAGCACATTTGAGCAAATCACGGGCTCAGTTATATTCTTAGTTTTTATCTTTCTATTATGTTCAGTATATTTCAGCATTCAATTTATGAGAAAAGAACCTAACGACAAAAAGCTGTTTAGGCTAATTCCCAAAAATCTCCCTGGTTTCTTTGTGGTTCTTTTGGTTATTGCTTCCTTAATTTATGTAAAAATGATCGTAGTTGGATTCATGACATATCTTTAACTCAGTAGTTTTTTGGTACTTTGATATAATAGAGGTATGAAGACATTAAAAGAGTCATGCTTTGCATTAAGCACAAAACTATTGAGAAAGAACCTACAGAAAGCTAGGAATAATGACCTAGTAGATGGAGAGTATATTAATTTTATACATAATGGTAAACCATCTGTTCTTTTTTATTTCATAGAGCATAATTTTGATGGAAATACCTACTTAGTCGTAACTTTTGAGGCCGAACCTCAGAAGATCCTTTTGTCCCAGCGAGAATTAACATTTGGAACCAGGACTTATTTAACCTGCGGATGTTCAAAAAGAACCAATACTCTTTATTTAAAGAACACATTTTTCGCCTGTTTTGAATGCAGTAGTCTTAGGTATAAATCTACTACAATCAATAGTAGAAGCGACCATGGCCGGATGCTTTATCAGCAAAACAAGAGATTAGAGCTTATTGAGATGCGTGAAAGCATCCCACGACCTCTATATCGTTCTAAGTGGACCAAGCGCTTTATGCGATTTGTGAAGCTTTGCGACCAAGCAGGACTACTTAGAGAGGTAAAAGGTGCTCAAATAACCATGAAAGCTATACAAGACTATCAATCTCAAAAGGCTTAGACGAACGCAATACTTTTGTGTTTCTTTTAGAAGTCGTTCGCGTTGCTGTAGATTTTCTATTAATTTATAATGCTGTAAATGTCGTAATAGCGTAATGCTGACGATATTGACGGTACTTACGATATTCTTAAGCAACTATATTATTACGCGCTAGCATATATGCTGACAATTCCTGTATACTTATAGCAATCGAAGTGCGCTGGCTCATAAGTTCGGAAAGCCACGCATTAGGGTCACAGTCTAGCGAGACCTATCGAGAGGCTTAAAACCTCTTAATAGTCGCTAACAAAAAATCACCAATTCGTTGGTGATTTTTTGTTTTAATTTATCTAGTTTTGTATTTTTATCTGCTTATTATTCAGTAGTATTTTACTCCTCAGGCATTCCAACATTTCTCGCTTCTCTACTAGGGTTCCATCTCGCAATACATACTTTGCATAGTTTCGTATGTCTACATCTGACACCTTTATCGCTTTATCCTTTCTGCCTAGTATCCCTATATTAAATCGTCTGTTTCTCTCAATTTCTGATTTAATTTTCTCTTTCATTCCTATCTCATCAAGGTGTATATCATCCATCACATTTTCTAGTTGCTCTATTAGTTCTTCTTCTCGTATGTATCCTGATTTACATTGTTTGTCGTTGTGTTTGCAACATCCATAGTACACATACCGATGCACATTTCCATTTAGTTGTTTCTTAAATTTCTCATCTGCTGTTATACCTGATCCGCATAATCCACACACCATTATTTTTGTGAATGCGAACTCTTTATTTTGATGACTAATCACATGGTCTGAAATATTTTCTTGCACTAGATCAAACAATTCTTTTGTAATTATTGTCTCGTGTTTCCCTGTATACCATTTACCACTATTCTTTGGGTATTCAAATCTTCCATAATAGAAATGGTTTCGTAATAGCAGATACAAGTTACCAAGATTCAGATGTTTTCCATTCTTTGTTTTGAAGTTTGCTTCATGTTGTAACCATATATGCAGTTTTCTCCCACTTAGTTTTTCGTATGCTACTTTCTCAAACATCTTCTTTATCATCGGAGCACGCCTTGGGTCTATCTGTACCTGACATTTTTGGTCTACATTTTTGCTACTCAAGTATCCAGTGGGTGGACTACAAGGCCATAGACCCATCTCACACCTTGCTCGTAATCCTCGCTTGATGTTTATCATTCTATTATCATTTTCAAGTTTGGCTTGTGATCCTAGAATCATCAGCAAGAATTTCTCATTTGGATTATTCGTAAATCTTTGACTGAATGTCCTTATCTCTATAAGTAGCTTTTGATCCATCAAGTCTACGACACTTCCTAAGTCTCCTGCATTTCTCGAAAGCCTATCAGGTGCCCAAGTCAGAATACCAGTGAATTTGCCTTGACGTACTTCATTAATGAGCTGATTGTATATCGGTCGTTGCCCAACTTCCTTTGAAGAGTGCGATTCACGCTTAATCTCAGTTACATTGAGTTGTTCTCGTTCTGCCAATTGAAGCATCTCACTCACTTGGGACTCTATTGAAAGGGCTTGTTTGTCCTCTTGTTCTGTACTCTTACGAGCATAGAGGCAATACCTTACTTTCTCATCTAGGGTCACTTTTAATGGGCTTTGTGTTTCCATACATACATTAATGACGCAGACCATCTTAAGAGTCTAGAGCGTCTTAGTGCCATAGTGTTGGTAACTTTACATGTGTTAAGTTGCATTATTTGAGACACTATGCTATACTTAACACATGTCAATCGATAAATCACAATTTGTAACCCCTACACAACTCGCAAAAATGTTGGGTATTAGTCGTATAGCAGTCCACCAGAAGATCAAAAAGGGTGAAATTAAAGCCGAAAATATAGGAGACCCGTCTAAACCAACCTATTTGATCCCGAAAGCTTCTCTCTCAGAAGACATCCAGAATCGTATTAGTGAACAGCAAAAGAACGTCACAAAGAAAGTTTTAGATAAAAACCAACACCACGACCTCAGTTTTGAAAAAGAACTTTGGATGGCGGCAGACAAATTGCGAGGTAATGTTGATGTATCAGAATACAAAAATATTGTACTCGGTCTTCTTTTCTTGAAATACATATCCGACTCATTTTATAAACAGCGTGAAGTTTTGACTTTAAAGACCAAAGACCCCAAGAATGAAGATTTCTTTATGCCAACAGAAGAGGCTCGTAAATCTATTCTTGAGACAAAAGACTTCTATACAGCCGAAGGTGTGTTTTATGTTCCAGAAAAATCTCGTTGGGAATTTTTACAAACAAAAACAATGAGCCCTGACCTCGGAAAGGTTTTAGATACTGCTATGGAGTTGATTGAGAAAGATAATCCAGTTCAACTGGAGAATGTCCTCCCTCGTGTGTATACAAAAGTAAATCTTGATCATACCGTTCTTGGTGAGCTTGTTAATATATTTTCACAAATATCTTTTGATCATGATTTTGATCGAGAGAAAGATATTCTTGGGCGTATTTATGAATACTTCCTTGGTCAATTCGCTTCATCAGAGGGAAAACGCGGAGGCGAGTTCTTTACCCCAAGATCAATCGTTAAACTGCTTGTTGAAATATTACAACCCTACGAAAATGCTCGTGTGGCAGATTTCGCTTGTGGTAGCGGAGGAATGTTTGTATCTATGGGTGAATATTTGCGAGACCACAAAATGGATCCCTCAAAACTTGCAATCAGTGGACAAGAAAGCAACCAAACAACACTTCGCCTTTGTAAGATGAATCTTGCTATTCGTGGACTCTCTGGAAAGATAGAACTTGGTAACACTTATTACCAAGATAAGTTCCCACATTTACAGGCAGATTTCGTAATTGCGAATCCTCCCTTTAACGCAGAATGGGAACCATCAAAACTTTCTGACAATGATCCAAGAATATTTTTAGGAATGCCCCCATCAGGAAATGCAAACTTTCTGTGGGTTCAACATTTCGCACACCATTTGTCACCAAATGGACAGGCAGGATTCGTTATGCCGAATGGAGCACTGGCTGTATCAGGCAAAGAAGGAGAACTTCGTCAAAAGCTTATTGAAGTAGATATGGTAGATATCATTATATCTTGCCCATCAAAGCTTTTCTATAATGTCTCACTTCCTGTATCACTTTGGTTTTTAGCTAAGAATAAGGGTGGTGATCGTTTTCGCAAACGCAAAGGAGAAACCCTTTTTATTGATGCACGAGATACATTTGAACAAATATCTCGCAAACAAGTTATTTTTAATAAAGAACAGATTGAAAAGATTACAAATACTGTCCGTGCATGGCGGAGAGAATCAGATGCTGGAAAATATGAAGATATTTCAGGTTTTTGTAAGTCTGCAAATCTAGAAGAAATCAAGAAGAATGGATATACGCTTACCCCTGGAAGATATGTAGGACTTACCGACATTGAAGATGATGGAATTTCATTTGCAGAAAAGATGCAAAAACTTTCAAGTGAACTCCGAGAAGCTTTTAGTACCGGTCGTGAATTAGAAAAAGAAATTGAAAAGAACCTTAAGGAACTCGGATTCTAAATTTTATGCCTAAAGTAAGAAATAAAAATGAATATATCTTACTCGATACAAATATGTATCATGGCTTTTTTATTGATGAAGACTTTGAAAAAACAATTTTGCCTATATTTGAAAAGATAAATTTGGCTGGGTATCATTTTTTAATGCCTCAACAAATTATAGATGAAATAAATAGAAATCGTTATTCAAATTGGGCAAAATATAAAAATGAAGGAGTAATTAAAAGCTTAGAGTCTATTAAATCTTATGTAGAAAATGATGCAATTAAAGACTTATCTAACACTTCAAAATTAATCAAACAAATAAACATAAAGATTGATAAGCTAAGGAAAGAAGATCTTAAGTTCTATAAAACAATAACATCTTCAAAAGCTGAAAAAATTATTGGTTCATTATTGAAAATATCTATTTTAATACCAGATAGCACCAAAATAGCTGAAGCTGTAAATTTAAGAAAAATTAAGGGTAATCCTCCTTTAGACAAAAATGGAGGTGATGATAAGTCATGTGACCGCTACATATGGGAGTCAATATTAAATTATTTTACTGAAAATAATATTAGGATGCCTAAGTTATTTCTATTTACTAAAAATCATACAGATTGGTGTATAAAAACTAATGAGTCAAAGAATTTACTTAACCCTTTTCTTGTTGACGAGTTTAAAACCAAGTTTAAAGGTTATCTGACTTGGTCAGATGATTTAAAAGACTTACCAAAGATTTCAGAAAAAGATAAAAAAGATGTTGAAAAGATAGAAACCGAATTAAAAGAACGAGAACTACTTGAAAAAATTCAAGCAATAATTGCTGATAAATTAAAAACAAGTGGTTCTTGGGGTAATACAGACAGTTTAATTATTAAAATTCAACCATACATAAAAAGTTTTAACTCGGATACTATATCTGAAATATTAAAAGCATCAATTGAAAATCAAGATTATAGCTTAGGTCCCTACAATCAAGTTTTAGATGCCTCAAAAGCGGAATCTCTGTTTGTTCCCCTATACAACAGATCAAAAGAGATTGCCTTTCCGCTTAAAGAGTGGAAAGTGTTCTATCTTTCATTAGATGAAAATCAACAAAAACGTTTCTATAATATTAGAAAAGATTTAGAAAAAAATGGAATTGATTTTGACCTATTGGAATTAAAATTTATACATTCAGATGATGTGCCATTTTAAATATGAGTAAATTACTAAAACAATTAAATAAAGAGTCTCATCAACTTAAAGATTTAACCTCTTTAGTTTCTCGTGGTATTACCCCTTCATATGTTGAAGGCGATGGAATCACTGTATTGAATCAAAAATGTATTCGTAACTGGGTAATTTCTTATTTAGATTCCAGACTAACAGACAAAACTAAAATTAATAGTAAAAACAAAATGCTGGAGATTGGAGATATTCTTGTTTGTTCTACTGGTGTTGGAACCTTAGGAAGAGTAGCCCAAGTTAACACACTAGATAAACCAACTATTGTTGACTCACATGTTTCCATAATTAGACCAGAGTCGAAAAAGGTTAATCCGTATTTTTTAGGATATATCATCAAAAAGTCTGAAAAAATAATTGAATCTTTGGCTGAAGGTAGCACTGGCCAAACTGAGCTACCGAGAACAAAGCTAGAGGAGTTTGAACTTGAGCTGCCTCCACGTACTGCCCAAAATCAAATAGTTAACATAATAAAAAATTATGACACAAAGATTGAAAATAGTAACAAGATAATTAAAAACCTTGAGCTTACCGCTCAGACTATTTTTAATGAATGGTTTGTGAACTTTAAATTCACTGGATACGAGAAAGTAAAAATGATTGAGAGTGAAATGGGAGAAATTCCTGAGGGGTGGAATGTTGGGAATATCGAAACAATATGTAACCGTTTACCATCGGGGAAAGTATTTAAAGAAAGTGACTTATCTGTAAATGGCACTACCCCTGTTTATGATCAATCATCAAAAGGTACTATTGGTTCTCACAATGAAGATCCTGCTTTTAATGCAGATATCAATAACCCTACTTTGACTTTTGGTGATCACACTTGTCGTGTTCAGCTTATTTGTGAACCATTTTCTCTCGGACCTAATACTATTCCGCTTTCAGAAAAAAATAATTACAGTCCAATTTTTACTTTTTTCTTAATTAAGGATTTAATAGAACAAAGAGAATATAAACGTCACTGGAATGAACTAGTAAGTAATAACCTTATTATCCCAAACTTAGTATTAGTAAATGAATTCGTAAGAACAGTAAAACCTTTCATAAAAGAAATTAATTTTCTTGAAAAAGAGAACATTTCTCTGAAGTCACAGAGAGATCAATTATTAGCAAAATTAATTTAAAATATATGGAAAAAATAATTAAAAAAATCAATATAAATCTTTTCGACTCTTTATTTGACCAAACTTTGGAGTTAAAAAGTGGTTTGAATATAATCTCTGGAGAAAATGGAACTGGTAAAACTTCTGTTCTTGGTTTTATTTCTGACAACATTACAAACACTTCTGTTATTGAAAAGAGTTCTACTGATAGTTTTAATATTATATCTTTTTCTCCAAAAAGAAGCGCTGAGAAACAAGAAGCCAATCAAGCATACAGAATTGTTAATCAAGATCCAAATATTTCTCAAAATACACTAAATCAGCTGAAACAGAAAATAAATGATAATCAGTATCAGCAAATACGTTCAATTGCTGAGATATTAACCCTTGCTTGTGACGATCAGACTAACACTGGTAAAGTAGATAAAAATACGGCTTCATCTACTATACAAAAAGAATATGATGCGGTTTTAAAAAATATATTCAACTCTTACGAATTGATACTAAGTTGGGATGAGACTGGGAAATCGTATTTAATCAAAATAAAAAAATATGATAGAGAGATTGAGCTCACAAAACTTAGCTCTGGTGAAAATGCTCTTATCTCACTGTTGTTTAATATTTACCACGTAAAAGATAATTCAGATATATATCTAATAGATGAACCTGAAGTTCATTTAAATTGGATATTAGAAGAAAATCTATTTAAATTTCTTAAAGACTTTTCTGTCAATTACAACAAACAGCTAATAGTCGTCACCCATTCTAGGGTTTGTTTTAAAACTGAATATAAAGAAAATACTAAGTTTTTCTTATGGAGTCAAGCTAAAATTGTTATATCAGACAAACCATCTGATTCACTTATTGCGTTATTGTGTGGAGAGATTACTCAAATAATTGAGTCTTTTGATTCAAACACTCCAGTTGTTTATGTGGAAGATGTAAGTCAAAAAGTAGTAATTGATATGCTTGCAACTAAAAAGCAATCCAAAGTCTACACTGTAATAGCTGGTAGTTCTAGTAACATTGAAAATCTTGCAAAGAAAAATAAAGATTCTACCAATATGAATACTTATTATTTACACGATGGTGATAATAAAATACTTGATACTTCAAGGTACCATAAAAATTTTATCCAATTAAAAAAATACTGTATTGAAAATTATTTTATGGATAAGTCTGTATTAGACTTGATTAAAATTAGTCCTGAGTCATTATCAGATGACTATATTTTTGATTCAATAAAAGAAACTAAAAGAGATACTTTTACTACTATCTCAAGTATTTTAGAAAAATATACTGATGCGGACAGAAGCTGGGTAGATAAATTAGACGCTAGTGCCTTTATTGAATCAATTTTTATAAAGCTAGGATTTACAAACAAGGAAACTTTCTTCCAATCATATATAGAAAAAGTTTTTGAATTGAATAAACAAGATCAGCTTTTCGATGAATTTTTAAAAGTATTTCCTGCTACGGAAGTTAAATAATTTATTATGAATAATTTAAACGAAAACAACTTAACAGAACAATCACTTATCGAATGGCTACAAGGTCAAGGTTATGAGTATGTTTATGGTCCAGACATAAACCCTGGGCAACCCCATGCTGAGCGTGAGGATTTTCGAGGTGTTGTTTTGAAAGATAGACTTCTTGGTGCTATCCGTAGAATCAACCCTTCTCTTCCTGCTGAACAGGCAGAAACGGTAGTGAAAGAAATTGCAGACTATCATCACAATGATACAATGCTCGGTAATAAAGAATTTTACTCTTGGCTTGTAAATGGAAAGAAAACGACTTGGCGAGAAAATGGAGAAGAAAAAACTGACATCGTAAAGCTTGTTGATTTTAATAATCCAGACTCTAATGAATTTTTGGCTGTAAAACAATTTACTGTTCAAGGTATAGATTCTACTTGTCGTCTTGATGTAGTTGTTTTTATCAATGGACTACCTATGGGTATTTTTGAATTAAAGAGTGCTGTATCAGGTAGTGCAACAATCGGCGAGGCATACAGACAAGTAGAACGATACAAGAAAGAAATACCGAAACTATTTTTATACAATCAAGTTATCGGTCTTTCAGATCTTATCAATGCACGACATGGAACTATTTCATCTTCATGGGAAAGATATGGAACATGGAAAGGAATTACAACACCTACCGATGCCCCAAAGAATACTAACCAACTAGAAGTACTGGCTAAGGGATTATTTGACCGAACACGCCTGTTGGATGTTTTACAAAACTTCTTTGTTTTTGAGGCAGATGGAGATGGTGAAGCTGTAACATTCACAAAAAAGATGTGTTTGTATCACCAATACTATGGAGTAAATACAACAGTTGAGAGTACGCTCAGAGCTGTTCGCGGAGAACAAGACCGCAAGATAGGAGTCTTTTGGCACACACAAGGATCTGGTAAGTCACTCTCTATGGTTTTTTATGTAAATAAAACTAAGACAATTGAAGAACTAAAAAGTCCTGCGTATCTATTTTTGACTGATCGTGAAGATTTGGATAGTCAGCTATACAAGACTTTCAAAAGAACTGGATATGATCATCTTGCAAAACGAGCAAATAGTATCGTTGATTTAAAAAATAAATTACAAACAGTCGGAAGCGAGCTTATCTTTACAACCATACAAAAGTTTCAAGATGACCCAGATGCAAAAAGTGTTTTAACGAAAAAAGATAATTTGATTGTTTTGGCAGATGAAGCACACAGAAGCCAATACAGTGTATTTGCTGGGATAGTAAGACAGTCATTACCAAATGCAAGTTTCTTAGGTGTTACAGGAACACCTATTTCACAAAACGATAAAGATACTTTCAGTGTGTTTGGTCCGATTGTTAGTTCATACAAAATTGGACAATCGGTGGAAGATGGTGCAACTGTTCCTATATATTACGAAGGACGATTGGTCCCACTTCATTTAGCAGATAAATTTGTTGATTCAAAGCTTGATGATATTTTGGGTGAAATTGTTGTAGAAGAAAAAGCAAAAGCTCGAAAAGAATGGGCTGTACTTGAAGAAGTAGTAGGATCACAAAGTCGTATTGAGCAAGTTGCGAAAGATATTGTCTATCATTTCAATAACCGACCTATTAGTGGTAAAGCTATGGTGGTAACAATGAGTCGTCGTATTGCAGTATCAATCTATAAAGAAATACAGAAGATTACTGGAGCACCAGAATGTGCTGTCGTTATTTCAAACTGTGAGGAGTTCGCAAATGATATTCAGTCAGAGCATGATGTAAAGAAACTTGAGAAGCGATTCAAGAAAACAAGTGATTCATTAAAGATTGCAATCGTGTGTGACATGTGGCTCACTGGTTTTGATGTACCAAATCTACACACTATGTATCTCGATAAGCCATTGAAGAATCATGGGCTTATGCAAGCAATTGCTCGCGTAAACCGTGTATACAAAGATAAGCCGGGTGGATTGATTGTTGACTATATCGGTATTGCCGAGAACCTAAAGAAAGCTCTTGCGATGTATGACTCTGATATACAAAATAATGCTTTGTTGCCACTTGATGAAATTATCTCTGAAATGAGTCGTGTTCATACAGAGGCGATTGGTTTTTTGCATGGGGTAAATTTCAAAGGGTGGAGAAGTCTTAAAGGTATAGAGCTTTCTAATCTTTTACAAGAATCAATCAACGCTGTTATTTCAAAGGACGAGCGACTTTCTGATGATCAAAAGATGGCATATATTGGAATAGTCTCTAAACTCTCAAAACTCCACGCTCTAGTGATGCCATCAACTCCCGCAATGGATATCGTAACCGATGTGCAGTTTTTACAAGCAGTGAGAGAAGGCATCAACAAACAAACAGTTGTGCCTAAAGCAGTATTTCCAGAAGAAACAGAAAGTGCTATTCGCAGTCTTGTGCATGATGCAATACAAGCAGAAGATATAATTGATCTATTCTCTACAAATGGAGAGTCTAAGAGTATTTCAATCTTTGATCCAAAATTCGTAGAAGAAATTAAAAAAGTGAGATTCCAAAATTTTGCAGTAGACGCTGTTCGTAAACTTCTTGATCAAGAAATTATTTCTCGTATGAAAATGAACAAGGCTCGTTATGAGACCATGCTCACGCTTCTCACTGATCTTATTGAAAAATATGAAAACAATGTAATCAGTTCTTCTGAGATTATCAAAAGACTACTAGAGATTGCAGATGAGATTAAGAAACTTGATGATGAAAGCCAATCACTCGGACTTTCACCTGAAGAGATAACCTTCTATGATACTCTTCAAACAGACCCTGATCTTAAAAAGTCTGGTATAGATATTAAGGACTTTGTAAAAGAACTGACAAAGCGTATTCGTCGAGATCTAACTATTGATTGGACAAATAATGAGACCATCAAGGCTCGTATTCGTCAGAATGTAAGACTTCTTTTGATTCAAAAAGGAATTACTGAAATTATGCAAACAGAGCGCTTAATAGAATCTATTTATATGGAAACAGTTCGTGTGTATAGAGAATTTCAACCAGTTGAAGCTGTTGGTAACTAATTACCATTAATTCCTGATCTAAGCTAGAGTACACAAGTATCTCTTTTTGAGGTATAATTTCTTTACAAGTTAATAAGAGCGACCTAACCCCTTAAATACTTTTAAGGATATGGTCAAAAATTCCGTCCAAAGTAAAGAACTCCTAGTCAGGGTTCACTTTGGACGGTCACATCAGGAAACTGGTGTGGGTATACTCTACGGGGTATGCCGACCTGGCTAGGAGCTTTTTGCTACCTAAATGGTCTTCATAAAAACCGTCCAAAATTATGAATAAAAAGCACGATGATTTAAAAGAATTAGAGTATCAAATAGCAGGTCATTTAGCATCTTCTTGGTTGCCAAGAGATACAACAAGGAAAATTATTCTCTTTGTATTTCTAATACTCGCAATTAAGTATTTTATGCAAGATGATTATTTAATTACTGTTCTGATGCTTATATTCGCAAGTTTCTTTTCCCCAAGAATAGTCGGAGAACTTGCACACCTTGCAGGAAGAATTACTAGATTAATAAATGGGTTCTTTAAGTTTTTTAATTAAAATAGGTGTGGATAACTAAAAAAGCTATATATCCCAATGTGGGATGGAAATCCAAAAAAGGTTTAACTTTTAAGCTAGTTTTGGGAATAATTTTTTGAACTTAAAATGAGTCAGACACCTGTTGCATAATGTCTCATATTTGCCATACTAGATACAGAAGCACTTTGCTATCAGAACTGATTTTGTGGGAAGTAAGCCACTCGCAAAATTAAATAAGCCAATATAAGAAATCGTGACTTTTCTGCATTTGTGGAAAAGGTTATTTGATTTCTTTGTTTGGAATTGGTCGAAAAACCACCAGAGAATCGAATTATGTTATTCGGAATTCTGGTGGTTTTTTGCTTCTAAATTATTAATTAATTTAGAAATAAATTTATGTCTACACAATTTAAAATTCAATATGTTGATATTAATATATTGAAGTTATCTGAGTACAATCCTCGTACCCATAGTAAGGAAATGTTAGAACAACTAAAGAAATCACTCACTGAATTTGAAATGGTTGATCCTGTTATCGCAAATAGTGCAAAAGGTCGAGAAAACATTGTCATCAATGGTCACGGTCGTATTAAAGCAAGTAAAGAACTAGGTTACGAAACTGTTCCTGTGGTGTATGTAAATATTCCTGACATCAAAAACGAGCAGAGACTTAATCTTAAATTAAATAAGATAAGTGGAGAATGGGATATGTCATTACTCGCTGAATTTGATGAGTCACTACTCTCAGAAGTGGGCTTCACTACAGAAGAGATTGACGAGATATTTCCAGTAGAGAAGATTGACCAGCAATTCGTTCTTCAAGACGAATTAGATAAACTCGATATAGATGTAAAAGCTAAGAAGGGTCAAGTTTATCAATTGGATGATTGTAGATTAATGATCGGTGACTCTACTATCGAGGAAGATATGCTTAAACTTATGGAAGGTCATAAAGCGGATATGTGTTTTACTGATCCGCCATATATTTTAGATTATCTAAAGGGTAAAGGTCGTGGCAAAGATGGTCCAACTGTCGGCTTTGGTTCAAAGAAGAATCGCAGATATCTTGAAACTGATGTATTACCAGAAAACTTCTCTGATCTATGGATGGCGAATGTAGCCCTCGTACAGAAGCCTGATTTCTCAATAATTATCTTTGAGAACCCAAAGAATCTACGAACTATTTGGAACGCTCTCGAAGCTCACTGGAAGTATCGCAATACTATTACATGGCATGTGCCAAATCGTATGCAAGGATTTTCGGCATCAAATAAGTTCTTCAACAAGACAGATATTGCAGTCGTTGGTTCAAGTGGTGATGTGCCACTTAACCTTGTAGAAGAAGATGCTCTGTTTCAAAATGAATATGAGAATGCAATTTTTGCTACTTCAGGTAAAGCATATTTTGAACCCTATGAGAAAGGTAAAAAGATATGTCCTACTGACTTTATCTCTCACACTTCTGCCGATGAAAAATCTTCAGGGCAAGCGATCATCTTTGGCACGAAACCTATCGAGTTACTTCTGCCTTATATAAAAGTTCTCACCAAGCGTGGTGACCTTGTACTCGAACCATTCGGTGGTAGTGGTAGTACTCTAATTGCGTCTATAAAGCTCGGTCGCAGGTGCTTTATCATGGAGAAATCTCATGTCTATGCAGAAGTCATTATGCGACGCTGGGAGCTAGAGACTGGCAAAAAGCGTAAACTAATTTCCTAGTATGACTAAAAAGGAAACTATGAAAAAAGACAAGGAGCGAATCCTTGGTCATTTAAGAAGCGTTCCTATTATCGAAGTCGCCTGCAAGAAAGCCAATATCGCTCGTGCCACCTACTATCGCTGGCGTAATGAGGATATAGAGTTCCTCAGACAGTCTGAGGAAGCCCTCCAAGACGGGATAGATATGATAAATGACCTAACTGAATCTCAGCTTATTGGTCTTATTAAAGACAAGAAATTCCAAGCGGTGCAGTTTTGGCTTCGTCATAATCATACACGGTTCTTGCTGAAAGATAAGGAACACTCACTACTCAAACCTAAACGGTCGATACCATTATCAAAAGAACAAGAGAAAACGTTAAAGAGTGCACTTGTACTCTTTACTTAACACTCTTTTAGAGGAACGCATATGAACAAAGATAAAATAATACAATCTATAATCACTGACCCTATGGTCAGACAAAAACTTGTGAGAGAATCTCATGAGGCATTTTGTAGTATCTATCTTTCACACCATATAACCCACCCATATGCGTTCTTTCATAAAGAGATGTTTAGAATGACTGAAAGTTATGACCATAAATTAAATGTCGTTATGGCATTTCGAGGATCTGGTAAATCAACCGTTCTTAATCTCTCAAATACTATCTGGTCTATCTTGGGAAAACATCAAAAGAAATTTGTGTTGATAATCAGTAAAAGCCGAGTCCAGTCACAGGCTCATTTTGAGAATATAAAGTCAGAGCTTGAAGACAATGAATTACTTAAACAAGACTTGGGTCCTTTCCGAGCAAGCAGTACTGAATGGGGTTCACACTCTATTGAGCTACCACTCTACGGTGCAAAGATTATGTGTATCAAATCACTACAGAATATCAGAGGGTTAAAATACAAAAGCAAAAGACCTGACCTCATTATCTGCGATGACATGGAAGATATTGTTACCGTCCAAGATGGAGAAAGAAACAAAATGTTGCTTGATTGGTTTTTGAATGAAGTTATGAATATTGGAGATGATAAGACAAATATCGTAGTACTCGGGAATTTACTGAGCCAGTATTCTCTTATGATTCAGTTAAAGAAACTCATTATGCACGACAAGCTCGAGGGTAAATACTATGCCTATCCATTGCTTGATAATAACAACAGAATATTATGGCCTCAAAGATATTCAATCAATGATGTTCTTACCATATCCAAGAATCTACCATCTGAAAAAATTAAGGGTGCGTATCGGATGTTTGATAGGGATTATAAACTCAATATGTCATATGTTGTTGATGGCTTTGGTAAGCTTAAATACAAAAACCCTCCAGTTACCAATACTGCAACTAGAAAAGAAGAATTTGAAATAACTACGCCACTATGGGCAATGGGAGTCCTTATCTACGAAAACCAAACAATAGATGATCCTGATGGCTGGGATGGTAAAACTACAGGTCCTAACATCAAAGAGAAGAACAAGGAGCTTGATATGCTTACTGGTAGTTTTGATGAGAAAAAGCAAAATTGATATAATTTAAGAATGAAGTTTCTTAAATCACATCAAGAATATCTAGATCAATATGACAAGCTAACAGTTCAGAGATGTAGAGAAATTGAAGATCTACACAAGAATACTAAATATTCAAATACAATAGTTCAACAAAATGGTGAAGATGTTGATCTACAGCCAATAGCGGAAGCATGCCATGAAATACGCATGTACTATTTAACTGGCGAATACTACGAAAAGAAAGACAAGACAATCCGTACATGGGAAGAACAAGCCAAAGCACGAGATGATCTATATGAATCAGCGGAAGCACCTGAGAATATATCTTGCTTAACTTGTGGTCATTTGATGTTTGTCAGTTCAAAAAGTTTTGATATGGCGTACATAGACGCTCCTGATAGGGTTTTGTTTTTCTATGACTGCCCACTAAAACATAAACCAAGTCGATTGTTTTATAACACTGGTGAGGAATATGTAATCAAGCAATCAGTGTGTTCAAAGTGTAAAAGTTCAGTTGTTGAAGATAGTAAGAAAATCAAGAAAGGTGTTTTGGTTACTAAAACTTGTACCAAGTGTTCCCATGTTGAAACTGATTACATGGACTTTTCGATAAAAAAAGAAAAACCTGATCTTGATTTTGTAAAAGATAGAGCGAGGTTTTGTCTGTCAAAAGAAGATGGTGAAAAATTTCTTGCTGATAAATTTCATTCTGAAAGTCTTGGAAAATTGATGGATGAATGGAAAGAGAAAGATGAGAAGAAGCCACTCTATGATAAAGTTGCTCAGCTAAAGAAGCTTACTATTTTACAACTAGAAGAATTATTAACACCGCTACTTGAAGAGAATAAATATATAAAGTTCCACATGAAAGATCCTGAGACTGGTCGTGACCTTTTTGTTCCATTTATCGTTTATGAAAGTGATGAAAAAAGAGATGAATATTCAAGCACAAAGACTATTGAAAAACTTATCAAGAAAGCTCTAGAGGGCACTAATTGGAGACTTATGAGTGAAGGTGTCAGATACAGGCTTGGTATGCTTGAAGGGCGGATCCGAGCCTACGAGCGAGAGGAAGACCTCTTGAGGCTTGTTGAGTGAGACACCTAAGAGATACAGCTCTGGGGTGTCTCATTTGTCTCATTCTCTTAAAATAGCCTTATGTGGCTTACAACCACCTAGACCGAGAGGCATTGAAATGAGACAGTCAAAAATGCTAGAATAGCCTTACAACGCTTCATACCTCATTTTCCGAGACTGAAGTGCTTCACCTTCAAGAGCTAGCACGAGTAGCTTACAAAAAACATCCCTTTTGGATGTTTTTTGTAAGATGGAGAACTAGTCAAAAAATGCTAAAATAAAATTATGAGCGATCCAGTACGACAACATTATGTTCCTAAAGTTTACTTAAGGGAATTTGTTGATCCTAATATTCCTTCTCACTACGAACCTTATGTATGGATTTTTGACAAGAAAGGAAAAAATCGGGATAACAAACCGCCAGATAAAATATTGTTTGTGCCACATCTCTACACCCTTGAATCGGACACTGGTGAAAAAGACTACACGATCGAAAAGACTCTCTCCGTGCTTGAAGGCAAATACGGCACTGTCTTCAGAGAAAAGATCAAGAAGCATCTACCGTTGAATGACGAGGATCATGTTATTCTCTGTGCTTTCGTAAGTGCAATGATACAACGAACCCTGAAGTCAAAGGCTAACTCAGAAAGGTTCATAGACGAATTAATAGGAATGACAGCTTCGTTTGAAATGAAGGGTGAACTGAAAGATGCACGATTGCAGGAACTTTTGGAATACAAGAAAAATATACATAAAGTTGGTGTGTTTCAGCAGCTTCCTGATATTACTGAATTGCTTTTCAAGATGAATGTCGCTTTTCTAGTCAGTGACAACGAAAAAAATTGCTTCATTACCTCTGATGACCCAGTCAATCTTTTTAATCCTGATCTCCAATGGCAACGCTTCTATTCTCCTGGACTTATGCAACAAAAAATAGAGATCACAATGAGTCTCTCTCCCCAGATTCTTGCATGTTTTAGTTGGAGTAATTTGCGTGGATATGCAAAGTACGATGGTGGGCGTGTACACGATGCAAACAGAATGATAGTGAACCAAGCTCACGAATACATTATTTCAAAAAGTCCAAAAACCAAGCTTATTTGGTTTAGTAGATACCCCTTAAATTTTCCTTTCATACTGAAAGTGTTTTCCTACAAAATTTCTCTTTTAAAAACTAGGCTTTTAAGAAAAAAATTCAAATGATTACAGACCCAAAACTTCAACAAGCCACAGAGTTGTATTCCGCAGGTCGCCAAACAGAGGCAACTGCTATTTTCCGTGAGATTATGGCAAAAACTACAAGTCCTGCGGTTTTCTTAAACGCAGTTCAGGGTTTTGTTGTATCGGCAAGCAGGCTTGAGGATACTCCTGAACTTCTCAAAAGAACCAGCGATGGGATAAAGGTTGCTACAGAGCTAAAAGCTTATGACAGTTTGGCATATCTCTTGGCGACCAAGGCTCAGTTCATCAGTGATAATATGGGCATAATGGAATATAATCAAAACAATATCACGCTAGTACCTCGATGGATGGGTTTCTCCACCGAGAGAGATCAGAAACTGTTTAATGATCTGGATGAAAAAGTAAACAAATCTAAAAAAGAGATCAATGAACTAACACAACGAGCTCTTCAAATTGCAACGGAAACAAAAAATAAAGATGTTGAAGGACATATCCATACAGAGATGGGCTCTTACTATGGGGCGGAATATTTAAGGATCAGAGGCAAAAATGTTTCAAAAAATGACCGCTTTAGATTTTTATATAAATTCCACTTCATCCTACATCGAGGATACGATCGATACTTTATGTATTCAAAAGAGTGCAGGCAGGAGCTGAGAGATGCAATAAGGAATTGCATGGTCAGTTTTGAAAAAGCTATCGCATGTTACATAGAAACCAAGGATAAAAACGCAGAGGCGTACGCTCACTATAACTATGCGATTCAGCTTGGCAGTATGGCAAAGTTCAGACTGGCAAATCGTACACTCAATAAGGCAGAAAAACTGGCGAAAGAAATGGATAATAAATCTTTACAGGGAAGAATCGTTTTATTACGGAAATCACACAAAAGCAAAAACTCTGATGTCCCAAATTATTTGGAAGGCGAAACAAGGAATACAGAAGAGGAAGTCATCGCCTTTGTTGAAAAAATGAAATGACAAACTCTATAAACAACTCATACGACCCCATGATGATGGTTATAGGCTATGAACACCTCTTCAACAAAGAACTCAGCTTGGAAGAAATCATCAGCATTATTTCAAAATATCCTGCATACTTCTGGCTTGATATTTTTGCCAAAATTGAAAGTCTATTGCTTACCCCAAGACCCAAGGATTTTAATGCCCAAGCTTGTTTAGCGATGACTTTTTTCCCACCAAGTGCTATTTCTAGAATACAAAGGAAAGGTAAAAGCAAAGAAGCTTATTTCTCGCTCGGACAAATAAACCTCTTGCGAAAGTTAGCCATTGTATATGGAGGGAGTGGAAACAATGTCGAAATACCCAAGATTGATCTTTCAAAAGTCCTACTAACAGCCACTGACATCCATAGTGAGTATGACAATACCGCAATCAAAAAAGATGAGGATAAATTGGAAGCTTTTGCGAAATTCATTACCAGAAATGGATACTTGAATATCAATATTGATTTTCTTGCTCTTTTCGCTCGTACAGATGGAATGTATATTGAGCAAGCTAAAAAGCTACCCCTATACAATGAAACTACTTTTGCAGAGTTTTTTATTCAGCATGTGGGTATAACTGTTGATGAAGCTATTGCTCTGAGCCTTGCTATGGTCACACCTCTCTTTCAAGAAGTAGATGTCGTTTTGGGACAGACAACAATCATAAACCCAGAAAATTATTTTGATCAGGCTGTGATTAATCCTAAAAAAGTAGAAGCTATTATAAAAAGTTTGACAATCGATTTCTCAGAATTGAAACAAGAGATCTCCAAAGAATTGGAAAATCTCGATCCGTCCGCTGACCCTGTTGGGTATAGCCTTAAGGTGTTCAGAAAAGCTCCTTTGGTTAGGCTTGAGAATGGACATCTTGCTTGTGTGAGTTTGCCTTGTTTAATACAAAAAGCAACTCAAAATGCGATATGGATGCTCTTGGATTATGTTCCAAAAGAACAGAGGCAGAAGACACTCAACGACCTCACTGATTATCGAGGAAGATTGTTTGAAGAGTACATCAAGGAAATTTGTAGAGTGTTTGAGAGCCAAAACAAGAAAATATCTTTTCATTATATTCCGCCTGAAGCAAATGCTACCAAACAAGAGGTCTGTGATTCAATCTTGATCCAGGATGGAAAGCTTGTGATCTTTGAAGCGAAATCTCGACAGTTCAATGAGTCTTTCAAGGCTACGGGTGATTGGAATGAAGACAAGCTTTTTATTGAAGAGCTTATTTTGAAAGCAGCAGGTCAGATAGATATCGCAGCGAAGAAAATTAAAGATGGTCAAATTTCTTTTCCTTTGAAACCTGAAGACATCAAGAAGATTTATCCTGTCATTGTGACATACGAACCAGTGCCCATGCATGCAAAAATGCAGAGATTCGTTCGTCAGAAGGTTCAGGAAGCTGGTTTGTTGACCGACTCAATATTTGCTCCGCTTGAAATAATAACCATTGACGACCTTGAGCGTATGAGAGATTCAACCAATACTTCCACAATCGTGGAGCTCCTTGAAGCGAAGAACAGTGGTGACCCTCACTCGAGTGAGACAAGTTTCCATAATTTTTTCGCCAAGTTCTTGTCTGAGAATGAAATCTTGTCCAGTGGATGGAACGCACAAAAATCTGAAGAAATGTGGAAGCAAATAAGAAAGACTTTAAAGTTTAAAGAAGAACCATTAGAGTGAACTCGAAATTAAAGTTTATTAAAATTTTAAATAAACTTTCTTTTTATTTAGTGTGATTTCCGATTTAAGGCATCTCATAAATTCTCTTTTTTCTTCCATAGACCCCTCTTGGAGTATGAACTTGGCATAATTTCGGATATCTATATCTTTAATAATTACAGGGCTTTTTCTTCCTAGTAGCATTTTCTCAAAACTTTTAAAACGTTTAACTTCACATGTTATCTTTTCTTTCATTGGGACAGTTTGTATTTCAAGGTCATCAATAAGATCTTGTAATTGTTTTATTAAATCATCCTCGTTTATATAACCACTTTTACATTTTGAATCTTTAACTCTTGTACATTTATAATACACATAACGACTTACTGTTCCGTCTTTGTGCTTTTTAAATTTTTCATCTGCCGTAATTCCAGAGCCACAAAGTCCACAAGTCATAATCCTAGTGAAAGCAAATTCTTTTTGTTTTGATCTTGGTTCCATTATCTGACTTTTAATTTGTGTTTGAACTAAATCAAATAATTCTTTTGAAATAATTGGCTCATGTGCTCCGTTGTACCAATTACCTGATCCTTTAGGAAATTCAAATTTGCCGTAATAGAAAGTATTAGAAATCATTACATATAAATTTCCTAAACTTAAATGTATATTATTTTCAGTTTTAAAATCAATATCGTGTTTCAACCAATGAAATACTTTTCTGCCACTCCAATTTTGATAACCAACTTTTTCGAATATTTGTTTAATGATAGGTGCTCTAGCTGGATCAATTATTGCTTCGCACTTTTGATCCATTCTTTTAAATTTAGTGTATCCAGTTGGAGGTTTACAAGGCCATAGTCCCATTTCCACTCTCGCTCTAAGTCCACGTTTAACATTTATACTTTTGTTATCATTCTCTAAAGGTGTCCACTTGAGAGATTAATTCATTTCCTGTGCCTAGCTCTTTATTCATAACCTCATTCAAATTAGTAATTGATTCTGCAAGGTATGGTTTACCCCGAATACCATAAACACATGGCTCGTAAACTTTATTGAACGCAACTTTAGGTACTGGATTCTGATTATTTTTCAACCACAAACAAACACGTTTGTTACTAATTCCAAGTGAGCGATATATCTCTTGAATTAATCCAATATATACTTGATCGCAATAATAGAAGATGTGAGTGCTGGAGTGAGATACAGTGAGTGCTGATTCTAAACTTTCTTTAATAAAAGTTTTGTACTCTTCAAAAGTTCTAGAATCTTTTACACTTCCACCATATTCTTTATTCCCACCAATTCCACCGTCGTAGTCGATGTCTAAATTATAGACGGGATCTGAATAGATCATGATGACCTTCTCACCACCTAATAATCTTTTTAAATTTTCTGGCTTTGTTGAATCACCACAAAGTATTTTATGGCTACCAAGGATGATGATATCGCCTAGTTTTGTTTTGGGTTCTATTATTTTCTTGATTTCTTTTTCGACATCGAAATTATCTTCTTTGACTTCCTGGTCTTTATCCCAAAATTTTGCTAACTCCATTTGATTAAAACCAACGTCAGTCAAAAGCTCAAAATCAAAAGATTTTAATGCTTCCATATTCCATTCGCCATCATTATGGTTACTTTCTAATCCTATTTTTACTCTTTCTTCTTCTGTAAGTTTTCTATTAGGTACTAAAACATTTACTTCCTTAATTCCTAGCTGTACAAGAGCGGTTTTTCTTTGATTACCAGAGAGTATCGTATTATCCTTATCAATTACGATTACACTATGAAAACCTCGTTTAGTAATTCTTTCTTTTAATTTTTCAAGGGCAAGCCTTGTAATAGTTCTAGGATTTTCTTTCCATACTAATAAATCTTCGACTTTTTTAACTTCCGTAAACCATTTTAATTGTTCCATAATCTTTTATATTATTAATTACTAAAAGTGTTTTCGAAACACTAAAGTGTAATCAAAAAATCACACTTACGTGTGAGATTATAAAAGAAAGAAAATATGATTATGCTCAGTTTAAACAGCACGCTTAAGCTTTTCAGCTTCATTCTCCGAGTCTTTTTGCCGTCTTTGTTATGATACTTCTTATTTTATTTACAGTCATAGATTTGTATTTATTATTTAGCAGTACATAAATTTCTCTGTCTACAACGACTTTTTTACCTGAATTTTTTATTTCATTGTATAAATTAAATATTTCGATATCTCTATCAAATTCTTCCCATTCCTTACTTTTTCCAAGATAATCAGACAAATGTTTTTGTTCTCTAGAAATAAAATCCCAATTGTTGGTTATATCTTCTTTTTTAGTATGTCCTAAAATAGGTACGAATAATTCCATTTTATCTGTCTTTAAATTTCTAATCCATCTGGTACCTATAATAGTACTTGGGTATTCATCGTACCCAAGAAAAATGTATCTTTCTATAAAATCACGAAATTTACTATTATCTCTGTCGATTTTAAAATGTTCAAGGATATCACCAAAGGTAGCTCCATAAACAGGAGGAAGATAATTATTTTTAAATTCTTCTAATTTATCATATTCTTCAGACGTTATTTTTTCTTTTCCACCAGTTATTTCTTTTTGTTTTGTAATAAATTCTTTGTCTTGATACATCCTAGTTCTAGTATCCCAATATTTATTACGCCATTTTTCATACTCTTTTAGGTTTTTAAAACCATTTTTGGGAATAGAACAGTCAACTTCCTCGAATCTCTTTTTGAGCCAAGCGATTTTATTAATAAACCATGGATCACGCAAAATAGCTTGGGCTTTATAATAGTTCTTATCATAAATTTTACGTTTCGGTTTCTTGGATTTCATAATCTTATAATAACGCAATATATGGCTTTAAACAATGACTAATATTTCAAAAAATCACTAAAAATGGTAATATTTAGATATGAAAAAAGTAATCATTTTAGGAGCTAGCGATGGTCTTGGCAAGGCAATTGCCATCCTGTGTATTAGTGAAAAAATAGAAGTAATTAATATAAGTAGAACACCTTGTGACATATCAGGTGTTGTTAATATAACTTGTGATCTATCTAAAGAAGAAAATATTGATAGTACCGTTAATACGATAAAAGAAAAACATAGTGACTTTGATGCGATAATAAATTGTGTCGCTATTGTGGCTATGGAAAAGATAAATGAAATTACATATCCTAAATTTGAAAGAGCATTTAAAATAAATACTATTGCACCATTATATTTCTTGTCTTCTTTATTCGATAACATTGTTAAAAATGAAGCAGACATATTAAATATTGGCACAACGGCAGATTTAAAAGCTGGATTTAATGATCAATTAGCATACACTTCAACCAAATATGGATTAAGAGGTGGCTCATATAACCTTGGATTAGAATTAGCAAAAACAAAAAGCAGAATGATATATGTTCACTGTGGGGGCATGAATACACAAATGCATGAAAAAGATTATGGGAAGAAGATAGAAAACCCAGAAGAATGGATGAATCCTAGTGATATAGCTGGTATAGTTTTGTATACATTAAAATTGCCCAAACAAGTAGAGATAACAGAAATTACTATTAGTCGTAAAGGCAGAAGATTAATATAAAAAATATAAAATTTTATGATAGAAAATATTTATCCAGAAGATTGGCAACAAACACGAGGTTTTTATTCACCAGCAAAAAAGATTGACATGGGAAGTTTTTATATGATTTATGTATCTGGTCAACAAGTTGGTAAAAACGAAAATAACGAAGCAATAACAAATGACATCGAAGAGCAAACAGAACTCGTTTTCCAAGCAATTGAAAGTATATTAAAATCTGCTGGTGCTTCAATGAAAGATGTTGTTAAAGCTCAAGTATTTTTAACTGATATAAACGACTTTCCAAAAGTTTCAGCTATTCGAGATAAGTGGTTTGCTGAGAGTAAGCCAGTAAGTACCTTGCTTGAAGTTAATGCTATGACACGCAAGGGTGCAAAGATTGAAATTGAAGTAACTGCAATTATTAAAAAATAACTTTATGGAGAAATTCGAGATTAAAAACAGAAAAGGTTTAAAAATAGTTGGAAAAATCCTAAAACCTAATAATCCAATTGGTTTATCTTTTGTAATGCATGGATTAGGTGGATACAAAGAAGAACTCCATATAGATTTGATGGCTAATACTCTTTTTGAAAATAATTATATTGTTATTAATTTTGATGCAACAAATTCTAAAGGAGAAAGTGAGGGAAAATACGAAGATGCAACAATGCAAATACATTATGAAGATTTAGTTGATGTTATAACTTGGGCAAAGACACAAACTTGGTATAAAGAACCATTTATTTTAACTGGCCACAGCATGGGTGGATATGCTGTCGCAAGATACACAGAAGAATTTCCAAGTGAAGTAAAAGGTGTATTCCCATTCGGGGCAGTTTTTTCTGGTAAAGATTGTTTTAAAACTTATGAAAAATTAAGAACAGAAGAACTCAACGATTGGAAGGAAAAAGGTTGGACATATAGGACAAGTAAATCAAAACCAGAATTTGAGATGAAACTTCCTTGGTCCCACATGGAGGAAAGATTGCAACATGATTTGAAGCCAATGGTAAGTAAAATTACTATGCCCATATTATTTGTTGCAGGAGAAAATGATACAAGCTGTCCACCAAGTGACCAAAAGAAATTTTATGATTTGCTTCCAGAAGATACAACAAAAGAATTTCATATCGTAAAAGGAGTAGGTCATGTATTCCGTGAACCACAACATTTGAATCAATTAAAAGAAATCTTTAATAATTGGTTAAAAAATTTGAAATAATATGAAAAAAGTTTATTTAATTCATGGTTTTGAGGGTAGTCCAAATGGTGGGTGGAGACCTTATTTAATGAGAGAGTTAGAAAAGCAGGATATTTATTCATTTGCATTATCTATGCCAACCCCAGATAAACCTATTATGTCTGAATGGCTATCAGAAATAAAACATTATGTAGATAGAGATATTAATGATGATGTATATCTAGTCGGACATAGTCTTGGGGGTACAGCGGTGCTACGTTATTTAGAACAATTTAATTCTCCTAATATTAAAGGGGTTGTGATTGTTAGTGCACCTTGTAGTAAAAATGATAAAAGTAAAATTGCGGATTTTTTAAAAACTGATTTTAATTGGTCAGTTATTAAAACAAAAACACAAAATGTGATAGTTATTCATGGTGACAATGACCCACTTGTCCCAATTTCTGATGCTGAAAAAACTTCAAAAGAATTAAATGGAGAATTAATAATTATCCCAAACGGAAAGCATTTAAATGGCTCGGCTGGTTTTACTGAATTACCTGAAGCATTATCTGCAGTGCTCGAAATAATTAAATAATATGAAATTAATAACTCTAAATACTTGGTGTGGAACATTATATGAACCACTTAAAATTTTTATAGAAAGCCATGCAAAAGATACAGATATCTTCTGTTTTCAAGAAGTACGTAATGGAGAATATATAAACCAACCCAAAGAGATAAATGAGAGAGTAGAATTATATAATGAGATGAAGGATATACTATCAGACTTTACTGGTTATTTCTCAGAGATGGCTCCAGGAGTTGGAATTGCTACTTTTGTTCGTAATAATATTAAAGTTGAAGATGTAAAATCAACACAAATTTTAACGAAAGAAGATACAAGCCACATAAAAATGCCAAGTGGTAATAGTTACTATCCTAGATTAATGCAATCTACTTATACAGAAAATCCTAAATTAATAATACACAATTTTCATGGTATCCCTGGAAGATTAAAAAAGGATACACCAGAAAGAGAATTACAAACTAATCGTTTGTTAGAAATAATAAATAAAAGTAATGATCCTCAAATTCTTGTCGGAGATTTCAATCTTGATTTAAACACAGAAGCTATTACTAAATTAGAAAACTCAATGAGAAATCTTATAAAAGAAAACGGAATTAATCTTACTCGTAATTCTAGATATAAGGATTATCAAATACTACCTTTTGCTGATTATATATTTATATCAAAAGATATTGAAGTTAAGAACTTTGAAGTCCTTAAAGATGAAGTTTCAGATCATTTAGCATTATTGTTAGAATTTAAATAAATAATATGAAACCAATACTTATTACAGGTTATGTAAACCCAGATCTTGATGCAGTTGCAGGAACAATTGCATATTCAGAGTTTTTAAATAAAACAGGCAGAAATTCAATTGTTGGTTTAATTGGAGAACCTCACGATGAAGCAAAATATATTCTAGATAATTACCACATTGAATATCCTCAAATAATACCTAATGCAGATAACTTTGATGAGGTCATCTTAGTTGATGCTAGTGATTTAATTGGAATTGAAGGTAAAATTGCCCCAGAGAAAGTAATTGAAATAATAGATCATCGAAAAGTTCACGAAGCAGATAAATTTCCAAATGCTAAAGTTCAGATAGAGCTTGTAGGTTCTGCTTCTACTTTAGTAACTGAAAAATTTATTCAAAATAATATAGAGATATCTAAGGAATCAGCGATCCTTCTTTGTGGAGCAATTACATCAAATACTTTAAATTTTAAGGGTGGTGTCACAACAGATAGAGATAGAGTTGCATTTGAATATCTAAATAAAATAGCACAATTACCATTAGACTTCGCAAAAGAATTATTTAAATCAAAATCTGATTTATCTGGCGATAAATTGAAAGAAAGAATCCTCGGAGATTTAGCTTGGTTTAATATGGGTAACAAAAAAGTAAGTGTCGCTCAAATTGAAATGGTTGGTGCTGAAAAACTAATAGAAGAAAGATTGAATGAGATAATAGATATTATAGAAGAAACTAAAAATGAAATGCAATTAGATATTATTTTTATGAATATAATTGAACTTGATGAGTGTAAAAACTACTTCATATCTAACGATACTGAAACACAAAAACTTTTAGAGAAAATATTAGATATTAAATTCAATGGGTCTGTTGCAGAAAGACCCAATTTAATAATGAGAAAACAAATTGTACCATTACTAAAAGAAGAATTAGAAAAATAATCTTCATCTAATTGAAATAGTATGGTTTTTGATGAAGTTATAGAAAATCTAAATCAAGTTTTAGAAGAAAAACAACCGTCAAAATTTAGCCCCTCATGGATCTTAGAAAATAATCCACGTGCTTATCGTTATATTTGGAAAAACATTAGAACAGAAACCGATGAAATTGATTGGGATACTGTTACCAGTAATCTTGATAGATCCTTTCAAAAACGTTGGACACGGTATAGATATAAACAAGCAAAAAAATATGAAAATCAAGACGAACTCAATTTAGTTTTAAATAAATATAAAGATAAACTATACACCTTTATATCTCCAGTAGATGAGAAAGATCGAGAGATACGTAATCGTATTATTATTTCATTAGTTCGTATTGCTCAAAAAGGTAATGTTCTAGCTCAAGATGAACTTATAAAATGGATCACATTTGTAATTGATGTTTGGTTAGAAAAATATTATCAAGTATTCAAATGGAAAGGTTATCCTGATGAAGTGGAAGATAAGATTAGAGGATGTATTCGTTGTTATAAATACACAGGTTCTTTTATAGGTTATTTATTTAAAACACTAGAGTATTCAGCTAGGGGTAAACCGCCTCAATGTTCTATAAACGATAAACTTTTCGACGGCGAAAGTGAAAGAATTGACTTTGTCGTACAAGAGACGGAGAGGTACAAATACTCAAGTTATTAAAAGGAATGTTACATATAAGTGTAACTTTACATGCCTTACCTGTGTCACTTTTGTCACTTTTTGTAGTCGCACGAGAAGGGTCAAAATGTTATACTAAAAACATTAGAAATAACATTACTGGGTAATGGATCATTGGGTTCTATTACTTAAACGTTCACCGCAGTGATGTTTTGCAAGCATGCAAAACTACTTAAAGCATATCTTTCCCC
>ERZ1292625.676-Hain-H41-01um-R1-676-length-48237-cov-7_pt1 | contig 48237 bp, 47 predicted proteins | sample MGYA00564400_ERZ1292625 | MGnify/ENA primary metagenome ERZ1292625 (study PRJEB36523, sample SAMEA6512639) | groundwater metagenome | collected 2019-01-08 | study: AquaDiva: Metagenomics assemblies of 32 groundwater samples
TAAAGACAAAATATTTTTTTACCGAAGATGCACAAAATGTATTGACATATTACCAAATGTTTTACAAAACAACATGCTGTCCAAGCACGTGCTTGGTCGATATGTTGTCGTGTGATCTTCCCATACACTCCCGTAATTTCCCGTTAACTCACGTCTGCACCCGGCTTATCTCTTATTTTCTCCTAATTCCTCTTAATCTCTCTTCATCTGAAATCTAAACTCTGTTGTGGTTTGGTCAGTCATAAACCGGTGGGCGCCCGTGGCAAGCTCTATTGTTTGATTAGTCCGTATCTCTTTTCCATCGATCATGATTGTTGCTGTATTTGGTTCGATCGTCACGGTATAGTTTTCTGCCACGATAACCGTCAAGGCATTCGTTGACCGGCTGCCAGCCGGTTTTTTTTCCATATCGTATTGTACACACGCGCCCGATTGACAGCGATATGTTTGGCCGAGGGAGTAGAGTTTGCTTAAGGGTACCCCCGGCGCGGAGGGGTTGCCCATAGGTAAATAATTGGTCAGAAGAAATGCCTTGTCCGCGTCGAGACTTTTCCAAAATACAAATCCCACCCGGTCCATGACGAGGAATTTAGTTTGCCTTGCGATGAGTGACTCCCGAAGTTCACGCTCAAGGCCCGGCCTTGAGGCTAGAAGTTGTCCAAACTCTGCATACGGATGGCAGCAAATAAAGTATCCATCCGGACGGAAGACGTAAGAGCCCACCATGTCATAGACTGACTCATTGGGCTTCGTTATTTTTAACACATCCCGGATGACTTGCAATTGTTCGCTATTTCCCGCTCCCGGCGCCGTACGTTCACGATACTGGAGGAAGACGGAGGAGAGGAGGAGGACTGGGATGGTCATCCCCGCGAAGGCGGGGATCCAGCGTAAATTGGGAACTGGATTCCGGGTCAAGCCCGGAATGACAGATAATGTATATCCCCCCAACACGCTTGCCGCCACCGACAACGGTAGTAAATATTGCACGTACGGCACAGGGAAGATGGCAACGAAGAGGATATTCCCTCCGATAAAAAGTATCCAAAATAGTCCCATGCGCTTATTTGATGGACACGTGTCCGGTACAGAAGACACTTGGTTTGGATGGAAAAATAGGAGCGCGAGCCCGATAATTCCCGATATCCATACTCCGGTATTGACCGCCCATGGGAGGCTCACGCCCCCTTGGGTCAGATAAATGAGGGGATAGGGAGACAGGAGTAGGAGGGGGGAGAATCCGCCCTTACCAATCGTCACTGCGAGAGCGTCTTTCGTGATGCTCGTGATTGCCTGGGGGATGAGATTATTGACGCCCAGATACCCCAAGAATCCCAAACCAACAAGTCCGACTCCTATAAACCATGGGAGCAGGATTTTCAAGGCCACTCCTTTGGCTGTTAACCCTGAGTTTCGAAGGGCAAGGGGTGGCCTTATGAAATTTTGAAATAATAAAAGATACAGAACTGCCGGTAATCCAAAAATAATTTTAGGAAAAACGATCACACTCGCGCCAAACATCACCCCTGATAGCAAAATTTTAGCCTCAAAAGGTCTCACCTTTTGAGGCTGGAAAAGCAACAGAACATTTCCAAAATAAAGAAGGAGCATCACCATGTCCGGTCGGACGTCAATCGTTTTATCGATGGTCACCGGGAAGGTCAGGAAGATGAGGGTGGCAAGAAGTGCAGGTATCGTGTCTGTGATTTTTTTCGTCATCTGATACACCATCCACGCACACAATCCATACATGATACACATGAGGATTCGACTTGCTATGAGAAAGTTTACAGAGTCTCCGGTCAGAGCGAGGAAGGGCGAGAGAAACCACGGGAATCCCGGCAGGATATAAAAGAAAAAATCGCGGTAGGGAATATATCCATGAGTGATGAGCCACGTCCAATGCAGGTAGGCAAACTCGTCCGGATCAAAGGCGCGCGTGATGGCTAGATGTAATCGCATGAATAAAATTATGGCGATGATACCTATTAGAAGGAGATGGAAATATTTTTTTATTTTTTCCATATTTTTATTGTCATAATCATTGGGTTATTGGTCGGATTGGTCAGGATTGGTCGGATTTTTATATTATGTAATAGTATACTACCCCTATGCCGAGAATCACGGTCGAACGGTTTATCGTTGGTTTGATTATCATTGCAGCAATTCTTCTGAGTCTTTCTCAAACGATCCTCTATCTCTGGCAGACGCCTGAGGGCTTTACGTTTCCGCTGATTCATAATTTCGTCGAAGATTATTACCAGTATCTGGATATCATGCGCCAGGGATTCGACGGATGGTGGGGGGCGACCAGTCGATTGACGCCGGAAGTATTGCCGCGCATGATGGTGAGCCTATTCCTTCTTTTATTAGGTCACGCTGCACGGATATTCCATGTGTCGGTTCCCGTCATGTATACCGTCGCCCGTGTCGGCGGAGGGATAGCGCTCATGATTCTTGTCTATCAACTGATCAGGCTGGTATTTCCTCAATCATTTGCCAAACGATTCACGGCCCTATGTATCGTCCTGTTTAGCACTTATTTCTGGGGGTGGGGGAGCGCGGGGCCGGTCGTCGCAACGCTTCCCCATGCATGGACGGAGTTTGACCCCATCTTCCGCTGGTCGTTCGTCCCGCATCACCTTTGGAGTAAAGTGGGGATGCTTGCCGTATTTCTTCTCCTCATCGATGGAGAAACGCGGAGTCGATTCAGAAAACGTATTTATATACTCCTGGTCGTGGCCCTTGTGATAGGTATGGGATTTACCAATCCTGTGGTTTACGTCACCTTCATACCAACCATCATTTTATATGCCGTTCTGACGCTCCATATCAAATCAAAGCTAAGCTTTGAAATTGGAGTGGCCATGGTTGCGGTTGCTGTCGCAGGACTCGTGACGCTTTATCACCGGTATCTGCAAACAAATATTTTCCCGTGGACAAGCTATCTGCTGTGGGAAAAAACATTGAGTTACAAAGTGAATCCGGTTGATTACGCACTCAGTTTTGGGCCAACGCTCGTATTTTTTTTACTCGCCGTTCCCACGATTTGGCGCATGGGGCGGGTAGGGAGCCTTCTCCTTGCTTGGGCGGGCAGCAGCTGGATCATGCTCTATATCGTAGGTCCCTTAGTTCCCGTCACGCCGGAGCGTTACCTCGGCGGCTATCAATTCATTCCCCTTGGCATCGGGGCAGTTGGAGGGATATGGGTGATTGCTCAATGGTTTGATCGCGTCTTAAAGGCCACTCCCTTGGCGTTTGCAAGGGGTGGCCTTATGAAATTTGTATTGATTGTGATTCTTTTCAGTTATTTTTCCATTGGCCTTTATGCCAGTTTCATTGAACATACCGGGTATGTATCGGCCAATCGGAACAATCCACAAGTCTACGTCCCCAATGATTTGATGGATGCATTTGCGTATTTACGTCAAAATAGTCAGTCCGAAGATGTCGTGATGGCCCCGTACGAGATCAGTACAATGATACCGGGACTTACGGGCAGGAGAGTCGTCGCCGGACACGTCATGTTTACCCAGGACGTCGGCGTTAAACGCGCTGCGATCAATGAGTATTTTACGACCCGCGATTCCGCCGCCGCCCAACGCATACTTTCTTCGTTCAACGTCCGTTGGGTGCTTGCGCCCTCCTCATGGATACTTCCCCAAGATATTGGTTTCGTGAAGAGGTTTGGCAATAGAACGTATGCTCTCTATGCTACAAAAAATTGAGCCTCGTCCTTTTTTGATCTATAATCATACAAAGAAAAAAATATGCCACAATCACCGGAACAGGCAGCCGCAGCGAGAATCGAGCGAATCTTTGAAGCAAAGAGATTTGCGACTGATTCCCGAAGCGCAGGGATAGAGCCAACCTTACCAAGGTTTCATGCGCATTTACGTCAAAAGAAGGCTGTGTCGTTAGGACAACCCGTCATGGAACAACCCAAGCGAAAACATCGTTGAACTCTTCATTCATATTTGTCCCTTGCTCATTGGTGATTTTTCCATAGAATAGGGGACATGAGAGATAAAGTATTTGGTTTCCTCATTATCCTCTTTCTTGCGGCCTCCCTTGCCCCTGCGTACTACGAGATCATCCACGCTGATCGCTTGCCACCGATCCGCGAATTTGAACTCGTCCACAACTTTCCCACGGATTTTAATTTTTATTTATCAAGAATCCGGCAGGGGATAGAAGGCAACATCACTGTTAAAGAGCAATATACCAGCGAGCCCCATCAGGGATCATTCATCCACATTTTTTATCTCTTTTTAGGCTGGCTTGGGGCTTGGGTGCGGGTTCCCTGGCACCGGGCCGCGGACGTGTACCACGTGGCCCGTATTGTCTTCGGCGGCCTCCTCCTCGTCCTGATTGCCCAGTTTTGCAAGAAAACATTTGAAACGTGGAGGGTGTCATCCTCGGGCTTGACCCGAGTATCCAGTTTAAAACAAATTCTGGATTCCCGCCCGCTTCGACTCAGCGAGGCGAGCTTTCGCGGGAATGACAGCTTAGGTATTCTTGCCTTCCTGCTCTCCGTCACCGCCTCCACTTGGCCCAAGATTGTGGCCGTTATAAACAACCAGGTCGTCCCGGCAACGCTTGCCAATATCACCAGCTGGCGGTTCGGCGGCTACATGCCATGGTGGTCCGTCATGGATTCGCTCCAACGGATCACGTTCATCCCGCACCTCCTGGTCGGCCAGGCGCTCATTATCTTTTTCGTTATGGCGCTTAGTGATGAAGCGACCATGAAAAAGTCGGGCAACTGGATATTTTTGGGAATTATTACGTTTATCGAAGGCATCATCTTCCCTCCGGGATTATTATTTATCATTGTCACCATTGGCGCCCTATCATGCCTTGAACTGTCAAATAATCTCAAATTGTTAGCTTCGCAAGGCCTGGCCTTGCGAAGCTGGATCATAAAAATTATGATCCCCCGCGCTGTGGCGCTCGGCCTGGGCTTGCCCTCCCTTATCTACCTCTCCCTCATGACCTCCTTTTATCCGTGGAAGCGGCTCGCCGAGTTTGACATCATCAAACCCCTGCCGTTTGACTACATAGAGTATTTGAAGGCTGTCGGACCCATTCTTCCCTTGGGAATTATCGGACTTCTGGTCGCGTTGAAAATGAAAGAACGTCGGATGTTTCCGGCCGTCGCCTGGGTCATTGCGTGGGCACTGCTTCTTTTTATTTTCAAATTCATCCCTGCCCAGTCACCCCTCCGGTTTAGTGAAATGATCCCGCACGTCCCGCTGGCCGTTCTGACGGCATACTTATTCTGGTGGGGATTAGGGGCGAGTATAAAGTATTTAGGAAGAGGTAGAATCATTCTTGCCTATATACTAAATACTATACCCTTACTCCTCATTATTCTCGGCTTGGGCATCATGTTTTCCTCCTTCCTTTGGCAGCGTGATTTTGTCGATCATAAGATGCGGGCGGCCTTCCCCCTGGTCCCTACCGGCAGTTACGTCATGTATCCGCTCAAGGATTTTATCTCGGCCATCCGTTTTATCCAGGATGCCACGACGCGCCAAACCATCATCCTTTCGGAAACCACGGCGGGCAACTATATGCCGGTGTATAGCGGCAATACGGTCTATGTGGGGCACGCCAATACGGTCCGCGCTGAAGAGAAGGAGGCGAAGGTCAAAGAGTTTTTTTCCGGCCGCATGAAACCCGCAGAAACAGAAGCGTGGATGACCCACGAAAATCTTCATTGGGTTTTCTACGGCCCACAGGAGAAAGAGGACGGGGGGATAGGGGACCTCGCAAAAGTTTACCCGTTCATGCAGCAAGCATATAAAAATTCTTTTGTGACGGTGTACCGGTATCCGTAAGATTTTTTTAGGTTATGTCCGCTACATATAGCGTATCGCATTATCGGGAGATCGCAAAGGTAGATGCCCAGCATTTCTGGTTTCGCGCGCGCGGGGCTATGCTTACTGCGCTTATCAAACAGTTGGTACCAAAAGACAAACGGGGTTCGTTTTTAGAAGTTGGCTGTGGGACCGGCATCGTGTTGGGGCAATTACAGGCTTTGGGTTTTAGTGTCACAGGGTTGGACGTCAATCAAACGGCGTTGGATTGGGCGAAGCGCAAGTGTCCGGACGCGCATTTGATCCGTCAATCAATTTATTCCTTTACCAGTCCGCACCGGTTTGGGGCAGTCGGTGCATTTGATGTTCTGGAACACCAGACACAGGATGTCCTATTTTTGAAACGGTGTTGGGCATTGTTAGAAAAGGAAGGGACGCTCTTTCTTACGGTGCCTGCGGGTCAGTGGCTCTGGAGCAGGATTGATGTGATATCGGGGCATAAGCGGCGGTATGAGGTAGAGGATCTGCGGGAGAGGCTGCGTATCGCGGGGTTTCATGTGCAGTTTATGAATTATTGGAATGTTTTTCCTTTGCCATGGTATATGCTTTTTCGGATCTATGCCACCCATCAAAGGTTTGTTCCGACCGTGCCGATGTACCTCCATGTGCCCAATGGTTTTATCAACACCCTGTTGTATTATTTGTTACGGGTAGAACAATTGTTATTTTTTACACTCCCGTTTCCCCGGGGCGCGACACTCGTCGTATGCGCTAGGAAAGTGACGTCATGAATAAGTTCTTTGGACTGGTAAAACCGTATATTCTTCCGGTTAGTATGTATGGTCTGGTCATTGCTCTTGTTTTTGGCCGGGCACTTATCCCCGGAGGAGGCCCGCCTGCCGGCGAGGCAGGGGAGATGATCTGGGGCGATGATATCCACCGGGCGTACTATTTTTACCGGCAGTTTTTTAATAACTTTTTGGCTCAAGGCATATGGCCGTGGTGGAACCCCTATACCTTCGCGGGGGCTCCGTTTATGGCAAACCCGATCGTGAACATCTGGTACCCGCCGACGTGGTTCTTTGTCCTGTTACCCCTCAATTTCGCGTACTCCTGGCACATCGCGCTCCACTTATTGTGGGCGATGATGGGGATGTTCATCCTGCTTCGCAAAATTCCAAATTCCAAATTCCAAATTCCAAAATTGGGCGCATGGATCGGAGGCCTCATCTTTGGCCTGTCCGGCTTCTTCGTGGCCCGCATTTGGGCCGGGCACGTGGATGTCATCGCAGCAGCCAGTTGGATGCCGTGGGTGGTGTCGGCTTTTACACAATTAATGCACGCCCAGGTCGGCGCGTCGTCATTCTCACATCGTCAAGGTCCGCGCCTTTTATCATCCCATCACGACTTTTTTGCCAAGGCCGTGACGATGTTCGAAACGTCGCGCTTCCCCGCGCGCGAATGTGTTATTGCTGCCGTTGTTCTTGCTCTCCAGCTTTTTGCCGGGTATCAGACGATGGCCATGCTGACCCTGGAGGCGGTGGGGATCATGACGGTGATCATGCTCATCGCCGGACGTGCGCCTTTGCGGATGATTGTACAAACGATTGGACGAATCGCATTGAGCGTGGGTATTGCTATCGGGCTTTTTGCAATCGTCCTTCTGCCGCAACAGGAATTATTCCGTCAATCGATCAGGACGTATGCCTTGCCGTATTCCTGGAATGCATACGGATCACTGACGTGGCAAAGTTTGGGGCAGTTCATCAACCCCTTTTTCTTTGGGGATCAGTTGACGTACCGCGGCCCACCGCCCAATTTTGCCGAGCACGCCTTCTTTGTGGGAAGAGGGACGATACTTCTATTGATGATTGCGTTGTCTGCATGGTTTATTCGTACTATCCGCTGGATTAATCCGACCAATCCAACCAATAGCCCAATCCGACCAATTAATGCATCAATGAAGCAATGGAGCAATGGAAGAAGTTGGCTTGTAATCTTTTCGATGATTGCAGGTTTTGGCCTTTGGGTTTCCTTGGGTCCCAATGCGCCGATTGACCTTCAATATATTCTCTGGAATATGATCCCGATGTACCATTTTCTCCGCATTCCGCCGCGACATCTTATCCTCGTCGCCTTCGGATTAAGCGCACTCATCGGTTTGTCCGTTGCCTATTTGAGCGCTTTTTTGTCATCCCGGCCCTTGAGCCGGGATCCAGTTCAAAAAATTTTATATGTTTTTCCCATATTGTTGGCAGTGTTGATTGCAACCGAGATGATTCTTTATTCCCGTCATTTCATCGCGCTGAAGCCATTGCCGGAAACGCGTCATGACGCGGCGTTAATCAACATATTGAAACAAGATAAACAGCCGTATCGTGTGCTCACCAATTTCGGGGCGTGGGCGCCGCCACGGGATAGTTTCGATTTTGACGCGGGGATGCAGTATGGGGTTTTCAACGCGACCGGCTACGACACGATGATCCTCAAGACGTACTATGCATTTATTGATGCGGCAAACGGCGCAAAAAGTCCCAGCATTCTCGAGCACGATGTGCAGATCCCGTACCTCAATGTGTTTTCGAAAGCCACGGATACCCTCAATATTAAATATATTCTTCACCCGCGGGCGTATGATCCGCTCTTCGGGAGTAAGGATCCCCGGTTCCGCCTTATTCGTGAAGATGTCGCGCGTGATTACCGGCTGTATGAAAATACCAGCGCGCTCCCGCGGTTTTATTTTGTCGATAATAAAGGAGGGAGGGTGGAAATTGAGAAATATTCACCCAATGAAATCGTGCTGACGACGCAGTCGGCGGCAGGCGCAACACTCATGAGTTCGGAAGTATATTATCCCGGATGGGAAGGATTTATCGATGGACAAAAGGTAGACATTATGAAGGTAAATAACACATTTCGAGCACTTTTTGTCCCTTCCGGCAATCACACGGTGATCTATCGCTATTCTCCCCGGATTTTTTGGATTGGTGGGGGCATCACGTTGTGCACGATGCTTGCAATCGCTTTTTGGCTGCGTAAACGCTCGTATCGAGTCAATCTATGAAATCAAAAGGAAAAATTGTATTTGTCACCGGATCTTCGCGGGGGATCGGGCGGGCGATTGCGTTGGAGTTTGCCCGTCTGGGATACACCGTCATCATTCATGCATCGCATGCGTCGCGCGAAGCGGTTGAGTCGCTGACCCGTGTCAAGCGGTTATCGTCAAAAAGTGATGCCGTGTATTTTGATGTCACCGATCCCCAGGCCGTTTCGAAAGGATGTGCAGAGATTCTCAAACGGTTTGGCCACGTCGACATCCTCGTCAACAATGCAGGGATCGTCCGCAATGTGTTATTTGCCAAAATGACCACCGAGGACTGGGATATCGTTATGAAGACCAATGTCTATGGCGCGTTTTATGTGACGAAACAAGTGCTTCCTTCCATGATTGCGGCGGGGTGGGGGAGGATTCTCTTTCTTTCTTCTATCAGTGGGGTACGCGGAGATTTTGGACAAACCAATTACAGTGCCTCTAAGGCAGCATTGATTGGTTTGACAAAGTCGCTTGCCAAAGAAGTCGCCCGCTTTGGCATCACGGTGAACGCAATAGCCCCCGGACTCGTGGAGACTGACATTCTCAAAGACGTCCCCGCCTCGTATATGGAAGCGATGATCAAACAAATTCCTTTGGGCCGCAAAGCACGGCCGGAAGAAATTGCAAGCCTCGCTGTCTACTTGGCGAGCCAAGATGCCGGATATATTACCGGCGCTGCCATCCCCGTCAACGGCGGTTGGATGTGATGTGGTAAAATAGACACATGAGAAATTGGTCGGTGGATGAACAGTATCTTAAAAAATTCCCTCTCAAGTATAAGCTTTGGAAACTGATTCAGTCACTTTCGTATGGTCTGGACAATGAGAAGCTAGATAAAAGAGAGGTCGTCAAGCATTGGGATAGAATAAAAGATCAATTAGATCCCGGTCGCAGGGATTATATTCATTTTCTGTTATGGGGCAATCCGTTTTAAGTGATTTTCAAAAAAAAGCTATAGCCATCTTTAGTAAAATCGTTTTAGCCAAAAAGTTTTATTTGGCCGGGGGGACAGCTTTGGCTGAGTTTTACCTTCATCATCGTAAGTCCGAAGATTTGGATTTTTTTACTGAAAAAGAGTTGAATAGGAGTGAACTGGAGCGTTTTGTAGATCTGATCGGGAAGAACATTCCTCTGAGGAAAGTAGAATTCCAACACGGTTTTGGCCTGTATACATATTTCTTTTATCCCAAAGGGGACACGATCAAACACAAAATTGACTTTGGGCAATACCCATTTTCTCTTATTGAGAGACCAAAACTATTCGGCGGACTGCAAGTGGAGACACTCTATGATATCGCCGTTGATAAAGCACATACCATATCCGTGCGTCCACGGCTGAGGGATTTTGTGGATTTATATTCTATATTTCAAGAACACGGCGAGTGGAATCTGAAAGGTCTCCTACGCAAGGCATTTGAGAAATTTGGGATCAAGGTTGATCCTCTGCAATTGGGAGAAAATCTATTTCAAGTTAAAAATCTTGAGGATATGCCGATTATGTTGAAGCGTTTTGACCGGGATAAGATGAAAGAATTTTTTCTCACGGAAGCGAGAAAACTGGAGAAGGGAATTTGGCTCTGAAGCTTGGGGGAACATTACGGGATATTGACCAAGTTTTGGATGACCGTCGCCGGTTTGGAATGGAATACATCAGCTATACGAAGATATACTAGCACTCCTATGATCCAAAGTTTGATGAGACTCCCCACGGTATAGCCGGAGCGGCCGTACTTTCTGGATTCATGACGCACCGGAACGGATGCTATGTTTTTTGTGGCGCGCAGCACAAGACCTGGTAAATATACGAGCGATCCTTTGTACCGGCTGACTTTCCGGGCGACCACACTGGTCATGCAAAAGAAACTCGTCAAGGTGACTCCTGGGGGTTTGCCGAAAATTCCGGCCATGAGATTATGAAGCCTCGTTCCGATGCGGCGGACCGGATCCTCATTTGTTTCATATTGTCCATACACGACGTCCGCGTGTTGCGTATAGAGGGCGTTGAGAAGGACGTTTGCTTCCTCTGGTGGCGTTTGGAGATCATCATCCAGACACAAGACTACGTCTCCCTTTGCGAAGCGCAGTCCGGTGAGGAGTGCATTGTGTTGGCCGAAATTTCTTGTTAGTTGTATATATGTTATGTGTTTGTTTTTTGCAGCGAGTGTTCGGACCACGGCATCCGTGGTATCGGTTGACCCATCGTTGACACAGATGATCTCTATTTGACCAAAATTCCTCAACCTCATGATCCTCGTGGTCAGTTCGCGTACCGACGCGGCGGCGTTATAGAGGGGGATGATGAAGGAAACGAGTTTCATATTACGTAATGCAAGACGACGTCCAATCTGGTCACTTTCGGATGGACGAGGTAGGTGTAGACGTTAAATACGGCCGTATTGTTGAGGGATATCTGTGTTTGTATGGTGGTGCGCCCCCGCTTTTTTAGCCACGAAAACAGTGAGAAATAGAGAAGTTTGCCCAAGCCTTTTCCTACGAGCTTGGGGTCAATGGCAGCAAGGCGTAAATTTGTTCCTTCCTGTTTATTTGCGATGATAAAAAATCCGGCAACAACCCCCTTGTCGTCAATAAATGCAAAGACCTCGTCGGATCCCTTCAAGCTCGACTCGACCCATCCTACGAACCGACTGTTGGACCCTCGTGAAGAAATATTTTTATCCAGATGATAGCGGTCTGCGATGAAAGCTTTCCCAGCGATTTTCCGTAGTTCGGGGAGGTGTTTAGGGAGAGCGGGGACGAGCTGGTACTGCCGGTTTTGATGTTGTGGGAATGATTTTGGATTCCAATTGGTGAGGTCAAAAGATATTTCCACAGCTTCTTCGATTACATAGAAGCCCGAGGAAGTAAGGACATGTAAACGCTCTACTTCAAGCGGAGAAGTTTTCAGAAACAGCAAATCGCCCTTGGTAAGGTTTAGATTTTTTTTAAGTTTTAATAGAAGGTTTTTGGCCGTCTGTTTCGATTTAAACGCAAATTCTTTGATCTCTATAGTGGTATTTTGTAAATACTTCGAGTCCCAGGGTATCAGGGCGTAGGTAAGGGAAGCGTTGCGATAAGTGATGGTCTGGGGAGTGACGTAAAACATTGGACACAAGAATAGTGTGTTTTGTCTTTGTTGACAATAGCGAGGGATGAAACAGCAATTATAGCTTCGCCAAGTCTGACTTGGCGAAGCTAGTTTTTCCCCAGCAGCATGAGGTTCACCCAGAGCCACAGGAATTCAGTGAGTGTGTGGATAAGCCGGGGGAGTGTGAAAAATTGCGATTGCCCATGGAGTCGGGGGAAATGGCTCACGGTCACTTCCGCAAATATTGGACCGCGGAGTTGGGCTTTTTTGACGAGACATACACAGACCGCGCCACTGGTGGTCGTGAGGCGGATCTGTTTGGCGATCTCTTTTCGGATGAGCCGGAAGTCGCAGTCCACATCAATGATGGGGAGCCAAAACATCCAGCGTGCGATAAATTTATACATATTGCCCAAAACGACACCCAGTAATGGATCGTGACGTTCCTCCTTGATGCCGTTGACGAAGCTCACGTCACCTCCCATGAGGGTAAGAAGTCTGGGAAGTTGCCGGATATCATACTGCCCATCCCCGTCGGTGTAGGCGATCAGGTCGCCTTTGGCGGCAGTAAATCCGGACTGTAATACTGCGCCATACCCTTTATTTGTAGCATGGAAGATGAGTTTGAGCTGGGGGAATGTCGTTTTTTTCAATTGGTGCAGGAGTTCCCGTGATCCATCTGTTGATCCATCGTCGATGACGATCACTTCCGGATGGTTCGTGATTTTTTTAAGTGTCACATAGGCATCGTGGACCAGGTTTTTGATCGTCTCTCGGTCGTTGTAGCAGGGGAAGAAGATGCTGATAGAGGGATGGAGCTTGGTGGTCGGCATAGATTATGCTATGAAATATCCCCGGGTAAAAAGGATGATGCAGAAAAAAAGCATGGATACGGTTACGAAGAAATACAGCGTTTTCCTGAATTTCGTTTGCTCTGAAAGAGCCATGGCAAGGGTAAAAAATAACGGGTATAGATGAAGTCCATAGCGGGGCATTCCCTGAAACGTGCCGGTGAAGGATGGGATAAGGATAGATATAGTTAAAAAAATCCAGTAGGAAGCCCTGATTTTTCCGATGGACCAGATTATTGCCCAAGTGTAAAGAGCGACTGAGCTAAGTTCTATCATAGCCACCCAATAGGTGAGTGTGGCAGGGGGATGAAGGAAAAAAATTTTCAGATACCGCCATACTACTTGTATCGGGAACGTGACTTTTTCCTGTCCCCAGACGCTCATAGTCGTAAAAAGTGTCTGCCAACTGCCAAATTGTCCATGGATCCACATCAAATAGCCAAGCATGGTCAATGGGATGAAAAATGCCGCCCAGACGCGATGCTTATAAAGCAGATGCAAACGGAAATTATTTCGGAGAGAGGTAAGGATCGGTTTTATTTGCCATTTATTGTCTGTGGGTAACGCATATTCCACGAGAAGAAATGGAAACAGCGCCAGACCATTTAGTCGCGTCAATGTGGCAGCGGCACCGGCAATCCCTGCCCATACAAAATTTTTTGTCCGTCCCAAGTACAGCGTGAGAGTAGTGAGGAAGAAAAATAACGCATCGTTATAGGTTGCTCCATAAGAATAGGATGTTGGGTAGGTGAGTACGACGGCGATAATGAGGGGAAAGAGGGAAAGTTTTTTGTCGTGTGCTAAAAGTTTGACGACCACAATGAGGGCAGCAGAAAGACTTGCGAGGGAGACGATTTGAGCGGCCAAAACGAAGGGTAGGCTCCACCTTAGGGCGATGAACCGGACGATGACCGGATAGAGGGGGAAAAACGGTTGTTGCCCGGATAAATATCCGTCGCGGGCAATCGCAAGGTAAAAAAAGCCGTCAAAGTTGCCCCAAATACTCACGAGGTACGGGAGATAAAATCCGAAATTTTTATACTGCGGATCACGCCAAATAGTGTACGCCAATTGGAGAGGGAGTATTTGTGTGGCGAATGTCGCGAAAATAAGTGTGATTACCTTCCAGAGAAGTACTCCGATTATCAACGTACGCCCAACGGTACGCCATGTGCTGTATAGTATCATTACTGGGTATGGTATCACGCCGTTTTTTTAGAAGAAAGAGCATGATCAATCCTGACGTAATATGGATTACATCAGTTGCGGGGTTATTGGTGATCATGGGTACTATGATTTCACGGTTGCCCAGTCCGAGAGATTTTACCCCACCGTCTATCGGCATCTCATATCCGGATGAGGGAGCAACTGTTCAGGGGAATGTCGATATCGGGGTGCATGCGACTGATTCTAGCGGTATAGACCGTGTGGAAATTACCCTCAATTGTACGCAGCCAATTGCAAATTTTACGCATCCCCCATACACGATCGTCTGGGATACGACACCATTGGCCGTCAAACGCTACCAACTCTGCGTCACGGCATGGGATGCGGCGGGATTGAGTTCGCGCGTCACACGGGACGTATTCGTGACGTTGCAAAAGCCAATCATGGCGATACAATGAGAGGCGATGAGAATACTCAAATATCCATTCGTTGTCCCTGCGTTTTTTTATCTCGCCGTTGTGTTCTCCGTCTTTTGGCCTATCCTGTGGCCACCGGCAGGGACTCTCGTTTTTGGCGATGATATCCATCGGTCCTATCACTTTTTTCGGCAGCTGTTTGCTGATTCAATTTCTCGGGGCGAATTTCCCTGGTGGAATCCGTATCTGTTTTCCGGTGAACCGCTGATTGCCAACCCATCCTTGGCGTTTTGGTATCCCGTTAATTGGCTCTTTGCCCTCATCCCGTATCGCTTCGTCTATTCCTGGATCATACCCCTTCACATTTTCTGGGCGATGATGGGAATGTACACCCTCGTACAGGGTATGACAAACAGCAAACAACAAAGAGCAAAGAGCAAACAGTTTTCTCTTATCCGTTCTCTGTTCTCTGTTATCTGTTATCCTTTTTCCTTAGGTCCCTGGCTTGCCGGTTTCATCTTTGGTCTTTCCGGTTTTTTCATGGGCCGGGTATGGGAAGGGCACATTGAGCTTATTCTTTCGGCTTCCTGGATGCCGTGGGTGGTAGCGGCATTTGGGCAGTTGGCGCGCGCTGAGGTCGGCATGCCGTCGTTTTCGCATCATCAAGGTCCGGACCACTCATTAGCCCATCGAAGTTTTTTTGCCAAGGCCGTGATGATGCTCAAAACGTCACGCCTTCCCGCACGCGAGATTGTACTGACGGCAATCGTATTCGCCATGCAGATACTCGCCGGCTACCAGACGATGGCGCTTCTTACATTGGAGGCAGTGTTCATTATTGCGTTGTTTCAAAGCATTGCGATGAAGAGTTTTCAACCATTACTCCGAACTGGTCTTGCTGGTCTTACTGGTCTTGCTCTTGCCGCTATTCAGATTCTCCCCGGACAGGAATTTTTTCGGTCAAGCATCCGGACATACGCACTCCCGTATACCTGGGCGGTGTTTGGTTCGTATACGATAGAGAATCTCAAACAGCTCTTTGATCCATTTTTCTTCGGATTCCCATGGAGCTATAAAGGCCCCAGTCCAAACTTCGGAGAAATGGCCGCCTACATCGGAAAAGGGGGATTGCTCTTGGCCTTCATTTCGATCTTTGTATTTGTTATTCAGTTATTTCAAAAGGTATTCAAACGAAGTAACCCAGTAACGAAATCACAAGTCAGTAAATATTCGTACTTACTAAGTAACGAAGTAACGAAATTGCTAACTAACCAGAGCCAAATAGTAGTATTTGGCGGTGCGATGCTCTGTGTTGCCATCTTTGGTCTGTGGGTATCGTTTGGGTGGAACGCGCCAATTGACCTCAATAAAATGCTTTGGGATATCGTTCCTATGTACAAATACCTCCGCATCCCGTCCCGTCACCTTATTCTCTTTGTCTTCGGCATGAGCGCCCTCGCCGGCTTGGGATTCCATCAGATTATCAGATACCTTAGCTTCGCAAGGCCTGGCCTTGCGAAGCTGGCTGTTTTGATCATTTCATTGGTTATTATTGTTGATATGCTCTGGTTTGCAAAAGTATTTGTTCTATTGCGTCCCGACCCGGTGACGCGGCATAATCAGGAATTAGTCTCCTATCTTCAAAAAAATGTAGGTCTTGCACGAATCCTCCCCAACTTTAACGTCGGCATGGGGACGCGTGATGCTCTGGATTTTGACGCCGCGATGGGGTACCGGATGTATAGCGCCTCGGGTTATGATCCTGCCATCCTTCGCAATTATTATGAATTTGCCGCGGCCGTGGCAGGGATAGAAAACCCCGATGTCCAGCAAACCGACGTGCAGATTCCGTATCTCTTGCCTGCTTCCCGATACACGGACTTTCTCAACGTCAAATATATGTTTGTTCCGTCCTGGTTTGACTCGGTGGCCGGATCACACCCCAAATACAAACTCGTCATGGAGGAAAACAAAAAAGATTACTTCCGGCTGTATGAAAATACTCAAGTATTACCTAGATTTTTTCTTGTACCCACACTCGTAGGTTTGCCCAATAGGGATGCAATCGCCCGCGCAATACGGATGGGGGAGCACGATCCGGGGAAGGTCATCCTCGGGCAAACGAAAGATATTCCGGCTGGATTTACCGCTGATTGCGGCACGCAAAAACTTCCGGCGGTTACTGTCATCTCCTATTCAATGAATAAAATAATTTTGGAAACGAATGCACCCTGCAATGCATTTTTAGCAACGAGTGAAGTCATGTATCCGGGGTGGCAAGCCACGATTGATGGTAAAGGATCAAACTTCATTGAAGGCAACCTGGCCTTCCGCACGATCCCAGTGCCCTCGGGCCGCCACACCATCATCATGACCTTCCGGCCAACAGTATTTATTGTGGGTTTCTTCGTGAGCATCGCGGCCCTTCTTGGCAGTTTGATTTGGATGAAAAAAACGGTATCCTAGCGTGGGAAGGAATGAATATGTTTGCTGTTTCCTCATTACATACTTATCGATCAACCAAGATGGTGCCTTTGGTAAAAGCGGCATCATTCGTGAGAAGTCTCCGTAAGCAAGGCAAGACCGTCGGGCTTTGCCATGGGGGGTTTGACCTTCTCCATCCCGGTCACGTCAAACATTTCGAGTCCGCTAAAAAGCATTGTGATGTGCTGGTGGTATCCGTGACGAGCGACCGGTTTGTGGAGGGCCGCAAGGGCGCAGGCCGGCCCATATATCCGGATCAACTCCGGGCGTACATGATCGCAAGCCTGGCAGTGGTGGACTACGTCGTCATTACGGATTTTAAACTTGGCGTGGACGTCATTCATGCGCTCCAACCGTCTCTCTATATCAAAGGTTCAGACTTTGTCGGGAAACAGACGCCTGGCATCACCGCCGAGCGGGAAGCGATTCAATCGGTCGGCGGCACGATGGTCTATACCAAAGACCCCAAACTTTCGACGAGCGCAATCATCGAGCACATCCGGAAATCATGAAAAAGTTTCTTCCATTTTTCCTGTATGCCGTTCTCATTGTTGTCGTATTTTGGGGTGTGCTGGTGCCCCCGGAAGGAAAAATACTTTTTGGTCCGGATATCACGCGGTACCATTATTTTCAGAGGCAGTTTTTAGGATCAGTACTTCGTGAGGGGAGTGTGCCGTGGTGGAATCCCTACACCATGATGGGAGTTCCGTACCTCGAGCATCCGCAAATTCCTTTTTGGTACCTCCCCAATCTTCTGTTTGTGTTGTTGCCGGTGAATGTCGCAATGTCCTGGTATATCGCTCTCCACCTATTTATCGCGATGGTGGGAATGTACACCCTGCTTCGCAGGGAATTATCCAATAATCCAATAATCAAATTATCCAATGAAAAACAAGAACCCATTCACTTATTTACTCATTCACCCATCACGCAACTCTCCGCTTGGGCTGCGGGCGTCGCTTTTGGACTGTCTGCGTACTTTGTGGCCCGGATTCCTGCCGGGCACATCGATATCATTGCCGCTTCCTCGTGGATGCCAATCGTCATTATTGCATTTTTCCACCTCATGCGCGCCCAGGTCTCCGCCAGCCGGCGGATTCCCGCGCGCTTCATCGCATTGGCCGGAATTGCATTTGCCATTCAACTTCTCGCCGGACATCCGATGGTTGCGGTGTTTACGCTGGAGGCGGTTTTTATTATCACCGTGATTCACGCTATTCCTGCTTTCGCTTCTGCTTCTACTCTTACCACTGGCCTTGCTCGTGTTGCTCGAGTTGCTTTTACTGCTGGTCTTGCTATTCTTACTGGTCTTGCTTTAGCTGCTATTCAAATCCTCCCCAACGCCCAATTTATTGCCCACAGCATCCGGACGTTTCCGTTTCCGGACAGCTGGGCGCAGCTTGGCACGCCGACGATTGGACACATGCTAGAATTTCTCGATCCATTTTATTTCTATTCGCGACTCCCAGACTCGGGATTTGGATTTGAGCACGTGGGCTATATCGGAAAAATACCGTTATTATTTGCCATGATAGCCATCGTGTCCTGGATTGTAGCCAAGAGGAAACGGTGGGAAGTTCCTGCGTTTGTTATGGTTTCATTCTTTGGTATCTGGATGTGGTTGGGTAATAATGCGCCGTTTGATCTTTTTTCTTGGGTGCGTTCTTGGATGCCTCTCTACAGTCAGATCCGTATTCCTGCCCGTCACATCATACTATTTGTGTTTTCGGCAAGCGTGCTGTTCGGATTAGGACTCAACGTTATTCAGTCAAAAGCAATTCAGATAATCGCGACCGTTTTATTGCTTGTTGAGCTTGTTCCTTTTGCCCGCCATCACCTTTCTTTGGTGCCTACGCCAGACAAGGCCCAGGACAGCGAACTGACTTCCACTCTTACGAGTGATCACAGTCTCTATCGTTTTCTTCCTGATTTTTATCACGGCGATCCCATGCGGGATGTGTTGGAATTTAACGCGCCGATTATCCATAAAATCCAATCCGTGTCCGGCTATGATACGCCGCCCATCCGGAATATGTATGAGTTTTTGTTGAGTGTAAACGATTACCGGCTTTCTGATGTATTACCATACACCGAGTCCATCCCGCCGTTTCGTGCCATCACCTCACCGTACCTTAACTTCCTCAACGTTAAATACATTCTTGTACCGATAGTCCAAGATCCGATAAAAAGAATCCAGACAAAGCAGTTTTCGTTGATTAAAGAAAGTGCAACGCGAGGATGGAGGGTATATGAAAATAAAAACGTAATGTCTCGTTTTTTTATCGCAACGAACATGCAAAAAGAATCGAATAGGGGAAGGGTGTTATCAACAATCAAGCAGGGGAGCGTGGATCCAAAAACAACTATTGTAGTGGATGAAAATTCTGTAGATACGTCAGGGTTTTTTCCGGATTGTCCGGAGGGAACGACTGGCAATATTTTGGTTGAGTCCTACGGATATGGAACGATTCGTCTAACCGCCAACACGCTTTGCAACGCGTTTCTCGCCACAAGCGAAGTCATGTATCCCGGCTGGACGGCCGCGATTGATGGGAAATCAGTGCCGGTTTTTGAAAGCAACGCAGCCTTCCGGACGGTGTATCTGCCCCGAGGCACCCACACCATCGTCTTTTCCTACCGCCCGACAATCGTACTTTGGGGAGCCATGATAAGCATTTTAACCATTTTTGTAATATTTCTAGCTTCGCAAGGCCTGGCCTTGCGAAGCTAACTGTTTTTAGATTCCGTCTTATTCCACATCGATCGTTGAGTCGTTGAGGATATATGCAGCATTTTCATTTTGGTCAAATCCTTCAACGAAAGACTCGTAGGATGTCGGTACTTTTTTTCCAAATTGACTGAGTATTTCATTTGGATTTACCCATTTAGTCTGTCGCAGAGCCAAATATTCCCTGTATGAACTATATTCCCAGCTTCGCAAGGCCTGGCCTTGCGAAGCTAAGTCTTTTGGTTTTATAAGACTGATCGGGTTTCTGTGAATGTAGCGCGTGAGGTAGAGTAGCTGCTCATCAGAATTAATCAATACCGCTTTATAGACTCCTTGAAACAGCGGGCCGACTCGTTTATATTTTTTGTTGAAATACATGGTATAGCGAGTGCCCAAGGAATTGAGAAAACGATCAATAATGTCTTCATCTTGTTGGTGAACGAGAAAATGAAAATGATTGGGCATGAGGCAGTATGCGAGAAGCGATAGACTTTCATGAAAGTTATTCAGTCTGAGAAGTTTTATGGCTTTATCTTTGGCACGCCATGGTGAAGTCTCGTCCATGATGGTTGCCCGAAGCGCAATTTCATCTTTTGGTTCTAAATAGGTTTTGAGATAGGAGAGGAATACACCATAATCTTGTCGATCTCGAAAAATCTTTTGTTTATCAACGCCTCTGTTGTACAGGTGATACCGGGCGTCTGATGCATATTGTTTCGTTCGATTTTTCGCTGGCATATCTTCAACTTATCATAGAATTTCTAGCTTCGCAAGGCCAGGCCTTGCGAAGCTAAGATTTCAGATTATTAGGAGTAATTTTTGAAATGACGACACAATGTGGACAACATAAAAGCGAATACTAGACTTTGATACCTTCAACGGATAATATCTTGATGAGGCCTCTAATCATGAATACTAATCCAACTACCCATAAATTTGTTGCAGTGCTCAATAAGAAGATCGAAACCGGCAAACTCATGAACGGGTTGGGGCATATGGCTGCCGGTTTATCTGCGCTTGTTCCGGATATAGACGCAATGCGATTTGACAGCTATATCGATAAGGACGGTGGGGTTCACCCAAGTATATCCGATAATCCATTTATCATACTATCGAGTGATAACTCCAACCAGATCCGTACGTTGAGAAACACCCTCAAAGAACATGCGATCCCGTATACAGATTTTACCAGCACCATGACCGTTGGCACGTTTGCAGAACAAAAACAGAGAACAAGTGAAACAATAGAAGCAGAACTTGAATATTACGGCATCTGTTTTTTCGGTGATCGGATGGTACTTTCCGAATTAACAAAGAAATTTTCACTTTGGAGATAATCTATCAGAATAATATTCTACAACTCACTATGCTTACAGATGCTGAAAAAAAGAAACTGAAATCCGCAGTAATGGACGCCATGAAGCACGCGTATCCCAAGGGCGCCGTCACAACGTACGCCGCGGCGGTACTCACAAAATTAGGAAATATTTACAGCGCGGCGCAATATTTTTCCGACACGTATTCGCTTACGCTTCACGGTGAGCAATGTGCCCTAAGTCATGCGGCCGTCCATGGAGAAGGGGAGATCGTCGCCATGGCAGTCTCGAGCAATGAAAAGCTTGCAAAAGGAGAGTTTTGCTATCCTTGCCACATGTGCAAACAGCTTCTATACGAAAGCCAGCGCCGGTCAAAATTACCCATGACGATCCTGCTCCTTAATCAATCGGGAGAAGAAAAAGAACTTCTCCTTGACGAAATGCTCGGCTCCTACCTCTGGCCGAAGTGACCGTATCAATTATTTAGCTTCACCAAGTCAGACTTGGCGAAGCTAGTTTTTTCCCACATAGTATTTTTTACATGCTTCGCGATCTTTGATTGCACAATCAAAGTGGAGTGGTATATTATGACAGCCATGCAGGAATCCATTGACCGTGTACAGTTTCTCTCTACGTTTTCCAAAACCCACAGTGCCCAGTCCGTTGTCGATCAGTTGACCAAACTCAAGTCAATGAAGATCCTCGTCATCGGCGAGGCGATTATCGATGAATACCACTATACGAGCCCGATGGGGAAATCTTCCAAAGAGCCGTTGGTCGTCCACCGCTACGCGCGGGAAGAATCCTTTGCCGGCGGGGCTCTTGCCACCGTCAACCACACCGCGGCGCTATCGGACAACGTGAAACTCGTCACGCTTTTGGGTAAATCCCCGTCGTATGAAGCCTTCATCAGATCGCATTTGCAAAAAACCATTCGGCCCAAGTTTTTTTCCCGGGAAGGGTCGACGATCATTAAACGTCGGTATATCGACCAATACGCGAACCAGAAATTATTTCAGGTGAGCTTCATCTGGGATGACATGATTACGCCGCAGCTGGAAAAGACCATTGCGGTTTATCTCACCCGCGAGCTCCCCAAGTATGATTGCGTCATGGTCAATGACTTCGGTCATGGATTTTTGACGTCTAAACTCATCCGGCTTATTGCCCGCAAATCGAAGATTCTTGCTCTGAATGTGCAAGCCAACAGTGCCAACTATGGCTTTAACATCGTCACCAAATATCCACGTGCGGACATCGTCACGACCGATATCCATGAGATCAGACTTGCCACCCATGACCGCTATAGCGATATCTTGAAGCTGGCCCGTAGTATCGCACGGCATCTGCACACGCAGACGTTAGTAGTCACCCGCGGCCCGCATGGCGCCACGGGGTATACGAAGGACAAAGGGTTTGTGGATGCGCCGGCCTTCACGGATCGGATTATCGATCGAGTGGGAGCAGGTGACGCATTATATTCCGTCATCGCGCCGTGTTTGGCCAGTGGTATGGATTTAACCACGGCATTATTTATGGGGAACGTTGCGGCGGCCATCAAAATTCAAACCGTCGGCAATAAGATGCCTGTGACGTTTGACGATCTGAAGGAGTTTATTGCAAAGCTTTTAGCCTCGTAAGGTACTACCTTGCGAAGCTGCAAGGTAGTACCTTGCAAACTTGTATATGACTATTCTCGTTACTGGTGGCGCAGGCTACGTAGGAGCTCTCCTCGTTCCCATGTTGCTCAAAAAAGGCTATCACGTCCGTGTATTGGATCTGTTTCTCTATGGTGATGTGCTCCCGCCTCACAAAAATCTTGAACTCGTGAGCGGCGACATTCGGGAAGGTAGAGTGATCAAAAAAGCATTGAACGGTGGGATCGACACCGTTATCCATCTGGCGTGCATCTCCAACGATCCGAGCTTTGAGCTAGATCCCGCTTTGGGAAAATCCATTAACTATGACGCGACCATTCAACTCATTGATTTGTCAAAACAGGCAGGTGTCAGGCGGTTTATCTATGCTTCCAGTTCGAGTGTCTACGGCGTAAAGAGCGAAAAAAATGTCACGGAAGATTTGCCTCTCACACCTCTTACGGATTATTCCAAATATAAAGCGCTTTGCGAAGAGTATTTGTTGAAACTTCAGGATAAGAATTTCACCCCGGTCATCATCCGGCCCGCGACGGTGTGTGGGTTTAGCCCCAGGATGCGCCTTGATCTCACCGTCAACATTTTGACGATCAGCGCGTTGGTCCATAAATCTATGACGGTTTTTGGAGGATCGCAGAAGCGGCCCAATATCTATATTGCGGATATGTGTCGCGCGTATATCAGATTATTGACAGCCCCCAAGAAAAAGATCGCAGGGAAGATTTTCAATGCAGGATTTCAAAACTATACCGTGATGGAGTTGGCAAAAATGGTCAAGCGGGTTCTCGGAGATCCTTCCATTGCTATTGATGTCAAACCCACGAGCGACAATCGTTCCTATCATATATCTTCCGCAAAAATGAAAAAGGAGCTGGGATTTGAGGCTAAACACACGGTCGAGGAGGCGATAGGAGATATCAAAAAAGCCTATGAAAAAGGATTACTGCCCGACGCCCTGACGGATAGCCGATATTATAATATCCGCATGTTGTCATCCTCGGGCTTGACCCGGGGATCCAGTTCTTTGTCAAAGATGGATTCCCGCCTTCGCGGGAATGACAGGTGAATATAGGTGAATCTATGAAAATAGATAAAACACTGTTTTATCAGACGCTTCGTATCCGTATGGTGGAGGAGGCGATAGCCCGCGAGTATCCCAAACAGGAAATGCGCTGTCCCACTCATCTTTGTATCGGGCAGGAGGCGATCGCCGCAGGCGTTTGTGCGGCTCTGGCAAAGGAAGATGTTGTTTTTTCGACCCACCGTTCCCACGGGCATTACCTGGCAAAGGGCGGCAATTTGCCGGCAATGATTGCGGAACTCTATGGTAAAGCGACCGGTTGTTCCGGAGGTATCGGCGGCTCGATGCACCTTATTGACTTGAAAGCGAATTTTTTGGGGGCTGCGCCCATCGTTGCTTCCACGATTTCCGTCGCCGTGGGTGTCGCGTTTGCCCGAAAGATGCAAAATAAGCCAGGAATTGTGGTTGCATTTTTTGGCGACGCGGCAGTCGAGGAGGGGACGGCGCATGAAGTCATGAATTTTGCGGTTCTCAAGCGCCTTCCGGTGCTCTTTGTGTGTGAAAACAATTTATACTCAACAGTCACTCATTTACGTGATAGACAGCCCCGTCGTCCTATCGCTGATTTTGCCCGCGGTCATGGCATGAAGGCTTTGACCATAGATGGACAGGACGTACGGCAGGTTTTTGCCCGCGCGAAAAAATTTGTAGATACTGTCCGCAGCGGAACAGGGCCAATGTTCCTCGAATGTCTTACCTACCGCTATCGCGAACACTGCGGCCCCAACGAAGACGGGCCTGCATTGCGTCCCGCCGCGGAACTCATGCGATGGAAACGGAATGATCCGGTGGTGGGTATGACACGATTTTTTAAAGAAAAAGATCTTGATGCCATGCGAGAAAAGATAGGTAAGGAAATCCGGGATGCATTTACGTTTGCCCGTCAGAGCCCGTTTCCTGTCGTGAATATGAGGGATGACCATCTTGTCTATAAGGAGTCCCGGCCATGAGGAAGCTCACCTACGCCCAGGCCATTAACGAAGCTCAAGCGATTGCCCTTACCCGGGACAGCAGTGTTTTTCTCATCGGAGAAGGCGTGCCGGATGCTAAGGGAATTTTCGGTACTACCGTGGGCCTTGCGGACAAATTTCCTGGGAGAGTCCTGGATATGCCGGTAGCCGAAAATGGGATGACCGGCATTTGCGTGGGCGCGGCGATATCTGGCATGCGTCCGATTATTGTGCACGCCCGGATGGACTTTACCCTCATGGCTTTTGACGCGATTGCCAATACTGCGGCGAAATGGTTTTTCATGTTCGGACAACAGCAAAGCGTTCCGATTGTCATCCGTATGATTGTAGGACGGGGATGGGGACCGGGGCCGCAGCACGCCCAAAGTTTGCAGGCGCTCTACTCCCACATTCCGGGACTCAAAGTGGTTATGCCCACTGTTCCCTCTGATGCGAAGGGTTTGTTTCTGTCTGCTATTGCCGATAACAATCCGGTTATATTCATCGAACACCGCTGGCTCCATGGGCTGACGGGAGATGTGCCGAACGGTTATTACACTGTTCCAATTGGCACCGCGCGGATTGCCCAAAAAGGAAACGATGTGACGATTGTGGGAGCATCGCATATGACGATAGAAGCCATCCGTGCCGCGAAAGCGTTGATGGGAGAGGGAATTCATGCGGAAGTCGTAGACCTGCGGTCCGTCCGTCCGCTCGATCGTGAGACAATTCTCCGATCCGTGAAGAAAACGCATCGTTTGATCGTCGCCGATACCGGCTGGAAATCCTTTGGCATCGGGGCAGAAATTGTGGCGATGGTTGCCGAATCCGGTATACGGTTGGCGGCGCCACCGCTGCGCATCGCTCTTCCTGATCTGCCCACCCCCACGAGTTCGGCATTGGCTGCCTCGTACTACCCGACGAGCGTTGATATCTTTAGGAGCGGCCTCGTTCTTGTTGGAAAAAAACAATCCTTTGTCGATCGTGCAACAGCGCGCTATTCCTCTGCCGTCACCGGTACCCCCGGCTATGCCGCCGACCAACCCGACCCCACCTTCCTCGGCCCATTTTAGCTTCGCAAGGTACTACCTTGCGAAGCTGCAAGGTAGTACCTTGCAAAATGAATTCCAGGGAGTATACTGAAGCGAAACACTATGCCGGCAAAGAATTCTGTTAAGGAATTTGTATCTGATTCGTATTACCATATATATAACCGCGGGGTGGAGAAACGAACGATTTTTCAGGATCCCCAGGATTATGCCGTATTTCTTTCTTATTTAAAAACGTATTTACTCCCCAAAGATGAAATTGCGCTGCGATCAGTTATTACCGATCAAAAACGTTCGTATAAAGAAAAGGATCTTGCCCTAAAAGCGCTAAAACTCAATAATTTTTCTGATTCTTTAAGACTGATTTCTTACTGTCTGATGCCGAATCATTTCCATTTTCTCGTGAAACAAACAGAAGCCATGACGATTGATCGGTTTATGCAGTCATTTTGTACCCGCTACACACTGTATTTTAATCGTAAATATCGGAGAGTTGGGGGTTTGTTTCAAGGATTGTATAAAGCGGTTCGGATTACGACAGATGAACAGCTTCTTCATGTATCTCGATATATCCACCGTAATCCTATAACTTTAGCTTCGCAAGGTACTACCTTGCGAAGCTATACGTATTCATCATACTTGAAATTTCTTAGCGATATTCATGTAGCATGGGTACATCCGGAGGATATTTTAGAATATTTTAATAAATCCGGATACAAAGGATACCAAAAGTTTGTTGAAGGTCCGGCAGAAGAGGAAAATCTGCGGTTAATTCTTACGATGACCCTTGATGATGAATAATTTAGCCTCGCAAGGTACTACCTTGCAAACATTGTAAATACATTGCGTTGTGCGCCTCTCCATGCTAGAGTATGCGATATCGTATGAAACCACCTTCATGGAAATTGCCCTACGCGTATCTCAAAAAACAGTTCGAACGGCCGGGCACGTATCTTAAAAAAATTGAAGCGGTTGCCCGTCGCGGGGATTTTACGCTCGGGAAAGAGGTCGCTGTTTTTGAAGCGCAGGCTGCCAAAATGCTGGGCGTCAACCATGTTATCGGCGTGGGCAACGGGACGGACGCCATATATCTCGTTCTTAAAGCTCTTGGTATCGGGGCAGGGGACGAGGTTATCACTGCTCCGAATAGTTTTGTGGCGACTGCTGCGGCCATTGCATTAACGGGCGCCCGGCCGGTATTTGCCGATGTGCGGGATGACTATACTATCGACCCCCAACTCGTTGAAAAAGTAATCACAATAAAAACAAAAGCCATCATTCCCGTCCACCTCACGGGTCAGCCCGCGGATATGAAGCCAATTATGGCCATCGCCAAGCGCCACAATTTGGCAGTTGTCGAGGACGTGGCGCAGGCATATCTCGCGCGCTACGACGGCAAATATCTGGGAACCATCGGGACGGCGGGGGCCTATAGCTTCCACCCGATGAAGATTCTCCACGTCTGGGGCGACGGCGGGATGATTGCGACCAATGATGCGATTCTCGCCGCCAAACTTAAGCTCTGGCGCAACCACGGTTTAAAGACGAGAAACGAGGTTGAATTTTTTGCCCATAACAGCAGACTGGATACCATCCACGCCGCGATTGCTTCGGTCCTTTTGCCCCAGATGCCTGGTGTGGTCCAAAAGCGCCAGGCACTTGCCCGGATGTATGACCGGCTCCTTAAGCCGCTTGATCAGTATGTGCATGTACCCGATAGAAATCTGTGTGTTGCTCCCATAGTTCATACGTACACCAATTATGTCGTGATGGCCAAACGTCGGGATGAACTGATCGCGTATCTTGCCAAACAGGGGATAGAGGCCGTCATCCAATATCCTATCCCCATTCATTTGCAGAAAGCCGCCCGGTATTTGGGATACAAAAAGGGAGATTTTCCTGTTTGTGAGCACCAGGCCGATGAAATCGTCACCCTGCCGTGTAACCAATACATGACCACGAAGGATGTGCGCTTTGTTGCCGATACAATGCGCGCGTTCTATGTCAAGCGCGCGATAGCGATATGATGTCAATTTTCCGTTCTTACGTCCTGGGTCTTACGTCTTACGTCCTACTATGAAAGACGGAGTCAGCATCATTATGCCCGCGTACAATGAAGCCGGCAATCTCGTCCGTGCTGTTGCGTCGGCCTCGCAGGTATGTAAAAAACTTCATGTCCCCTATGAAGTTATCGTGATTAACGATGGCAGTCATGATGATACCGGTCATGTGGCCGATAGGATCGCCAAACAATCCGTGCATGTCCGGGTGATCCATAGTCCGACCAATCATGGATTCGGATACGCATTTCGCGTAGGTCTTGCCCGCACTGTGTTTGCCTTTACGACGCTATTCCCCAGTGACAACGAGATGAAGAAAGAATCCTTATCCGATCTTATCCGGGCCCGCCGTCGCGCGGATTTTATCAGTGCCTATATGGCCAATCCGCTCATGAGGACGATGGATCGGCGGATCATTTCTCATGTATTTGTGACCATCTGTAACATTCTGTTTCACCTGAGTCTCCGCTACTACACGGGTCCGTTTATTTGTAAAACATCCCTTGTGAAACAAGCGCACCTGACAAGCGACGGCAATACGTTTCTCGCAGAGCTGCGCGTACGTCTCATTGGACGCGGGGCAAGCGTCCTGGAGATTCCGTTTTTGTTTGAGCCCCGCAGATCCGGGGTCGCTTCCGTATTTCGATGGAAAACCATCTATCATACGATCAAAACGGTCGTCGATCTCCTCGGTGAAGACTTGCGTGGTACGTTGAGAAACTGAATTCAATATGGCTCTCTTGTTTGTCAGTATAGTCTGTTATCTTCTTACGGCTTTTGTCCATGTCCTCCTTCATCGGGCGTTTGCGTTTGGGTTCGGGAAACGGACAAAAAACAGTTTTTGGGTTTTTGTTCCCGGGGCACTCTTCACAGCCTGGATACTCTATTTGATTCCGTTCTCGGACATCCATTTGAGCGCGCTTCTGTTGTACGTATTGTTATCCGCGGCCCACTTTTTGTTTTTTATGAGCTTCTTTTTTGATGCCAGGAGTCCCTCGGCGAAACTATTATTTCTCATCCGCCGGCACGGGCCGATCACCCGGGATGAAATCCTTACGCACTTTTCTGATGACGAGACGGTTCTCAACCGCGTGAATACATTAGTGTATGAAGGGTATCTTGTAGCGCGGGGAAGCCGTCTCTACGCGGCGCCGAAAGCGATCCCTATCGCACAGTTTATGGCCTGGTACCGGCGGCTCATGAAGTGGGAAAGGGGAGGATAAGATGGATATTTCGATCATTACGGCTGCGCTGGGTACATTTGTTACATTCCTGATCGTTCATGTCATCGTCCTCCGGCGGATATCGGACCGCGCCGTCATCCTTACATTTTGGATGACGTATGGAGCTGTGGGCATGATTCTCTATACCCTGCTAAGTATTTCGGCGTTCATCATGGGAATGAATATCTCATCAGTGGTTTTTGCCGTGGTTGTATCCGGAACACTCTATACGCTTCTCGTCGGCAATTATTTTATGGGGATTTTTGGCCTCATGGAGTCTTCGATCAGGATGCGCGTTTTGGGCGAGATCGCTCGGGCGGGGAGCCAAGGCATATCCCAGCGAACGCTCCTCGCGCAGTATAATCATACGAAGATCGTCGATAAGCGGCTCGCGCGGTTCGTCGCATCCGGCGATATTGAACTTGTCCGTGGGGCGTACGTGTCGCGCAAACCATTTACCTTTTTTCTTCTACCGGCATTGGTCTTGCGTTTCGTATGGTGGGCCTACGGGAGGACGAACATTGTATATGTAAAATAATGATATGACTCGACAAAAAAAAACGATATTGACTCTATTCCTGCTTGGTTTGTTGTTCCGTCTGTTTTTGGCATTCAACGCATACGACACGATTGTCTTTGATGCAAAGGGCTACTCGGATTTTGCCATACAGTTCTTGAGTGGCAAATGGCCCATTGACTGTTGTGCCAAAAACATGGGCTACGGCGCATTTCTCGCGCTTGTTTACAAGTTCTTCGGGATTGAAAATCTGACTGCTGTCCGTCTAGTCCACATTGTCTTTGATCTTGTTTCCGCCCTTCTTCTTTTTGAAACCGCCAAAAAACTATTCAATCAGAAAGCAGCGTTGTTCTCGTTTACTATGTATCTGTTTAACCCCTTTACTGCGGCATTTACCGGGCTGGTACTTGCTGAAACCGTGAGCATATTTTTGGTCTCGCTTCTGTTCTATATCCTCTCGCGGGCAGGATGGAAGTCCAGCCCGATACTCTGGTTGAGTTTCGGTCTGACGGCCGGCCTCCTGCTTTTTACCCGGCACTCCTTCTACTATTTCCTCTTTGTCTTTTTTGCGGTATTGGGGGTATGGTTTGCAAGGTACTACCTTGCAGCCTCGCAAGGTACTACCTTGCGAGGCTGGAAGGTTATAGTTCGATTTTATAGTTTTTTGTTTGCCGGGTTTCTGCTCGCTTCATCGTATTCGCTCATGGTCAATTTCAAAACATACGGTAAACCATCGCTCGTGCCACTTTATAATCTGAAGTACGAAATCATTTATCTCAACTTTTTTCGCTGGAAGTATCCGGAAGTCGAGTTTAAAGGCGAAATCCCCCAGTATGGAGAGGTGGTCCAAAGCTACTGGAATACGCCGATAGAAGGCAAAGCTGCTCATTCAGAAAAGTATAAACAGATGCTCCTTGCACGGCTGCCGGGGGAGTGGCCTACATTTCTTTCCAATCTCGCGATGAATATCGTGTGGCTTTGGGATAAAGATCATATCTATACCTACGTCGATACGTTTTATCCGGCTGATCAGTGGCCGATGCGGATTCTCAACATTGGGCTTATCGGATTATGGGCGATAGGGGTCATAGGACAGGTACGGAAGAAGGGAAGAAAAGTACTCCAAGAGCCGGTATTTCTTTTTTCCATCCTGCTCTTTTTCTACATCACGCTCCTGTTTCCTTTATTATCCAACGAGAGCCGCCACACCCTGGTCTACTATCCGATTCTCTCCCTCTGGGCGGGAAGCGGAGTACAATTTGTGTTTACGAAGTTATTTCGTTAGTTCGTTACTTAGTTACTTTGTTGTATTGTCACTTTGTCATTTTGTCACTTTGTTGTATTGTCACTTTGTAAATCTATGAACACCCTCATCACCGGTGCCAGCGGATTTATCGGGAGCCATTTGGTTGAGCGGCTTTTGGCTGACGGGCACCGCGTGACGGCACTGGATTTTGTCGTGTCGGATTTTATGAAAGCCTTCAGAGGCGAAAAAAAGCTGAAGATTCATGTGTTAGATTTGGGGGAAGAAAAAGCCATCAATCCGGCATATTTTAAAAATATTGATTGGGTCTTTCATCTGGCAGGATACTCCGATATTGTGCCCTCGATCCTTCGTCCGGCCGAGTATCATCGTGCCAACGTCACCGTGACGGTCAATGTATTGGAAGCGTGCCGGAAGGCGAAGATCAAAAAGTTTATCTATGCCGCGTCCTCGACGTGCTATGGTAAAAATCCTTCTGTCCCTACGCCGGAAACTTCAACGATTGCTACCCAGTTCCCATACGCGTTAACGAAATATCTTGGCGAGCTTTACGCCCTCCATTATCATCAGGTGTACAAACTGCCGGTCGTAAGTTTGCGGCTTTTCAATGTCTACGGGCCGCGCTCGCGCGTATCGGGCGACTACGGACCGGTGTTTAGTACGTTTATGGCGCAGAAATTGAACGGAAAACCCTACACCGTAGTAGGGGACGGGACACAAAAACGGGATTTTACGTATGTGAGTGATGTGGTGTCGGCGATGATTGCAGCCGCGAAATCCAATGTGGTTGGCGATGTGTTTAACGTAGGCACCGGCAACCCCCAAAGTGTCAATACGCTTGTTGCACTATTAGGTGGCGGCAACGTTGTCCATATTCCTAAACGTCCCGGCGAACCGGACGCGACCCACGCGGATATTACGAAGATCAATAAGATGTTGGGTTGGTCGCCGAAGGTTTCTTTTGCCCAAGGAGTAGGGGAGGTCCTCGTCCACATCGATGACTGGAAGAGCGCCCCCGTCCTCACCCCAGCATTAATTAAACAGGCTACCAAAGATTGGTTCCGGTATTTGGGGTAACACGGATTACTCCGATTGCAATCGTTGATTTTCTACAGGAAAAAGTATAGGATCAATCAGTTATGATACAAGAAAAAGATTTTATCGATGCACTAGATAGCCCGGGTTTTACGTTTACATCTAAACCAATAGAGGTTGAAGAATTTAAACAATTAATACGCGATCTAACATGCATACCGGGAGTACGCTATGAAGTGGAAAGCGAAGGAGGGTCGTATATGAAATCTAACACCTTTTGGTTTGATGGTGGTAGAATTTATTTCCGAAGCAGTGGATATCACCCGGGTAATGAACATCCATTTGTGACTTTGTGCGGCGAAGTTATAGATTGGGAAGACGATGTTTTATACGAATTTAGAAATTAAATATTAGGTCCTCGCTCATATTAACGACTGGAAGCGCCCCCCACTTCTTCACCACATCCACCATTAAAAAAGTGACGAAAGCCTGGTTCCGGTATCTTGGCTAAATCAACATAGTGATCAAGTACGCCCGCCATGCCGGCAAGGCAGGTGCTTGTCCGTTATGTTGAGGAATAAAGCGTGGATTTTACGTAGGCTTTAACCTGTGACTCCAAATATTCCGAAATTTCCTGCGGTGTATATGGATGCCCTATGTAGGTGATAGAAAAATCTTGAATATCCCCGGTGTAGGCAAGTTGCTCAAGAAAGAGTTTTCTGGAAAATTCATTCCCGAACCGTTTTTCGGCATCAGCGATGAGTTGCGGGAGTGAGATGTGCCCATATTTGAGAAGAAAAAAGAAGTCGACATAATCCCGCCACGCATTGCGTTTCCCGATGGTCAATGCTTTGTCTGTTGCGATATCGCGTTTGTCGCAAAGGGGGATAGCCGTGGTTGGAATGGTCGGGTACAGCGGCGGGTACCAATAATACAAAAATGTGATTTCCACGCCGGAGGCAAGCTCAACGGTGAGTTGATCTCCTGTGTCGACATGTTTGACGGGTGATTGCCCAAAAAGTTCCTGAAGGGATTTGTAGAGTGTCCGTGGTATTGGCTTTGGGGTGAAAAGATCAAAATCAAATGATTTCCGGTGTCCGATTTGGAGGGCAAGGGCAGTACCTCCGGCAAGTGTCGCGGTCTTTGTATATGCGCTGAGCTTGCCAAAGACGGCGCGCCGCGCATCATCCAATATTTCGAGGTGTAGTTTTGTCATAACGGTCTCTGAGTATTTGAGACTCCGGCATGTCGAGTATGAGGTGGGAAAAGTGTAGCGCCTCCGGCGAATAGAGCTTCATGGGCTGGGTTTGAAAGGTATCCCGTACGGTGTCTGTACCGTAATGCTTGAGCATCCAAGCGACCTGTTCCCACGTGCCAAGCGCCAGTATTTGGTGAATGATATATGCCTTATTTTGTTGCAGGTCGAGATCATCTATTGCTGCAGATTTTAGTAGTGCCTGCATCGATTTGGGCGGGTGGGCCATAGCATAATTATATCTCATTTTCTTGTCCAATGCGCTATACTTTCTTCTAATGCGTATCCCCAAATCCACGTTGATTATAGTCGGCCTTGCAGTTGTTGGTTTCCTTTTCCGTCTCTGGATCGTCCACCTCGTACCCCAGCCGTTTGTGTATGACCAGGATGAGTATTATGGGTATGCGCTCGGCATACTCAATAAGGGCCTCCACGCGGATTTGTATCGGGTCTACGGGTATCCGCTGATTGTTGCCCCGCTTATTTATCTTTTTGGGGTGAAGTCATCCGTTCCCTGGACGGTGTTTCATGGGATTTTGGATACTGCGACGGCTTTATTGGTCTATTGGATTGCCCGTCACCTGTCATCCCCGACTCGATCGGGGATCCAGTCTTTATCGAAGTTGGATTCCCGCCGGAGTTTACCCCGCACTTTGATGCGGGGCGGGAATGACAGCCACTTGCCCGCTGCCTGGATCGCGTTCATCCTGTATCTTTTTAATCCCTTCACCGCCGGATACGTCGGGGTTCTCCTTTCAGAAGTCGTGACGGTGTTTTTTGTTACATTGATCAGCGCACTGCTCATCCGTTATTTCGAGAAAAAATCAATGCCGTTGTTTTTCGTTTTGATCCTTCTGCTGGGCTTTTTGCCGCAGGTGCGTCCGGTATTTATCGCTCTTTCCCTCGTCGCCGCGGGCGTGCTGATATGGGCAGCAGAGAAGCGGGTCAAAAAGATTCAGGAAAAACTATCGTTTGGATTTTTGACGTTGGTAGTATTCAGTCTGCCATTTTGGTACACGATTGCGGGCAATCTGGTGTACTACAGGCAGTTTAGTGTTCTTGGAGTCGAGCCGACGTTTGTCCGCGAGCTCTATGCAAGCCTTTTCATCGGCCGGGGGATGCCGTTCACCGATACGAAATGGGGCGATTGGCCGGTGGAAGCCCAAAACGCCTGGGGAGCATTCACTTCTCCTAAAGATGCCGCAGGACGGAAAGCCGTCGCCGATCAACATTTCCAGTTAGCAATGCAGATCATACGTCGTGATCCGGCAGCTTTTATCCAATCACGGATTGCCAAAATGGGGTATGTGTGGGAAAAGCACTTCATCTACCCGTACGCCATGGGTAAGCCGACGCCGGAAATGAAAGCCTTGACGTATTGGGGAAATATTGCGGTCTTGGTGCTGGCGGTACTAGGATTATGTTCTGCCTGGAAAAAAAATAAGCACCTGGTTCTTGCCGTCGGTGTATTATTTCTTTACATCGCTCTTGCCCATGTGATTTCGACAAGTGAAGAACGTTTTAGTTTGCCGGCCTATCCGTGGGTAGCGATATTTGCGGGCTACGGGATTTGGACATTGGTTGAGAGTCTCGGTTTTTTCCACCAGGGAAAAGCAGGAGGGGAGACGAGTCCGAGTTTATTATCATAAATCAATGTTAACGGAACGCCCTGCACGCTAACCGTGTAGGCAATTTTATGTTTCGGCATGTAGTCCGTCACTCCCCAGTACCGGTCAAAAAATGATTGACGGTTGAGAACGACGACATAGTCTGCCTCATCAAACCCTTTTTTGTTGACGCGGGAGAGAAGATCCGGCCGCAGGTATTTGGCCGCCGCGTCGGGCGCCATGAGCACATGAATGAAGCTGTCCTTCGGCGCGTTCGTGTTGAGCCAGAGCATTGCAGCTTTTTGGCTCGTCCCCCAGTACTCCACGTCGAAGTTTTTCCAGGCTCCCCGCACCCCGCCGACCAGTTCATTGAAGTAGGAGATTTGGTAGGGATGATAGCGGATGATGGGTACTATGAGCCAAAGAAATACGACTCCCGTCAGAACTCTTTGCACCATTGGACTCATGATTCTCATGTGACTCATCCGACGCATGTGATCAAGCGTTGCCGCTGCTCCTACGGCTGCAATGGCTGCCAGGGGGAATACTACTTCTTCAAAATGCCGGATGCCGTCGATGACGCCGATTTTGGGGTTGAGATAGCGGGTGAGGGGAAGGAAGAACCAGAGGAGGAGTAGTAAGAAATTTGACATTCGTTGTTTCGAAAAGAGAAAATCGCTATCGAAATGGGAAAATCGATTATCGTTTTTCGTATTTCTATTACGAATATCGAATCTCGATACATCAAATTTCCACTTTCCGATACGGAAAATGCTTATTCCCATTGTGGACAGTCCTACGAAGAAGAATAGTAATATAGGCAGAGGAGTGGTGACCCCCAAATACCCCAGCGCGTAGTGCCAGGGGACGTTGATGGCGCTTTTGTAGATCGTGCCGAAGTAGAGGACCTCGAGATTTTGGGTGTTATCCAGGAAGAATCGGAACATATAGACGAGCCGGTCGATCGGATGCTTCCAAAATGGCAGCCAGAGGAGGAAGGCGGCGAGGGGAGCTGTGATGAAATAAAGGAGTGGAAAATAGAAAATCGACGTAACGATATGCGAAATTCGTAATCGAAAATCGAATTTCGTTTTTCTATTCCGATTTTCCAATTTCCGTACATCGAATATCGAATTTCCGACCATCCACACCCCTGCTATCACCGGAACCAGCAGCGTATTCACCTTTGTATTAAATGCGATGGCAAACGCGAGTGTTGCAAAGAGAAGATCTTTAATCCTTTGATAACGAGCCAGCCGCCAGAACATATAGATAGCCAAGGTAAATGCGGCGGCCTGCGGCACGTCTTTCATGTTGTTATGGAGGTCCCCCCAGTAACGGGGGAGGAGAGCAAGAAAAGCAAAACCGGCAAGAGCGGTCGTCAATCCGAATGCTTCCAGAAGAAAGAGATAGAGGATGAAGACACCAGCCGCTCCCGTGACGATGATGGAGAGGTGGTACGCGTTATCAAACGCCAGTAACTTGAGGGTCTCATGGAAAATTTGATAGGTGATGGTGGGCGCAATCAGCATGAGCGGGCCAAAGGGCAGATCATACGTCCCGCGGGGGTCCGGCATGGTGAACGGGATATTTTTCGTGAGCGATTCTTTTAGGGGAATCCCCAGGTGGTACAGTCCGGCAAAGAAGTGATGGTGGAAGTCCCACGTGATGCCATAATCATCGATGATGGCGAGGTGTACGATGAGCAAGAGTAGCGTCAGAATGAGCCCTGTGGTAAAATGCACTTTATTCATAGACATATTATAATCGAAAAAATTATGGGGCAATATAGAGGAGAAGTCAGATTAATATTTAAGTGTCATCAGGCTGAAGCATTTGGTTGTCCGATAAAGGACCAAGGGGAATGCAAGCTTGGCTCTCGCCTAGGTGTCGAGAAAAAGGTCATTACGTTTACTGTAAACGCAAATAATACAGATGATGCGTGTAACGCTCTGGGTATTACCGCAAGAGAATACGTTGATGAACATGAAGAGGCTGTTGATACGTGTCAGAACGTTGAGGCTGTTGAGAGGTTGGCTCCGGGTTCTAAACCATCGGAAATATGCTTTGGACTCCCTCAGGTAGATTATGGATCAATTGAGCGTTTGTAACCCCTTAACCTTCCAGGTTCATTAGCTTTGAACATCCCCTTATTTGTATATTGATACCGTGGTATTGCTGAATACCTTCTGGAGGCTAATAGATAATCGGCGGGAAGGTGTCGTGATGATATACCCAATCCGGTGGTCTTTGAGGAATTGCGCCGCATCCTTCTTATTCATCTTTCCCCCAAAAAACTCCTGCCTTCGAGCTTCCTTCACGTCCGGATAAAGCGTATGGATGGGGTGACCGGAGAAGGAAATTTTTTCTGTGAAGACGGGGACGAGGATTTCGATAGGGATCGTCGGATCAACCAGCACGACCTGACGCTCCATAACGGGGTTCAACCCCGTAATCCCGGCGGCAAGCTTGATTGAGTCATCGTTTTTTATCCACGTTAATGCTTCCACGATTGGCGTGGGCACGTGGTTGTAGACCGTATCCATGAGGAGTTGGGGGTTGCGTGCCGGAGTGATTCTATCCGTGAATTGCTTGGCGAGGGGAGGGACGGTGAGGAGCAGATACATGACGATCAATATCGCGCGGATACTATTGATAGAATACTTATTTTTTAGCCGGTGATGCAGGAAGACAGATAATTGAACCAATCCGTCCACCCCGAGTATGGCGATGGCCGCGGCATACGGCACAGGGTGTAGCATGCGCACAGGCGAAAGTTCAAGAAATCTGGGGATCGGCGAGAGAAATAATACAAAGGATATGACTCCCCAGGTGATGAACAGGATATGCAGAGGATTTTTTTCTTTGAACACATTTCGTATTCCGAATGGGATAAAAAGCAATACCGGACCTATAGAAAGCAGGATGTTTGGGAGACTATTGGAAGTATATTGTGCCAATTCCCAGGCGCGCGCTGCGACGAAGACATCTTGTTGGGCAAATTCCTGATTGGTCATCCATGCGCCGAAGCCGCCCGCCAAGAGAAGTATTCCCAGGGGTAGGAAATTCCAGCGGTTGCTGATGACGGTCGTCCCGCCAGCCGCAATAACAAGGAGGAGCATTTGGACAGGATTCGCTGAACCGGCAAAAAACGCAAGCAGAATCAGGAATATCGAATGATGAATCAGGGAATAGAATAAATTGATTTTTTTCGTAATTCCTGATTTCTGCCTGCCCGCCGAAACCCCAGTGAAGGAGGGATTCCTAATTCGATCCGATGATTGTATTGACAAGAATTGGCTTACTATCATTGCCAGCAATATAAACAATATGGACTGCACTACCTGGTAGGGTACGCCCCCAAGCCTGTTAAACACCGGCGCCGGCGAGAACCAGAATTGTCCCAGAAGTTCTCCTTGAGAAAAATTTAAAAAACTTAGCTTCGCAAGGCCAGGCCTTGCGAAGCTAATAAAATTTGTTGATGTAAGGATTAGGAGCCAGGTGGTGAGCCGGAGGAGCATATTTGTCGGATAAAGAAGCTTTGAGAGCAGATACCACGCCAGGCAAAGCACTATGACGAACAAAAACAGGCTTATGTTGTAGGTCGCAAACGGGGACAGCCCAACCCAGCTCCCGAGATGGCCTAGGGTCACGTTAAACCAGTAATACCAGGTGGACGAGGTAGGTTCGTTGGTGAAAAGTTGGTTGCTCCATACCCACCGTCCCGCGGCTCCTTGGGCCATCTGTCCGGTGTAGAGAAAATAGTCGGCAAACGAATGGGCGATGCCGGTAAACGTTTCTCCGGGTTTATTGAGGGTCCACTGGAGGATGACGTGGAAGCTGTTGAGAATCGCAATGCCGATAGAGATTGCAAGGACTATAATGAGTTCCATAGTATAGCCAAAGACTGGATCCCCGATTAGATCGGGGATGACAAAAGTATAGTTAAATAGTTATCAAGATTCCAGCGCTGTCGCGTGGGAGTTGGTAAAAATAATTTTAAGAAACGGAAGGCCAAGCCAAAACCGTTTGATGTCGCCGTCAAATTGAGTAAAAAGAACGTAGCGGATGTTATTAGTTTTTAACCATTCTTTGGCTTCAATTGCTGTCATTTTTAATTGAAAAAATTTCATTGCTCCGGCTTTTTTTTGTTCATTATTGATCGTCGCAAACGGGTGGCCGGTGTACCCCGTGTGGCCGGAGAGGGCGGGGAGTATCGCATCCATGTGACTTGCAGGGTTAGCAAGCACGATATCGTCAAAACTTCCCGCAGTTCGTAGATACGTAAACGCCTGATATACGTCAGTAGTGAGATAGAGGAGTGGTATGCGTTCCTCGGGCTTCACGGCCAATTTTTGTCCCAGTTCCCACTTGAGGGTGGGGAGGGAGACGAGAAAAAAAAGCAAAGACAATAGGACGGTAAGAAAAGTTTTATTCATTGTCATCCTCGGGCTTGCCTGCCCGCCGAAATGGAGGGACCCGAGGATCCAGTTTATGAAATTCTGGATTCTCGCGCCTAGCGCGGGAATGACAAGGAGGGATGCAATTGTCTCTAGCCCCACGACTCCCAGGATGCCCCATGCGGCATACATGGCGGGAAATAGGACACGGCTGTTGGAAATGCCAATGAGCTTGGGGATGGGCGAGAAATAGAGCGCGTAACAGGCGATCAGGAGGACTATTGAAAACAGTTCGATCGGGCGGGCGCGTTTGAATACAGATAGCGCCCCAATGAACCCGATGATGCTTATCGGTCCTATAGAAAGGAGCATAAAGAGTGGCGTCGTGGTGATTTGCTGTCCTGCTTCCCAGAGTTTAGAAAGATTGTGGGGTGGTTCTCCTGAAATCAAATTATAATACCAGACAGTCGCACTCACTCCGATGCTCGTTACAAAGAGAATCACCCATGACGTTTTCTGTTTGGGGAGCATCATGATCTGTGTGACCCAGAGCGCTCCGAGAAAGATCGCACTCATGACGGGATTTAACGTGGAAAGCAAGACCAGTGAGGCCAGTGAGACCAGTAATGAAAGGAGGGCAGGAATTTTTTTTGGTCGAAGGAAAAACCAGGCATGCATAGCGAGGAGAAAAAGAAGCGTTTGGACGAGTTGGTGGGGGACGCCGCCGAGGCGGTCGAGGGCAAAGTTCGGGGTTTTCCAGAGTTGAAACGGATACCACATGGGATTACCGTTGACCCAGATATGATTGATGAGTGACGTCGCGAGGGTAGCAAAAAGAAATCCCATCAACGTCTTGATTTTATCCTTCGGAAATGTATGAGCCACGAGAGAGGAGATCATGATTAATACGGCGAAGGAAAGGAGCATGACGGACAGGTTATAGCTTATCTCCGGGGAAAGTCCCAACGCGCCGCCGAGTTTGCCCAGAAGTATATTGGGCCAAAAAAGAATGCTCGCGGGAGTAGATTCACTTGTATAACGATTCAAGGTCAGCCACCCGCCATGGGCGCCCTGGAAAAATTGATTGAGGTAGAGGAAGTAATCTTCGTAATAATGCGTCGTCCCCAGATATACTTCTCCTGGCCGCGTTCCCATGACACCCGAGAGGAAATTAGCGGAGTTGGCCAGCGTCAGGATGAGGGCTATGAAGACCGCCAAGAGTGCGCCCATATTATGAGAATGAAATGCGCAGATTCGTGCCCAGCGCTGCGGCGATGCGTTTGAGAAACGAAAGCGATGGGTTGCCGGACATAGCTTCCACGCGTGATATAGCCGCCTGAGAGGTTTTGACCCGTTTTGCCAAATCTCTTTGGGAAAGTTTTTTTGCGAGCCGACGCTCGATGACAGCCTTGGAGACGAGATATTCCGCTTCAGATTCCTTCCATGCTTTTCGGAAATCCGGGTCCTTGAGCCGTTCCTTGAGATCTTCTTCAAATGTATAAAATCCTTTTGTATTCATGATTGGACGATATCATATATGATATCAAGAGTCAAGACCTTTTCCATTCACCTAGGCGTTTCATGGTCGTTGCGATCTCCTTTAGTGGTGTTTCTTGAGTCTTTTTGATAAACCCATGGAGTACGATGATCGCATGTTCGTGACGGGTCACATAGATAACGCGGATATTATCTTTTCCGAGGATTCGGATTTCCCATAACGGCAGTCCGGAGAGTTTTTTTGTGTGGGGGAGCACAGAGAGGATGCCATATTCTTTTATCTGAGAGATGATGCGTATCACTTTGGCAGCAGCATGGTTTTCCAAAGAATCCAAAAATTCTTTAAATGGATTTTTTCCGCCAGCAGAAGAATAGTAGAAAACTTCCGTTTTCATGATCGCTTGCTATTCTATGCTACAATCTGACCTGATGCAACGTACTTTTGTTGGTAAAAACATCCTGATCACCGGAGGCTTGGGGTTTATCGGGAGTAACCTGGCGATTGCTTTGGTGAACGCTGGATCGAACGTGACTATTCTCGACAATCTCACGCCGGGGCTGGGGGGAAATATTTTTAATATTGAACCCGTAAAAGATACCGTAACGATCATCAAAAGCGATATCCGTGACGCGCGGGAGATCGCTAAGGCCGTGAAGGGCAAGGATTATATTTTTCATTTAGCCCGTCAAACCGATCATATTTTGAGTCTTACCGATCCGTTCCCGGATATAGATGTGAACATCCGCGGCACGGCGGTTCTCTTGGAAGCGTGCAAAAAATATAATGCTTCTGTCCGTTTGATCTACGCCGGGACGCGGGGGCAGTATGGGAAACAAGTGAAATTGCCAGTGTCCGAAACGGCGCCGACCAATCCGCGCGGCATGTACGAGATTACCAATCTTACCGCCGAAAAAATGGTACTGGTCTACCATGATGTGCATGGTATCGCGTCCATCTGTTTACGGCTTACCAATATCTACGGTCCCAGAAGCCAAATGAAACACGACCACTACGGCGTCGTCAATTGGTTTGTGCGGCTTGCCATGGAAGGGAAAACGATTCCGGTGTATGGCGACGGGAAACTCAAACGGGATTTTATTTTCATCGATGATTGTATTGATGCTATGTTGCGATGCGCCGCGACAACGGCGTGTTACGGAGAAGTGATCAACGTCGGCCAGCCCACGGCGAGCGATTTTCTTACGCTTGCCAAAGCAATCGTTCGTGCTGCCGGATCGGGGCAGGTCAAACGGACACCATTTTCCAAAGAGCGTGCCGCCCAGGAGCCGGGCGACTTCACGAGCGATATCAGGAAAATCACGAAGCTTACCGGCTGGAAACCGCAGATGTCTCTACTGGAAGGGATCAGAAAAACTGTGGTATACTATAAAAAATATAAGGAGCGGTATTGGTGAGGAGTACAGCGGGTTATTCGATGATATGCATGTTGATGATTTGAAAAAAAAGTTAATAGATGGTAGTTTAGGTGGCAGACAAGAACAAGCCGGACCCCATGGACTTGCCAATGCTTTCACTGGATTAATGCTTGGTGTAGCCAGTTGCGAATTTTTACCAGAAAAAAAAGCAGAGCTCTTGAATCAGTATGGATTTGCATCGCTTCAAGAATTAAAAGATGCAATGGCAACTCTTAAAGAAGAACTCCGTTCTGAACTTACCCCTGAGGCGTTTAACGGATACTTTCGTGAAGGGACAGGAAGTAAAGAAGGATGACCCTCAACGATAGTAGTAATATACGGTGATACACCTGTGGTAAGATATTTCTCATGGTGAAGCTTTCTTCTCTCTCCCTCCTCATCCCGGCCTACAATGACGAGACGACGATAGAAAAGGTCGTGGCAGAAGCTATTGCTGTGGGCAAGCGCGTGGCCAAGAAATTTGAGATTGTTGTCGTCAACGATGGATCGACGGACGCTACTGCCAGCCTCGCAAGGTACTACCTTGCGAGGCTGCACGCAAAAGGCAGACTCATTATCCACACTGTCAATCAGGGATATGGCCGGACGATTAAGGAATTGTATTACGCAGGGATATACGACTGGCTCTTTACGATCCCCGGAGATTATCAGATCGGGGCACGGGAGCTTGAGACAATAATAAATAGCCGTGGTTTTTTTCTGTCATCCCCGCGCAGGCGGGGATCCAGCCCTAAAAAGATGGATTCCCGTTTTCACGGGAATGACAACATTAGTATTCACCCTGATATGATCCTCGGCTGGCGGGTCAAGAGAAATGATCCATCCAACAGACTTCTTTCTTCATGGATATACAATACGCTCCTCCGATGGCTCTTTGGTATCACTTTACATGACATCAATTCCGTCCGGCTCATGCGCCGATCAATACTGAAGAACATAACGCTCACATCACATTCTGCCTTCGTCGACGCAGAGCTCGTCATCCGCGCTATGAAGTTGGGCTATACTATTGCAGAAGTTCCCATTGTGCATCGCGCTAGGAGCGACGATCGCCCCGGCGGCGGCAACCAATGGGGGACGATGTGGAAAACAGTGAGGGAGATGATAAATTTTAAAATCCAGACCAATCCAGACCAATAACCCAATGAATGAACTAATGAACGTAATGATTAAATTAGTTGATCATTTTGTCATTCATTGGTCGGATTGGTAAATTGGTATGTATTGGTCGGATTAAACTATGCAAACGAGGGACATACGAAGAATTATCGTATATATGATGATCATCGGGTCAACCGTGCTCCTCGCGGTTCTCCTGAACTGGCATTTTCAGCTTGGTCTCACGCGGTATTTTGATGTTGATGAATTTGCGCATTTGTCCTGGGCGTATCAAATGTTTTCCGGACGCAGGCCGTATGTGGACTTTCTTTTTTTCTTTCCGCCGGGGTTTCATCTCTTCCTCATGCCGCTTTTTGCATTCGGCGCAGGAATTGCGCCCATCCTTGCTGCCCGTGTGTTTGCCTTCATCGTGTTTGTGGCGCTCGTTGTGGTGACGATGTTTGTTTTTTGGCTTATGCGCCGATCTTGGGTTGCGATAGTGGCCGGTGTGTTTCTGGCATTTCTGCCCATGCCGTTTGATAAATTTTTGGAGATCCGTCCGGATACGCTCGCCGTCCTATTTGCGATGGTTGGGTTGGTGTACCAAATTTTAGCCGTAAAAGGCCTCGCCTTTACAGGCCAAAAGATGAAACCGTATTTTTTGTGTGCAGGTATCTTTTACGGAGTATCCCTTCTCATCCTTCCCAAAACTCTCCCCCAGGTGGGGGTAGCGGTGTTGATCGAGGCGCTTCGTGCTATCCGATTCCCGGAATTTAAAAAGCAATTCCGGGAATCTTTCAAAGGGTTTTGGAATCTTCTCGCCGGAATAAGTATACCCATGCTCTTTTTTGCTTTCTGGACGCTTAGTTTAGGCAATATTGATCAGGTATGGTACTCGCTTACTAAACTCCCTGTTGAGGCCAATAAAATCAGCCAAACGTTCATCATGATGCCGGATCTGTTCTTTTATCCCAACGTCACGTTTTACGGGGCGGCAGGATGGGGGACGGGACTGGTCGTCAATCACGCAATCTGGCTTGTCGCCATCTTCGTTGGAATATATAGACTGGTTGCGCCGTTTTTGAGTGTCACCCCCGCGCACGCGGGGGTCCAGAGAAAGACAAAAACCTCAAAAGACTGGATTCCCGCCTTCGCGGGAATGACTAATAAAGAGTCGACCCCGGCAGGACCCCCCAATGAAGTTTGGTCTGAACTGCTCATCGCTGTTACGTTCATCATCTACATCATTTTTTATGTCCAGATCGTGCCGCTTAAACATACCCAATATCTCATCCCCATCGCCGTCTTTATCGCATTTTACGCCGCTGACGCCGTCGACATGCTGTGGCGAAAATCATTTGAGCTTTCGAAAAACTATGCTCATTTACTCCCGACCGGAGTTTTTTTCGCATTGTTTCTATTGGGTTCTATCCGGCTTATGCAGGTATTTATAGCGGTCAATGAGCCCAAACGCGCGTGGACCAACGCCGATACCATCAAACATCTTACCGCTCTTTATACAACAATTCCTCAGACCGAATACATCCTTGATCTGACCGGGGAAACCCTCTACTATAAGCATCCATATGTGGTCTGCTGTACGCCGTTTGGGCAATCAGCGCCATACCTGTCCCGCCCCCTGCCCTCACTTATTCAATCTTTAGAAAAAACAAATACCAAATATATTTTTGAAGGCGGCGTCAAGCGCGTGACGACGCTTTTGCCCGGGGACCAATCCTATATTGCAGCTCACTATCTGCCCAGCCCAACGATAGGGGGACTACTTGTGAGAAAGAAATAAATCCGACCAATACATACCAATTTACCAATCCGACCAATGAATGAAAAGCCAATAACATCAAAATGTTTGAATGATTGAAAACATTGACATATTATTTTTATTTCATCATTTATTGGGTTATTGGTCTGATTGGTCTGATTGGTCTGATTGGTCTGATTGGTCTGATTGGTCTGATTGGTCAGGATTGGTCGGATTATGAAGTATTTTTTCTCTCTCATCATTCCATACCACAACTCGTCTGAGACGATCGGGCGGCTTCTGGGGTCAATACAGCGGTCGAAGAAGGCACCATCATATGAGGTTATCATCGTCGATGATGGAAGCAAAGATAACTTCAAACTCCAGACTTTAAACTTTAAAATTGAAAAACAAAAATCGCACGTGCGCGTCGTGACGCTTCATAAAAATATGGGGCCGGCGGTCGCACGAAACAGAGGGGTGGCCGTCGCGCGCGGGAAGTTCGTCGTGTTTTTGGATAGCGATGTTGAACTGTTTCCCGATGCCCTCCATAATTTATCGAAGATATACCAGGATGACCCGGATGTCGTCGCGGTGACGGGTGTGTGGGTCAAAGAACAGCGGTCAAAAGATTTTTTCCCGAACTACAAAGCCCTTCGCGATTGGTCCTATTGGATCAATGAGCGGGACAAGAGCGGGTACTACTTTCTTTTCAGCACGCGTATTGCCTCGATCAAAAAGACGGTGTTTACGAGATTAGGCGGCTTTGACGAGACGTATCCGGCGCCACTGGTTGAGGATATTGAGCTCACCTACCGGATAGCCCGCCGGTACGCCATAATTTTTGCCCCCAACGTCCGGGTTCGGCATGAATTTGAGCCCTTCTGGCCCGTCGCGAAAAAATATTTTCTCCGTGCGTATTACTGGACGAAGCTTTATCAAAAGCGCAAAAAGTTCGATCCCGTGGCGACGACGTTGCAGGAAGCCCTCACCACCGTCACTGGTGTTGGAATAGTTTTTTTTGGCCTCATAAGTTTTCTGCTCCTCCCGACGCTTCCCGCAATGTCAACGGTCAACTGTCAACTGTCAACTGTTTTGAATATTTTTTCTTGTTATTATCCATTGGTGATTGTGTATTGGTCATTGGTCATTCTGTTTCTCCATCTTTTCCTCACCCGCAAATTTCTCGCCTTCATGGTGAAAGAAAAGGGGATAGTATTCGCTATTAAAGGCTTCTTTATGGGGCTTATCCTTTACTGCTTCATCTTTTCGGGAGCTGCCGCCGGACGATTAAAGCACACAGACTGAAGAATTATTGCAATGGGGATAGGGGCTCCGTGACGCCTTTTTTCGGCGTAGGCGTCGGCAACGCTTCAGGTTGAACGTTTTGTGCGGATTCCGGGTTGTCCAACACCGATTTTTCTTTCTCCGTTAATAGGGTACGCAGGTCGTCGAGCTCTTTTTGTCCTTGTGTCGCGCCTTCACTTCCCGGCGTCACATATTTTAGCGCTTCTTGGAGAGCTTGCGCCGCGGCCAGATACTTTTTTTGCTGGCGGTAGACGAAGCCTAAGTTGTAATACGCGTTGGCATAGTCAGGTTTGAGCTGGATGGCTGCAATATAGCTTCCTGCTGCCCGGTCCAACATCTGCTGTCCTATGTACGCGCCTCCCAATCGAAGTCGGATCACCGGATTGGTAGGATCCAGCTGCATCGCTTGTTGATAGGCTGCCACCGTCCATGTATCCGCTCCTTGGGCTACCCCCGTCAACGCTTGATATATGGCTGCGATGTTTTCCCAGGCGAGGATGTCGCGCGGTGCGAGATTGACGGCAAGTTTGGCTTCCCGGATCGCCTGTTGGACGAGTTGGGTGGCGGTTTCCCGGTCCTTTTTCACCTGATCCGGGGTGGCCGAGGAGCTTGCCGTACCGGCCAATGCATTTGCCATTCCTAAGTTCGTCTGACTGTAACCTATATGGTAGCGTGCGATATTGGGGGAGAGGGTAATCGCTTTAATTTGGGCATTATATGCCCCCGTGCCGTCGCGGTTTTCCAGTGCTTTAAGCGAACTGCCAAAAGCAAGTTCCGCCCCATATACACGCCAAAGTCCATAGGAGCTTCCCAGCATGATGACCAAGATTGCTATACCCACGCCGTAGGAAAGCGCAGGTTTTTTGGAGATGGCCATGTGCGACACGCTTTGCGGTCCATGCACCATGAGGAAGATGGTGATGACGACCAGTGCGGGGAAGCTAGGAGGTAAGAGAAGAAATGACGCAAGGGCTACCCACTTGCTGATACGGACAAGGAGGGTGGTTTTGTCTTTGATGAGGGATACGAAGAAATACCCCAGTCCCGCGACACCGATGAGGCCATAGACCGTCGCGATGTGAAAAAGAAGGGACGAGCTTAACGTGTACCGCGTGTTCCAGATCGGCGTTATATTGAGTATTGCAGGTCTCCCAAGCGTGAAGGCGGTGACGAAGTTTTGCGCACCAACCCCTACGAATAATTGTTTGAGATTTTTGTAACTCTCCAAGAGTACCTGCCAGGCAGCCCAGTAAGGAAGCATGCCGGAGATGAGAAGCGGAAATGCTTGAATGGCCGTGAGGATGAGTCCTCCCAGTATGGCAATGGCCATGAGGACCGCGGCGATCATATGAGTATCCACCCCTGATTTTTTGTGGTGCATCGCCTCTCCAATCAAAAGCGGCAAGGTGACGGCCAAGATGATCATAAGGCCGACGCTCGTTCCTACGGGAGTCCATAAGGGATCAGCCAGGTATGATAGACCAGGAAGGCCACTAAGACCAGCTACTTTCGAGAGGCCGAAAAATTGGTAGATGGCGATGAGCCCCGTCAAACTGACGGCGCTATAGAGGACCCACGAGAGGGTTCCGCGTGATTTTTCATCGAAAAATGTGGTACCCAGAAGTGTCATGAGAAAGAGCGCGATAAACGTTATCGGGCCAAATGGTGCCATCATCGCCTCAACTCCGTTGGGTGAGGCGACCAATAGGTTCACCAGTGCCGCGGCGGCCAAAAGCCCCAACGATTTGGATAGTGCATTCCAAGCGACGTGCATGGAACCAGTGAGGAGGCTTCGTGCGGTCCAAAGACCCGTGATCATAAGCACAGATAGGACCAGGAGCAGCCATTTATTGATATCGTAAAAATCTTGAGTAACGGGCAGAAAAAAGAGAGGGAGGAGTCCGGCGGCTGTAATGAGCGTCCAATTTCCCAGATGATCAACAACTGTTTTTTTGGCAGGATACATAGGATATGGACACTATACCGAAAATGATATTTCTTTTGCAAGAGGGAACTTCTATCGTTTCGTAAACGGTACGATACATTTTGTGCATTGTGTTAAACAACCAATACTCAAGG